>Ga0302314_10011628_pt1 | contig 15336 bp, 14 predicted proteins | sample III_Palsa_N2_3_FD_200533 | JGI IMG/M metagenome (GOLD analysis project Ga0302314, IMG submission 200533) | Peat permafrost microbial communities from Stordalen Mire near Abisko, Sweden - III_Palsa_N2_3 | ecosystem: Environmental > Terrestrial > Soil > Palsa > Peat permafrost | place: Sweden...
GACCTGCCGCAGAAAGCCCAGTCGTTGATGAGCATCATGAACCGGGCGCCGCACGACTGACCCTTGGGCGGGGGCGCTCTAATATTGCTTCACCAACGCCAGCACCGCCTCGCCATAGCGGTCCAACTTACCCTGGCCGACGCCGCCGATACGGCCGAGGCCCGCGGCTGAGGTCGGCCGATCGCTGGCAATGTCGGCCAAGGTGCTGTCGTGGAAGATGACATAGGGCGGCACGGCCTGGCGGGCGGCTTCCTCGCGTCGCCAGGCGCGCAGGGCGTCGAACAGCACCATGTTCGTGTCTGAGACGTCCAGTGGCACGCCGCCCCGGCGGCGACGCGGTCGGCCGGAGCGCGTGGTGACGTCGAGCGCCTCAGGCTGGCGGCGCAGATTGACGGGGCGCTCGCCGCGATAGACTTTCCGGACCTGATCGGCGTCGCCCATGGCCAACAGCGGGCGACCGTCATTGGGGTCTTCACGCAGCAGGCCCTCGAACAGCAGCTGGTCGATCAGGTCGCGCCATCCGGCGGGGCTGAACTCGCGGCCGACGCCGAACGTTGAGAGGGCCGCTTCGAAGTCGCTCGGCTCCTTGGTCTTGCCCAGCAGGTGGTCGACGATGCGGCCCCGGCCCACACGCCCGCCCATGCGGTGCACAGCCGACAAGGCCTTCTGCGCCGCCTGGGTGGCGTCAACGGCGGCCGGCGGCGCCATACAAAGATCGCACTGGCCGCAGGGCTCAACATCCGTTTCGCCGAAGTAGCGCCGCACCGCCGCCGCGCGGCAACCCAGGCCCTCCAGCATGGCGTAGAACTGCCGCGCTTTGCGGTTCTGGACCTGACGAACCTCGTCGGTCAGCTCGCGCGTCTCGATGCGCCGCAGCGCCCAGCTGAGATCGGCGGCGCTATAGAGTGTGATCCCCTCGGCCGGCGCTCCGTCGCGCCCCGCGCGGCCGATCTCCTGCCAATAGGCCTCGATCGAGGCGGGCGGATCGGCGTGAATGACGAAACGCACGTCGGGCTTGTCCACGCCCATGCCGAAGGCGATGGTCGCCACCATCACCGCGTTCTCGGCCTGCAGGAAGTGGGTCAGGCGCTGGTTGCGCAGGTCCTTGTCCAGGCCCGCGTGATAGGCCAGCGCCGGGATCCCGACCTCGACCAGGGCGGCGGCCAGTTCCTCCGCGCCGTCGCGCGAACCGGAATAGACCACGCCCGCCCTTCCCGGCCGCGCCGCCACCAGCTCGACCACGCGCTTGCGGCCCCGTCCCTGCTTGCGCTCGGCCGACAGGATCAGCTCCGGTCGGGCGAAGCTATCGACGAATTCACGCGCGTCGCTCAGACGCAGCTCGGCGCGGATGTCCTCCCGGGTTCGCGCATCGGCGGTGGCGGTCACCGCCAGGCGCGGAACGCCCGGAAAGAGCTCCGCCAGGCGGCCCAGCAGGCGGTAGTCGGGGCGGAAATCGTGGCCCCACTGGCTGACGCAGTGCGCCTCGTCGATGGCCACCAGCGCCAGGTCCAGCCGGCTCAGCCGCTCCAGCATCGCCGGCTGCATCAGGCCCTCTGGCGACAGGTACAGCAGATCCAGCCGACCCGAATCGATCAGCTCCCAGGTCTGGCGGCGTTCCTCCGGCGCGGCCGTGGAGTCCAGCCGCGCGGCGGCGACGCCGGATTGGCGCAGCGCCGCGACCTGATCGACCATCAATGCGATCAGGGGCGAGATCACCAGGCCGACGCCCGGGCGCATGAGGCTTGGGATCTGGTAGCAGAGGCTCTTGCCGCCGCCCGTCGGCAGCACCGCCATGGCGTTGCGCCCGGCCAGAACCTCGCCGATCACATCCGCCTGCAGTCCACGAAATTCGGCGTGACCGAAGGTGTGGCGCAAGACATCGCGAGCAGCGGAGAGTGGCGAATCGAGCATGGTTCCAGGTTTATGGATCACGGCCCGATCAGCGCCTACCCCGGATGCCAACCCTTGTCGCCCATGCAGGTGATGAAGGCGGCGGCCCGGGCGTCGGCGGCATGGTTTTTCAGCGGATCGTCCCGATCGATCGCCTCGGCGAGCGCGGACGCGACGCCATAGCGGGAGTCCGAATAGTCGTTGGCCTGGCCGGCGTCGATGCCATCGGTTTCCTTGTGACAGGCGGCCTGGTCGGCGGCGAGTCCCGCCGGATCATGCCCGACCCAGGTCTTCGGCTCGGGCGTCGGGGTGCTGGCGCAGGCCGACAGCTGGGCCGCGCCCAGAAACGCCCCGAGGCTCAGAAACGCCGCAAGGATTGTCTTCGCCGTCGCCATACAAGTCCGTGCCGATCCCAACCGCCCCGAAGCTTCCGGGCCCGCAATCCGGGCGATCAGTCAGGCGCCGTTCATGCTTCGTCAACCCTATCGCGCCACGTCTTCGAGTTGGTAAACAGCACGTGGCTCGGGCTGGACTTCATTAAGGCTGGGCGGTCCGGCGGAGACGGAAGAGATGGCGAACGGACGGGGCCGCGCACCCGGTGGAGCGGGCTCCGGGGCTTCCGGCGGACCTCGGCGCACGGGATGGCCGGCCTTCTTCTATTGGAGCGCCGTGCTAGGTGTCTGGAGCCTGATCGCGGTCATCGCCTTCCTGGCGGTGTTCGCCACCAACCTGCCCGACACCTCGAAAATCTTCGACGTCACCCGCCAGCCCTCGATCTCGTACCTGGATCGCTCCGGCGGGCTGATCGCGGTGCGCGGCAGCCAGCTGACGCCGCCGGTCAATCTGGACGAGCTGCCCCCCTACGTGCCCGCCGCCTTCGTCTCGATCGAAGACCAGCGATTCTACCATCACTTCGGGTTCGACCCGATCGGCATGACCCGGATGGTGTTCGCCAATATCCGCGCCCGCCACATTGTTCAGGGCGGCTCGACCATCACCCAGCAGCTCGCACGCAACCTGTTCCTGACTCCGGACCAGACCATTCGCCGCAAGGTCCAGGAATTGATCCTGGCGGTCTGGCTGGAGACCAAGTTCTCCAAGAAGCAGATCCTGTCGCTGTACCTGAACCGGGTCTATTTCGGGGAAGGCGCCTATGGCATCGAGGCCGCCTCGCAGCGCTATTTCAACACGCCAGCCGCCAAGCTCAGCGTCGGCGAGGCGGCCCTGCTGGCCGGGCTGATGAAGGGTCCGTCGCGCTACAGCCCGGTCTCGGCGACTGAGCGAGCCCAGACCAGGGCCAATCTTGTATTGAACAAGATGGTCGAGACCCACGCCATCACGCCAGAACAGCGCGAGGAGGCGATCTCGCATCCGGTGAGGGTCCAGGCCACGCTGGCCAACCAGAATGCGCAATATTTCGTCGACTGGGTCGACCAGCAGGTCCGCGCCATCGTCGGCCAGCCACAGGAAGACCTGGTGGTCGAGACCACGCTGGATCTGTCGATCCAGGCCAATGGCGAGCGCGCGGTGCGCCAGATCGTGACCCGCGACGCTCAGGCCAAGGGGGTCAAGCAGGCCGCGCTGGTGGCCGTGGATGGCGAGGGGCGGGTGCGCGCCTATGTGGGCGGCGCCGACTATGGTCAGAGCCAGTTCGACCGCGTCACCACAGCGCGGCGCCAGGCGGGCTCATCCTGGAAACCCTTCGTCTATCTGACCGCCATGGAACAGGGCCGTACGCCTGACCAGCCGGTGGTCGACGAGCCGCTGAAGATCGGCAATTGGGAGCCCAAGAACTATACCGGCAGATATCTGGGCCAGATCACCCTGCAGACGGCGCTGGCCCAGTCGATCAACACCGTCGCCGCGCGCCTGGCCAACGAGATCGGCACGGCCAATGTCGCCCAGACCGCGCGGCGGCTGGGCATCACCTCGCCGATCCAGACCGACCCGTCCATGGCCCTGGGCGCGGTCGAGGTCAGCCCCCTGGAGATGGCCCAGGCCTATGCGGCGTTCTCCAACGGCGGCTATCAGGTCAAGGCCTACGGGGTCGAACGGATCCGCACCGGGACCGGCAAGGTCCTGTTCGACCACGGCCTGGGCGCGCCGCCCCACCAGCAGGTGATCGGCCAGCCGGCTCTGTCGGAAATGGCGCAGATGATGCGCCAGGTGCTGGTCTCCGGCACCGGCGTGCGCGCCCGCGTGCCCGGCTATGACCTGGCCGGCAAGACCGGCACCACCAGCGACTATCGCGACGCCTGGTTCGTCGGATTCACCGGCGGGTTCACCGCGGCGGTCTGGACCGGGCGCGACGACAACACCCCGATGAAGCGGGTCACCGGCGGTGGTTCGCCGGCCGAGATCTGGCGTCTGTTCATGACGGCCAGCCTGCCCAGGCTGAACGTCCAGCCGATCCCCGGCGGCCCGGCGGCCGCAAGCGACGCGATCGGCGACCTGCTCAGCCCGTCCGGCGAGGCTGGCGCGGCTGCCCAATCGCCGGCCGCCGCCGATGCGCCCGAGGAACCCGAACCGCCGCCAGGGTAAGACCCTCAGAGCGTCTTCATATATTCGATCAGCGCACGCTTTTCGGCGGTTTTCAGGTTCGTGCCGAAATCGTGGCCGATGGCGCTGTTGCCCTGAACGGAGGTGCTGAACCTGCCATGAAGCGAAGGGGAAGTGTCGGTGCGGAAGCCCACATTGACCGGATCGTAAAGCCGATTGCCCGCCATGAACTGGGTCTTGCGCCTGGCCGGCGGCGTCAACAACTCCCACAGGTTGGACACCGAGCCATTGTGCAGGTAGGGCGCCGTGGCCCATACGCCGGTGAGCACCCGAGACTCATAGGCTGCGGCCGGCGCCGCCCCCGCGGCCACCGCCATGGCCGCCGCTCCCCTCGGCGCGGGCTTCTTGTAGAGTTCGGCCTGATTGGCGGTGACGGCGGAGATGGGATCCTGGACGTTCAGGTTGGCCGCCAGGGGGCCAAAGCTCGCTCCGGCGTTGACCGACGCGCGATCGTGGCTGAGCGCCCGCCCTATCGGGTTGTCGTCGCCGAAGGGCGGGGTGATCGCCTGGCGCAGCATGGTTCCAACGACAGACGTCACCAGGATGTCGGCCGTTGGCGCGGTGGGGCCGTAGGGTAAGACCGGGAACCTGGGCGCGGGAGAATTCTGGTAGATTCCCGTGGCTGAGATCCGGGCGGAACGTTCCGTCATCAGCGGGTCAGTGCCCACGGCCTTGACGGGCGTGTCCCATATCCAGGGAATGGTCTTGGACGGGTTCACGCCGTGGCAGCCGGCGCAGTGAGCGTCGAATATGACCTTGCCCCTGACCGACAAGGCCTTGTCGAACGGAAACGCCGCCGGCCAGGCGGGCGCCTTCAGGATGACGACCTTCTCCTCCAGCGTCTGCAGATGGTCGAACCACACCGAGTTCTCGTTGAAGAGAACGATCGGTAGAAGAATGCCCCTTCTCGGCTCGAAGTCGGCGAAGACCCCCATCACCTCGCCGGTGTTGCGGACCAGGCCCAGGATTTCCAGACCGTTGGGGGCGAGGCCGTTCCACTGGGTGCGATCCTGTTTGGGGGCGTCCCACAGAAAGGGATAGCTGACCGGCGCGTCGGCTGGAACCAGATTGGAAGGCACATGTAGATCCAGCCCCGCGACCCGGTTGAAGATCATGCCGAAGGCGTCCAGCCGCCCCGGACCCCAGGGCGCTGCCCTGGGCAGGCTGGCGTCCATGAAACCGCCGAATCTATCGGTCCAGGCCTGGAAGTCGCCGCGCAGCGCCTGGACATCACCTGGAGCCGGATTTGGGCCCAGAACCGCTTGGCTGAAAGCGTTCCAACGCGCCGGATCGGCCAGGGTCCCCCGCGCCGTGGCGACGAGGTCAGTAAGGAATTGCTGAAAATCGGCGGCGCTGGCCGGCGCCCCGTCGACGCGCAGGGCGTGGATGACGCCTTTTTGCACGTAGTCCACCTCGCCTGTGTGGCAGGCGGCGCAGGTCATACCGAGCTGCGGCGGCGCGGACCGGTCGTCGACCACAAAGCCGATGGGCAGGTGGTCGGTATTCGCAACGTCGTAATCGGGCAGATAGCCATAACGCGCCAGTTGGTCGGCGCCGAAGGGCTCGGCCGCGTCCAGCCGCTGCAAGGCCTTGAACCAGGCCAGCGGCATGAGGTGCGAGCCCTGGCTGGTCCGGTGAAACACATCCCGGTCCGCCTGGGTCCAGCCCTGCTCGGCCCAATCGATCTGGGGGCCGATCTGGGGAGCGGGCGGAGCGCGCTGGGCCCGCACCGCGCCGGCTATGGCCAACAACGATGCGGCTCCCACAACGCCGGCCATGATCCAACGGCCTTTGCCGCGCAAGGAACTGACGTGGGCCATCGTCGCGTCCTTCCAAAGATGTTGGGTACTGACGGGAGTGCGCGCTGTGTCGCCGGTCTCAAACGCGCGCTTTACTCACGACCTACAGTTTCACGCGCGACGAAAGTTGTCCACCACCTCCGATTGTTTAAGTATCCGGTTTGTCTGACCTTTCTCGGGCTTGCCAGCTACTCTCGTCCGAAGGCATGCAGCCTTGACCCGTTGTCACGCAGCCAGGCGCGGTGCGGCCGGTGGTCGCCGACCAGATTGTGCACTACGGTCCAGAATCGCGGCGAGTGGTTGGCCTCGATCAGATGGGCGCATTCGTGGGCGGCGACATAGTCCATCACGGCGTAGGGCGCGAGCACCAGCCGCCAGGAATAACGGATCCGCCCCACCTCCACCGCCGCGCCAAACCCCACCGTGCGAGGCGGCCGACAGGAGCCCCAACGGCCGCGCGCGTCGGTGATCGTAAGGGTCGGCGATGGCTGGCCCAGCGCACGGACCCAGACCTCGGTCCGCTCGGTCAACACGCGACGCGCCTCGGCCTTGAGGGCTCGCACCACCCCGCGGGCGAAGGCCTCGCCCTCGCCGGGGACGACCAGACGCCGGAGCCGATCACCCTCCGCCTCGCTCCACCGGACGCGTCCCGGCGCCTGCTCAAGGCTGCACGGCCGGCCCAGCACCTCGATCAGGGAGCCAGGGACCAGCGGGGCGGTCTGGGGCAACTCAGCCAGCCGCGCGGCGATCCAGGCGCGCCGTTCGAGCGCAAAGGCCGCGGCTTCGCCCAGCAGGCGCGGATTGGGCGCGGTGGCCACCACCTCGCGCCGCGCCGCATCCAGCCGAAGGCTCACCCGGCGGGCCCGTCCGCTGACCTTGAGCCGCACGGCCGCGCCGTCGACCTCGATCCGGTCGCCGTCGGCGTAGCGCGGAGAACGAAACAGATTCATGCCGTCCCTGGATACGTCGCCGCGCCGCGCATGGCGAGGGCCGTCAAGGCAATTTCAAGCGAAGCGGGAACCCGGTCGCTTGAAGAAAATGCGCCCAAACAGCGGGTCTTAGAGCGCCAGGGCGCGTTCCCAGATGAATTGACGAACGCGCGGATAAATCTCCTCACGGAAGCGGCGGCCATTGAACACGCCGTAGTGGCCAACGTTAGGCTGCACATAGTCCTGCTTCAGGTCGTCCGGCAGGCCGGAGCACAAGGCGTGCGCCGCCTGGGTTTGACCGATACCGGAAATATCGTCCAGTTCGCCCTCGACGGTCATGAGACCAATGTCGGTGATCCGATCAGGCCGCACGCGCCGGCCGTCATGATCCAGGCCGCCCTTGGGCAGCAGGTATTGCTGGAACACGATGTCGATGGTCTGAAGGTAAAACTCCTCGGTCAGGTCCAGCACCGACAGGTACTCGTTGTAGAATTCCAGGTGCTTGTCGGCCTGGTCGCCGTCGCCCTTGACCAGATCGTCGAAATACCGCCGGTGGGCCTCCTGGTGGCGCTGCAGGTTCATCTGCATGAAGCTGTAGAGCTGGACGAACCCCGGATAGACTTGCCGCAGCGCGCCCGGATAGGGGGGCGGCACGGTGTAGATCATCTGGCGCTGGAACCAGGTGAACGGCCGCTCCTCGGCCAGCTTGTTGGTCACCGTGGGCGAGAGCCGCGCGTCGATCGGCGAGCCCATGAAGGTCATGCTGGCGGGACGGCTGGGATCGGCGTCCTCGGCCATCAGGGCGGCGGCGGCCAGGACCGGCGGCCCGGGCTGGCAGACGGCCACCACGTGCGGCCGCGGCCCCATCGCGCCCAGCATGGCGCGGATGTGATCGATATAGTCGTGAAAGTCGAACCGGCCCTCCAGCATCGGCACGTCGCGGGCGTTGGACCAGTCGGTCACATAGACCTCGTGATCCTGCAGGAAAGCCTGCACCGTACCGCGCAGCAGCGTAGCGTAGTGGCCGGACAGGGGCGCCACGATCAGCACGGCCGGCTCCAGGGTCTTGCGCCCCGTCCGGCGCATGTCGGCCATGTCCCGGCTGAAATGGGTCAGCTTGACCCAGGGCGAGCTCCACTCGACCACCGGGCGCACGCGCACTTCGCAGCCATCGACCATGACGCTGTCGATATTCCAGTCTGGGCGGCCGTAGCGCCGCGTGACATTGGCGAACAGGTCGGCGCCAGCATAGAGCGTGCGGCCGAACCGCGTCTCGGCGACAGGATTGGCCGACGAGCTCCAGAAGTCCCGCATGGCGCGCGCGCCTAGCCGGAGCGGCGTCGAGGCGTGGTAGTTGGCTTCATGCAGGGCGTAGAGCATCGACATTCCTCGCGTGCGCCCGTGCGTTGTGCGGCGCAGCATATTGTAAAGAGCGTTACCAGACTTCCTCGCGTACGCAACTGCGCCGAACCATCATGCCTGGCGGCGCTCGGGCGCCCGCAGAGAGCTTACGGGAAGCCGCCTGCGCGTGGATTGAACGATTTGGCCAGAAATAGGCGGCAAATACGTGCCCACCCGCCGCAAAATGGTTCTAGGCTCGCGCCATGGCGACCCAGGCGAGACCGTCCGCGCAAACTTCGCGCGCCCCGCACCCGGAGGGTCTTGGGCCCCGCGACGGTCTGCCTGGCGGATTGACCTCCCAGGGCCGGTTGGGGCTCAACGTCTTGATCGGCATGCGTTGGTTTCTCGTTGGCGGCGAGCTGGCCCTGGTCCTGGCGGCTGAAGCTTCGCGAGGCGTCCGGCTTCCGCTGCTCGCCTGCCTGACGGTCATCGCCATCGGCGCGGGCTACAATCTGTTTCTGGTGATGACCCGCCCGGCCCGGGCGCCGGCGCGCGACGACGAACTGGCCGCGCAGCTGGGGTTCAACATCGTACAGCTGTCCGCCGTCCTCTTCCTGACCGGCGGCGTGATCAATCCTTTCACGCTGCTGCTGATCACCCCGGTGACCCTGGCCGCCGCGACGCTCAGAGGCCGTTACGCCCTCGCTTTGGGATCTCTCGCCGCCGCCGCGGTCGTGGCGCTCACCCTATGGTGGCTGCCCGTCGACTGGCGGTTCGCGCCGACGCCGGTAATTCCGCCAGCCTATCGCTGGCTGATCGCCGCGGCGACCCTGGGCGGGATCGTCGTCACGGCCGGCTATGCCTGGCGCGCGGCGGCGGAGGCCACACGGATGGAGCTGGCCTTGAACGTAACCCAGACCGTGCTGGCGCGCGAACAGCGGCTGTCGGCGCTGGGCGGCCTGGCGGCGGCGGCGGCGCACGAGCTGGGCACGCCGCTGGCCACCATATCGGTGGTGGCCAAGGAACTGGCCAACGAGGCGCCGGAAGGCCCGTTGCGCGATGACGCCGAGCTGCTGGTGTCCCAGGCCGAGCGCTGCCGTGAAATCCTAAAGCGGCTGACCCAGGCGCCCGACACCGACGACGTGGTCCATTCGCGCATGACGCTGCTGCAATTCGTCAACGAGGTGATCGAGCCGCATATCCATACCGAGGTTCGGGTCGAAGCCCTGGTCGCGGGGCCGCCCGGCGCGCGCCCGCCGGAAATCCGGCGGATGCCGGAAGTGCTCCACGCCATGACCTCGTTCGTGGAAAACGCCGTCGACTTCGCGCGCTCAGAGGTTCTGGTTCGTGTCCGCTTCGATGACGAGACCGTGTCTGTCGAGGTGCGCGATGACGGGCCTGGTTTTTCCTCCGACATCCTGGCTCGGCTCGGTCAGCCCTATGTCACCAGCCGACCGGGCGGGGAGAGTTCGCGCTCGGGGCACGTGGGAATGGGCCTGGGCTTCTTCATCGCCAAGACGCTGCTGGAGCGGACCGGGGCGGCGGTCGATTTCAACAACGCCCGCGGTGGGGGCGCCTCGATCTCCGCGCGGTGGTTGCGCGAGGCGGTCGAGGCCGAGCCGGCTCCAGGTGGGTTCGAGCTGGGCGCATTCGAACAAAACGCGGCGCCATGAAGCTGTGTCGGCCAAATCTTCGTAGGGCTTGAATATTTGGACGATTTGGCGACATCGTGTCGCATACGATCTATAATTGCACGTGAGTGTGAGGAAACACGGATGTCTGACCTCTCCGAAGTCGTCGCTGGTCTGCCCGACAAGTCCCTGCTCCTGCTCGATGACGACGCGCCGCTGCGCACGCGGCTGGGGCGCGCCCTGGAGACACGGGGTTTCGAGCCCACGCTGGTCGCGACCATCGCCGAGGCCCTGGCGGCGGTGAAGGCCTCGCCCCCGGCCTTCGCCGTGCTGGACATGCGCCTGGAGGACGGCAACGGCCTGCAGGTCGTCGAGGCGATCCAGTCCGCGCGGCCGGACTCGCGGGTGATCATGCTGACCGGCTACGGCGCCATCTCCACCGCCGTGGCGGCGGTCAAGGCCGGCGCGGTCGACTATCTCCCCAAGCCGGCAGACGCTGACGACGTGTTACGGGCCCTTTTGGCGCGCAAGGACGAGGCTCCGACGCCGCCGGAAAACCCGATGTCCGCCGACCGGGTGCGCTGGGAGCATATCCAGCGGGTCTATGAGCTCTGCAGCCACAACGTTTCCGAGACCGCACGGCGCTTGAACATGCACCGGCGGACGTTACAGCGGATCCTGGCCAAGCGCGCGCCCCGGTAGGAGCTCTCACCAACCCAAAGCCCGCACCGCCGCCAGCCGGGCGAACGCCAGCGTCAGCGTCTTGCGTCGCGCGGGGACCAGGGGGATCACCGGGGCCTCCATCAACACCGCACCGCCGAACGCGTCAGCGACGATCAGGCCGGGTCCCTCCGGCAGTATCTGCCTTGGAAAATGCGGGGCCACCGCGAAATAGAAGGCGTCGCAATAGGGCCCATACTCACCCCATTTGCGGTCGACCAGATAGTCCTGGGGCCCAGACTTGACCTCGGCGATGGCGATCTCGCCGCGTGGCCCCAGCGCCACCAGATCGGCCCGGCGGCCATTGGGCAAGGTCACCTCGGTCAGGGGCGCATAGCCCAGCGCCACGAACAGCCGCGCCGCCCCCCGCGTCACCGCATCGGTGGTTTCAGGCCGCGAAAAGACGGGATCGACGGAGACGCCCATCTCCAGAGAATGTTTCGGTTTCGTTCCGGGCGCAAGAGAGGAACGCCCCCAGACATTGAGAGCGCGTTCGAGCGGCGAAACCGCTTACACTTTCGCCTAACGCGCTCTACGTCCCCGGCTGGTCGTACACAAGGTTCGCCACCTCATACCCCATGGCCTTGGCGCGGCCGACCATGACGGATTTCTGGGCCTGGGCGCTGGCGGGTTGGCGGGAGAAGATCCAGAGGAATTTGGGGTTGGGAGTCGACAGGATGATCCAGCTGTAGTCGTCGCCACGGTCCAGCACCCAGTAGTCCTGGCTGATCAGGCCGCCGAAGAAGCTCATGCGAAATTTGGCGTTGGTGGCCGTATCGATGATCTTGCCCGACGCCTTCCAGACCTTGGTCGGGCCGGAGGGCGTATCCACATGGCAGGTCTGGATCACCTTGAACTGGGCGGCGCTTCCGTCGTGAGACCAGTCGGCCATCGCGGTGGCGCAGTCGGACTGGATCTTGTTCGGCATGCGCGCGACCTCATACCAGCGGCCGACAAAGCGGTTGGTGTCGAGGCTCTTGGCCGGCTGAGGAGGCAGGCTCGCCCACACCGCCGAGGCCAGCGCCGCCGTCGCCAGGGATAGGCCCAGGGCGGCGGCCCAGGACCGTGCACGCGGAATTCTCATCAAGTCTCTACCGAACCCATCCCCGGATGGCCAACGCAAGAACGCCCCGCCGGGTTGCGACGGGGCGTCACTCGTCAGGGAACAATAGGGCTATTCCGCGGCGATGAGAACCTCGACCGCGGTGCGATCCTTGAAGTTGATCGTCTGCAGGTACTTGATGCCTTCCTCGGCGATGTCGTCGCCGACCATCCGGTCGCCCTCGGCCTTCAGCTCTGCCATGTCGACATACATGCCGTAGAAGGCGCGGGTTCGGTCGGTGATGATGCCGGCGTTGAGCAGCGTCTTGATGAGCACGCGGAAGATGTTGGTGGCTTCCTTCATGTCCTCGCGACGGGCTTCGTCCGTGGCGATTTCCTGGAACTCGGCGATCACCCGGTCCGGGTCGAGGCCGAATTCTTCATAGAGGTCGCGTTGCTCGGACGGGGCCACCAGGTTGAACAGCAGCACCTGGAAGCAGTGCGCCGCCCAGTCCTCGATAACGTTGTGTTCCTCGGCGGACAGTTTGGGGATGGTGCGGTCGGCCCAGATCTTGCCGAACTTGTGGTGGAACGCCTCGTCGGTCATGACGAGCTGCATCAACTTGCGGCCAAGCGGATCGTTGAGCTTCTGGTAGAAGGTGGCGAAGGCGCCCATGGCCAGGCCTTCCACCAGCATCTGCATGCCGATGATCTTTTTGTAGACTTCGGGCGAGCCAATGATGTCCACGAGCAGATTCTGCAGCACCGGACTGCAGGCCGCCGGACGGCCCCACCGGGCCTTGATGTACTTGGCGAAGGCCGTCACGTGGCGGGCTTCTTCGCGGGTCTGGTTGGCGGCGTATTCCTGGGCGCCCTGGTCGTAGAGCACGTGGCAGAGCGAGGCCGACAGGTTCAGCGCGCCTTGTTCGCCGTGCAGGATCGAGGAGAAGCTGCGCAGGGTCGAGGCGTTGATGAAGCGGATGCGATCCTTGGGGTCCGACAGGATCTCCTGGACGTATTTGGTCTGCAACGCGGCGACGAAATCTTCCGGTAACAGCGCTTCGTTTTCCATGTCGAAGGGCTCGTCGAAGTCGATGTACTTCTTGTCGAGCGGATCCCAGAAGTGGTCGTGGGTGGCCGAGATGATCTTGTCGAAGGCGGTCGAGCGATTGCCGTAGCGGTCCAGGTGCAGCATGGACTCGAAATCGTCCGGCGACACGGCTTCGTAAATGACGTCCTTGGTGATGTTCTTGTCGGTCATGGGGCCAGTTCTCCTCGAGCGGACGGGCATGGGCGCATATTGTGGCGTCTGGCAAATTGACTGTGGAAATCGCTCGCGTCAAGAAAAATGACGCCAGCGTCACTAATTGTTACGCAAAGTTTAAGAAGGACGCGGGCGGCCCGGTCGCCCCCGGGGCGGGGCGGACGGGCTGGCCGACCGAGGCTCGCCGCGCTGGACGCTGCCGGATCCGGAGACGTTGGATTCCAGCTTCGCCGGGTCGGTGAGCAGGGTCACGTCCCCGGATCCCGAGATGTCGATCTTCGCCGCATCGGTTGGCGCGACGATCGCGTCTCCGGACCCCTCGATGTCCACCTTCGCGGACTGGGCCGCCACGCGGCCGAGGTCGGCGTCGGCCGAACCCGAAATGCTGAGATCGATCGTCTTGGCGCGCCCGGCCGCGCTGACCTCGGAGTCGCCGGAAAGGTCGACGGTCAGCCTGTCCTGGCTGTAGCCGGCGATGGCCAGTTTGCCACTGCCGCTCATCACGAACCGGGTGACCGACGGCGCCGACATGACGATGGTGAGGTCCGTCTCATCGCCGCGATCATGGCCGAAGCGGATATGGCCCCCATCGACCGTCACGTCGGCCACGGCCTCGCGTGGACCCGTCACCACCAGCTTGGCCGGGCCATCGGCCTGGGTGTATTTGACGTTGGCCGGGAGATCGACGTCGATTGAATCGCCGCCGGACCAGGCGATCGAACGCGTGGTCTGTGGACCCCCGTCGTCTTCATCGTCCGCGTGGTGATGGTGGATGCCCCAACCGTCGTGGTCGCTACCGAAATTCCAACCGTAGCCCGGCCTCCACGACCAGGCGCCGCGCGCGATGGCGTCGGGGCCGACGATGGCGACCGCCGACGTCAGGCAGATGACGGACACCAGAAAGCCGGTCACGGCGATGATGACGAGAACGCGGGTCATGACAGGCCTCCGGCGGTTTGGGGTTCGAGGGCCGGCTTCAGCAGCCGGTAGTGGAGCCGGCCGTACCAGACCAGGACGTTGACCAGCCCGATGGTCGCCATGGCCAGGACCGCGCCCGCGGAAACCGCGCCGGTCATCAGGCCGATGCCCGCCAGAACGGCGGCGAGCGGTCCGCCCGGCATGCCGGTGAACGGCCCGGCCGCGAACACCGCGCCGCCGGCGACGAATACGGCGACGATGGCGACCCCGATCCCGAAGATCGCTCCGCCGATTCCCATCAGGATCGGCAGCAGGATCAGGATGTCCAACGCCCCCAGCCCCAGCAGCGCGAAAATCGCCGCGGCGGCGCCGGAAGGGTTTCGCTCCTCCTCCCAGCGCTTCAGGCCAGCCTCGGCGCGCAGTTCACGGGCCAGGCGGCCGGGATCGCCCAGCGCCGCGGCAACGTCGGCCTCGTCGCGGCCCGCGGCCGCGCCCTCGGTGAAATGGGCCTCATAGTCGGCCGCGATATCGGCCTGGGTCTGGGCGGGCAGGCCGCGAAGGCCTTCGCGCAGCCGGGCCATGAACGCCTGACGGGTCATTCCACCCCTCCCAAAATGCTTTCCACCGCCCCGCAGAAGGATTTCCAGGCGGCTGTTTGCGTGCTGAAACTGAGTTTTCCGGCCTCGGTCAGCCGATAATATTTGCGCGACGGACCAGACGAGGACTCGACCAGATAGGTTGCGACCAGCCCGTCGTTCTGCAGCCGGCGCATCAGCGGATAGATGGTGCCCTCGCCCATGCCGATACTGTCTGAAAGGCGGCTGGCGATGTCGTAGGCGTAGCTGTCCTGTCGCGAGAGCAGGGCGAGGACGCAGAGTTCCAGCACCCCCTTCTTCAGCTGAATTTCAATGGCTTCCGGCACGTCGCGCCTCCTTGCGGGGTCGGTAGTTACCGCAAGGTACCATGTACTGAAAGGTACCTGTCATTAAATGTTAGCAAGGTACGCCGAACAGGGCAAAGCGGCTGGACGCCAGCGAGAGTTCCGCAAAAAATTCAACGCTCCGTCGGGCTGGAGCGTCCCCTCGGAGCCGCTCGATCTGATGCATCCGCTCAGACGGGCTCGCGCCGGGCGTTACGTCGGATCACCTCGCCAGCGTCCAGCGGACGGTAGGCCCAATCCGGCGCGGCAAAAGCGTAGGCCAGCTCGGTCCTGAGCCGTTCGAAAGATTGCCTGTTGGCGCGGC
>Ga0302314_10011630_pt1 | contig 15335 bp, 12 predicted proteins | sample III_Palsa_N2_3_FD_200533 | JGI IMG/M metagenome (GOLD analysis project Ga0302314, IMG submission 200533) | Peat permafrost microbial communities from Stordalen Mire near Abisko, Sweden - III_Palsa_N2_3 | ecosystem: Environmental > Terrestrial > Soil > Palsa > Peat permafrost | place: Sweden...
TACGACCCGAACAACCCGGGCGCGCAAGTGCTGCCCGCGCAATGCCAGGCCGCCGCCGCCAGCGCCACGGCCGCTCCGAAAAACTCCACGAGTCGATGAACAGCATGAAAAAAACACCCGTCGCCATTGCCGCCATCGCGCTGTGCCTTCTGTCGCAGGCGCACGCCGCGGACCCCACGCCCGACATCGCCGACAAGCTCGCGCAGCAGATCACCCAGATGCAGCAGCAGCTGGACGCAATGAAGATCGAGCTGCAGCGCGTGAAGGCGCAGAACGAAGCGCTGGCCGCGCAGCAGCAAGCGACGGCGGCCAAGGTGGCCGCCCCGGCGCCGGCACCCGTGGTGGCCGCCGCGCCCGCTCCCGTGAGCGGCATCTCGCCCGACCTCGGCCTGTGGGGCTACGGCGAGATCTACTACACGCATCCGACGAAGGACTCGAAGCTGACCGAAGCCGACCTGGCGCGCGCCGTGTTCGGCATCGGCTATCGCTTCGACGAGCGCACCAACTTCAACTCCGAGTTCGAGGTCGAACACGCGGTGGCGTCCGCCAGCGACGCCGGCGAATTCGAGGTCGAGCAGTTCTACATCGATCATCAGCTGACCGACACGGCCAGCGTCAAGGCCGGCCTGTTCCTGATGCCGGCCGGCCTGCTCAACGAACACCATGAGCCGACGGCCTACTACGGCGTCCAGCGCAACTTCGTCGAGACGCTGATCATCCCGAGCACGTGGCGCGAAGGTGGCGTGGGCTTCCACGGCAACAACGACATCGGCCTGGGCTGGGACGTGGGCCTCACTACCGGTCTGAACCTCGGTGGATGGAACAACAGTCCCGAGGATCCGCAATACCGCACGGCGCTGGACCTGGAAGACAACGACGTCGCGCCGATGCAGGCCACCCACCAGGAGCTGCAGCTCGCGAACGCGCAGCACCTGTCGCAGTACGCGGCGCTGAACTATACCGGCGTGCCCGGCCTGCTGCTGGGCGGCTTCGCCTTCACCGGCGACATGGCCATCCCCAAGATACCCGTCGGCCTGCCGCAATCGCGCGTCACGCTGTGGGAGGCGCACGCGCGCTGGACGCCGGGCAACGCCGATATCTCCGCCGTCTACGCGCACGGCTCCTTCTCCAAGACCGCCACGTACAACCTCGACAACACCGGCGTCGCCAATCCGATCCCGGCGTCGTTCCTCGGCTACTACGTGCAGGGCGCGTACAACCTGTGGCAGGAAGGCGGCTACAAGCTCAGCCCGTTCGTGCGCTGGGAGCACTACGACATGGCCGCGAGCTATGCAGGCATCGCCCCGGGCTTCGCCACCACGCCCACCGGCCTCGCGTCGGACGGCCAGCCCTGGCCCCAGCCGCACGACCGCGTGTGGACGGCCGGCGCCAACTTCTACCTCAACCCGCACGTGGTGCTGAAGGCCGACTACCAGCGCTTCACGACCAACACGGATCTGACGCGCTTCGACCTCGGCCTGGGCGTGGCGTTCTGACAAAGAACGGGATCGCGGCAGCGATCCCTTTCTTCAGCGATCAATCTCGCGCCGGATACCCCGTGATGTCGCGGATGCGCGCATACAGCGGCGCCAGGCGCGGGTACATCTTCTGGTAGACCTGCTCGTAGAGCTGGTCGTAGAGCGCCGCGTTCTTCGCGTCGGGCTCGAAGGTGCGTGCCACCCGCGTCATCGCGCGCACGGCAGCGGGAAAGTCGGGGTGCAGGCCCAGGCCGACGGCGCAGGCGATGGCGGCGCCCAGGCCGCTGGTCTCGTGGACGTGCGGCCGGCTGGCGGGCAGGCGGAAGATGTCGGCCGTCAGCTGCAGCGCGACGTCGGACTGCGAGCCGCCGCCGGAGACACGCAGCTCGGTGAGCGGCACCTTGGTCTTCTTCTCGATGCGCTCGCGGCCGTCGCGCAGCGCGTAGCCCAGGCCTTCGAGGATCGCGCGGTAAACGTGCGCCCGCGTGTGCGCGTCGCCGAAGCCGATGATCGCGCCCTTGGCATCGGGGCCGGGATGGCGGATGCCGGGCGTCCAGTACGGTTGCAGGATCAGGCCCAGCGACCCGGGCGGCACCGCGGCCACCAGCTCGTCGAGCAAGGCCTCCGGGGCCACGCCGCGCTCGGCCGCGGCACTGCGCTCGCGGTCGCCGAACTGCTCCTTGAACCAGCGCACCATCCAGTAGCCACGAAAGATCTGCACCTCGCTGTCGTAGTGGCCGGGCAGCGCGGCCGGGTACGGCGGCACGAAGGACAGCGCCTCGGCGTACTGGCGCGTGCAGACGTTGATGGTGGCCGTGGTGCCGTACGAGATGCCGCCGACGTTCGGCTCCAGGCAGCCCGAGCCCAGCACCTCGCAGGCCTTGTCGGCCGCGGCGGCGATCACCGGCACGCCTTCCGGTATACCCGTGGCGGTACTGGCCGCGGCACCGACGCGCCCCAGCACCGAGCCCACCGGGCGCAGTTCAGGCAGTTGCTCGGGGTGGATCGCGAGTGCCTGCCACTTCCAGTCGGACGGCTTCGCCCACGCATGGGCCTTGAAGTCGAACGGCAGGTAGCCTACTTGCGAACCGATCGAGTCGACGAAGTCGCCGGTGAGCTTCCAGTTCAGCAGCCCCGACAACAGCAGCACCTTGTGCGTGCGCGCCCAGGCCGCGGGCTCGTGTTCGGCCCACCAGTTGACCTCGGCCTCGCGCTGGAAGTAGCGCACCGTGTCGGCGACGCCGGCGAGCCGGAAGGCCGCGCGCCAGGCCGCGTTGATCTTCGGTACCTGCGTGGCGCGGCGTTGATCCAGCCAGATCAGCGCCGGCAGCGCGGAACGGCCCTGGGCGTCGATCGGCATGATCGTGCCGCGTTGCGTGGTCACCGTGACGCCGCGCACCGCCGCCGCCAGTTCGGGCCGAGTCAGCCAGAGCTGGCGGCAGGCGCGCGCGCACGCAGCCCAGAAGCCCTCGACGTCGTGGGACATCCAGCCCGGTTGCTCGACGACGTAGTCGTCCAGCGCCACCTGCGATTTCGCGACGAGATTGCCAAGCGGGTCGAACAGCAGCGCACGCGCACTCTGCGTGCCGCAGTCGATCGAGAGCAACAGGTCGTCGGGGCGGGTAGAGGTCATGGCGTGGGTACCGTGTAGCACTGCGCGACGATGCGTGCGTAGCGGTCGCATTGATCGCGCCATTCGCCGGCGGACCAGCCCAGCGCCTCGCGCGCGACGGGTTCCAGGCGCGGCAGCAGCGACGCGGCGCCGGCAGGCAGCAACAGGCCCAGGCGCGTGCGGCGCAGCAACAGGTCGTCGAGGAATCGCACCTGCTCGTGGCGCAGCGCCCAGTGCAGTTCGGCCCAGGGCGTGGTGGTGCCGGCCACCGTCTCGAGATCGGCTGGCGCAGCCTCGCGCAGCAGCGCCTGCGCCTGGTGGCCGTAACGGCCGAGAAGGCGGGTGCGCAGGCCGTGCGGCAGCACCGCCAGCGCCGGTGACTCCGGCTGCGGCGCGAAGATGGCATCGGCCGTTCGATAGTCGAAGTCGTCGGCGCTCATGGTCGCAGTCGCCTCCGCGCCGGGTTCGTCGCCGGCGATCCCGGTCGGCGCGAAGCCGCCGTGCCTGCCCGATGCGGCGAGGTACGGCGCGGCATGGCGCAACGCATCGAGCGCGTTGACGCGGAACGTGGTGAGCTTGCCGCCGGTGACGGTGATCAGGCCTTGCTCGTCGAGCACGACGTGCTCGCGCGGCGCCTTCGACGGATCGCCGCCGCTCGCGCGGCCATCGACCACCGGACGCACGCCGGCAAAGCTGCAGACCGCATCGGCGGCGCGCAGGTCCAGGCGCGGGAATGCGTGGCGCAGCGCCTCGATCAGGTAGGCCACCTCGTCGGCGGCGATGCGCGGCTCGACGTCGGGATCCTCGTGGTGATCGAGGTCGGTGGTGCCCACCAGTGCCACGCCTTCCCACGGCGTCGCGAACACCGGCCGGCCGTCGCGCGGGTGCAGCAGGCTCACCGACTGCGCCACCGGCAGCTTCCACAGCGGGAACACCAGGTGGCTGCCGCGCAGCGGCCGCAACATCGGCGCGCCCAGGCCGCTGCGCAAGCCATCGGCCCAGAAGCCGGTGGCGTTGACGACGCAACGGGCCTGCACGTGGCCGGTGAAGCCGGCACCTTCAATGCGAGCGCCGACGACCGTGCCCGGCTTCACGCTGGCGCCGCCTCGCTTCGACAACGACGACAGCGGCACGTCGAGGTCGCCCGCGCGCAGCAGCGACTTCACGGCCGCGCGGTTGCAGACACGCGCGCCGTGCCGCTGCGCCTCCTGCAGCACGCGCATCACCAGGCGCGAGTCGTCGGTCTTCGCATCGAGATAGCTCGACGCGCCGAGCAGCTGGTCGGTCGCCATGTGCGGCGCGAGCGCGCGCACCTGCGCGGGCGTGTGGAACGCGCGCGTGCGCTGGTGCGCCATCGCGTCGTAGATCGCCAGCCCGGCGGCCATCGTGCGCCGGCTGGGCGAGCGGCCTTCGTAGTGACCGAGGAGAAAGCGCTGCGGCTCGACCAGGCCCGGTGCGTCCTGCAGCAGCCGGCCGCGCTCGCGCACCGATTCGCGCGTGAGGCCGAACGCGCCTTCGCGCAGGTAGCGCAGCCCGCCGTGGACCAGCTTGGACGAGCGCGACGAGCTGCCCCAGGCGAAGTCGCGCGCCTCGACCAGCATCACCGCGATGCCGCGGCGCGACGCCTCGAGCGCCACGCCGGCGCCGGCGATGCCGCCACCGATCACGAGCAGGTCGACATCGGTCATCGGGGAGCGCGTGCGAACGCCAGACGGCGACGCCGGCTCACTCCGCATCCCCCAGCAGGTTGCCGCGCGCCATCACGCCGTGCGGATCGAACGCGCGCACCATCGCGGCGATGGCCGCCATGCCTGTGGCGCCCTTCTCGGCCGCGAGCCAGCGCGCATGATCCTTGCCGACGCCATGCTGGTGCGTGATCGTGCCGCCCTGCGCGACGATCGCGTCGCCCACCGCGGTCTTCAGCGATTGCCAGCGCGCCAGCGCGCTGTCGTAGTCGGGCCCGATGCGATAGACGAACGTCGAGTACACGCTGGAGCCCTGAGCGTAGACGTGCGACAGGTGCGTGTAGCAGTGCGTGCGTTCGCCGTGCTGCGCGAGCGCGGCGCGGCCGGCCGTCTCCAGCGCGTGCACCATCGCGGCGACGCGCGGCCAGTCGCACGCGGTCTCCATCGTGTCCACCGCATAGCCGGCGTCCCACAACGCGTTGCGCAGGTACACGCCGGCGAAGCGGCGCGCCTCCCACTTCCTGCCCAGCACCGTGCCGGTGGACACGCCGCCGTGCGCCCGCCAGATCGCCGCGGCGGCACGTTGCAGCGCGCGCACCTGGCTTGCTCCGGCGCCGGTGAAGCCGGCGAAGAGCAGGCACTTGCCGTCGGCCGCGCCGCGCAGCGCGAGAAAGCGTTCCAGCCAGCCTATCGCCGTCTCGTGGCCGGCCATCTTGAGCGTGGTGAAAGTCTCGGCCGGGTTGGCGAGCCGCAGCATCGACAGTCCGAGCCGGGCCTGCGCCATCTCGCGCACGGCGGCCAGGCCGCTGGCCCAGTCCGGGAAGAAGACGCCGACGAAGCGCTCCGCGGCCGGCGCGCGCGTGACGCGCACGCTGGCCTCGGTCAGCACGCCGATGCGGCCTTCGGAGCCCAGCACCCATTCGCGCAGGTCGGGGCCGGCGGCCGATGCCGGGAACGTGGGCAGCACCCATTCGCGCTCGGGCGTCTGCAGGACGCCGCCGGCGAACAGCTGCTCGATGCGGCCGTAGCGCGCCGACTGCTGGCCCGACGAGCGCGTGACCACCCAGCCGCCCAGCGTCGACAGTTCGAAACTCTGCGGGAAGTGGCCCAGCGTGAAGCCGTGGGCGCGCAGTTGCGCCTCCAGGTCGGGGCCGGCGACGCCCGCCTCGAAGCGCGCGAGCTGGGCCACCGGATCGAGGTCCAGCAGCCGCATCATCCGGCCCAGGTTCAGCGTCAGCACGGGCGCCGCGCCCACCGGCGTCAGGTGGCCGGCGACGCTCGTCGCGCCGCCCGACGGCAGCACCTGGACGCCGTGCTCGCGGGCCCAGGTCAACAAGGTGCGCACCTCGGCCGAATCGACGGGAAACGCGACGCCATCGGTCACGCGGCCCAACACGCCGAAGCGCAGGCGCAGCCAGTCGTGCATCGATTGGCCGAAGCTGGCGCGCAGCCGGATCTCGGCGCTCGTGTCGACCAGCGGGTGCGGCGGCAGTCGCGACGCCTGGGCCTCGACCTGCGCGAGCGCGGCGGCGAACGTGGCGTCGGGCAGCGGCTGGCCGGCGCCGATGGACTGGGCCAGGAAGGCGCGCGCCTCGGGCTTGAGCTCTTCGTGCACGCTGGCATCGCCCCAGCCGTTCCAGCGTCGTTCTGCGGTCATCGTGGCTATACTCGTTTTTGAAGATCGACAGGCGCGGGCGATGCCCAGCCTGCCGCGATGGTGCACCGATCGCGCCGATCCGGCTTGTCTTTCGCCGACAGGCGAGTTGCCACAACATGCCAGTGCCGCCCGCGGCGACGTCCATCTCCCATTCCGAAGCCTCCCTGCCCGCGGACGCGCCCTGCCCGATTCCGCCGGCAGCGGACGCGCGCGTGGCGATGGCCTACGCGCAGACCGCCGTCGCCACGGCGCAGGCGCGGGGCGTCACGGCCGCGGCGATCGCCGCCCACCTGGGCTGGCCGGACGACACGCTGGCCGCGTCGCGCGACAGCCTGACCGTGACGGAATACATCGCCCTGCTGGGCGCGGGCGACCGCCTCGCGGGCGATCCGGTGTTCGGCCTGCACGCGGGCCTGCACGCGCGGCTGTCCACCTATCCGTTCTACGGCCTGGTGGTGTGCGCCTGCACCACGCTGCGCGGCGCCTTCGCCCAGACGCAGCGCTACGAGGGCCTGGCGCACGACCTCGGCCGCTCCCGCCTGGACGAGCGCAACGGCATCGCCACCTACTACTGGGACACGCCCTGGCTGGACAAGTGCTCGCCCGCTGAAGCGCGCCACCTGTGCGACAGCGTGCTGGCCGGCATCCTCACCTTCGTCAGCTGGCTCGCGCACGAACGGCTGCCGGTGCTCGAGATCGGGCTGCCCTACGCGACGCCGGACGACGCCGTGCGCGCGGCCCACGCGCAGGTCTTCGGATCGGCGATCGTCTATGGCGTGCCCGCCGCCTACGGACGCTTCGACGCCGCGTTGCTGGACCGCCCGGTGCCCAACGCCGACGGCAGCATGCTGAAGGTGTTGCAGCGCCATGCCGACGAATTGCTCGCGGCGCGACGGCGCGAGACGTCCGAACCGCGCATCGTCACCGACGTGCGACGCGAGGTGGCGTCGCAACTGGCCAGCGACCGCGCGCGGGTGGACGACGTGGCCGCGGCGCTGGCGCTGAGCACCCGCACGCTGCAACGCAAGCTCGCCGAGGCGGGCACCAACTTCCAGGCCGTGCACGACGCCGCGCGCCAGGCGCTGGCGGAGGAGCTGCTGCGCGATTCGCGGCTGAACCTCACCGACGTGGCCTTCATGCTGGGCTACCGCGAACAGAGCTCGTTCAACCGCGCCTGCCGGGAATGGTTCGGCAACACGCCGGCGCGCACGCGCGAGCGCCTGCGTGGGGCGAGCGACGGCACCTGACGCGTTCGGCTCAGGTCGGCTTCTTCAGCTTCTTGCGCGCCTTCAACGCCAGCTCGCGCGCATGGCAGCTCTCGTAGTGGTCGTTGACCACCCCCATCGCCTGCATGAACGCATAGACGGTGGTGGGGCCGACGAACGACCAACCGCGCTTCTTCAGGTCCTTGGACATCGCCACGGCCTCCGCCGACGGCCCCAGCGCCGTGCCCGGCAGCAGCCTGGGCGGACGGCTGGCCGCGTCCGGCTCGAAGCGCCACGCATAGGCGGCCAGCGAGCCGAACTCCTGGCGCAGCTCGAGCACGCGCTGCGCGTTGTTGATGGTCGATACGATCTTGCCGCGGTGCCGCACGATGCCGGCGTCGGCCAGCAGGCGCGCGATGTCGGCATCGCCGAAGCGCACGACCTGCTCGGCCTCGAAGTTGGCGAAGCCCTTGCGGAACGCCTCGCGCTTGTTGAGGATCGTGAGCCAGCTCAGGCCGGCCTGGAAGCCTTCCAGGCAGATCTTCTCGAACAGCCGGCGCTCGTCGGTGACGGGAAAGCCCCACTCCTCGTCGTGGTAGCGCCGGTACTCCGGGCTCGCGCGACACCACTGGCAGCGCAGCACGCCGTCGTCGTGGGAGAACAGGCCGTCGGGAAGGAGGGTCGTTTCAGTCATGCAGCCATTCTGCCGCCGCCGGCCGAGTTCGCCGAGCGACTTGTCCGCCGCCAACCCGGCATTTCGCGCGGCACGATTCCGGTCCGTCGCGCCGGCTTGCAGTTCATCCGACGGACGTCGCGCGTCGTCGCAGACCGCTCGCTCCAGGGCAGGTGCTTCCCTACATTCCACTCCATCGACTCACCGCAACGAACCCAGGAGCCCGCCATGACCAAGACCTTCGCAGCACAAGCCACCCCCATCGTTCTCGCCGCGTTGTTGACGGCGGCGATGCTCTTCGCCACCAACGCCCTGGCCAGCCACCAGTACCGCGTCGCCGCCGCGGCGCAGGAGAGCACGCAGAACGTGGCGCTGAACGCCTGAACTCAGGCGCACGCCCACCGCCGCTACGCGCCGCTGTGCTCGTGCCCCGCCGCCCGGGCGCCACGCGACACGCAGCCCGAACGCAATCCCAGCACCAGCACCGACAACCCGAACGGCAGCAGGTTGTACAGCAGGCGAAACAGCAGCAGCGCGGCCAGCAGGTCCGGCCGGCCGCGACCGGCCAGGATCGCCGTCATGCTGGCCTCGAACACGCCGAGCCCGCCCGGTGCATGCGACACCACGCCCAGGATCACCGCGGCGATGCAGCCCACGGCGAAGACATCGAATGGCGGTGCGAGGTCGGCGGGCAGCAGCACGTACAAGGCGCCGATGGCCGTGCCGCTCTCGACCGCGCCCAGCGCCATCAACATCAAGGCCAGCGACGCCGGCGGCATCGGCAGGCGAAAGCGTCCGAGCGCGATCTCGCCCGGGCCGCGCGCGAGCCACGCCAGCCACAGCAGCAACAGGCCCTCCAGGCCGGCGCCCAGCGCCGCGTGCCAGCCCGGGTCCGCGCCGGTCGCGGCCTGCCAGAGTTCGGCGCCGGCCAGCATCGTCATGTTGCCGGCCACCAGCGACAGCCACGACATCGACACGACGCGCGCCACCTCCGCCCCCGTCAGGCCCGCCGGCAGGTACAGATGCGCCCGCACCGCCGAGCCCGAGACCGCATGGAATCCCAGCGTGTTGGCGATGGCCGCGCTGGTGGCGCCCGAGAGCAGCGCCAGGCCCGATCGCACCCGACCGGGCGCCGCCACATGCACGCTCACCAGGTCGTACAGCGCGAGGCAGGCGAAGCTCGCGGCGGTCAGCGCGAGACAGGTGACGAGACGCAACGGCGACTGGCGCAGCACGGCCGCCTGGAGCTCGGCGAGGCTCAGATCGCGAAAGACGAAATCGAGTGCGCCGGCCGCGAGCACGAACGCGATCCCCACGCCCGCGCGGCGCGCGAGCGCGGCCCGGCCTGCGCGCGTCACGCCGGAACCTGTTCCAGCGCCTCGGCCGAATCGGCGTCGTCGGCCGCGCGTGGCAGCGGCGGCAGGCGCATCAGGGGCTGTCCCATGCGGATGCGCGTCCCGGTCTTGATGCTCTCGTGAAGCTCGAAGCCGGCCGGCACGAACATCAGGATCGTCGAGCCGTGCTGGAACCCGCCCATCTCCTCGCCCTTGCCGAAGCGGGCCTCCACGGGAATCTCGTTCGGGCCGCGGTAGCGCAGGTGCAGCAGCACGTCGGTGAAGCGCAGCCGGATGCTGGCGACGAGGATCGCGGCCACCGGCACGATGGCGATCGCATGGTTGCCGCGGCGCAGTCGGGCGCTGAGCACCGCGCGCTCGTTGCGGCAGAACAGGCGCTCCACGCGCTTCAGCGCGATGGGGTTCACGTTCCAGGTATCCCCGCTGAGGTAGCTCACATGGCTCACGTCGCAGTCGTGCGGGGCATGGAAGCGGTGGTACATGGCCGAGGTGAGGCGCAGCGTCACGAAGCGCCCGTCTCGGAACGGCGCCGGATCGGTGCCGGGCCCGAACAACTCCTCCATGCGGTACGGAAAGCCCTTGGCCTGGAACGCCGTCGTGCCGGCCACGGTGCCGCAAGCACCGACGATCGCGTCGCACGGCGAGGTCAGCACGTCCGGATCGGCGTCCACGATGCGCGCACCGGGCATCAGCTCGCGGGTGAAGCAGTCGTGCAGGCTGGAGAACCGGCGCTGGCGGGCATCGCTCAAGTCGAGGTCGGTGAACAGCTTCCACACCGCGATCGAGCACCGGCTGACCAGCGGATGGCGGATCTTGCTGAACCTGCCCATGAAATGCGTCAACGCGATGCGCGGAACGCGATTGGTGAGCAGAAAGTTCAGGTCTTCCTGCGCGAGCAGGCGTCGGATGGTCTTTTTCATCGGGTTGTCAATTCAGTCGGCTACATACCGAGGTTGCAATCACGTCAGCAATCATGGAATCCACACTCGCTCTCTACGCCTTGATGCTCGCCGCGCTGGCCCTCACGGTGCCCCGCGCGAAGCGACGACTCGAACTCTCGCGTGCCAAGCACGCCTCGCTCACGGGCCATTCGAAGATGGCCAAGCGGGTGGCCGGGCTGCTGCCCGGCTACGCCTACGATGAAGACCAGTTCTTCGGCTCCGACGGGGCGCCGGTGGAGATCCAGCGTCGACGCCGTGCGGCCTTCGAGCGCCTGGCCGCGCTCTACGACGAACGCTTTCCGAAAAGTGCCGCACTGACCGCCCAGGCCAGCGCCGGCATCTCCGACCTGCAGTTCACCGGCAGCTACCGCGTGCCGTTCCAGTACAGCCCCTACCTGCGCAAGCACCTGAAGACCGGCAGCTTCCTGCAGTCCTCGGCCGGCGTCACCGTGGAGGACCTGGACGGCAACGTCTTCCACGACCTCACCGGTTCGTACGGCGTCAACCTGTTCGGCTACGACTTCTACAAGGAATGCATCGAGGAAGGCGCCGCGCGCGTGCGCGCGCTGGGACCGGTGCTCGGCGCCTACCACCCGGTGCTGCTGGACAACGTGCGCCACCTGCAACGCATCTCCGGCCTCGACGAGGTGTCGTTCCACATGTCGGGCACCGAGGCCGTGATGCAGGCCGTGCGCCTCGCCCGCTATCACACGCGCCGCAAGTACCTGGTGCGCTTCTGCGGCGCGTACCACGGCTGGTGGGAGGACGTGCAGCCCGGCCCCGGCAACCCGCTGCCGCCGCGCGAGACGTACACGCTGGAGGAGATGAACGCGAACACGCTGCACGTGCTGCGCACGCGCCAGGACATCGCCTGCGTGCTGGTGAACCCGCTGCAGGCGCTGCACCCGAACGCCGGCGCGCCGGGCGACTCGTCGCTGGTGGACAGCAGCCGCCGCGCCGGCTTCGACCGCGCGGCCTACGCCGCCTGGCTCAAGCAGTTGCGCGAGGTGTGCACCGAGCGCGGCATCGTGCTGATCTTCGACGAGATCTTCGTCGGCTTCCGCCTTTGCCCAGGCGGGGCTCAAGAGTATTTCGGGGTGCGCGCCGACATGGTCACCTACGGGAAGTCGCTGGGCGGCGGCCTGCCGGTGGGCGTGGTGTGCGGCAGGCACGCGCTGATGAAGCGCTTCCGCGAGGAGCGCCCGGCCGACATCTGCTTCGCCCGCGGCACCTTCAACTCGCATCCGTACGTGATGGGCGCGATGAACGTCTTCCTGGAACGACTGCAGCGCAGCGACGTGCAGGCCCTGTACGACGGCATCGACGAGCGCTGGAACGCGCGCGCCGCCCGCTTCAATGCCCGCCTGGCCGAAGCCGGCGTGCCGGTGCGCGTGGCCAACCTGTCGTCGATCTGGACGGTGCTGTACGACAGGCCGTCGCGCTACAACTGGATGCTGCAGTTCTATCTGCGCGCGCATGGGCTGGCACTCAGTTGGGTGGGCACGGGTCGCCTGATCTTCAGCCTGAACTACGGCGACGACGATTTCGAGGCGGTGCTCGATCGTTTCGTCGCCGCGTCCAGCCAGATGCAGGCGGACGGTTGGTGGTGGGACGATCCCGCGCAGAGCAACCGCTCCATCCGGCGCGGCCTCCTGCGGGAAATGCTGCGTCAACGCTTCAGTGGGCCGTCGCCGTCCAGCGCTGCATGAGCTTCAACGGGGCGCGGTGGTAGAGGCCGATGTCCATGAACGGGTCGGTCACGATCTTCGTGCCCCACGCGAGGCCTTCGACCAGGCCTTGCGTGGCCCACAGCTGAAGCACGCGGAAGACCAGGCCGGCCACGCCCAGCGACAGCCAGGCGATGCCCACGTCGTGCACGAAGCCGCGCAGGTCGGCGGCCGGCTGGATCAGCCCGCCCAGCGACGGCGCGAACCACAAGGCGGCGGGGATCAGCACCCAGATGGCCATCAGCACGATCTTGCGGCGGATGTTGTAGCCGACCTTCACCTCCTCCTTGTAGGCGTCGGTGACCTGGTTGACTTCGTCGTAGCCGCGCGGCTCGAAGAAGAAGTGGCCGGCCTGGCGCGTGGTCATGGACACGCACCACGCCAGCACCGCGGCAAGCGCCGGATCGACGAACAGCAATGCATACGCGATCACGAACGTGATCGCGCTGACGAAGTGCAGGCTCTGGTTGACGAGACTGTGGTGATAGAAGCGGTGGTCGTCCCAGCGCTGCGTGCGAAGCGTCTGCATGAAGGTGTTCACGGTGATCCTCTCGAGTGTTCGCCCGCGTCGATGGCGACCCTGGCGTGACAGGATGGTGACTTGCAAATATGAAAGCCCCGTGTCCGTTTGCGTCTTGATCCATCGGCGAACTGTCATCGATCTGTTGCGAAGCGTTGTCATGATCGACCGCGAGCGCAACGTCCTGGAGCATCTCCCGTGGAAATTCACCCTGGCCTGCAACGGCCCCTGCGAATCGCCTGCGTGACCGAGACGTATCCGCCCGAGGTCAACGGCGTCGCCGGGACGATCGCCCGGCTCGTGCAGGGCATGCGCGCCCGGCACCACGTGGTGCAGGTGGTGCGGCCACGCCAGGCCGGCGACGTCGGTCCGACGGCCTCCGGCTGCGGCGACGACGACGTGCTGGTGCGCGGCATGCCGATCCCGCGCTACGCCGGCCTGCGCATGGGACTGCCATGCAAGAACACGCTCGTGAAGCTGTGGACGCAGCATCGACCCGACGTGGTGCACATCGCCACCGAAGGCCCGCTGGGCCGCTCCGCGCTGCTGGCGGCGCGCGCGCTGGGCCTGCCGGTGTGCTCGGACTTCCGCACCAACTTCCACGCCTATAGCCAGCACTACGGCTTCGGCTTCCTGCGCCGCCCGATCATGGCCTACCTGCGCCGCTTCCACAACGCGACGCAGTGCACGATGGTGCCCACGCAGCCGCTGCACGACGAGCTGCAGAAGATGGGCTATCGCAACCTCACGCTGGTGGCGCGCGGCGTGGACGTGCGTCGCTTCGATGCGGCGCACCGCAGCGACGACCTGCGTTCGCAGTGGGGCGCGACGCGCGACGACCTGGTCGTCACCTGCGTCGGCCGGCTGGCGCCAGAAAAGAACCTGAACACGCTGCTCGCGGCCTTCGAGGCGATCCGCCGCGAACACCCGCGCGCGCGCCTCGTGCTGGTGGGCGACGGCCCGCTGCGCAAGGAACTGCAGGCGCGCTGCCCCGATGCGATCTTCGCCGGCCAGCGCATCGGCGCCGACCTCGCGACGCACTACGCCTCGGCGGACCTGTTCCTGTTTCCCAGCATCACCGAGACCTTCGGCAACGTGACCACCGAGGCGATGGCCAGCGGCCTGGCCGTCGTCGCGTTCGACTACGCGGCCGCGGCGCGGCTGATCCGCCACGGCGAGAACGGCGCACTGGTGCCGTTCGACGACACGGCCGCCTTCGTCGCCACCGCCACCCGCACGGCGGCCGACCTGGCCAACTGCCGCGTGCTCGGCGCGCGCGCCCGCATCAGCGTGATGGCGCTCGACTGGGACAGCATCGCGGCGCAGTTCGAAGGCGTGATCGCCACGGTGATGCGCGCGGTCGAACCGGCCGCAGGCTACGCGTTCGCCTCGGCACGCCACTCCTCGGTGTGAACGGCGGCGCGGCGGTCGCGCACGCGTTGCTGCGCCAGCAGTCCGGCCAGCGCCGCCGCCACGCACACGCCGAGCCCGGCCATCAACACGACCAACGGCACGTCGACGGCGACCAGCGCCGAATAGACGCCCAGGCACGCCAGCACGCTGGCGTTCTCGTTGCCGCCCTGGACGGCGATCGAGCGTCCGGCACTCAGCAACGCGTTGCCGCGATCCTGCAGCAACGCGTTCAAGGGCACGACCATCAGCCCACCGACCGCACCGACAACGATCAGCAGTGCCACGGCGATCTCCAGTTGCGTCGTGAACGCGACGACGATCATCAGCAGGCCGAACACGACGCCCGCATAAAGCATTCGGCGCGCGTGCACCAGCGGCACCCAGCGGCCGGCCACCACGGCACCCGCGATGACGCCCACGGCCACCGCCGCCTGCAGGAACGCGGCGCGGTCCAACGTCAGGTGCAGCGCCTCGCTGGCCCAGCGCAGCACCGCGAACTGCAAGGTGGCCCCGACACCCCAGAAGATGCTGGTGACCGCCAGCGAGAGACCGCCTTCCGGATCACGCCATAGCGCCCTGTTGGCAGCGACGAAGTCCCGCACCAGCGCGCGCGGGTGAAGCGACTCGATCGGATGGCGCACACCGCTGTCGGGCACGCCCAGGTTCAGCGCACCGGCGAGCAGGTACACGCCCAGCAGGATCAGCAACGATGGCAATACCGGGTCGAACGCATCGGCCACGACACCATTCGCGTGCGCCAGCAGCCAGGGACTGACGAGAAAGCCGCCCAGGCCGGTGCCCAGCAACACGGCGCATACCGCGGCGATCTCGATCCAGGCGTTGGCTGCAACGAGTTGATCGGGCCGCACCAGCTCGGTGGCCAGCCCGTACTTCGCCGGCGCGTAGGCGGCGGCGCCCAGGCCGACGATCAGGAAAGCCGTGACCGGATGGAGTCCCAGCAGCAAGGCCACGACACCGCAGATCTTGACGGCATTCATCCACGCCATCAGCTTCGCCTTCGGAACCGCGTCCGCGAGCGGGCCGACGAACGGCGCCAGCAGCACATAGG
>Ga0302314_10011631_pt1 | contig 15334 bp, 11 predicted proteins | sample III_Palsa_N2_3_FD_200533 | JGI IMG/M metagenome (GOLD analysis project Ga0302314, IMG submission 200533) | Peat permafrost microbial communities from Stordalen Mire near Abisko, Sweden - III_Palsa_N2_3 | ecosystem: Environmental > Terrestrial > Soil > Palsa > Peat permafrost | place: Sweden...
AGGCCGACCGCGGACTGCTGCGGCTGGTCGAGGATGCGGGTCGCGACGCCCTCGGCACGGGCGTGGACCTGCGGCCACGGGTGCCGTGTCCAGGCGTCTGCGTCCCTGTCGAAGACCACCAGGTCGCGAACTGAGGCGCGCATCGCCCTGGACAGGGCGGTGGCCAGCACACTCACTGGCCGACCGGGACCTTTGCCCGGATGACGTTCTCGAGGTCGCCGACGGTGTCGCAGCCGAGCAGCTCCTGTTCGGACACCGCCGCCCCGAGCTTGTCTTCGATTGCGACCATGCCCACCGCGAAGGCCACCGAGTCCAGGCCGACGTCGTCCACCAGCCGGGACTCCTGCGTCACCCGGCTGACGTCGATATTGAGGTCGTCGCGCAGGATCTCGATCAGGGCAGCGCTCACCGAGTCAGAAGACGACTGGTCGGAGTTCATGGGCCGTCACAGTACCGGGCCGCTGCCGCCAAAGGGGATCTACGGTTTAGGCGCTAACGCGCTGGCCGCGTCGGCGGCGCCGTCGCCGTCGACGTCGGTCAGCTTCACGTCCCACCGCCCGTCGCCGTCGGTGTCGACGTAGCCCGTGACGCCGTTCTCACCGGACGTGATCGCCCGGTCGGCCAGGCCGTTGCCGTCGCTGTCGAGCAGCCGGACCTCGGCACGGCCCTCGGCACCGAAGTCGGATAGCGGCCTGCCGGTGTGCTCGGCGCCGTCCAGCCCGAACCAGCGCAATCCGGAGGCCGGCCGCGCCGGACGGGCAGGTGGATCTGTGGCCACTGACCAAGTGCCCGAGCCATCGTCGGTGAAATAGCGTTCCGTGGTGCCGTCGACGTCGAGAACGGCATGGTCGGCGATGCCGTCCCCGTCCAGATCGGCCAGGGCGTCGTCGGCCAGACCGTCGCCGTCGAAGTCCAGGCCGACCGCGTCGAGCCGGCCGTCGCCGTTGAGGTCGAGATCCGGTCCGCGGTCCCACATCGTTGCTGCGCCGTCACCGGCGCTGAGGCAATACTCCATGCCAGTCCGACGCGGCCGGGCAGCTACTGGTTCCCGCGGGCCTTCCACCAGGACAGTAGCTCAGCGGTGGCCTCCTCGTGGGTCAGCGGCCCGCGGTCCAACCGCAACTCCTTGAGGTGCCGCCACGCCTCGCCGACCTGCGGGCCGGCCGGGATGCCGAGCAGGTCCATGATCGCGTTGCCATCCAGGTCCGGTCGCACCCGCTGCAGGTCTTCCTTGGCGGCCAACTCCGCGATCCGCGCCTCGAGGTCGTCGTAGTTGGCCTGCAGCCGGGCCGCGCGTCGCTTGTTGCGGGTAGTGCAGTCGGCGCGCACCAACTTGTGCAGCTGACCCAACAGCGGTCCCGCGTCGGTGACATAACGCCGTACCGCCGAGTCGGTCCATTTGCCGTCGCCGTAACCGTGGAACCGCAGGTGCAAATACACCAGTTGCGAGACGTCGTCGATGATCTGCTTCGAATACTTCAACGCGCGCAACCGCTTTCGGACCATCTTGGCGCCCACCACCTCGTGGTGGTGGAAGCTGACTCCCCCGTCGGCTTCGTGCTTGCGGGTGGCGGGCTTACCGATGTCGTGCAGCAGCGCCGCCCAGCGCAGCACCAGGTCAGGACCTTCGTCCTCCAGGGCGACCGCCTGCCGCAGCACGGTCAGCGAGTGCTGGTAGACGTCCTTGTGCTGGTGATGCTCGTCGATCGCCATCTGCATGTCGCCGACGTCGGGCAGCACCACGTCGCCCAGCCCGGTCTGCACCATCAGCTCGATACCTGCGACCGGGTCGGCGCCGAGCAGCAGCTTGTCCAGCTCGGCGGCGACTCGCTCGGCGGTGATCCTGCCCAGCTCGGGCGCCATGTCCTCGATCGCTGAGCGCACCCGCGGGGCTACCGTGAAGCCGAGTTGCGAGACGAACCGCGCGGCGCGCAGCATCCGCAGCGGGTCGTCGCCGAACGAAACCTGCGGCGCTGCAGGCGTATCCAGGATGCCTGCCCGCACCGCGGCCAAACCCTTGAGGGGATCGACGAATTCGGCGGCGCCGGCCGCCGTCACGTGCACCGCCATCGCGTTCACGGTGAAGTCGCGGCGCACCAGATCGTCGTCGAGGGAGTCGCCGAAACGCACCTGCGGGTTGCGGGATACGCCGTCGTAGCGGTCGGCCCGGAACGTGGTGATCTCCAGGCGCTGGTGGTTCTTCTCCGCGCCGATCGTGCCGAACTCGATGCCGCTGTCCCACAGTGCGTCGGCCCATGGCCGCAGCAATTTCTGCAGCTGCTCCGGGCGGGCGTCGGTGGCGAAGTCCAGATCGGTGATCCGCCGCTGCAGCACCGCATCGCGCACCGAGCCGCCGACCAGATACAGCTCGTGGCCGGCGTCAGCGAACAGCCCGCCGAGGTCGCGCAGGACGTCGGCATGCCTGTTCAATGCGACCGCGGCAGCGGTCAGCAGCTCGGCATCCTGGGCAGCGTCGGGCACGGGACAGAGCGTAGTCGGACGAAGGTGCGGCGCCCGGCGGCCGCCGAGGAGTCCGACAATCCGAGCGGTATCGGACGACGAAGCGGCGGCATGTGACTGCACCGTGACCCGATCGTGCAGCTCACTAGCGGCGAGTGTGCCCAGAGCGTCTGAGCACGCCAGCTACTATCGCTTGGGTGTCCGACGGCGAAAAATCGCAACCGCGTCGGCGCCGGGGGAGGCGCCGCGGTCGGCGCTCGGCAGGGTCGGGCGAGGCCCAATCCGGCAATGAGGCCGTGGCCGGCGGCGCACCAGCCGGTCCAGCGAAGCCCACGCAACGCCGCTCGGCACGCCGCGGACCCGAACGGCTGCGGACCGTGCACGAGACGTCGGCCGGTGGATTGGTCATCGACAACATTGATCGCCCCCGCGAAGAGCAGCTTGCGGCATTGATCGGTCGCGTGGACCGACGCGGCCGGATGCTGTGGTCGCTCCCCAAAGGCCACATCGAGCTCGGCGAGACCGCGGAACAGACCGCGATCCGGGAAGTCGCCGAAGAGACCGGGATACAAGGCAGCGTGCTGGCGGCGCTGGGCCGCATCGACTACTGGTTCGTCACCGACGGTCGCCGAGTACATAAAACCGTGCACCACTATCTGATGCGCTTTTTGGGCGGCGAGCTGTCCGACGAGGACGTGGAGGTCGCCGAGGTGGCATGGGTGCCGATCCCCGAGCTGCCGTCCCGGCTGGCGTACGCCGACGAACGCCGGCTGGCGGAGGTGGCCGACGAGCTGATCGACAAGCTGCAGAGCGACGGCCCCGCCGCGCTGCCGCCGCTGCCGCCCACCTCACCGCGGCAGCGTCCGCAAACCCATTCCCGCACCCGGATCCGTCGGCCCGACGAGTCCACCCGAGGCCGCAAGAACGGTCGCGGTCCCGGGCCGTAGCCTCCGACGACGATGCAGAGCAAATCGAGGTTGGGGCACCACTCGCTCGCGGGGATTGACAGCGGTTCGACGGCGCCGCGACCCCGGCGGGCGGCCTTGCTGCGCCTACTGGCGGTCGTCGGCATCCTGGGCGCCGGCGCAGTGCTGCCCACCGCCGCCGCGGGCGAACCCGGCGCGATCCCCTTCGTTCAGGTCCGGATCGATCAGGTCACCCCGCAGGTCGCCACCACGACCAGCGAGCCGCTCGTGACCGTCACCGGGACCGTCGCCAACATCGGCGACCGGCCGGTCCGCGACGTGATGGTTCGCCTCGAACGCGCCCCGGCCGTGTCCAACTCGACGGGATTGCGCACCAACCTCGACGGCGGCACCGACCAGTACCAGGCCGCCGAGGAGTTCGTGACGCTGTCCCCCGAGCTGCGGCGCGGCCAGAAGACGAAATTCACGTTGTCGGCCCCGATGCGCTCGGCGACCAAACATTCGCTGGATATCAACGCGCCCGGCGTCTACCCGCTGCTGGTCAACGTCAACGGCACGCCCGACTACGGCGCACCGGCCCGGCTGGACGACGCCCGATTCCTGCTGCCGGTGGTGGGCGTCCCGGCCGATCCACTCGACACGTCCGGCGACACGCTGAGCATCGTCGCACCCGATACCTCCAAACCCGTACCGGTCACCATGCTGTGGCCGCTGGCCGACCGGCCCCGGCTGGCGCCCGGCGTGCCCGGTGGCACCATCCCGGTCCGGCTAATGGACGATGAGCTGGCCACGTCGCTGGCCACCAGCGGCCGGTTGGACGTCCTACTAACCGCCGCCGAGTTCGCCACCAGCCACGAAGTCGACCCCGACGGCGCCGTCAGCCGCTCAATGTGCCTCGCCGTCGACCCGGACCTGCTGGTCACCGTCAACGCGATGACCGCCGGCTACGTCGTCTCCAACTCCCCCGACGGGCCCGCCCAGCAACCCGGGACGCCGACACATCCAGGCACCGGCCAGGCCGCGGCGGCGGCCTGGCTCAACCGGGTGCGCGCACTGGCCCACCGGATGTGCGTCGCACCTCTTCCCTACGCCCAGGCCGACCTCGACGCCGTGCAACGGATCGGCGACCCCGCCCTCAGCGCGACCGCCACCAGCGGCGCCGGGGACGTCGTTGACCAGATCCTGGGCGTCGCCGCGGTCCGCGGCGCCACCCTGATCCCCGACGGCTCGCTCACCCGCAAGAGCGTGGACCTGTTGAGCGCCAACGGCAACACGGTGGTGATCGCCGCCGCGGACTCCTTCGGGGGCGACTCCAATGCCCCGGTAGCGCAGACCGCGGACACCGCACCGCGGCGCCTGTCGCCGGAGGTGGTGGTGGCGCCGTTTGACCCCGCCGTCGGCGCCGCGCTCGCGGCGACCGGCGTCGACCCCTTCGCACCCAGCTACCTGGACTCCACCCTGACGATCCGGTTCCAGCACGACTCCGACGTCGCGCGCCGTCAGGACGCGCTGGGTTCGATGCTGTGGCGTGACCTGCAGCCCCGGGTCAACCCGCGCACCCAGATCCTGATGCCGCCGACAAACTGGAAGCTGGGCTCCGACGACGCCGGCGCCATCATGACCGCGCTGGCAACCGCGATCCGGTCCGGCCTGGCGGTCCCGCGACCCCTGCCCGCGCTGATCGCCGACGCGTCTGCCATCCCGCCGGTCAACGGAACGCCGCAGCTCGACGCCGACGTCGCCCGCCGAGGCCGGTTCAGCGACGCCGTCATCGGCAGGATCTCCGACGAGGTGGGCCGACTGGCCGGCCTGACCACTGCTCTGACCACCGATGCCCGTAGTGGGCTGACCGGCGTCAGCTATACCGCGCCGCTGCGCGAGGACATGCTGCGCGCGATCAGCCAGGCCGACCGGCCCGATACCCGCAACGGGCTTGCCCAGCAGCGGTTGGACGTCGTCCACAGCGCGATCGCCGACTTGTTCGGCGCGGTCACGATCGTCACCCCGACCGGGTCCTACACCCTGGCCACTGAGCACAGCCCGCTGCCGCTGGCCCTGCACAACGGGCTGACCGTCCCGATCAGGGTGAGACTGCACCTCGACGTGCCACCCGGGATCCAGGTGACCGATCTCGGCGAGATCGAGCTGCCGCCGGGCTATCTGCCGCTGCGGGTGCCGATCGAAGTCAACTTCACCCAGCGCGTCGCGATCGACGTCGCCCTGCACACCCCCGCCGGTGTGCCGCTCGGCGAGCCGGTGCGAATGTCGGTGCACTCCAACGCCTACGGCAAGGTGCTATTCCTGATCACGCTGAGCGCAGCCGCGGTGCTGGTGGCGCTGGCGGGACGACGGCTGTGGCATCGCTTCCGCGGCCAGCCGGACCGCGCCGACCTCGACCGGCCGGACCCGGCCGACGCCGACTATCACGTCGACGAAGAGCACAGCGCATGAGCCCCGCCGGGCGGCCCGTGCCGCCACCGGCACAACCACCGCCGCGGCCCCCGGCACAACCACCGCCGCAGCCCCGCCCCGAGCTCTCCGACGCCGCGCTGGTGTCGCGGTCGTGGGGGATGGCGCTGGCCACGCTGGTCAGCCGGGTCACCGGCTTCGCCCGGATCGTGCTGTTGGCCGCGATCCTGGGTGCGGCGCTGTCGAGCGCGTTCTCGGTGGCCAACCAGCTGCCGAACCTGGTCGCCGCCCTGGTGTTGGAGGCGACGTTCACCGCGATCTTCGTGCCGGTGCTGGCGCGCGCCGAGAAGGACGACGCCGATGGCGGCACCGCGTTCGTGCGGCGCCTGGTAACCCTGGCCACCACCGTGTTGTTGGGCGCCACGCTGCTGTCGGTCGCCGCGGCGCCCCTGCTGGTGCGGCTGATGCTGGGCCGCAGCCCGCAGGTGAACGAGCCGCTGACCATCGCGTTCGCCTACCTGCTGTTGCCGCAGGTGATCTTCTACGGCCTGTCCTCGGTGTTCATGGCAATCCTCAACACCCGCAACGTGTTCGGGCCGCCGGCCTGGGCGCCGGTGGTCAACAACATCGTCGCGATCGGCACGTTAGGCGCCTACCTGGCCGCACCGGGCCAGCTGTCGGTCGACCCGGTGCAGATGGGCAACGCCAAGCTGCTGGTGCTGGGCATCGGTACCACGTTGGGGGTGTTCGCGCAGACCGCGGTGCTCTTGGTCGCCCTCCGGCGCCGGCGCATCAGCCTTCGCCCGCTGTGGGGAATCGACGACCGGCTCAAGCAGTTCGGCGCGATGGCCGCCGCGATGGTGTTCTACGTGCTGATCAGCCAGATCGGTCTGATCGTCACCAACCAAATCGCCAGCACCGCAGCCGCTTCCGGCCCAGCCATCTACAACTACACCTGGCTGGTGCTGATGCTGCCGTACGGCACGATCGGCGTCACCGTGCTGACGGTGGTCATGCCGCGGCTGAGCCGCAACGCCGCCGCCGACGACACCGACGCGGTGCTCGCCGACCTGTCACTGGCCACCCGGCTGACGATGATCACGCTGATCCCGACGGTGGCGTTCATGACCGTCGGCGGGTCGGCGATGGGCAGCGCGCTGTTCGCCTACGGACATTTCGGCGATGTCGACGCCGGCCACCTGGGTGCGGCGATCGCGATGTCGGCGTTCACCCTGCTCCCCTACGCCGTCGTGCTGCTGCAGCTGCGGGTCTTCTACGCCCGCCAGCAGCCGTGGATACCGATCGCGATCATCGTGGTCATCACGGTCGTCAAGATTGCCGGTTCGCTGGCCGCGCCGCACCTCACTGACAACCCCGACCTCGTCGCGGGCTATCTGGGGTTGGCCAACGGCCTGGGATTCGTGGCCGGCGCGATCGCCGGTTACTACTTGCTCCGCAACGCGCTGCGGCCCAGCGGCGGTCACCTGCTCGGCGTCGCGGAGGTGCGGACCATCCTGGTCACGGCCACCGCGTCGCTGTTGGCAGGTCTGGTCGCATACCTGGTGGACGTGCTGATGGGCATGCAGCGGCTCACCGCCTACGGCGGAGGCGCCGGCTCATTGCTGCGGCTGTTCGTGCTCGCGGTGATCATGGCGCCGATTGTGGCGGTGGTCATGCTGCGCGCGCAGGTGCCCGAGGCCGTCGCGGCGCTGGCGGTGTTCCGCGGCTGGATCGCCTCGACACCGGCCCGCGGGAAAGCCGCACCGCCAGCACCCGACCGAGTGCCTCCCGTCGGCGCCCCGGCACCCCCTTCGAGCAGGTCAGCCCGCGTCGTTGCCCCCCAGTCCGAAGGCTGCGATCAACTGTTGCGCTCCCCTATCGTCACGTACCCTGAGCAGAGGAATTCGTCTGCGGGGGCAGAACATCAGGTACGTGAATCCCTCCGGCGCGAATATCCAACGCAACCAACCGGGGAGGGGATGGCGAGAGGACCGGGAATGACAGACGGACCATCGGACAGCGCTTCAGCCAGGGCTGTCACGGGCTCCGCATCGTCATCCGCGGCCGACGATTTCCAGCCCGACGTCCCCACCGATCTCCACGTCGGCACCGTCGCGGCGCCGGAAGCGTCGCCGCCGTCGAACGGCGGATCGTCCGACCCCGATCTCGAGACCACCGCGTTCGGCACCGGCGACCCGATCGAGTTCGACGCGCCGAGCTCGCCTGGATCCGACTCGGCTGCGCCGTCAGACGAACAGCAGCTGGTCCCCGGTGCCAGCATCGCCCGCGGTCGCTACCGGCTGCTGGTCTGCCATGGCGGCGCGCCGCACACCCAGTTCTGGCAGGCACTGGACACCGCGCTGAACCGGCAGGTGGCACTGACTTTTGTCGATCCGGACGCAACACTTCCCGACGAGCAACTCCGCGAGATCCTGGCTCGCACCATGCGGCTGAGCCGCATCGACAAAATCGGCATCGCCCGAATCCTCGACGTCGTTCACACCGGCGCCGGCGGCCTGGTGGTCACCGAATGGGTGCGGGGCGGTTCACTGCAGGAGGTGGCCGACACCTCGCCGTCGGCCGCGGGTGCATCGCGCGCGATGCAAACCCTGGCCGCCGCGGCCGAGGCCGCCCACCACGCCGGCGTCGCGCTGTCGATCGACCATCCCAGCCGGGTGCGGGTCAGCATCGAAGGCGATGTCGTGCTGGCCTTCCCGGCGACGATGCCGCACATCAGCCCCGAAGACGACATCCGCGGCATCGGCGCCGCGCTGTATGCGTTGCTGGTCAATCGGTGGCCGCTGCCCGAGTCCGGAGCACCCAGCGGGATGGCGCAGGCACCGCGAGATTCCGCCGGCCAACCGCTCGAGCCCAGCGCGATCGACGGCGACATCCCATTCCAGATTTCTGCGGCGGCCGCCCACTCGCTGCAGGGTGATAGTGGGATACGCAGTGCAGCAACGCTTTTGAATCTGCTTCAGCAGGCGACGGTGGTGGCTGACCGTACCGAGCTGCTCGCCCCCATCGGCAACGACGATCCTCCGCCGGCGCCCCCGCGTCCGGGGCGGGCCCGCCCACCCGACATTGACGAGGCGCACGCGCGCGCCCGCCGGCGCCGCGCCATCACGATCTGGGTTGGCGCCGGCGCGGCGGTGCTCCTGGTCGCGCTGCTGGTCTTGGCCTCGGTAATCACCCGGATGTTCGGGGACGTCGGCGGCCTCGACAAAGACCAGCTCGGCCTCAACGGCCCCTCGACCAGCTCCAGCTCCGGCGCGGCGGCGGGCAGCGTCGTCAAGCCGGTGAAGGCCACGGTGTACTCCCCGGGCGGCGAACCCGACAACCCCGGGCAGGCCGGGCAGGCGATCGACGGCAACCCGGCCACTTCGTGGGACACCGACACCTACCACGACGCGGTCCCGTTCCCCGGTTTCAAGAGCGGTATCGGCCTGCTGCTGCAGCTACCGCAGCCCACCGTGGTAGGTGCGGTCAACGTCGACGTCCCCAGCACCGGGACGAAGATCCAGATCCGCTCGTCGGCGACGCCGACACCCGGAAAGCTCGAGGACACCACCGCGCTGACGAAGCCGGTCTCGGTGCACCCGGGCCACAACAGCATTCCGGTCAACGCGTCGTCGCCCACGTCGTATGTGCTGGTGTGGATTCCGACGATGGGCACCACGGACGGCGCAAGCCGCACCGGACTCTCCGAGGTCACGGTTCAGGCCAAGTCCTGACAGGCCTCATCGAGTGAAGTGCCGGGCATCGGGTCATTGGTTACTGTCCGGCCGTGGGCTCCACGCAGGTTCGGCAGCAACGTCCCGAACAACGTAGCGACGCCGAACTGTTGGCGGCTCACGTCGCGGGCGATCGCTATGCCTTCGAGGAGCTGTTCCTCCGCCACCACCGGCAACTGCACCGGGTCGCCCGGCTGACCAGCCGCAGCGCCGAGGACGCCGAGGACGCGCTGCAGGAGGCGATGGTCTCGGCGCATCGCGGCGCCGCATCGTTTCGGCAGCATGCCGCGGTCAGCAGTTGGCTGCACCGCATCGTCGTCAATGCTTGCCTGGATCGGTTGCGCCGCAACAAGGCTCACCCGACCACTGTCCTCGACGACCGCTATCCGGTGCCGGATCGGACCGCGGAGGTCGACACCGCGATCGCGGTGCAGCGGGCACTGATGCGACTGCCTGTTGAACAGCGCGCCGCGGTGGTTGCCGTTGACATGCACGGTTATTCGGTCGCCGACACCGCCCAGCTGCTCGGGGTCGCCGAAGGCACCGTCAAGAGTCGCTGCGCGCGGGCCCGGGCCCGGTTGGCCGGCATCCTCGGGTACCTGCACAGCGACACCCAACGACCGGCCAGCTAGCAGGGATTCACGTCCGCACCGGCTGAGCGGCACGCCGGGAGGGCTGCTTGGGGTGCGCTGGCGCAGAAGCGATTTCGCTGTAGTGGCATGTCGCCCCACCAGTCGTCTTGGCTTGATACATCGCGGCGTCGGCGGCGCGCAGGATTTCCGCGGCGCAGCGCTGCTCGTCGGAGTGCACGGCGACGACGCCGATGCTGGCACCGATGTGGACGCGCCTCGTCGGTGTGCAATCACTCACGGCGGGGATGCGGATCGGCTTGCGCAGCGCCGTATGCAGCCGCCTGACCAGGGCGTTGACTTTGACGCGCTGTATCGGTGCCGCCAGCAGCGCCACGAACTCATCGCCGCCGACTCGGCCGACGACGTCATCCGGGCCCAGAGCCGCCCGGAGTCGCTGCGAGGCGACTTCCAGGACCGTGTCGCCCGCATGGTGACCCAACTCGTCATTGATGACTTTGAACTTGTCAAGATCTATGAAAAGAACAGCACCCCAACGGTATTCGGCAGACCCGATCGCATCGTTGATCAATCCCACCAGGTGGGCGCGGTTCGGCAACCCGGTCAAGACATCGTGGGTGGCTTGGTAGGCGAGCTGCCGGTGGGCATTGTGCTGATCGGTGATGTCCACGATCGACATCAACACCGACGACCGGTCCGGATCGTTAGGGTCCAGCAGCGACCAGTTGATCGCTACCCATATCCGCTCGCCATCGCTGAACCGGTCGAAACCGTAGATGCAGCCTCGGCGCGGGCTGCGCTTGAGGGTCTCCATGACCGGGCGCTGGTTCCAGGTAAGCAATCGACCGTTCGCGTCGTACACCCGCACCTCGGCCACTTTCCCGAATTCGAGGCCGCCGACGCCCGCCATCGACCCGCCGAAAATACGTAAAGTCGCGGGGTTGGCCGACTCCACCGTGCCGTCTGCGCCGATGACGACGACCCCCTCTGGCAGAGACGCGACCACGATCTGGCACGTCTGCTCGATTCGCCGCAGAGCCGTGTGGTTTGCGCACAAGACGACATATCCGTCGTCCATCCGGGACACCGACATGCGCACCGCCAGCTCCGAACCGTCGGCGGCCCGGTGGGTGGTGTACACGACACCCCCGCCGGCCAGAATGGCGGCCAGATCGAGGTCGGCGCCGACAACCCCGCCGATCGGCAGGCCCAGCGCGTCCACTGCTGACCGCTGATAGATGGCCTCGGCGGCCGGATTCCAGCTGGTCACAAATCCGGACGTGGTCGTAGAGATGAACGCGTCGCTGACGTGCGCTACCAGCCCGGCCTGGAAGCGCAGATTCGCTTCGGTGGCTTTTTGGGCGCTGACGTCCCGGAACACCACTTTGTGCGCGGGCCTGCCCTCCCACAGCGTCTGGATGGCGAGCGCTTCTACCTCACGCGTGACACCGTCAAGGGTCACGATCACCATTTCCAGCGGCGGGCTGATATCCCCGTCATGCTGCCGCGCAGCGATCTGGGCGCGCACCGCGGCGCGCGAATCCGGGTGGATGGAATCGGTGATCTTGCGACCGATGAGTTGGTCGGCCGACTGTGCTCCCATCTTGCGCACCAACGTCTGGTTGACGTAGACGTAGCGGCCGTCGGCATGAACACACATGGCGACCGGGCTGTGATCGAGCAGCCAGCGGTATTGCTGATCGGCCTTAATGTCCTGGGCCTGCTCAGCAAGAGCGAGCGGCTGTACGCGCTCGACACTTTTCAGGGCGATTCCTGCCACCGCGTTCTCCCGACGTGGTTGACCAGCACTTTTCAAGCGTCGGCACGGCGGGCCCGGGTGTCCACGCCGCTCAGTTCGCCCCTAGAAACTGAATATTCCTCAGCTTTTTCTGAGTTTATACTCATCTTCCGGTTTACGTCACCCCAGTGGACCAAATCGCGTGTGGCATTCGGGTTAACGATGACGGAGACTGGCGGGGATGGCTGACGACGGGCGCGACGATCCGCCGCTGACCGTCGATTCCCTCGCCGACCTGCAAGCCGGGCTGCACGACGACAACACTGCCGCTCGGCTGCGCAACAAGGTCCGCAACGATCCGGATGCGCAGCAGACCGTGGACGCCCTGAACCGGGTCCGCGGGGACGTCGCCGCGCTGAGCAGCGACGGGTCGTCGGCACCCGAGGTCGACCCCGCCGTCATCAACCGGATTGGGGCCGCGCTACGTGCGCAGCACGCCGTCCGGCGGGGCGGCCTCCCCCGCTCGGCGCGGCTCGCGGTCGCGCTGACGGGGTTGACCGCGGTCGCCGTCGCCGCCTGGCTGGGAACCCGGGCGCTGATCACGACGCCCGCGTCGACGACGAGCAGGCCGACCACCATCGAACACATCACCGTCTCGCGCCCGCCGCAGACCATTCCGCTATCGGATCAGCAGATCCTCGCCCTGCTCGACCACGAACCGGATTTCGGCCCGCTGACCGATCCGCGCCGCCGCGCGTCATGCCTGTCCGGTTTGGGCTATCCGGCCAATGCCCGGGTGCTGGGCGCCCGGCCGATCGACATCGCCGGGCATCCGGCCGTTCTTCTGCTGCTGCCCGGCGACGCGCCCGCCGCCGTCAAGGCAGTCGCGGTGGCGCCGACCTGCAGTGCAGCCAACACCGGCCTGTCGGCTGACAGGATAGTCACCCGGCCGTAGTGTTCGCGGGAACAGCACCGCATACCCTGGCGTTCCAGTGCTTTGAAGCGGTTCTAAGTACCTGAAAGGTTGGTATGAGCTCCTCCACCAGCACCGTCCACGACGTGATCGTCATCGGCTCTGGACCAGCCGGCTACACCGCGGCGCTCTACGCGGCGCGCGCGCAACTGGCACCGGTGGTCTTCGAAGGAGTGTCGTTCGGTGGCGCCCTGATGACCACGACCGAAGTCGAGAACTATCCCGGCTTCCGCGAGGGTATCCAAGGTCCCGAGCTGATGGACCAGATGCGCGAGCAGGCACTGCGATTCGGCGCCGACCTGCGCATGGAGGACATCGAATCGGTGTCGCTGGACGGCCCGGTCAAATCCGTCACCACCTCCGAAGGCGAGACCCTGCGCGCCCGCGCCGTCATCTTGGCGATGGGCGCCGCGGCGCGTTACCTGCACGTGCCCGGTGAGCAGGAGTTGCTCGGCCGCGGCGTGAGCTCGTGTGCCACCTGCGATGGCTTCTTCTTCCGCGACCAGGACATCGCCGTGATCGGCGGCGGCGACTCGGCGATGGAAGAGGCCACCTTCCTGACGAAGTTCGCCCGCAGCGTCACCCTGGTGCACCGTCGCGAAGAGTTCCGGGCCTCCAAGATCATGCTCGACCGGGCCCGCGCCAACGACAAGATCAGGTTTGTCACCAACAGCGCCGTGGTTTCCGTCGAGGGCGAGTCCACGGTGACCGGCCTGCGGCTGCGCGACACCGTGACCGGCAAGGAATCCACCTTGTCGGTGACCGGGGTGTTCGTCGCGATCGGCCACGACCCGCGTTCCGCGCTGGTACGCGGTGCGGTCGACCTCGATTCGGACGGCTACGTGCTGGTCAAGGGCAACTCGACCTACACCTCGGTCGACGGCGTGTTTGCCGCGGGCGACTTGGTCGATCACACCTACCGACAGGCGGTCACCGCGGCGGGCACCGGTTGTTCGGCGGCTATCGATGCCGAGCGCTGGCTGGCCGAGCACGCCCAGCCGGGTAAGCGCACCCAGACCAAACCCGCCGGAACACCGGCGACAGCATCCCTTTGATAGGAGTAGACGCGATGACACACACCGAGTCCGGCGGCGCACCAGTAGATGTCTCTGACGCATCGTTCCAAACCGACGTCCTAGCCAGCAATACGCCTGTGCTGGTTGATTTTTGGGCAACATGGTGCGGACCGTGCAAGATGGTCGCACCGGTGCTGGCGGAAATCGCCGCCGAAACCGCCGGCCAGTTGACCGTCGCCAAACTCGACGTCGACGCAAACCCCGAGACCGCGCGCAAGTTTGACGTGGTTTCGATCCCCACCCTGATCCTGTTCAAGGACGGCGAACCGGTCAAGCGGATCGTCGGCGCCAAGGGTAAAGCGGCGTTGCTGCGCGAGCTTTCCGACGCCGTTCCCAACGTCGGCTAGCTGGCCAGAGATCGACGCGGTTTGCCTGGCGTTTTTCCGAAAACCTTAAGGATCTGAGACAATACCGCCAAGCCTGTCAAAGAATCGGCAGGGCTTCTAGCACCGGCTCACCGGAGGCCCTTGGAATGTCGAGACCGCATCGCGGCGTCGGCGAAGCGCTGCGCCGTGGTGACCGTAACGCCGCGGTCACCGACATTCGGGCGTCGCTGACCGCGCTGGGCCATCTGGATAACGCGGATGCGGATCTGAGCACCGGAAGGCACGTCGCGTTCGACGTATTCGACGAGGAGCTCGACCACGCGGTACGCGCGTTTCAGCAGCACCGCGGGTTGCTCGTCGACGGCGTCGTCGGCGAAGCCACCAACCGGGCCCTGCGGGAAGCGTCCTATCGGTTGGGTGCGCGCACCCTGCATCATCAGTTCGGTGCGCCGATGTACGGTGACGACGTCGCCACGCTGCAGGCCAGGCTGCAGGATCTCGGTTTCTACACCGGCCGGGTCGACGGATACTTCGGCTTGCAGACTCACAACGGGTTGATGTCCTACCAACGCGAGTCCGGCCTCTACGCCGACGGCATCTGTGGCCCGGAAACGTTGCGCTCCTTGTATTTTCTCAGTTCGCGGGTGACCGGCGGCTCGCTGCACGCCATTCGTGAAGAGGAACAGGTGCGGAGATCGGGCCCGAAGCTGTCGGGCAAGCGGATCATCATCGATCCGGGTCGCGGCGGCAACGACCACGGCCTGATCGCGCAGGGCTCCGCAGGACCGATCAGCGAGTCAGACATCTTGTGGGACTTGGCAAGTCGCCTCGAAGGCCGGATGACCGCGATCGGCATGGAGACATTCCTGTCCCGGCCGACCAACCGCAGCCCGTCGGACCACGAGCGCGCGGCGACAGCTAACGCCGTGGGGGCCGATCTGATGATCAGCCTGCGCTGCGAGACCCAGGCCAGCCCGTCGGCCAGCGGCGTCGCATCGTTCCACTTCGGGAACTCGCATGGTTCGGTGTCAACCATCGGCCGCAATCTGGCCGACTTCATTCAGCGAGAAGTGGTGGCGCGCACCGGTTTACGGGATTGCCG
>Ga0302314_10011632_pt1 | contig 15333 bp, 15 predicted proteins | sample III_Palsa_N2_3_FD_200533 | JGI IMG/M metagenome (GOLD analysis project Ga0302314, IMG submission 200533) | Peat permafrost microbial communities from Stordalen Mire near Abisko, Sweden - III_Palsa_N2_3 | ecosystem: Environmental > Terrestrial > Soil > Palsa > Peat permafrost | place: Sweden...
CAGCACAATGGGCCATCTCCGTCGGCGCGACCGGGACCCACCGTCGGCGCCATGGCCCGGAAGTGGTGGTGGGGGGAACGCGGGCTCCCCGGCGGTGGTGGTGTAGATGTCGGCCATACTCGGATCGGTGAGCGACGATCCTGCCACGGAACCGGCGGCTGTCCGCCGCGCCGCGGCGGCTCGACGCCGTCGGGCCATCCTGGCCGGTCATGCGGGCGACCTGGACCAGGCCCGGCGGGGCTGGCGGGATGTCGACCCCGACGTACGGGCGGCTGCGCTGGGTGCGCTGGCTCGAATGGGCGCCCTGGGCGTGGCGGACATCGCCGAGGCCCTCGGTGCACCGGATGCCTCCATCCGCCGGCGGGCCACCGATGCCGCCCTGTCGGTCCGGGGCGCCGGCTCGCGGTCCACGCTCTACGAATTGGTTTCGTCGTCGCTCGGTGACGACGACCCACTGGTGGTCGTGGGTGCGGCCTGGTTCCTCGGGGAGCGCCGGGTTCGGACTGCCGTCGACCTTCTCTGTGGGATAGCGCAGCAGCACAGTGACGTCCGCTGCCGGGAGGCGGCTGTGGCAGCCCTGGGCGCCATCGGCGACCCAACGGGGCTGCCGGCCGTCATCGCCGCCCTGGACGACAAGCCCACCATCCGCCGGCGGGCCACGGTGGCCCTGGCCGGGTTTGACGATCCGAGAGTGGAGCCGGCCCTGCAGAAGTCAGCGGAAGACCGCGACTGGCAGGTGCGTCAGGCGGCCGATGAATTGCTGGCCGGCGACGAGTAAGGGCAATTCCTTTTTTCCTCTTCTTTGCTTCCTATTCGTCATCGGTGAAGAGTCGCTTCAGCCGGTCGAAGGACTCGAGGCATACACCTGCTCCCTGGACCACGCATTCGAGCGGCGTGTCCACCAGGTGCACCGGGACCGCAGTGGCGTCGGCCACCCGCTGGGTCATGCCCCGGAGCAGTGCGCCGCCGCCGGTGAGGTGGATGCCCTGGAAGATGATGTCCTGGGCCAACTCGGGTGGTGCATCGCCCAGGCAGGTGGCCGCGGCGGTAATCACCTGGAGCACGTTCTCTTCCAGGGCCCGACGGATGTCTGCCGGATTGAGCAGCACCGTCTTGGGCCGGCCGGTGGCGACTTCCCGGCCCCGGATTTCCGCCCCTTGCTCCCCCGCATACGGGAACGCAGAACCGATGGCGTGCTTGACCGCCTCAGCCGTGCGTTCCCCGATGGCCACCCCGTGTTCCTGGCGGATGTAGGCCTGAATGGAGGCGTCGAAGTCGAAGCCGCCGCAGCGCAGGGCCCGCACGGCCACCACGCCACCGAGCGAGATGACCGCCATTTCGGCCGTACCGCCGCCGACGTCGACGACCATGTTGCCTACCGGCTCGTGGATGGGCAGGCCGGCCCCGATGGCGGCCGCCATGGGCTGCTCAATCAGATAGGCGGCCGACGCCCCGGCCCGCCTGGCTGCTTCCTTCACCGCTCGGCGCTCGACCGCCGTGATGGCCGACGGCACGCAGATCAACACCTTGGGGCGGTTGAGACGGCTGACCCCGACCCGGTGGAGCAGCACGCTGAGCATGCGCTCGGTGACCTCGAAGTCGGTGATCGCTCCACCGCGCAGCGGGCGCTCGGCCACGATGTAGCCGGGGGTGCGTCCGATCATCTGCCAGGCATCGGTGCCGATGGCCAGCACCTCACGGGTCCGTGAATCGAGTGCCACCACCGTGGGTTCGTTGAGGACAAGACCCTTTCCCTTGGCGTACACGAGTGTGTTGGCCGTGCCGAGGTCGATGGCCAGGTCTCGTGACATTCCGGCTCATGGTACGACCCAGCCGGGGCGCGACCGCATTTCCCTGATCGTCGTCGGTAGCCTCACAGGGTGACCCCTACCCCCCCGGAGCCGCCGAACGGGGTTCCCGACGACGATGGAATGGACGCCTTTTTGAGCGATCCTGACCAGCCGACCCGGGGTTGGATCGATCCGGAAGACCGGTTGTGGCGGCACCCGAGCGAGCTGGCCGGCCTGGCCGCGCCGCCGTTTCCTCAATCTGATTCGTTGCTGCACCAGCACCACAGCAAGGCCATGATCCTGGTCGGCGCCGGCGCCATGTTGGCCGCGGTGGCCTGGGTGATCATCCTCTTGTCGCCGACATCGGCCCGGCCCAGTACCGACGCCGGCGACGGCGTGCTCAGTGACGCCCCCATGACCACCTTGGCCGCCAACCCCAGCGCCCTGCCCGAGGCGGCCGCGGGGACGAGCCAGTCACTGGTGCAACTGCAAGCGTTCACCCCGCACGGGGAGATCTCACTGGTCGGCGTGGCCGTGGCCGAAGGTGGCCTGGTCGCCACCACCGCCAACGACCTCATGGCGTTGCGGTCGCTCGACATGGTGGGGCCCGATGGCCGCCTCCTCCGCGCCTCGGTGGTGGCCATCGACCGGAGCTCGGACATCGCCCTGGTCGACGTGCCCGACGATGTGCCGGTGGCCCAATTCGCCGACGACACCGCACTGGGGTCGGGCAGTGCCGACATGACGCTGAGCATGGGCGGTTCCGACCACAGCGCGGTGGCGGTGCAGTGCACGCCGGGCTCGGTGGATCAGGTGGGCAATGCCATTCCCGGCGGGCTGGCCAAAGGCATGCCCGACATCATCTCGAGCGCGCCGGTGTCCTCGGCCCAGTCGGGTGACCCACTGCTGAACTCCTCGGGTGCCGTCATCGGCATCCTCTATTACGCCGGCGATACACCCATGTACCTGCCCTCGCAGCTGGTGCTCGGTGTGGCCGATGATCTGCGCTCGAGCGGCAAGGTGACCCACGGCTGGTTGGGCGTCGAAGGCAGCGAGGGCACGCCCGGTGAGGGCGCCATGGTGGCGACGATCAGGACCGGCAGCCCGGCGGCGGACACATTGCGGCCGGGCGAGATCATCACCGCCCTGGGTGACATCCCGGTCCGCAGCATGGCCGACCTCCGAGCCCGCCTCTATGTCTTGCCACCCGACACCCGGGTCACCCTGTCGGTCCTGTCCGGCACCCTGACCCGGGTCATTGACGTGACGCTGAGCCCCTCCCCGTAGCATGCGAGCGTGAGCATGTTTGGTTCGAACGATCCGGAGAATCCCATGGGTGGGCTGCTGGGCGACCTGCTCAAGGTCATCGGCTCCAGCCAGGGCGGCGGGGGCGACAACTGGTTCGACGCCGCTCGGACGTTGGCCCACGGCGTCGCCACCGACGGCGGCGCCGATGACAACGCCGATCCGTTGGTGCGCATCGCCTTTGAGGACCTGGCTCGGGTAGCCGAGTTGCACGTCGCCGAAGCCACCGGGGTCTCCCTGACTGCCGGTGGGTCCAACATTTCGTTCGATGCGGTGGGGCCGGGACAATGGTCCTTCAAAGTCCTGGACGCCTACCGGCCGACGCTGCAGTTGATGGTCGAAGCGCAGCAACAGGGTGCAGCATCCATGCCGCCCACCCTCAATCTTGATGAATTCGGCAACGACCCCACCGGTGGTCTGGGTGGCCTCCTGGGCCAGTTCGCCGTCACCCTCGGCCCCGTGTTGTTGGGTATGCAGTTCGGCTCGGCCGCCGGTCACCTGGCTCGGCGGGCCTTCGGGCAGTACGCCCTGCCGCTCCCCTGGCCCACCTCGAACACCTTGTTGCTGGTGCCGGCCAACGTGGCCCAGTTCGCTGAGGACTGGAGCCTGCCGCTGCAGGAAGTGCAGCTCTGGGTTTGCCTACGTGAGCTGACCATGCACGCCGTCATGACCCGGCCCGGCATACGCGCCGCGCTCACGAGGTTGCTGGGTGATGCCGCCGCCCACGCCGCGGCGTCACAACGCTCGTTGGTGGAACGCCTGGGCGATGGCCTGGGCGACGACGTCACCCTGGAAGGGGTGCTGGGCGATCCCGAATCGATCCTGGCCGACCTGGTCAGCCCCGAACAGCAGAACATCTCCAACGCACTGACTGCGGTGACCACCGCCCTCGGGGCCTATGTGGATCACGTGACGTCAGGCATCGCCACCACGTTGACCTCGTCGCCGGCGGCCCTGCGCGAGGCCTGGTACCGGTACCGGGCCGAGGAAGCCAAGGGTGAACAGGCTTTCGCCGGACTGTTCGGGATCAACGTCGGCCAGGCCGAGGTGGACCGAGGTGCCAACTTCATTGATGGTGTGGTCGAGCGCGCCGGCGAAGGAGCGCTTTCCCGTCTGCTGATGGATGAATTGGACCTACCAACGCCGGCCGAAGTGGATGCCCCGGGGCTGTGGTTGGCCCGCATCGGGCTGCTCGACTGACGCTATTCGGCGGGCTCTTCCAAGAAGCCCAGGTCCCACTCCAACGAGAGGTTCTCGCGCTCGGCGTCACGGACCACCCGTTCCCGGTTGCGCCGGAATTGGGGATCGTGCGGGGGCAGGAGCACCAGGCGGGCCAGGACCCGCTCCCGGAAGGCATCGATGACGTCGGACGGGCCGAAGTCGGACTGGACATCCCAATGAGGAGCGATCGGTCCAAGGTAGATCACGCGTACGTGTCCAATCGGGTCGATCAATTCCGGGGTCTCGGTTGCTTCTTCCTCGACTTCCGGGGACATGGCACCTCCTGGGGCAACAGCAATGGGCGAACGGCCGTCAGCGTACTGGAGCGCTGGTGACGGTGGTTCCCGGCCCTGGGCTCGTGCCTGGGGCTCCGTATTCTTACGATCTTCCTATGCGCCAGATCTTCTCTCGGATGGGGTCTCCCTTTTAGAATGGTGCGTGAAAAGGGAGTGCATAGTGGAAACAGAATGGATGATGCGGGGGAAGTGCAAGGAAGTTGCACCCGACATCTTTTTTCCAAGTGACGGGATGGGCGTACAGGTAGCGCAGAAGATCTGCGCCGAATGCCCCGTGGCTCAGGCCTGCTTGGAATACGCGTTGGAGAACCACATTGACCACGGTGTGTGGGGTGGCTGCTCCGAGCGCGAGCGTCGACGCATCCTTCGTCGTCGCCGTGGTGCCCGCGCCGTCGCCATTAGCTAACGCCTGAGGGCACTGCCCGTGTGAAACTGCCGGCGTGCTCATGGAGTGCGTCATCAACATCAGTGAGGGCCGAGATGCCGCCGTACTGGCCCATCTCGACGCCACCGTCTCAACCCTGCTCCTGGATCGCCATTCCGATGCCGACCACCATCGTTCGGTGTTCACCCTGGCCGGCGAGCCCGCCGCCGTGGCCCAGGGTGCCCGGCGCCTCACCGCCGCCGCGGTGGAACGCCTCTCGCTGCCCGACCATTCGGGGGTCCATCCCCGCATCGGGGTGGTCGACGTCGTTCCCTTTGTCCCTTTTCTCCCGGGCCGGCCTCCACCCTCTGACCTGGTCCTCGCCCTCTCGCTGCGTGACGACTTTGCGCAGTGGTGCGCCCGCGAGCTCCAACTCCCGGCCTTCCTCTACGGTCCCGATCGCACCCTGCCCGAGATACGTCGAGGGGCCTTTGCCGGCCTGACGCCCGACTTCGGAGCTGCCGTGCCGCACCCCACGGCGGGAGCGGTGGCCGTGGGCGCTCGACCGGTCCTGGTGGCCTACAACGTCTGGGTCGATGACCCGGCGGTGGCCCGCTCAGTGGCGGCGGCGGTCAGAGGACCCTCAGTACGGGCGCTGGGTCTCGCCGTCGGCGATCGGGCCCAGGTCTCCACCAACCTGATCGATCCGGCGTTGGTCGGCCCGGCCGACCTCTATGACGAGGTCAGCCGGCAGGTCACACAGGCGGGAGGGCGTGTCCTGGGCGCGGAACTGGTCGGCCTGGTACCCCAGTCGGTGCTGCATGCGATTCCCGAGGCTCGATGGTCCGAACTGGGGTTGGCTGAAGAGACAACCGTGGAGAGCCGGCTGTCGATGCTGGCTGGCTGATCTCCCGATCAGCGGACCAGAAACGTCCTAGGACGCGTTGACCACGTCGCGGCGCGACAGGGCTCGGGCCCGACGCAGGCGGCGGCGTTCCCGTTCGCTCATCCCGCCCCAGATGCCGAACTTCTCACCGTTGGCCAGGGCGTACTCAAGGCAATCTTCCCGCACGACACAGCCTCGGCAGACTTCCTTGGCCTCGCGAGTCGATGCTCCCCGTTCCGGGAAGAAGAGGTCAGGATCGACCCCCATGCAGTTCGCCTGAATTTGCCAGCTGCGTTCTTGGCGACCGTAGAGCGTATTGACTATGTCCACTGGTTCACCCCCATTCGCCACTTGGTGGCATCCGTGTAGTTACAACGGTGTCATCTTTCACCACCCTGTCACGCAACGCAAGGGGAAATTCAGAAAGTCGTGCCTGGCCGGCGCATTACAACCCTCATTGCAGGCCTGACCTGGCCGAAGAGAGGGTCAGCCGGCGGGGCGAAGCACCCGGCGGTGCTTGAGGAAGTCGACCAGCACGTACCCACCCAGGGCGTCAGGGGTCGTGTAGAAGGTCCGACCACCATTGACCCGGGCGATCTGCTCCACGAAGGGGTAGTGCGTGCGCTGAAGGTCGAGGGCGAAGCAATTGATGATGATGCCGCCCCGGGTGCAGCGGACCACTTCAGCCATGGTCCGGTGCAGGGTCTCGGGAATGGGCGGGTAATTGAACTCAGGGATCCCGGCGTCGGTGATGTGGGCCGTGGGCTCGCCGTCGGTCACCACAATGATCTGCTTGGTCCCGTGCTGGTGGGCCAGCATGCGTCGGGCCAGCGCCAATGCGTGCTGCAGGTTGGTCCCGTAGACGTAGTCCCACATGGCCGTTGGCAACTCTTCGGGCTTGATCTCCCGGGCCACCTCGGAGAAGCCGACGATGCCCAGGTAATCCCGGGGGAACTTGCTGCTGATCAGCGTCTGCAGCGCCATCGCCATGCGCTTGGCCGGCACGAAGTTGTCCCGCATGGGCATGGACATGGACAGGTCGACCAGCAGCACCGTGGCCGACCGCGCCAATTGCTCGGTCTCGATCACTTCGAAGTCCTCGGGCGACAGCCGGACCGGTATGCCCGAGCCGCCCCGTCGGACGGCGTTATGCACGGTCGTCGACAGGTGCAGGTTGAGCGGATCGCCGTACTCGTAGGCCTTGGTCGTCTCTTCGCGATCGTGCCCACTGCCGGTGACCACGGCGCTGTGATCACCGATGCGGTCCTTGTTGATCTGGCCGAAGAGATCGGCCAGCGCCTTCTGACCCAGCCGGCGCACGCCGCGTGGCGTCAGTTCAGTGCGGCCGCCGTGTTGCTCAATGAGGCCGGCGTCGGCCAGTGACTTGGTCAGCTTGGCCAGACGGTCCAACGAGCGGGCCGCATCCTCACCCATGTGGTTCCTCACCTGGTCCAGGTCGATCTCGCCCAGGGCCGCCGGCGACGAGGCCGACTGCAGCATGTCCTCAATCCCCTCGAGCTGCCCGAGCTGGGTGGCCAGGTCGGTGGCCCGCGAGATGCTCATCGGACCCTGTCCCTCAAACTCATACGCCCGGCCCCAGCCTGCACCGGGCACCGCCCGCTGGAGGTTCTGGGCCAGCCGGTCGACCTGCCAGCGCAGGTCCATGTCCTCCAGTACGGCCTCCATCAGGTTGCGCAGCTGCGCCTGTTGGGCCGGCGACATCGAGTTCCACACGGCCTGGGCCGCGGCCATGCGCTCGGCCAGCTGCTCCAACAATTCATCCAGTGTCTCCGGGTTGCCCGGGAACATGTCGCCGTATTCGGCCATGAATTCCTCGAAGCTGGGATGCAGATCGTCGCCCCGCTCGCGCTGCTCGAGCATTTGGTTCAGCGCGTCGTAGGCATCACGCATGCGAGCCATCGCCTCGGGAGTCATGGACGACAGCGCGTCGGTCGCTCCCTCGAAGAAGGTGTCGGCCATTTCACGCCGCAGTTCCTCCACCAGCTCTTCGAATTTCTCACGGGCCTCGGAGGACACGAAGTCGTAGTGCTGCAATGACTGGATACGACCCCCCGGATCATCCGGTTGGAGATCCAGGGCCATCCGGCGTTCAGTGGCCACATCGTCGGTGACCTCACTGCGCCGGTCGTCGCCCGACGAGTGCGCCTCGTCGACCAACTCGTCGATGGCCTCGCGCTCTTCGGCCTCGATCTCGTCCAGCTGGGCGTTCAGTTCGGCCATGCGGCCATCCGGGTCGCCCTCGGCCAGCATCTCCTCGCGACGCCGACGCAATTGCTCGAGGATGTCGCGCAGCCCGTCGATCTGCTCGCCGTCGGCCGTGCGCATGCCCGAACGCAAGAGTCGCCGCAGCGCGTCATCCAGATCGCCCCCGGCCAGCAGGTCCTCGGTCAGCCCGGCCAGCAGTTCGTCGGGGTCAAGGTCCAGGAAGTCCTGGGTGCCGTCCCACTCCGAGTAGTCGTACCGGGCGCTCATGCGGGCCTTACTTACGCCCCCGGTAGAGGGCCCGGGCGCCGGAGGCGTCCTTGTTCAAGCGCTTGGTCAGGTGCAGGCCTTCCAACAGGAACTCCAGTGCGCTGGCCATGAGGGCCGGGGACTCGGCCGCCTCGGGGCCGGCCAGGGCCCGGGTCGGGGGCTCCAGTTCGGGGATGTCAGCCAACACGGCCAAGTAGGCGGCCGACGGCATGTCGTCGCCGGCGTGCACCACGACCTGCTCGGTGAAGGCAGCCACGATGGCACTCGGATCATCCAGCGTGACCCGGCGGCGGAACACCGAGAGCACGGCGGCGGCCACCAGCTGGGCCACCACTTCATCCTCGTGGCCCTCTTCCATGGCTTCGACTTCGATTTTGCCCTGGGTCGACGGCAGCAGCGAGGCCAGGTCGCTGATCCGGGGCACGGCCACCGGTTCATGGGTGCGGAGGGCCCGGCGCACCGAGTTGGCGATCAGGGTCTCGTAGTTGGCAATCGACAAGCGGACGGACACGCCACTGCGCTGGTTGAGGTGCGAGCTGCGGCGGGCCAGCTGGCTGATCTCGGCCACCACTTCCTTGAGATAGGCCGGCACGGTCACCGTCACGCCGGAGGTGGGCAGTTCGGCCTCGGACTCCATGATCTTGACTTCGGTCATGGTGTCGTAGGGGTAGTGGGTGCGGATCTGCGCTCCGAAACGGTCCTTGAGCGGGGTGATGATCCGGCCCCGGTTGGTGTAATCCTCGGGGTTGGCCGTGGCCACCAGGGTGATGTCCAGCGGCAGGCGGATGCGATGGCCCCGGATCTGCACGTCGCGCTCCTCGAGCACGTTGAGCAGTCCGACCTGGATGCGCTCCGAGAGATCGGGCAGCTCGTTGATGGCGAAGATGCCCCGGTTGACCCGCGGGATGAGGCCGTAGTGCAGGGCCAGCTCGTCGCTCAGGTAGCGACCCTCGGCGATCTTGATCGGGTCCACCTCGCCGATGAGGTCGGCAATGGACGTGTCGGGGGTGGCCAGCTTCTCGCCGTAGCGCTGGGAGCGGTGCACCCACGTGATGGGTGTGTCCTCGCCCTGCTCGGCCACGAGGTTGATGGCGAGACGGGAGACGGGCGCATATGGGTCATCGTGGATTTCGGAGCCGGCGACGATGGGCAGCCATTCGTCCAGCAGGCCAACCAGGGCCCGGATGACGCGCGTCTTGGCCTGACCGCGCTCACCCAACAGGATGATGTCGTGCCCGGCCAAAATGGCGTTCTCGAGCTGGGGCACCACGGTGTCCTCGAAGCCGAGCACGCCCGGCACCAACGGCTCGTCGGCCGCAATGCGGGCACAGGTGTTCTTCCGCATTTCCTCGGACACCGAGATCGACAGCCACCCGGAAGCCCGCAGCTCGCCGAGGGTGGTCGGCAGGTCTGCCGGAGGTCGCAGGGCGTCAGGCCCCGGCGTCGAAGAAGGGTCAGAGTGCGTCGGGCCGTCCATGGGCGGAGTGTAACGGCTCAGGTTCGTTCTCCTCCGGGCAGGCCGTTGCCAACGGATGGGCCAGAAAGGTCGCCGTCACCGAGGGCCACCAGCAGATCGGACAGCGCCTGCGCCGGGCGGGGCAGGGGCCGGTCATGCCGGTGGGCCAGGGCGACCGTCCGGCTCAAACCCGGGCGGGTGAACGGAATGGCAACCAGGGTGCTCTGGGCCGGCATGGCGATCGCCGGCACCACGGCGGCCCCGAGGCCGGCGGCCACGAAGGCGAGCACGCCGTCCATCTCGCCGCCCTGGCTGACCAGACGGGGTTCGACCCCGGCGTCGCGGCAGGCGGCCAGGGTCACGGCCCGCAGGTCGTAGCCCTCGCGGAACATGACCAGGGGCAGCTCATTGAGGTCGCTGACCTTGACCCGGGCCCGCCCGGCCAGTGGGTGATCGGGAGCGACGGCGAGGACGAGTGGGTCATCAAACAGCGGGCGGGTGGCCACCCCGGGGTCGTTGATGGGTAGGACGACCAGGGCCAGGTCCACCTCGCCGCTGGCCAGCTGGTGCACCAGTTGGCGCGAGCCGGCCTCCACCACCAGCAGCTCGATCCCCGGATGGCTGGCATGGAAGCCGACCAGGGCCGGCGCCAGCACCCGGGTGATGAGGCTGGGGGTGGCGCCGATGGAGAGGCGACCCCGGGTCATGCCGGCCAGGGCCCGGGCCTCGTCGCTGGTGGCTTCCACGTCGGCCAGCACCCGCCGGATGAAGGGCAGCAGGGCCTCCCCCTCGGCGGTCAGCGTGACCAGGCCCTGGCCCGGGCCCCGGTTGAAGAGGAGCACGCCCAGCTCGCGCTCGAGCAGGCGGATCTGACGGCTGAGCGACGGCTGGGCCAGATGCAGGGTGGCGGCGGCCCGGGTGAAATGCCGCTCCTCGGCCACGGCCAGCACATAGGAGAGTTGCTGCAGTTGCACAATCAGAGCCTATAGCTATCAAAGAAATGTGATTTATGTCTTTGACGCCCTCCTTGGGGGTGCATATGGTCGGAGCAGCACGTTCGTAACGAGGAGTTGCGCGCTGCGGCATGCGGTCTGAAATGATTGGCCCGCCACGAGCCGCCCATGGCGGGCACTGAGGAGGTGTACGTGACAACCACGGTCGACACTGCAGCGGGGACGCCCGTTGTCATTGGCGGAGCCCGAGGTGGGCCGGACAAGCCCACGTTGCGGTCGGACCGCTGGTGGCTGGAGCCGGTGGTGACGGTCACGATCCTGACCTGCTTCGTGGTCTATTCGACGTGGGCCGCCTTCATTAACAAGGACTACTACGCCGGCTCTGCGTTGGGCCGCAACCTGATCTCGCCCTTCTACTCCCCCTGCCTGACCGGTAGCTGCGTCACCGGGAGCCACCCGTTCGGTGTGCTGATCGAGGCCTGGCACATTTCGCCGGCGCTCCTGATCTTGATCTTCCCGCTGGGTTTCCGCCTCACCTGCTACTACTACCGCAAGGCCTACTACCGGTCCTTCTGGTGGTCGCCGCCGGCCTGTGCCGTGGCCGATGCCCACGGGAGCTACAGCGGTGAGACGAAGATCCCGCTGATCCTCCAGAACATCCACCGCTACTTCTTCTGGGTCCTGCTGATCTTCAACACCATCCTCACCATCGACGCGGTCGAGGCCTTCAAGCAGCCCGGCCAACCCAGCGGCTGGGGCATCAGCGTGGGCGCGGCTGTCCTGACGTTGAACGCCTGCTTCCTGTGGCTCTACAGCTTGAGCTGCCATGCCTGCCGGCATTTCTGCGGCGGCCAGGTCAAGTCGTTCGCCCAGCACCCGATCCGCCACAAGATGTGGAAGACGGTCTCCCCCCTGAACGCCATGCACATGCGCTTCGCCTGGATCAGCCTCTTCGGGGTGGCGCTGTGTGACCTCTATGTGCGCCTGGTGGCCAGCGGCACCATTCACGACTACGGCTTCCACTTCTAAAGGACACATCGCACATGGCTGAGTACACAACGCACGATTACGACGTCGTCATCATCGGTGCCGGTGGCTCCGGGCTGCGCGCCGCCATCGAGGCCAAGGAGCGCGGCCTGCGGGTGGCCGTGGTCTGCAAGTCGCTGCTGGGCAAGGCACACACCGTCATGGCCGAGGGCGGCATGGCCGCATCGATGGGCCACGTCTGGCCCGAGGACAACTGGCAGGTCCACTTCCGCGACACCATGCGCGGCGGGAAAATGCTGAACAACTGGCGCATGGCGCAGATCCACGCCATGGAGGCCCCCGACCGGGTCTACGAGCTCGAGCGCTGGGGGGCGCTCTTCGACCGCACCCAGGACGGCCGCATCAACCAGCGCGACTTCGGCGGCCACCGCTACGCCCGCCTGGCCCACGTGGGCGACCGCACCGGGCTCGAGCTCATCCGCACCCTGCAGCAGAAGGTCGTCTCCATGGACACCGACGTCTTCATGGAGTGCAAGATCCTCAAGCTCCTGCCCGACAGCGAGGGCCGCATTTCCGGCGCGGTCGGCTACATGCGCCCGACCGGCGAGATGGTCGTCTTCACCGCCAAGGCCTTCATTCTGGCCACCGGATCGATCGGCAAGTCATGGACCTACACCTCGAACTCGTGGGAGTCAGTCGGTGACGGGCACGCCATGGCCATCTGGGCCGGGGCCGACGTCATCGATATGGAATGCGTGCAGTTCCACCCGACCGGCATGGTGTGGCCGCTGTCCGTGCGCGGCATTTTGGTGACCGAGGGCGTGCGCGGTGACGGCGGCGTCCTGCGCAACTCCGACGGCAAGCGCTTCATGTTCGACTACATCGCCGACATGTTCAAAGCGGAGACCGCCAAAACGGAGGAGGAGGCCGACCGCTGGTACGACGATCACATCAACAACGGCCGCACCCCCGACCTCCTGCCCCGTGACGAGGTGGCCCGGGCCATCAACTCCGAGGTCAAGGCCGGCCGGGGTACGCCGCACGGCGGCGTCTACCTCGACATCGCCTCACGCCGCACGCCCGAGTACATCCGGCGGCGGCTGCCGTCCATGTACCACCAGTTCATGGAGCTGGCCGGGGTCGACATCACCTCCACTCCCATGGAAGTGGGCCCAACCTGCCACTACATGATGGGCGGCGTGCGGGTCGATCCCGAGACCCAGGCCGCCACTGTCCCCGGCCTCTTTGCCATCGGCGAGGTGTCGGGCGGCATGCATGGCGCCAACCGCTTGGGTGGCAACTCGCTCTCGGACCTCATCGTCTTCGGGCGCCGGGCCGGCATCGGTGCCGCCGACTTCGCCGAGGCTCGAACCGGGACGCCGACCGTGGATGCCGGGGAGATCGAAGCCGCCATCAATGCGGCCTTCGCTCCGTTCGGGCGCGAGGGTGGCGGCAACCCCTACGACGTGCAGCACGAGCTGCAGGCCACCATGCAGGCGCTGGTGGGCATCATCCGCACCGGGTCCGAGCTCGAAGAGGCACTGGTCAAGCTGGAGGAGTTCAAGGAACGAACTTCCACCCTCACCGTCAAGGGCGGGCTGGCCTACAACCCGGGCTGGAACCTGGCCACCGACCTGCCCTCCATGGTCACCACGTCGATTGCGGTGGCCCAGGGTGCTTTGAACCGCAAGGAGTCACGCGGCGGGCACACCCGGGAGGACTTCCCCGGGCCCGACCCCGAGATGGGCAAGGTCAACTTCGTGCAACGCCAGACCGCGGCGCACGGCTACATGGCCCCGATCACCATTCAGCCCGAACCACTGCCCGAGATGCCGCCAGAACTGCGGGCCCTGCTTGAGGAGGCGCACTGATGTCCGACAACGTGACGATGCGGATTTGGCGGGGCGATCCCGAGGGTGGCGAGTTCACCGACTACGTGCTGCCGAACGTCGAGGGTGAGGTCGTGCTCGACGTCATTCATCGCATTCAGGCGACCGATGCCCCCGACCTGGCCTGCCGCTGGAACTGCAAGGCCGGCAAGTGCGGGTCGTGCTCGGCCGAAATCAACGGCAAGCCCCGCCTCATGTGCATGACGCGCATGGACACGTTGCCCGAGGGCGCCGCGGTGACGGTGGCGCCCATGAAGACGTTCCCCATCATCCGCGACCTGGTGACCGACGTCAGCTTCAACTACGAAGTGGCCAAGACGGTCCCCGCCTTCAAGCCCGGCCCCGAGCCCGAGGGTGGCTTCCGGATGCAGCAGATCGATGTCGAGCGCAGCCAGGAGTTCCGCAAGTGCATCGAGTGCTTCATGTGCCAGGACGTGTGCCACGTGATCCGCGACCACGAGGAGAACAAGCCCAAGTACGCCGGGCCCCGCTTCTTCATCCGCTTCGCCGAACTCGAGATGCACCCGCTCGATGTGAATGACCGCCGCGAGCTCGCCCGTGAGGGTGCGGGACTTGGCATGTGCAACATCACCAAGTGCTGCACCGAGGTATGCCCCGAGCACATCAAGATCACCGACAACGCCATCATCCCCATGAAGGAGCGCGTGGTCGATGCCCACTACGACCCGGTGGCGTGGCTCGGTCGCAAGATCTTGAAGCGCACCAAGAAGACGGCCCAAGAGGCAGCCGCCGGCTGAGCGCCGGCCAATTACGTGCCTCGCTATCTTTCCGCCGACTGGGTCGTGGCCTTCAATGACGCCCTGGCGGAGCTCGACCTGAGTGACGCGGTCGCTGAGGCCGGGCGGTCTTCGTTGACGGCCAGTGCGGGGACATTCGCGGTGGCCCAAGTGGTGAACGACGCACCGGCCTCCGTCGGACTGTCGCCGATCCGCACGGTGTTGTCGGTGGACGACGGCCGGCTTTCGCTGGTCAGCGATCCCGGCGCGTCCCTTCCCGTCAACGTCACGGTGGTGCTCGGTTACGACGACGCGCTGTCCATGGCCCAAGGGGCGCTGGCTCCGGCTGATGCCCTGGCGGCGGGCCGGGTGAGGGTCCGCGGCGAACTGGCGGTGCTGGTGGCCGGCCAGGCCGTCCTGGCGGCGGCCACCGCCGCCCTGGGGCCCCTGTTGGCTGAGCTGACCGAGCTGGACTGAGGTGCTCGACTGAGGGTGTGGCCAGGTGAAACATCGGTAGGTGGGGGCGCCCGAGCATTTCGGAAGCCACGGCGGTATCGTCGTTGTCACCGGCCGGCATGAGGCGGGCCGCAGTTGGGAGAACGACGTGCACCAGCCGATCGACGACCACTTCCTGACCAGGTACCGCGAGCTACTCGACGCAGAGGACCTGGCCTTCGATGAACTCGAACACGCCTGCGAAGAAGGCGACCGAGCGCACTTCGACAAGGACATGGTCGATTGGCAGGTCGCACTGGAGCAGAAGCTGGTCTTCCTGCAGCACGCCGGCATGGAGCTACGTCTCCCCGTTCCGGGGTAGGTCCCTGTGGTCCCGGGACCTCCGGGTCGGTTGACCTTCGGGTAGACCAACCCTCCGGTACTTGTTTTCAAAACTATTCACAAACCGTTGAATAGTTTTTTTGGCACACCACCGAAGGTTCACTTGAGTCACCAGTAGT
>Ga0302314_10011636_pt1 | contig 15328 bp, 13 predicted proteins | sample III_Palsa_N2_3_FD_200533 | JGI IMG/M metagenome (GOLD analysis project Ga0302314, IMG submission 200533) | Peat permafrost microbial communities from Stordalen Mire near Abisko, Sweden - III_Palsa_N2_3 | ecosystem: Environmental > Terrestrial > Soil > Palsa > Peat permafrost | place: Sweden...
AAGTTCAATCACGAAGTCCGGACATACCGGTGCAAAGCTGGATTGCTGGGCATCGGTGAGTGCTTCCCACCTGCTTCTTTCGACCCAAGCAGTGTCCGGGTTGCGCATGGAGCCATCGGGCAGTGTAGCCGAAAACTGGCAATCGGGGCGCGGATTGATTAGAGTGAGCGGGGCGGAGGCAAGGCAACCCACCCTTTCACGGTGAAGCTGTGAAAGGATGGGGCCCCGGTTGTGTGGCGGATTTGGAGGAGCGCGGAATGTGGCAAGTGGCGACGGTGAATGAGGCGTTCCTGAAGGTGGCGGGACGCGGGAACGCGGTGGTTTGGCGCTGGCAGGATGCCGACGGCGCGTGGAAGCCCGTTACCGCGGCGGAGATGTATGGGCGGGTGCGGGCTCTGGCTGCCGTGCTGGCCGGGTGGGGCGTGGGCAAGGGCGACCGCGTAGTTCTGCTGAGCGAGAACCGCTGGGAGTGGCCGGTAGTGGACTTCGCCGTGCTGGCGCTGGGCGCGGTGGACGTGCCCCTGTATCTGACACTGACGGTGGAGCAGGTGGGATATATGCTGCGCGACTCGGGCGCGAAGGTCGCGGTGGTGTCGAACCAAGAGCAGTACGAGAAGGTGCGAGCGGTAGGGGATTTGCCGGCGCTGGAGCATGTGGTGGTGATGGATGGGGCGTATCCGGGCGCGGATGGTTTTGGCGCTCTGCTCGCTGGTGCGAAGGGATTGCAGGCGCGGGATGAGGCTTTCGATGCACGGGTGCGGGAGGTGCAGCCGGAGGATTTGGCGACCATCATCTATACCTCGGGGACGACAGGCGAGCCCAAGGGCGTGATGCTGACGCATGGCAACCTCGCGAGCAACATTTCGCTGTCGACTAAGCCGTTCGGGTTTAACTCGGCGGACACGTGCATCTCGTTTCTGCCGCTCTCGCACGTGACCGCTAGGCACCTGGACTACGCGCTGATGTGCGATGAGTCGACGCTGGCGTATTGCCCGAAGTTCGACCAGCTGCGGGACGCGATGCGGGCGGTTAGGCCGACGATCCTGGTCGCGGTACCGCGGGTGTACGAGAAGATCCGGCATGGGGTTGAGGGCAAATCGCATGGGATGAAGAAGCGGATTTTGAACTGGGCGATTGAAGTAGGCAAAGCGCACCGGCAGGAGACGCTCGAGGGCAAGCAGCCGGGTGGGCTGAGTTGGAAGCTGGCGAACAAGCTGGTGTTTGGGAAGATTCGGGAGGCGTTTGGCGGGCAGGTGAAGATTTTCGTGTCGGGCGGCGCGCCGCTGGGGATGGATACGGCGGGGTGGTTCGCGGACGTGGGGATTCGGGTGCTGGAGGGCTATGGCCTGACGGAGACGTCGCCGGTGATTGGGCTGAATACGCCTCAGAGGAGCCGGATCGGCACAGTGGGGCCGGTGCTAAGCAACGTCGAGGTGCGGTTCGCGGAGGATGGCGAGCTCGAGGTGCGCGGGCCGTCGGTGTTCAAGGGCTATTGGAGCAAGCCGAAGGAGACGGCTGAGGCGTTCACCGCGGATGGCTGGCTGAAGACCGGGGATATCGGAAATCTCGACACGGATGGGTTCCTTTCGATCACCGACCGCAAGAAGGAGCTGCTGAAGACCAGCGGCGGGAAGCTGATCGCTCCGCAGCCGATCGAGAACAAGTTGAAGGCGAACGTGCTGGTGAGCAATGCCGCCCTGGTGGGCGACAAGCACAAGTTTGCGTGCGTGCTGATCTCGCCGAACTTTGCGGCGCTGGAGGGCTGGGCAAGTGTGCATGGAATCGCGGCCACCGATCGCAAAGCGCTGGTAAAGGATGCGCAGGTGGTGGCGCGCTACCAGCGGACGGTGGACGAGGTGAATGCGACGCTGGCGCCCTATGAAACGATCAAGCGCCTGGCGGTGGTGGAAGACGAGTGGTCGATTGAGACAGCAGAGTTGACGCCGAGCATGAAGCTGAAGCGTCGCGTGGTAGAGAAGAAGTACGCGGCGGAGATTGCCGCGTTTTATGCAGACGAAGCGACCGCGGTGCGATAGCGCCGGGCAAAGCTGCGACGGGCTATTTCGGCAAAGGCCTGCACGATGGGGCGGTCTTCGTTGGTGCGGAAGGCGAGTTCGACGGTGCTGTGCGTGGTCGCACCAGACGACGAGCGGGTGCTGCGTAGCGGAACGCAGACAACGTCCCTGGTGGCGACCTGGCGGACGCACGCGGGCGCTATGGTGACACCGAAGCCGGCACCAATCAGGCGAAGGCAGGAGAGCCATTGGGGAGCCTCCTGCAGAATGCGGGGACGGAAGCCTTCGAGTTCGCATAGCGATACGGTTTTGTCGTAGGCACGCGGCCCGGCAGTGCGGGAGAAGAAGACGAAAGACTCATCGCGCAGTGCTCCGGCGGAGATGGCTTTGCGCCCGGCGAGCGGATGCTGAGCAGGAAGCACGGCGACATACGGCTCGGAGAAAAGGACTTCGGTGTGGACGGCTTCGGTCGCGTCAGGATCACGCAGGACGCCGGCGTCGAGCGCTCCGGTGACTAGGCCGCGCGTGACGCCCGAGGTTACGGACTCATGCAACTGGAGCTGAACATTGGGATAGCGTTTGCGGTAGCGGCCAAGCATCGCAGGAAGCTGCGTGAGCATACCCGAGCTGATGTAGCCGACGCGGAGGAAGCCGGCCTCGCCGCGGCCAACGCTGCGGGCTTCGGCAATGTCCTCCTGAACCGAACGGAGGGTTCGGCGAGCGCGTTCGAGGAAGATTTCGCCGGCGCTGGTGAGCCGGACCACGCGCGAGGTGCGGGTGAAGAGCGGGTAGCCGAGAATCTCTTCGAGTTTGCGAATCTGCTGCGAGAGTGGAGGCTGGGCGAGATGGAGACGTGCGGCGGCGCGGCCGAAGTGGAGTTCCTCGGCGACGGCGATGAAGTAGCGCAGATGGCGGAGTTCCAAGTCTTGATCCATACCTGAGAGATCATAATAGAGATAAACAAGATATTGGACGTATGGCCAGGGATGGGCTTAGATATTGCGATGGAGGATGCGATGGCAAACGTTGCTGAAGCTGCGAAGGTGCGCGATTCGGTCGGGACGGCGATTGAACTGCGTCCTTTTCGGGCAGGGGACGGCGAGGCGTTTCGTGTGCTGAACGAGGCCTGGATCGAGAAGCATTTCGGGCTGGAGGCGAAGGACCGCGAGACGCTGAATGATCCGGAGCGCAAGATTCTAGCGATGGGCGGACACATCTTTATGGCCGTCGACGGTGATACGGCGGTGGGATGCTGTGCGCTGTTGCTGCTGCGGCCGGACGTGTATGAAGTGGCAAAGATGACGGTGGCCGAGAGCCAGCGCGGCCGCGGCCTGGGAAGGAAGATTCTGGCGTACACGATTGCGCAGGGTAAGGCCCTGGGTGCGACGTCGCTCTATCTGGAGACGAACAATACGCTGCACGATGCGATCCACCTTTATGAGGAATTGGGGTTCCGGCATCTGCCACCGGAGCGGGTGACGCCCTCGCCGTACGCGCGGGCCAATGTGTTTATGGATCTCGTGTTTTAGATATCCGCGGACGCAAGTAACTCGAGGGACAAGGACTTTCTGCAGGTGTTGTGCGCCCGATCCTAAGTTGGGGCATCGAATCGTATATATGACGATGGTGCGGCGGGCGGAGAAGGTTGGGCGGAAATTTCAGAATCCCGTCCCGACGGCAGTGGGTGGAGGCGGGCTGATCTTCAAGGTGTTGCTTCAGCTCATCCGGAACAGAGAAGAACGGGTGCCGAAGCGGCGGCTGGGCCCGTTCCTCACGGATGCTGCTGTGTATGCCACAAAGCCGGCGAGCGGATTGCGGGTGACCTGGATGGGACACTCGTCGAACCTTGTGGAGATCGACGGCTTGCGTGTGCTGGTGGACCCGGTGTGGGATTTGCGGGCGTCTCCGGTGCAGTGGTTCGGGCCAAAGCGGTTCTTTTCGGCTCCGTTGGCGTTGGAGGATTTCCCGCGGATCGATGTGGTACTGGTGTCGCATGACCACTACGACCACCTGGGCGCGGGTACGGTGCGACGGCTGGCGGAGTTGCAGCGTGAGGCTCAATGGGTTACATCGCTTGGGGTGGGGTCGATTCTGCATGAGTTTGGAGTGCGGACGGAACGAATCACGGAGTTGGACTGGACGGAGACAGTGCGAGTTGAAGCGGCTGGAGGTGAGGCGTGCGAGATCACTTCCCTGCCCTCGCGGCATTTTTCCGGGCGTGGCATGAACCGGTTCGAGATGCTGTGGGCCTCATTTGTGCTGCGCGGGTCGAATCACACCGTGTACTACGGTGCAGATTCAGGTTGGTGGGAGGGCTTTGCGGAGATTGGCGCGAAGTATGGACCCTTTGATCTGACGATGCTGGAGATCGGGGCGTTCAACGAACTGTGGAAAGCGATCCACATGGGCCCGGACGGCGCGGCGCGAGCGTTCAAGGACATGGGCGGCGCAGGATTGCTGATGCCGATCCACTGGGGGCTGTTCGACCTGGCGCTGCACGCGTGGCGACAGCCGATGGAGCGGCTGCTGGAGATCGCGGGCGAAGAGAATCTGAAGCTGTGGCAGCCGGAGCCTGGTGCCCCGACCGAGGTGGTGCGCGAGGTCGAGGTGCGCTCCGACTGGTGGCGTTGAGGATACAAGGCTTAGCACCAATTGGCGCCGATTGAACGGATCAACCGGGTTGCGGCATGAGCTTTGTGACGTAGGGCACGGGTGGGTCAATGCAGGTCAAGTATCATTTCATTGATTGAGATTTTCCAGATTGAGAGGAATTGCAATGCGGATTGGTATGTTGACGGGGGGCGGGGATTGCCCTGGCCTGAATGCGGTGATTCGTGCGGCTGTACGCAAGGGAATCTGGCACTACGGCGATGAGTTCATCGGCTTTATGCAGGGCTGGAAGGGTGTGCTGGACAACGTCACCATGCCGCTGGACATGGAGACGACGAGCGGCATTTTGCAGCGCGGCGGGACAATTCTGAAGTCTTCGCGGACCAACATCAAGAAGATTGAGGGCGGCTTCGAACGCTGCCTGAAGACCCTGCAGGAGCAGAAGCTGGACGCATTGATTGCGCTGGGGGGAGATGATACGCAGTCGATCTCGCTGGAACTGATCAAGCGCGGCGTGCCCTGCGTGGGCGTGCCGAAGACGATCGACAACGACCTGAACGGGACGGATGCCTGCTTCGGATTCGACACGGCGGTATCGATTGCGACCGAGGCGGTCGACCGGCTGCACTCGACCACCGAGTCGCACAGCCGCGTGCAGGTGGTTGAGGTAATGGGACGCGATGCGGGCTGGATTGCTGTGACGGCCGGAATCGCCGGCGGCGCGGACGTGGTGCTGGCTCCGGAGAAAGAGATCGACATCGACGACGTGGTGCGGCTGGTGAAGGCGCGCTATGCGAGCACCAAGAAGTTCGCGATTGTCGTGGTTGCCGAGGGCGCAAAATTGCCGCACATAGAAGGCCAGTTGACGGCTGGAGATAAGAAGGACTCGTTCGGACACGCTCGTCTGAGCGGCATCGGGCAGGCCCTGGCCGAGGAGATCGAGAAGCGAACCGGATTCGAGACGCGCTCGGTGAATCTGGGACATACGCAGCGTGGGGGAACTCCGACGGCGTATGACCGCATGCTGGCGACGCGCTACGGCATCGCCGCGATCGACCTGGTGCACCAGGGCAAGTTCGGCGAACTGGTGGTGCTGAAGGGCACCACCATCAGCAGCATCCCAATTGCAGACGCGATTGCCAAGACGCGCACCGTGGGCGAGGACCTGTTCGACGTGGTGCGGAGCTTGCAGCCGAAGAAGTAAAAACAAGTTGTGTCAGTGCTCGGTTGTCAGTTGCCAGTTGCCAGCTAATGCGTAATGCGCGGCGGCGGTTTCCGAAAAGGATGCCGCCGCCGTTTTGTTGCTGGGTTGGTTAGCCTTTGTTTATCAAAGGGTTAGTAGTGCGGGCGTGGATAGCCCGGAAGGGGTAGAGAAAGCGGTTGTGCGAGAGCGGGATTGAGGATACAAAGGAGTTCTCGGTAGTGATTGGGGTTTCGCCGGGTATCTTCGGGTTTTCGAGGGGAGTGGGTTCGATGGCGGGTGCGGTGCAGCAGATGATGCGCGAGGTGATGGATATCCGGCAGGCGGCGGACTATCTGGGCATAAGCGGCGATACGCTCTACCGGTATGCCTCGGAGGGGATCATTCCGGCGTTCAAGCTGGGCAATCGCTGGAGATTCAAGCGCAGCCTGCTGGACGCGTGGATGGTGAAGATGAGCGGGCCCAAGGCGCAGTCGACCAACGTGGCCGTGATGCCACGGCAGAAGAAGCCGGTGGGACGCGCAAGGTAGGTTCGAGATACCACGTTTCAAGGTGTGGGCCTCTACGGCGCAGGGTAGGTGCGCGGCCCGGTAAAGACGACCTTGGGGCACATTACGTGGACGCCGTCGTTGGTGTCGACGAGCTGGGTGATATCCACATCGCAGGCGACCGAGACGAGTTGGTAGGCGTCCTCGCGCGAGAGATGCGGGAAGTCGGGGTTCTGCTCGGACAAGAACGTGATCATGTTGCGGATGGCCATCTCGGTGGCCGTCTTCAGGTCCGGACTGAAGCCCATGGCGATATAGGCGGTCGGCGTTTCGGCGCGCGGCCACACTAGCCGGTGCTGATCCGCGAGCGAGCCCTTGTGAACGATGAACTGAAACGTCCCGGTGAGGAAGGTTTCGAGCGCGGTGATGTCGACCTCGCCATTGCCCTGCCCCGCGTGGCCGTCGCCGGCCTCGAAGAGCGCGCCCTTGGCGTTGACGGGAATGAAGAGCGTGGTTCCGGCGACCATCTCCTTATTGTCGATGTTGCCGGCGTGCATCCACGGCGGAGCGGAGTTCCACTTCGCGCCGGGCGGCGCGAGGCCCATCGAGCCGAAGAACGGGTGCAGCGGCAGCGTGACGCCGGGGGCAAAGTCGGCGGTCATCTTCTGTCGGTCAAGTGGGATGATTTTGGTGCGCGAGTAGGGGAAGTCGTCGGGCAGGAAGCCGCGGCCGGCGCCGAAGGAGTTGCAGGCGAAGGGCGCGTCGATCAGTATCTTCTGGATGCGGACTTCGAGCACGTCGCCGGGTTCGGCTTCGGCGATCGCGACCGGGCCGGTAAGGATGTGGCCGCCGGGGCCGCGCGCCGATTCAGGCACGCCCGTGTAGATGGGAGCTTCGTAGGCGGGAATGTCAGCGGCGGCGACACCGAGGGACTGAAGGCGCTCGGGCGGGCCGCAGGTGGAGAGCGTCTGCATGACCACAGTGTCACCGGAGTGGACGGTGAGCGCGGGCTTGGCGCCGGACCAGTAGTATCCCCACGCCACCGTCGATGGCGTGGCGTTGAGGGTGTAGGTCTGCTGGGCGGCCATGGGATGGGCAGAAACTGCGAGCACTGCGGCCGCGGCAATCGTAGCGAAAAGGCGAGAGGCGATGGGTGGGCGCATGGGTTTGTATAACACACGGGCGCCAGGCTCAAGATTTGAGATTCGAGGAAAAGCCCCAAAGCGAGCGCGTCAAACCTAGGCTCTTTGCAGCGTGAAGAGGGTAATTTCCGGAGGACAGTTGAGGCGGAACGGGAGGCCGACCGTGCCGATGCCTTTGTTGACGTAGAGCTGCATCTGGTTGAAGCGGAAGAGGCCTTCGATGTACTTCCGGCCGCCTTCGGGCAGGTGGTACGGGCGCAGAAAGGGTATGCGGACCTGCCCTCCGTGGGTGTGGCCGGAAAACATGAAATCGACCAGGTGGCCGCGTGGGTGGGTAATAACGTGGTCGGCGTAATCAGGCGCGTGGCACATCAGCAGAACGGGGCCGTCGGGACGCTCGGGGATGGTGAGGTCGAGGTTGGGGATTTCAGTCATGAAGTCGCCGACGCCGCACAGCCAAAAGCGTTGGCCCGCGCGCTCGATGGGGACGTGGCCGTTCATAAGCAGCGGGGTGTCGTAGCTGGCGAAGATGGGGTGGAGCAGGGGCGCGCCGAGGATGGAATCGTGGTTGCCCATGCAGGCGAAGCGCGGGCCGGCGATTCCGCGCAGTGCGTCCAGGCAGCGGTGCATGGCGCCCATGGCGAAGCCTGGACCCAGCGGCCCCATGCTGACGAAGTCGCCGGTCAGCAGGGTCAGGTCCGGCTGGAGCGAATTGATCCGGGTGATGACTTGTCGGAGGAAAGCCGGTTCGGTGAACTCGTCGAAGTGGATATCGGAGATCTGGGCGATGCGGAAATTGTGGAAGGCGTCGGGCAGGTTTGCAATGGAGATCGCGTGGGTGAGGATGCTGATTTCATGGCGCGCGACCTCGCCGGAGTAGAGCGCCATCCCGGCGGCAGCCGCTGTCGACCCGAGCAGGAAGTTCCTGCGGGTGACAATGGATTCTTTCTTTGTCAATGGATGATCGGCCACATTTCCGGTCATAGTCCATGATAGCGGGTTTGGCGTTCGCACGCCCTCTTAAGGCTTCGCGTGGCCCTCCCGTTGGTCGGCACAAAATTCCCGTTCGCGACCAGCGGGAGCACCAACGCGAAGGTCGGCACGAGTGACGAAGTGACCGCAGCCCGCGCAGGGCGCCTGTCCGGCAGGACCGAAGTGACTTGGGTAGAATTGGTCGGATGAGGCTGAACAGGCGGAGGAAACAGGCGGCAGTTGCAGCCAAGGCGGCGGGCGTAGAGGCGCTGCTGGTGACGCATCCCCCGGATGTGCGATGGCTGTGCGGGTTTACCGGGTCGAATGCGGCACTGGTGCTGCTCTCCGGCACGGGTGCGGGGCCAGCCGGCCGGGCGGTGCTGTTTACCGACGGGCGCTACACGACGCAGGCAAAGGCCGAGGCGGTGGGAACGCGGGTGGTGATCGTCGCCCAGGTGGTGAAGGCGGCTTGCGAGTGGATCGTAGCGGCGGGCGTGTCGCGGTGCGGCTTCGACGATGGAAATACTACCGTGGCGGCGATGAAGCAGATGCGAGAGGCCGTCCCGGCAGGGGTTCGGCGGAAGATGTTCGAGCCCGTGGGTTGGCTGGTGGCGAAGCTGCGCTGGGTGAAGGACCCCGACGAAATTGCGAAGATGCGGGCCGCAGCGGCGCTGGGGTGCAGGCTGTTTGAGGGGATTCTGAGCTCGATCGAGACGGGGATGACCGAGGCGGCCGTGGCGGCCGAAATGGAACATGCAGCGCGAATGGCCGGGGCTGAGGAGATGTCGTTCCCCACAATTGTTGCCAGCGGCGAGCGCAGTGCCCTGCCCCACGGCCGGGCTACCCGGGCCAAGCTGCCGAAGCGTGGGTTTGTGACCCTGGATTTTGGCGTGGTGCTGGATGGGTACTGCTCCGATATGACGCGAACGGTGCACCTGGGCCGAGCAAGCGCGGACGAACGGGACGCGTACGAAGCCGTGTTGGAGTCGCAGGATGCGGGTGTTGCCGCGGTGCGCGCAGGCGTGAGCGCCGGCGATGTGGATGAGGCGGCGCGCAGCGTGCTCCGCAATGCAGGGCTCGACAAGTGGTTCACGCACTCCACCGGACACGGAGTTGGGCTCGAGATTCATGAAGGTCCAAGGCTGGCGGCGAAGCAGAAGCAGGCGCTGGAAGCCGGAATGGTGGTTACAATTGAACCCGGCGTGTATATGCCGGGAAAATTTGGCATTCGGATCGAAGACATGGTCCTGGTGGCGGCGAAGGGCGGAGAGATACTGACTCCGGCGACGAAGGCGTGGATTGAGTTGTGAGACAGGCGCCAGGTTCAAGGAAAGACACAGCGCCGGGAAGGCGCGGGAAGAGCTGGGTATGGACGAGAATAAGTTGGAAGAGTTGCGGGAACTAGTGGAATTCCTGAAGGCTAATGGGATCGCCGAGTTCGATATGGAGCGCGCCGACCTGAAGGTGCGCATCAAGTTTGCCGGAGCCGGGCCGAGCGCCGCCGATTTGGCGCTGGCGCGGCAGCTGCTGGCCGCAAACGGTGGCGAGCATATCCCGAGCCTGAACGTGCCTGCGGCTCCAACGGCAGCGGCTACGCCGGTGGCTGAGGAGAAGCTGCACGAGGTGAAGTCGCCGATTGTAGGGACTTTCTACGACTCGCCGTCGCCCGGGTCACCCGCATTTGTGAAGGTGGGCGACCAGGTGGAAGTCGGCCAGGTGCTGTGCATCGTCGAGGCGATGAAGCTAATGAACGAGATCGAGAGCGACGTGGCCGGCGAGATCGTGAAGCGCATCGCGTCGACTGGGCAGCCGGTGGAATACGGACAGTCGCTGTTTGCGATCCGACCTAGCTGAGTCAAGCCTCAACACCGATCCAGGCAGAGGAGCACCGGTTTTGGAATTGTTTAGGCGAACGGAAAGCTTTGGTGAGCATGTTTCGTAAGGTATTGATTGCAAATCGGGGTGAGATTGCGTTGCGCGTGATCTCGGCGTGCAAGGAGATGGGCATCCGCACGGTCGCGGTGTATAGCGAAGCGGACCGGCACAGCCTGCACGTGAAGTTTGCCGACGAGGCGATTTGCATCGGTCCGCCAAGATCGGCGGAGAGCTATCTCAACGTCCCGGCGGTGATCTCCGCCGCCGAGATTGCCGACGTGGACGCGATCCATCCCGGGTACGGGCTGCTGAGCGAGAACGCGAACTTCGCCGAGGTGTGCCGCGCTTCGAACATCAAGTTCATCGGACCGCCGCCTGAGGTGACGCGCATGATGGGCGAGAAGTCGACCGCGCGGCAGACGATGAAGAAAGCCGGGGTTCCGATTCTGCCGGGTTCGGACGGAATCATCGAGGACGAAGCCAGCGCGCTGAAATGGGCGAAAAACGTCGGTTACCCGGTGATTTTGAAGGCCGTTGCCGGTGGCGGCGGGCGCGGCATGAGGATCTGCCGCAGCGCAGCCGAACTGCCGGGGATGTTTCAGCAGGCTTCGAGCGAGGCCCTGGGCGCGTTCGGTAATGGCGACCTCTACATGGAGAAGTTCATTGAGCGGCCGCGCCACATCGAGTTCCAGGTGCTGGCCGATGAGCACGGCAACGTGATGAGTCTGGGTGAGCGTGAGTGCTCCATCCAGCGCCGCCACCAGAAGCTGATTGAAGAGGCGCCCAGCCTGATGGTGTCACCCAAGCTGCGCGCGGAACTAGGAGCGACGATTCAGAAGTGCCTGAAGGACGTGGGCTACTGGAATGCGGGCACCATCGAGTTCCTGATGGATGAAGACGGCAAGATTTACTTCATCGAGATGAACACACGCATCCAGGTGGAGCATTGCGTAACCGAAATGGTTACAGGGATCGACCTAGTGAAAGCGCAGCTCAGGATTGCCGCAGGCGAGAAGCTCTCGGATATTGTGACCAGGCCCGTGGTGATTACAGGCCACGCGATCGAATGCCGCATCAACGCCGAGCATCCGGAGAAGTTCACGCCCAGTGCGGGCAACATTACTGCCTTCAATCTGCCGGGCGGCAATGGCGTGCGCGTCGATACAGCTCAGTATGCTGAGGGTGTCGTCCCGCCGTATTACGATTCGCTGATCGCCAAGCTGATCTGCCACGGCAAGGATCGCGCAGAGGCGATCGCCAAGACGCAGCGGGCGTTGAGCCAGTTCGTGGTGCAGGGCATTTATACCTCGATACCGCTGCACGAGAAGATCTTCGCGGACAAGGAATTCCGCTCGGGGCAGTTCGATACGAAGTTCATGGAGCGGTTCTTCGAGCGCGAGGGCCACAAGAAGGACGCCACCGCAGAAGACCACTTCTCGCCCAACGAGCCGATTCGGACCGGCGGGACACTCCACGGATGATGCAGCGGCTGTATGCGATTGCCGATGCTGGAGTGCTGGCGCAGCGTGGCGTCGCGCTTGAGCATTTTGCGCTCGAGTTGCGCGCGGCCGGTGTGGGGCTTGTGCAGTATCGGGATAAAGTTGGGTCGCCCCAGGAGGTGCTGCGAGCGGCCGCTGTGCTGCGAGACGTCTTTGCGGGAACAGCCTGCCGTTTGATCATGAATGACCGCGCGGACCTGGCCGTGCTGGCGCGCTTCGACGGCGTGCATGTGGGCCAGGGAGACCTGCTGCCGGAGGATGCGCACCGCGTGGTCGGGGCCGAACGCTGGGTTGGGGTTTCGACGCACACAGACGAGCAGGTAAGAGCCGCGGAGTCGACCGGCGCCGACTATATTGCAATTGGGCCGGCGTTTGCGACCGGGACCAAGGCGGATGCGGAACAGGTGGTAGGGCTCGAAGGGTTGCGGCGAGCGCGAGCGTTGACACGGAAGCCGCTGGTGGCCATCGGCGGAATCACGCGGGCGAATGCACGCAGCGTCATTGAGGCGGGCGCGGATTCGGTCGCGGTGATCTCTGGGCTGTTCGCTGAGGGCCAGACCGTGGAGCAGGTAGCGCGGGACTTTCTTCAGCTTCTGCGGTAGAACTGAGGGAAGTGACTCCTTCCGATCCAAAGGCAAATTCAGAGATTCTCAGCTCCGCTCAGAATGACGGCGTTTCCGGTGAGGCCGCCACGCCGCAATTTGTGCGCGGGATGGGGCTGTTCTCGGCGACCGCCATCGTGATGGGCTCGATGATCGGGTCGGGCATCTTCATCGTGTCGGCGGAGATGAGCCGGTCGGTGGGTTCGCCTGCACTGCTGATCGCAGCCTGGCTGGTGACCGCTGCGATGACCATCATCGGCGCCCTGAGCTACGGCGAACTGGCCGCGATGATGCCCAAGGCTGGCGGGCAGTATGTCTATCTGCGCGAGGCGCTGGGCCCGCTGTGGGGATTTCTCTACGGCTGGACGCTGTTCCTGGTCATCCAGACGGGCACTATCGCCGCGGTCGGTGTCGCCTTCGGAAAATTCCTCGGCGTGTTTTTCCCGAGCGTCAGCGCAACCAACTGGCTGTGGCTCATCGGCCACGTGCCGGCGATTCCGATTGGCCCGATGGTGCTGGGCAACATGGACATCGGACTGAACACGGCGAACCTGGCGGCGATTGTGATCATCACGCTACTGACGCTTCTCAATACGTTTGGCCTCAAGCTCGGCTCATCGGTGCAGAACGTCTTTACCAGCGCGAAGGTGCTGGCACTGCTGGCGGTAGTGCTGGTGGGGGTAGTGGCCCACAATGCCGCGGCGATTGCAGCCAATTTCGGCGCGGGCTGGACAAACTTCTGGGCGGGCTCGGGGTGGCATACGCTGCACGCGGTGCAGGTGGGCGTGGGCGGACCGACTGCGTACGTGGGGCTGCTTACTGTAGTCGCCGTGGTGCAGGTGGGCAGCCTGTTCTCGAGCGATGCCTGGAACAACGTGACGTTTACGGCGGGCGAGATTGAAAACCCGCGCCGCAACCTGCCACTAAGCTTGGCGATTGGCACGGGCGTGGTGCTGCTGCTCTACATCGCGTGCAACTTTGTCTACCTAAGTGTGCTGCCGATGGCGGGCTCGGAAGGTGCGACAACAATTGCCGGGCGCGGGATTCAATTTGCCGCGCAGGATCGTGTAGCGACGGCGGTGATGGAGTCTGCCTTTGGCGGCATCGGCGCAAAGCTGATGGCTGCCGCAATCCTGGTGTCGACCTTCGGCTGCGTCAACGGAATGCTGCTCGCCGGGGCGCGCGTCTATTACGCGATGAGCCAGGACGGGCTGTTCTTCAAGTCCGTGGGCAAGCTGAGCAAGAGCGGCGTGCCGGTGAATTCGCTGTGGGTACAGTGGGCCTGGACCTGCCTGCTATGCCTGAGCGGCAGTTACGGCCAGTTGCTGGACTACGTGATCTTTGCGGTGCTGGTGTTCTACATCCTCACCATTGCCGGCCTGTTTGTGCTGCGCCGGACGCGGCCGGATGCGGAGCGACCGTACCGGGCATTCGGCTATCCGCTGCTCCCGGCGATCTATATTGCGATGGCTGCATGGATTTGTGTTGTACTCTTGCGATACAAACCTCAATACACGTGGCCGGGCCTGATCCTTGTTTTGATCGGAGTGCCGGTGTATCTGGTGCGGCGGCGGCAGACAGCATCAAGCATCACCGGATCGGTCAATTCCTAAGGAGAATGGGACGCATGTCGAAGCTATTGTTGCGGAAGTCGATTGACACCATCATGGGGGAGGCGAGCGAAACCGGCGAGCACTCGCTGAAGCGCTCTCTCGGACCCTGGAGCCTGATCGCACTCGGCATCGGCGCCATCATTGGGACGGGGATCTTCGTGCTCACGGGACCGGCGGCGGCGCACTATGCGGGACCGGGCGTGGTGTACTCGTTCATCGTGGCGGCGATTGGCTGCGTCTTCGCGGGATTGTGCTACGCGGAGTTTGCGGCGATGATTCCGGTGGCGGGTTCGGCCTACACGTACGGCTACGCGACACTCGGCGAGATCTTCGCGTGGATCATCGGGTGGGACCTGGTGCTGGAGTATGCGTTTGGCGCAGCGACGGTGTGCTCGGGCTGGAGCGGTTATGTGCTGAGCCTGGGGCAGGACTTCGGGCTACGGCTGCCTCCTGAATTGGCTGGAACGCCAGGATCGACGTTTGTGCTGTACCAGGGCCATTGGGAGTTCCTGGGGCGCGTGGCCAAGAAGCTGGCGCAGTTGAACATCGATCCGGCAACGCTGCCGCAACGGCACGGCATATTCAACCTGATTGCGTTTCTCGGCATCCTGATGGTGACGACGATCCTGGTGATCGGCATCAAGGAGTCGGCCAACTTCAACAGCGTCATCGTTGCGGTCAAATTGGTCGTGCTGGTGATCTTTCTGGCGCTGGGCGGGGCGACGCTGCTGCATCATCCGGAGTTGCCGCGCATCAACTGGCATCCTTTCCTGCCGGAGAATACAGGTGCCTTCGGGGCGTTCGGATGGTCGGGCGTGCTGCGCGGGGCGGGTGTCATCTTCTTCGCTTATATCGGGTTTGACGCGGTGTCCACAGCGGCCCAGGAGGCAAAGAACCCAAAGCGCGATATGCCGATCGGTATCCTCGGTTCGCTGGTAGTCTGCACCATCCTGTACATTCTTGTCGCACTGGTGCTGACGGGACTGGTGAACTACCGCTACCTGGCGGTCCCGGACTCGCTGGCGGTGGGCATCGATGTAACCGGTGTGAAGTGGGGCAGCCTGCTGGTGAAGCTGGGTGCGCTGGGCGGACTGACCAGTACGATGGTGGTGATGTTGCTGGGCCAGAGCCGGGTGTTCTTCTCGATGTCGAAAGACGGCCTGCTGCCGAAGATGTTCTCGAACGTGCATCCGAAGTTCCGTACGCCGTGGATATCTTCGATTACGGTGGGCCTGGTAGTTGCGGTCTTCGCGTCCACCATTCCCTTGGACAAGCTGGGCGAGATGACCAGCATCGGAACGCTGCTGGCCT
>Ga0302314_10011637_pt1 | contig 15328 bp, 21 predicted proteins | sample III_Palsa_N2_3_FD_200533 | JGI IMG/M metagenome (GOLD analysis project Ga0302314, IMG submission 200533) | Peat permafrost microbial communities from Stordalen Mire near Abisko, Sweden - III_Palsa_N2_3 | ecosystem: Environmental > Terrestrial > Soil > Palsa > Peat permafrost | place: Sweden...
AAGGCGCCGTTCAACGACAAGGACCTTCACCGGCCCATGCAGCCCAGGGACCGGCTGGACGAAGCCTTCACCTGGCGCGCCGAGCGGACGCTGTCGCAGTCCCTCACCCTCCAGTACGACAACATCCTCTTCATGATCGAACCGTCCGAGTTCGCCCAGGCCGCGATCGGCCGACGGGTCGAGGTCGTGGACTTCCCGGATGGCCGGCTTGAGGTTCGCTACAAGGGCCGCAGCATGCCCTACCGGACCTTCGACAGGCTGCGGCGCGTCACCGAGACGGCGGTGCTCGAGAACAAGCGCCTCGGCGGCCTCCTCGCCCTGATCCGCCAGAGCCAACAATCCGAGCCGCCGGGCATCCGCACCAGCAAGGGTCCGAAACGGCGCGATCAGACCAAGCACCTGTTCAGCGTCGGGTGACCAATGTCTGCTTTGGCGCGCCGGCGACTTCGCCTTTCGACCATCGCCGACGTTGAAGTCTCAACACCCAAGTTCGGTGCCGCGAACATCTTCGCCAGCCCAACCCGAATCCCAGCTGATTTGCTCAAGGGTCGGTCGTTTGCCGGGGCGTATCCTCACAGTCGAGACCTTGCTGTGGTCGCTGCTGACGTCCCCTTCCTCGATCCGTGCTTTCCCCGTCAGATAGTTTGCGCTCAACGAGGAAAAGTTGCCTCCCGCTGCGCCCGAGCAATCATAACCGATCAGCGCGAACGTCTTGCCGTCCCAGCGAAAATGGAGTCGGTCAAAGCCACGCAAATGGCCGAACGTCAGCGTCAAAACGCCACGACCAATTTCGACCGATTTTGGCCCGGGCGGGTCATCGCCGTGCATTGGCGCAATCTCACGCGGGAACAGCGCATGGTGGGATGCGGCAAGGGTGAAACCGTCTCCTCGCCCAAATCCAATTGCACGGAGATAAGGGTTGGTGTCGTCGGTCTTGTAATAGGGAGACGACTTAACGGGCTTAACATTTCGCGGGTCTGCCATCCGCATCAGAACTGCAACGTCGGGTCGTCCGTCGCCGTTTAGCTCACCTGTATTGATCGCAACCAACTTCCAACCGCCGGGAACAAAGTCACTAGCGTGTCGAACGGAGGTCGCCAGCTGGGGGTAAGCTACCGCTGGCAAGCCATCAGCGCTCGCCAGAGCTGAGGACGAAAGAGCCAGCGCTACCGTGATCAGCATGGCGCAACGCATCATCGGACACACTTCCAGACTCAAGCGCAGGGGAATGCTCGCGCGGCCAAATGGTGGAGCTGGTCTCGAACATCTGCAAGTTCCCCTTCCCGGAAACTCTCAACGTCTGCTCGCTGGCCAATGGCCTACGTGCCTCGCGCGCTAACGCGCACTCGGAAAACAAAGACGAAGCTGCCCTGCCCGTGCATCGGGCGGCGGTCGGGCTCTGCGCGACTTGAAGGCTTCGCGCCCGCCCGCCGCCCGACTTCAAGCATCGTGTAGAACCCAGATGACAGTCGGCCCCCTCCCCGTCATCCTGCGCCCGACCTCAGTCGCACTTCGGATAGAACCCGCACGCCCATTTAGTAATGTCGCACCGTGCCATTCGGCGGGAGTGCGTCGGCGAGCTGGTCCAGGTCGACGGCTCCGAGCACTAGTGGTTCGAGGATCGCGGCCCGCAATGCACCTTGCTCGTCTTCATCGACGACGCCACCAGCCGGCTGATGCACCTGCAGTTCATCCAGTCGGAGTCGACCTTCGCCTATTTCAACGCCACGCAGCGGTATCTGGAGCAGCACGGCAAGCCGGTGACAGACGGTCCCTTGACGCACATGATCTTATTCGCTCTCGACGCGGCATACCTCATAATCCGCCTTTGACTGCACGACCGGCGAACGCATCGATAGCTGCAGCCAGCTCTGCTGGCTTCGTCAGCGGCAGATTGTGTCCGCTGTCCAACCATTGCTCCGAGATGGCGGGATACTTGGCTGCTAAGCGCTCGCCGCCCTCGCGCCAGATTTGGTTGTTACGTCGGGCGTGTTCGGTCGTGTTTTCGCCGGCGGTCTTTGTGGCGAGCAGCATAGTGATCGGGCAGTCGATTTTGGCGTAAACGTCAAGCAATCGCTGCCGCCGGGCGTCGAGATCCACCGCTATGTCGGCGATGGCGTCCCCGGACAGGCTGTACCTGTAGGACGTAAGCTGCATCAGCAGCATGCTGAGCTTCACTGTCGGACTGTTCAGCGAGCGACGCATTCCAGCTTCATCTTCCACCAGCGGCTTGGCGATGGGCACAGCCCCGTCGACAATGACGAGTCCACCTAAGGCGCCTGGGTGTGACGCCGCGTAGGCCAGGGCCAGGTCCGCGCCGAACGACCATGCGACGACGATCGGCCGTCCCGACCCGATGGCCCCCATGACGCAGTTCGCGTCGCTCTCAAACGCGTCAAAGGAATGGTCTGCTGAGGTCGACGCCGCGCCGTGGCTGCGAAAGTCAAATGTGATGATTTGATGCTGCCCCTTGAGCTTTCCGATCACCTGTTTCCAGATCGCCTGCGTAGAGCCGACCCCGTTGAAAAATATTAGCTTGCGCCCATTGCCTGTAATGGTGATCGGCAGCGTGACCCCACCATTCTTGACCTTCATTACTCTCGTCATTTTGGCCCCGACATCTGACGTACCGATGGTTTGCGGTTGAGAACAACCTACAAGTGAGATCGACACCCCGCCGCTCGCGAAGACTAAGAACCGCCGCCGATGCATCCGCTCATTCCCCAATAGACGCCCCCCAGGCAAAGGCAGAGCGCCCGGTCTGTCGCGATGCGAACGGCGATCATTGGGCTGGTTCACGACCTATCCCGGCCAACGCGGGTGAAGACGAGGCGAAGTTGCGCCAAATACCTGTCTCTCACTTCTTCCAGGGTTAGGGTTTCGTCGGCGATGTATTCGAAAAACAGAGCGTTTCCGATGTTGAAAACCACATCGGTGTAGACTTTGAGTTCGTCCGCAGTTGCAAGGGACGGGTTTAGGCGCGCCAATGCAACTTCGACCTCCGCCTTTAGTCGCGCATCGATCTCGGCGTAGGCCAGACCAATCCCGCCTGGATCGAGCATCGCCTGCCCCACAACCTGTCGCCACAGCCCTCGTGAGCGGCGATCGACCACCCGGAACACGCTCAGCAACGCTTCGATGGGCTCTTCGCCAGCCGACTCGCCACGATTGATTTCCCGCAGCATCGCGTCGAGGTCGGCGCTGAGAAGCGCCAACAGAAGGGCCGTTTTGGTCGGAAAATAATTGTAGACCGTGCCCGTCGCGAGATCAGCCGCTAGGGCGATCTCGCTGACTGTGACGGCGTCGAAGCCGCGTAAAGAGAACAGGTCCGACGCCGCATTGAGGAGCGCGTCACGCCGGGCATTTCTCTTTCGCGGGAGGCAGTTGATCATGAACGCGTTCATACATGAATGCGTTCATTTCTTCAATCCCGAGATGATGGACAAGCGTTCGACGGGAATTACCCAAGCGATGGCTAGCGGATGACGGTGATCACGATGAGCTGCAAGGAGCTTTCTCGGCTGCAGATTCTGATCCGCACGCGCGTCGATGACGCTGCGGCCCTGATGGGCATGGGCAGCCGGGCTCACGGCGCGGTATTTCGCCGGACGTGCCTGGGCCATCGTCCGCGAGCGCTATGGCGATTTCGGGCCGACGCTGGCTGCTGAGAAGCTGATCGAGGCCCGCCACCAGGGCCTGGCCCTGCCCTACCGGACGCTCGACCGCATCAGGCGCGTCGATCAGGGCGCTATCGTCGAGAACAAGCGGCTCAGCGAAGCGCTGGAGATGTGCCGGGCTATGCAGGCGGAGTTGCCGCCCTAGCTCAGAAGCCGGAAGGCGACGAGCGGCCAGTCTGCTGACCAGCGCCCGGATTTGGTCCAGCGATAGCCTATGGATTGCTCCCCAAAGCACGCCTCACATCACAACAAGCTGGAGGCAGTAAGTCTACGTGCCTCGCACGCCTGACGGCGCGTTCGAAAAACAAAGACGAAGCTGAGTGGTCTGTGCGTCGGCGCGGCGTTGGTCGGCCTCTGCGCTACGGAAAGGCTCCGCGCCCGCCCGCCCCCCTTGAATGTTGCCCGTCCGCGCGCTAAACACTGAACCATATGGTGCAGTATATAACAACCCGCCTCGACGCCTCGTTCGCTGCGCTCTCCGACGCCACCCGGCGCGGGGTTCTGGAGCGGCTCGGGCGTTCGGATGCTTCGATCACAGAGCTTGCCGACAAGTTCCACATGACCCTCACGGGCATGAAGAAGCACGTCGGTGTTTTGGAGCAGGCGGGGCTCGTCACGACGGAGAAGGTTGGGCGCGTGCGGACCTGCAGGCTGGGTTCGCGCGGGCTCGACGAGGCGGCGGCCTGGATTGAGGGGCGCCGCCAGCTTTGGGACGCACGCTTCGACGCCCTGGACAAGGTTGTCGAGGAATTGAACCGGAGGGAGAAGGTCGATGAATAGCCGCACAACGGTCGAACGGACGTCAGACCGGGAGCTCGTCGCGACGCGAACCTTCGATGGGCCGGCGCGCATCGTGTTCGAGGCGTGGACGAAGCCCGAGCTGATCATGCGGTGGTGGGCGCCGAAGTCGTTCGGAATAACCTTCCTGTCCTGCGAGGCCGATGTTCGCACGGGGGGGTCGTACCGTTTCGTGTTCGCTCACCCGGCCTCAGAACAGCCCATGGCCTTTCTCGGCCGCTACCTCGAAGTCACGCCGCCCTCCCGCCTCGTCTGGACCAATGAGGAGGATGAGGACGGGGCCGTGACCACGGTGACCTTCGAGGAAAAGGACGGCAAGACACTGGTCGTGGTGCACGACCTCTATCCGTCGAAGGAAGCGCTCGACGGCGCCATCGCCTCCGAAAGCACGGGCGCGTGGCCCGAGCAGTTCGAGGCGTTGGACGACCTTCTCGCCACTCAGGGCGCGAGATAGAGAAATGGGCGCGAGATAGAGAAATGGCGAAGCGTGACGGGAGGGTTTCGCGCACGCCCGCCGCCCGACTTTCAAACATCGTGCAGAGCCAGATGACAGGCCGCCCCCTCCCCCCAATCCTGCGCCCAGCCTCAGTCGCACTTCGGCTAGGATCCGCAACGTGCTCGTCCTGAAGCCAGGCGCCCTCGATGACACGAGCTGGGTGCGTCCCAGCTATTTCGTCTGTAGGGCCAGAGGGAACGTCCGCTGACGATGTCCCTTTAGAACGAGCGCGTCTCCACAACCCTGGTCGGCGCGCGCGGTTGTTAGTTGCGCGGCATCGCCGAGACCCCGAGCGTCTCCAAAGTCTTTGATCGCCACACCAGGCTCGACGGGAACCCAACGCCATGACCAGCGCCCAAGATATCGAGGTGATTCATGGCATGGCCGCGGTCGAGCCGGGCATCACCCTTCACTACGTGACCGCCGGCGCCGGTGATCGCGTCATGGTCTTGCTGCACGGCTTCCCGCAGACTTGGTGGGAGTGGCGGCGCCTGATCCCGCAGCTCGTTGCCGCGGGCTATCGCGTGATCGCGCCGGACTATCGTGGCGCGGGCCACTCCTCGCGTCCGCTTTCCGGCTACGACAAGCAGACCATGGCCAGGGACATCCATGGCCTGGTGCGGGACGCGTTGGGCGTCCACGGTCCTATTGTGCTCGTCGGCCATGATATCGGCCTCATGGTCACCTACGCCTATGCGCAGCTGTTCCGCGCCGAAGTCTCCCATCTCGTGGTGATCGACGCGCCACTGCCGGGGACCCAGGTGTTCGACCGGCTTCGGGCCGATCCGCGCGTTTGGCAATTCGCCTTCCACAGCGTGCGCGACATCCCCGAGATGCTGATCGTCGGACGGGAAAAAGCCTATCTGCAGGCCTTCTTCAATGCGCGGCTCTACAATGTCGGCGCGATCACGGAGCATGAGATTGATCTCTATGCATCCGCCTATGCCGCGCCGGGCGCGCTGAGGGCGGGGCTTGAGCTCTATCGGGCCTTTGACCAGGACGTCGAGGACAACCGCGCCCTGCTCGCGGCGCGGGGAAAGCTGACGACGCCAGTCCTGGCGGTGGGCGGCCAGGCGAGCACCACTGGACCGCTGATGGCGGACATGATGCGAGAGGTGGCGGAAGACGTCACCGACCTGCGCGTGGCGGGCGCGGCGCACTGGATCGCGGAGGAAAACCCCGACGCGCTCGTGGACGGACTGCTGGCGTTTTCCGACAACAACAAGTGACTACGATGATCCGACGCATCGTCTATTCCCTCTTAGGGCCGGCCTATCGGCCTTTCATTGAAGCGATGAACTGCGGCTCTGGAAATCGACATCGCCCTGCAAATTTTTTGAACCGGATCACCACACGATCTTTGGCCGGCGAAAGCCCATCGCCGCCCAGGCGGCCAGCAGCCTGACCAAGGCTTGCGGCCGCTGGCCGGCGTAGGTCGGGATGGCGTCGGGCAGAATCGCGCCTTCGGGTCTGTCCCTGGTCATGATGCCCATTTGCGGCTCGGGCGGCTGCCCGGACAGGCGATCGCGGAAGACGGTCAGCCAATGACCGGGGGTGAAGTCGACGAACATCGGCGAATTGCAGCAGCTCGCCACCACCCGGCGGGTCGGCGAACCCGGCCTGAGGCGGTACTCCCGCAGGTGCTGAGCCCCCCGGGCGATCTTCACCCGGTCCTTCCGATACAGGCAGTAGTCCACCCCGCCGCCCACGGTGACGGCGCGTGGGGCGCCCAGGTCCCGTTCGAAGCCCTGGGCGGCGGTTCGGCAGCTCTCGCAATAGCAGGTGACGCTCTGGATCGGGCTGCCGGCCAGCGCGATCGTCGTCTCCCCACACCGGCAGACCGCCGCGCCGGATCGATAGTCATCATCCATTGACGGTCTCCAAGGTTCGCTGCCCGCGCCTCAAACGACCGGGGGTCTTCATCAGGCCTGTCCGCTGGCGGTGAACACCGCCAGCTGGTCCGCGAACGCCCGCCTGTGAGCCGGCCGCGCCTCGCCGCGAGCGACGTAGGCGGCGAGACTTGGATATTCCTCGATCAGGCCCGCTCCGCCCAGCCGGCGTAGCACGGTCACCATCATCAGGTCGCCCGCGCTGAAGTCGCCGTCGAGCCAATCGGCATCACCCAGCCACAGCGATAGCTGGCTCAAACGTTCGCGGACGGCATCATCAAGGACGCCTTGGCGGGCCTCGTACCAGGGTTTGTCGCGTTCCATGCGCGTCGCGGCGCTACGCTCGACGATGGGCGGCTCGACCGTGCTCTTGGCGGCGAACATCCAGGCGATCGCGCGCGCCCGGCCATCCGTATCCTTCGGCAACAGGCCGGGGCGCCCCTCGGCGATGTGGAGCACGATGGCGCCGGACTCGAACAGGACCAGACCGTCCTCTTCATAGGTGGGGATTTGTCCGAAGGGCTGAAGCGCCAGGTGGGCGGGCTGCTTCATCGCGCCGAACGAAACGAGGCGAACGTCGTAAGGCTGGCCCACCTCTTCCAGCGCCCAGCGCACGGGCATATCGCGCGCCATGCCCCTGCCCCGATCGGGTGAACTTTCGAAGGCGGTGATGATCGGAATCAAGGGAAGGCTCCGGTTTGAGCCCATGTGCCGGGGCGAACTTCGGCCGGTCTAGTCGACCGGGGGCTCCCACAGCTCCAGGGGATTGCCTTCGGGGTCGTAGATGCGGGCGAACTTGCCCGTTTCCGGCGTATTCCAGTCCGGGTCTATAGTGACCTCAATGCCGGCGCCGCGGAGCGCCTCGACCAGCTTGTCCAGCTCGGTGACCCGGAAGTTGATCATCCACTGCTTGGTCTTGGGGAAGTGGTCCGTGTCCTTCGAGAAGGGCATGAACAGGGTCGGGCCGGACTCCTGCACCCAGGGCGATGCGTAATCGACCACAACGCCCAGATGCTTCTCATACCAGGCCTTCAGCGCCTCGGGATCATCCGCCCGGTAGAAGACGCCGCCAATTCCAACGACCGACATGTAAGCCTCCCGCTAAGCGCCGAAGCCTAGCGGCTGCAAAGCCGGGCGCCAAGCGCCGCCCGACCGCTTTACCCCAGCTTCGCGCCGTCCGCTCGCCTCAGGATCAGGCGCTCGCCCGGGGGGCCGATTTGCGCGGCGGTTTGGACCGGTTCAGCGCCACGGCCGCCAGCACCAGCGCCTTGAAGGCAACTTCATCAACCTGAGCTCCCGCGGGGATATCGATCGCCCGCCTGACATTGCCGTCGAGGCTGGAGTTGAACAGGCCAGCGGGGTCCGCCAGCGCAGCGCCCTTGGCGAAGGTCAGTTTGACGACGGTCTTGTAGGTCTCGCCGGTGCAGATGATCCCGTCGCACTCCCAGACCGGAACGCCCCGCCACTTCCACGTTTCGGCCACGTCGGGAACCGCCTGTTTGATGAGCGCGCGGACATGGGCAGCATCTCGCCCCGCCAGTCCCCCAGCGCCTTGATCCGCCCGTCGATCAGTTGCGACGGGGTCTCGCCCTCGGTCGTTGCGCTCTCTGCCATCGCGACTTCAGATCCTTCGACTTGTGGCGATCACCGGACCGGCTCCCGGCCTGACCAGAGCATGGGGCGCCTGTCAAGCCGCGCGCTTGAGGCTCAGAATGCGTTACGGCCGCCGCCGTGCGATCAGCCGGCGGACGATCTTGGCGGACGAGGCGCTGATGCTTTGGTCGTCCAGCAGGATGTCGGCGCCGGACAGGGCGTCCATCACCAGGGCGGGGTCAAATGCGCCGTAGAGGCGGCCGGCGTCGTCACGGCGGTCCTCGCCCTCGGTAACCCGCCAGCTGAGATAGAGAGTCCCGGCGGGTTTCAGGATGTCCACCAGCCGGCGCACCGAGGCTCCGACGTCCTCCGCCGGCAGGTGCATGATCACGGTCTCGCACAGGACGTTGGCGAAGCTGGCCCGCGCAAGCCCCTCCAGGGCCGGCAGGCTTGCGCGTTGGAACGTCACCTGCGGATGCCGTCGCCGGGCCTCGGACAGCAGGCCTTCGGAGGCGTCAAAGCCCGCCGCCGGAAAGCCGTTGGCGGCCAGCCAGGCGGCGTCACGGCCACTGCCGCAGCCAATGTCGGCGGTCGGGCCGGGGGCGAAGAACCGCAGGATCAGGGCCTGCATATCTGACGGCGGCGGCTGGGTTTCCCAGTCGTCGGCATAGGCCGCCGCCTCCCGGTCATAGGCATCCAAGGTCCCGCGATCCATTTGTCTCCCCTCCCCTTATCCGCCCTCGACCATGGCCTTGAGCCGGCCCAGCGCCTCATCCCACTGCGCCGACACCGTGTCCAAATAGGACCGGGCCTGGGTCACCGGTTCCGGACGATAGACATAGCGGCTCTCCCGGCCAACGCGGGTCGCGGCGACCAGGCCGACCCCTTCAAGCACGCGCAAATGTTTGGTCACCGCCTGGCGGGTCATGCTGGCGTCAGACGACAGGAGCGCAATGGACCGGCCCTGGCCGTCGCTGAGCCGGGTCAGCAGCGACAGCCGCGTCGGATCGCCCAGGGCCGCGAATATGGCCGCCGGCGGCTGGATGGCCTGGGGGCTAGCGCTCGACATGGGCCTTCACGTTCAGAACCTGCTGCGCCCAACCGTCACCGTTCCGGATCAGGGCCTCGGGCATGCGGTGGGCGGGGACGTTTTCAAAGCCGGTCTCGGTGATGGTCAGACGCGCGCCATCCGCCGTGGGCGCCAGGCGAAACTCCACCAGGGTCGGCGGCTCCTTCGAATAGTCCACGCTCGGGTCCACGGCGAAGGGATGCCATTCGTAGGAGAACAGCACGGGCGGCGTCATCTCGATCACCTTCACCTCCCATTTGAGGTGCTCATAGCCGGGATAGGTGATGTGGCCGGTCGTGGACTCACCGGGCGCAAAGCCGCCGTCCAGCCTGACCCGGAACCATTCGCCGAACTCAACCGGATCGGTGAGGGCCCGCCAGACCCGTTCGACGGGCGCCTTGATATCGATGGTCTTTTCGATGCGATTGGTCATGAGCAACCTCCTGGTTGCGTCGTTAGTCTCATAACCGCACTAAATCAGCAACTATTTAGTTGCCCATACACCATTCGGTTGGACAGGCCGCTCGCCCGGCCATAGGTCATGGATATGGCTTTGAAGTGCATCCCATGAGCGAGTCTGAAGGCGCGCCGACCGTGCCGATGCTGACCACGGAACGGCTGATGATCCGGCCCCTCGTCGATTCGGACGCCGAACCCGTCCATCGGCTGTTCACGGATATCGAGTGGGTCGATCAGTCGATGCCGGAAATGGAGCTCTACAGCCGGCGCAAGTCCTGGCTCGACTGGACGCGGGCCGGCTATCGCGAGTTCGAGCGGCTGTACCAGCCGCCGCTGGGCGATCGGGCGGTGGTGCGCCGGACCGACGGGGTTTTGGTGGGTCTGGTGGGCTTGGTCCCCTCGTTCGCACCCTTTGGCCAGCTGCCCAGTTTCGGCGGGGCGGCGCGGGCCTTGCGGACGCTGGAGATGGGGCTGTTCTGGGCCTTCTCGCCCGACGCCCACGGACAGGGCTTCGCCACCGAGGCGGCGGGGGCCTTGGTGAAATGGGCCTTCGAGGGACTGCTGCTGGAGCGGCTGGTGGCGACCACGGAGAATGACAATGCAGCCTCCATCGCCGTGATGCGCCGGTTGGGCATGCAGATCGAAGCCAATCCTCAGCCCCATCCGCCCTGGTTTCAGACCGTGGGCGTGCTGCGTGCTATCGATCGCGGATCGCCATCAACCGCTGAATCGTCATGACCAGAACCGCGCCTGCTGACGCTGATCCGCTGGATCGCCTGATCGCCATCATGGCTCGCCTGCGCGATCCCCGGGACGGCTGTCCCTGGGACCTGGAGCAGACCTTCGCCACTATCGCCCCCTATACGGTGGAAGAGGCCTATGAGGTCGCCGACGCCATCGAGCGGAACGACCTGCCGGAACTGCGCGACGAGCTCGGCGACCTGTTGCTGCAGGTGGTGTTCCATTCACGGATGGCCGAGGAGGCCGGGGTCTTCGCCTTCGACGACGTGGCCCAGGCCATCTGCGACAAGATGATCCGGCGGCATCCTCATGTGTTCGATGAAGCCGAGCACCGAGACGCCGCAGAGCAGACCCTCGCCTGGGAAGCCGTCAAGGCGATCGAGCGGGCGGCGAAAAATGAAAAGGCCAGCGTGCTGGACGGGGTCTCCGTGGGCCTGCCGGGACTGACCCGGGCGATGAAGCTGACCGGCCGCGCGGCGCGGGTGGGGTTTGATTGGGCCCAGGCCGCGGACGTGCTGTCCAAGCTGCACGAGGAAGTCGGCGAGCTGGAGGTGGAGGTGGCCGCCGGCGACAAGGCCCGGATTGAGGACGAACTGGGCGACGTCCTGTTCGTGCTCGCCAATCTCGCGCGCAAGCTGGACATCGACCCCGAAGCGGCGATCCGCTCCACCAACGCCAAGTTCACGCGACGGTTCAACTATGTGGAACAGGCCCTTGCCCAGGCGGGCAGGACGCCGGACCAGAGCGATCTGGCCGAGATGGACGGCCTGTGGGACGCGGCCAAGGCGGCGGAGCGGGCTGGGTAACACCTCTCCCTTCGGGAAAGGTGTAGTCAGCGCCGGCCTCGTTCTTCTTCAGAAGGATGGCTATCCGCCCCAGGCCGTGGTCTGTGCGGCCATGGCAAACGAAACCGTCCACATCCTTCAGGCCTATGTCGCCGGCCGGGGCAAGGCCCTGAAGGCGGAGCCGCAGATTGGCTGCCGGGACGCCGAGGAGGCGCGGCGCAAAGCCGAACGGCTCGCGCCCCTTCGCCTGGGGGTGGTCGCCTTTTCGGTCACCGCCGATGTGGAGATGGGCGTCTACGACGAACAGCCGACCATCCTGTTCAAGTCGGGCCAGTTGCCGCCGCCCTGGAACGAAGACTGAGAGCCTATTCCGCCGCGATTCCGCCGAGGGCATCCGGGAACAGTTGTTCGAACTGACCCAGGGCCTGGCGGTCGAGTTTGACCGAGAGGTGCACGCGGCCTTCGGCGTCGTCTTGGCGATCGAGGATACGGCCGTGGCGATAGAGCCAGGCCAGGGCGCGGCCGTCGCTGGCGGCGAGGTCGGCCTGGACGGGTTCGTCCTGGTCGATCATCTCGGCGAACAGGTCCAGCAGGGCGTCCATCCCCTCCCCGGTCACCGCCGATACGGCGATGGCGCGGCCGGTGGGCTGGTCGCGGGTGCGCAGGGCGCGGGAGATGACCGAGATGCGGCCGTCTTCGTCCAGCAGATCGACCTTGTTCCAGACCTCGATCACCCGGTCGCTGTCGGGCTCGACGTCGATCTGTTTCAGCACCTTGCGGACGTCCTCGGCCTGGGCGGCGGAATCAACGCCAGCGATGTCGCGGACATGGACGATGACATCGGCGCCCTTGACCTCTTCCAGGGTGGCGCGGAAGGCCTCCACCAGCTCGTGCGGCAGATCGGAGATGAAGCCGACAGTGTCGGACAGCACGGCGGGCCGGCCCTCCGGCAGCTTGATCGCCCGCAAGGTGGGGTCGAGGGTGGCGAACAGCATATCCTTGGCCACCACGTCGGAATCGGTGAGCCGGTTGAACAGGGTCGACTTGCCGGCATTGGTGTAGCCGACCAGGGCGATAGTCGGCGCCGGGGCGCGCTGGCGGGCCTGGCGTTGCAGGCCGCGGGTGCGACGAACCTCCTCCAGCTCCTTCTTCAGCCGCGCGACCTTGCCCGTCAGCAGCCGGCGGTCGGTCTCGATCTGGGTTTCGCCAGGACCGGACATGGCGCCCAGGCCGCCGCGTTGGCGCTCCAGGTGGGTCCAGGTGCGCACCAGGCGCGAGCGCTCGTAGGCCAGGCGCGCCAATTCGACCTGTAGCCGGCCTTCCTTGGTGCGGGCTCGGCGGGAGAAGATCTCCAGGATCAGGCCGGTGCGGTCGATCACCTTGGCTTGCCAGGCCTTTTCCAGATTGCGCTGTTGGACCGGCGTCAGGGCGTCGTCGACCACGACAACATCGATCTCGAGGTTGTGGCAGGTGGCGGCGATCTCGGCGACCTTGCCCTTGCCGAACAGGGTCGCGGGGTTGGTCGCGCGCAAGGGGACGATATCCGCCCCCTTGATCGCAAGGTCCAGCGCCTCGGCAAGGCCCACAGCTTCCTCCAGCCGGGCGCGCGGATCGCGCAACCCGGTGTCGCGGTTGGAGCTGGGATGGATAACCAGCGCCGCCTGTTCGGGCGGGCTGTGATCAATCAATCGATCGGTCAATCGTCTTCCTGATCTTCCGGTTCGTACAGCTGAACCGGCGCGGACGGCATGATGGTGGAGATCGCGTGCTTGTAGACCAGCTGCGATTGGCCATCGCGGCGCAGCAGAACACAGAAGTTGTCGAACCAGCTGACCACGCCCTGCAGCTTGACCCCATTGACCAGGAAGATGGTCAGCGGCGTCTTCGACTTGCGGACAGAGTTCAGGAAGGTGTCCTGGAGGTTTTGTTTTTTCTCGGCTGACATGGGGTCAAGCCTCCTTTGATCGCATTAAAGCGGAGCAGAATGCTCCACACACACAGGGTGGAAATAGACGCTTCGAGGCCGGTCTTACAACCGTCCTCGCGCTGAACCTTATCCAGCCAGCCCGTTTCTCGCCGACTGGATATATAGGTCGCGCAGGCGGGTAGCGACAGGGCCTGGCGCGCCGCCGCCGACCAGATCGTCGTCGATCTTGACCACGGGGGTCACCAGGGCGCCGGCGCCGGTATAGAAGGCTTCCCGCGCGGACTTGGCTTCGGCCGCGGTGAATGGCCGCTCCTCAACCTTGATCTGAAGTTCCTCGGCCAAGCGCAGGACCGCGATGCGGGTTACGCCGCGCAGGATGTTGGCGCCAGTGTCCCGCGTGCGCAGAACACCGTCGGCGTCGACGATCCAGGCATTGCTGGACCCGCCCTCGGTGACCAGGCCGTCGGCATCTACAAACCAGGCCTCGGAAGCGCCCTTTTCCCGCGCCGCCTGCTTGGCCAGGACATTGGGCAACAGGCCCACGGTCTTTATGTCGCAGCGGCCCCAGCGGTTTTCCGGGGTGGTGATGACGCTGACGCCCTTGGCCGCCTTGGCCTCGGTGGCCACGCGATCCACCCGCTTGGCGGTGACGACTACGCTGGGCGCGGTGTCCGGGTGCGGAAACACGTGGTCGCGAGGGGCGACGCCGCGGCTGACCTGCAGATAGAGCAGGCCCTCGACGATTCGGTTGCGGCGCAGCACCTCGCGCAGCACCGTCTCAAGCGACTTGCGCGACATGGGCACGGCGATGCCCAGCTCGCCCAGACTGCGCCATAGACGGGTGAAATGCCCTTCGGTGTCAGTCAGCCGGCCGCCGAAGATCGCCCAGACCTCATAGACGCCATCGGCGAACTGGTAGCCGCGATCCTCGATGTGCACGCCGGCCTTGTCATGCGGCAGGTAGCGGCCGTTCACATAGGCGATACGCGGCATCAGGCGTCTTCTTCCTCATCTTCCGTGGCCCTTGCGGGCGCGACGCCCAGGGATTTCAGTTTCCGGTGCAGGGCCGACCGCTCCATACCGATGAAGCTGGCCGTGCGCGAGATGTTGCCGCCAAATCGCATGATCTGGGCGTTCAGATACTCCCGCTCGAACACCTCGCGGGCGTCGCGCAGCGGCAAGGCGATGATCCGCTCCGAGCCCATGGCGTTGACCGAGCCGGCGGCGACCACTTCGGACGGCAGCATGGCGCTGGTGATCGGATCGGCGGGATTGCCAGAGGCCAGGATCAGCATCCGCTCCACATTGTTGCGCAGCTGGCGGACGTTGCCGGGCCAGCCATGCACCTGCAGGGTGGCGATGGCGTCCTCGGTCAGGGTGCGGCGCGGCAGGCCGGTGGCCTCGCTGATGCGGCCGATGAAATAGTCGACCAGTTCGGCGATATCCTCCCGTCGTTCCGACAGGCCGGGCACATGGACCGGCACCACGTTGAGGCGGTGGAACAGATCCTCGCGGAAACGGCCGCCGCCGATCTCCTCGCGCAGATCTCTGGAGGTGGAGGACATCACCCGCACATCCACCTGCACATCCTGGTCGCCGCCCACGCGGCGGAAGCGTTGCTCCACCAGCACTCGCAGGATTCGGCCTTGCGTCTCACGGGGCATGTCGCCGACCTGGTGCAGGTAGAGGGTGCCGCCGTGGGCCTTTTCGAACACGCCGATCTTGCGCGGCCGGCCGCCCTCGCCTTCCTCGCCGAACAACTCCAGGTCCATCCGGTCCGGGGTCATGCCAGCGGCGCCGATGGCCATGAACTGGCCCTTGGCCCGGGGGCTGGCTTCGTGGATCAGCCGGGCGACAAGCTCCTTGCCCGAGCCCGGCGGCCCGGAGATCAGGA
>Ga0302314_10011638_pt1 | contig 15328 bp, 14 predicted proteins | sample III_Palsa_N2_3_FD_200533 | JGI IMG/M metagenome (GOLD analysis project Ga0302314, IMG submission 200533) | Peat permafrost microbial communities from Stordalen Mire near Abisko, Sweden - III_Palsa_N2_3 | ecosystem: Environmental > Terrestrial > Soil > Palsa > Peat permafrost | place: Sweden...
GCGCCCGATCGGGCGCCGGCGTGGGGGAACATCAGAACTTGGCGCGCACCCGCACGCCCCAGGTGCGTGGCGGCTCGTAGTTGGAGAGGAAGACCGACGACAGGCCGTTGGTGCCTACCGAACCCGAGACGCTCGCGCTGGTGCGGATGCGCTTGTCGGTCGCGTTGAGCGCGAAGGCCTCGATCTCGTAGCGATCGCCGGGCGATGCGTAGGTGAGCCCGAGATCGATCTTGGCATAGCTCTTCTGCTGATCGTAGGCGGTGCCGAGCAGCCCCTTGCCCGCGAGATCGGCCGCCGCATAGCCGCTGGTGCCGTCACCGTTGAAATAGCTCAGCCAGCTGCTCGTCTCGTAATGCAGCGTGAAGCGCGGCGTGATCCGGCCGCCATTGTCGAGCTGGAAGTCGTGCTCGTAGGTGCCGGTCGCCGAGAAATGTGGCGCGTGCGGCAGCTGGTTGCCCTTGAGGTTCTCAAAATTGTCGGGCGCGACGTTGTAGATGCCGTTGTTGACCGTGATCAGCGAGTCGAAGCGCGTGTGCTGATAGGTGCCGGCGATGTTAACCCGATCGAGACGCGTGATGTTCGCGCTCAGCTCGGCCTCGAAGCCATAGGCCTTGGCGCCCTTGGCATTGGTGGTGATGATCTGGCTGGAGATGATGTCACCGGCGGCGTTGCGCGTCGTGGTCGCCTGGTTGACCTGATAGCCCTTGAAGTCCTCGTAATAGGCCGCGAGGTTCAACGTCGCGCGACCGCCGAACAAGCGCGACTTGGAGCCGACCTCATAGTTGGTCAGCGTCTCGGGCTTGGCGAGCAGGCCGTTGTCCTCGATGTTGCCCGATTTGAAGCCGGTGCTGACGCTGCCATAGACAAGCGTCGAGTTGGTGATCTGCGCATCGGCGCGGGCCAGCCACGTCACCTTGTTCCATGTCGCTTTGACGTCGTTGGGCGCGATGCCCCACAGATTGCCGAAGCCGAGCGACGCGGTTTCCGCATTGAGCGTGTTGAGCACGTCCTGCGCGTTGCCGGCGCCGTCGAGGTCGACCCCGAAGATCCCCGGCAGATTGGCGGTGGCCGTCTTGCAGGCTGCGGCCTGCGCCGGCGTCAGCGTCGCGGAACAGCCCGCGAAGGTGACGTTGCGGCCGCCAATGTCCTGCTTCTTGTCGCTGGTGTAGCGGATGCCGCCGGTCAGGTTGATCCAGTCGTTCACATGCCAGATCGCCTGGCCGAACGCCGCGCGCGAGTCGATCTCGCGGTCGGCCTGGATGAAGGTGCCCGCCCAGTTGAACGTGCCATCGCGGTAGCCGTTGCGCTGATCGATGTCGAAGCGGATCTTGTTGACCTCGTGGCTGTAATAGCCACCGACGATCCAATCGACGGTGTTCTTGCCCGTCGACTTGAGCTGCACCTCCTGCGACCAGAAGTCGTAGCGCGAATATTCGGTGTTGTTCTCGCCGAAGCTGTCGTTCGGCAGGATCGTCGAGCCATCGGCGCCGACGGTCGGCGGATGCGCGCCTGCGTCCGCATCCGAATCCGCCGTTCCACCGACCCGCGAGAAGCCGGCGATGTACGCCGCCTCGATATGATCGCTGACATCATAGGTCATGTTGGAGCGGATGCCCCAGGAATAGCGGTTGGTCTGCGGCGCGGTATCGACCAGCGCCGACCAGAATTTCTGGCCCGGGCGCGGCGTCTGCATCAGGCTCAGGATCGGCGACCCCGTATCCTTGTACCATTCGCCGTTGAGGTTCCATTTGAAGCGGCCGAGATCCCAGCGCCCCGAGAGACGCGCGGACTTCTGATCCGCCGCGTCATATTTCTTGCCGCCGGTGACGAACGCCGAGCGGTTGATCCCGGCGATGTCGGGCGCCTGCTGGTAGCTGATATAGCCATCATGCTGATCGGTGATGAACGCGGCGCGCAGCGCGAAATTGTCGGTGACGGGGATGTTGACCATCCCGCGCACGCCGACGCGGCTGTAGGAGCCGCCGACCGCCTCGACACTGGCGTGGAAGCCGTCGAAGCTGGGCTTGGCGGTAACCATGCTGATCGCGCCGACGGTCGCGTTGCGGCCGAACAGCGTGCCCTGCGGGCCGCGCAGCACTTCGACGCGCTCCATGTCGTACAGCAGCACCGAGGCGCCCTGCGCGCGCGGCGAATAGATGCCGTCGACGTAGATCGCGACCTCGGGATCGGCGACCTCGGTATAGGCGCTGTCGTTGCCGATGCCGCGCATCGTGAGCAGGATGCCGCCCTGATCGCCCTGCTGCGCGAAGTGGAGGCTGGGCACGAAATCGGCGAGGCCGGTGACGTCCTTGACCTGCTGGCGGTCGAGCTGGCTCTGGCTGAACGCGGAGATTGCGATCGGGGTCTTTTCGAGCGTGGTCTCGCGCTTGGTGGCGGTGACGACGATCTCGCCGATCTGGTCCGACGCGGTAGCCGCGGTCGGAGCGGTGGCAGTGGCGGGTGCGGTGGATTGTGCCGTCGCGGGCGACGCCAACGCGAGGACGGCCACGAGCGCTGTGCTCGCGGCAAGCAGATGCCGTGTCATGGAATTCTCCCCTGTCGATCGCTCGTTTGGCACGAGCTTGATCCCCTTCAATCCCAAACCGACATCGATGTCAAATTCTTCCTGACATCGATGTCTGTTTCTCATGCGTAACTTGCGCCTTTCCGGCGCGCGGCTACGGTCGGGCGCATGGAGCCCAGCATTTCCGACGAGACCGCCGTCCCCGATGCTCCTGTACCGGACCGATTCTTCGCACTGATGACCGGCGTCTTCTTCGGCGGAGGGCTCCTCGCCTCGGTCGAGGCGTTGCTCGTCCCGCGACTCAAGCTGTCGCTGGACCTGGGCTATGCCGAGGCATTGCTCGTCCAGCTCGTCTATTATCTCGGCTATCTGCTGTTCGCCCTGCCGGCGACGATCCTTGCGGCGCGGTTCGGCGCGGTGCGCGCGACGGCGGCGGGGCTGGCGATGATGGCGGCGGGATGCCTGCTGGTCGCGCTGGCGCAGATCTCGGCGCGCTTCGCCGCTCTGCTGGTCGCGTTGCTGCTGCTGTCGTCCGGCGTGACGATCCTGCAGATCGCCTGCAACGGCATCGTGGCGACGCTCGGCGACAATGCGCGCGCCGTGACGCGCTTCACGCTGCTGCAGGGTTTCAACGCGCTCGGCACCGTGGCCGGCCCGCTCGCCGCGGCCTGGTTCCTGCTGGGCGGCGGCCCGCCCCTGGCGCCGTTCCTCGGCTTCGCGATCGGGTTCGCAGCACTCGCCCTCGCGTTCCTCGCCAACGGCAAGATCGTGCCGCAGCGCCAGGCCTGGCAGCCACCGACGCGCGCGCGGCTGGCGATCTTGTGCCGCCAGCCTCGCATGCTGCGCGGCACCGCGGCGATCTTCGCCTATGTCGGCGCCGAAGTGACGATCGGCACGCTGGCGGTGAACTATCTGATGCTGCCCGATACGCTCGCGCTCGATCCGCTGGCCGCCGGTCGCTTGATCAGCCTCTACTGGACCGGGGCGATGATCGGCCGCTTCGCCGGCGCCGCGGTGCTTCGGCGGGTCTCGGCGCCGACCTTGCTCGGATGGGCGGCGGCGGGCGCGCTGCTGCTCGTCGCCGTCGCGATGATCGCGCGCGGCGCGCTGGGTAGCGTCGCGCTGCTTGCGGTCGGCACATGCAACTCGATCATGTTCCCGACCATCTACACGCTGACGATGGCCGACCGCGACGAGGACGTCCCCGCCGCATCGATGCTGCTGTGCATGGCCGTGGTCGGCGGCGCGGCGATCCCGATGGTGACCGGCCTGATCGCGGACCATGTCACGCTGGCGACGGCGCTGGCGGTGCCCGCCGCCTGTTACGGCGCGATCCTGCTGTTCGCGCGCGGGGTCCGGACGTGACGGTGACGATCAAGGACGTCGCCGCGCGCGCCGGCGTCTCGCCCAAGACGGTGTCGCGCGTGATGAACGGCGAGCGCCACGTTCGTGCGGTGGTGCGCGATGCGGTGATGCTGGTGGTGGAGGAACTCGGCTATCGCCCCAACGCCTTCGCGCGCAGCCTGTCGAGCGCGCGATCCTATCTGGTCGGGCTGTTCTGCGACGATCCCGCCTCCGGTTATGCCACCGCCTTGCATCGCGGCGCGCTGCTCGAATGCCGCGCGCGGCACTATCACCTGATCGTCGAGCCGCTGGCGTTGGAGATGCGCGGTTGGGAGGAGTATTTCGACGCGGCGATCCTGCCGCTCAAGCTCGATGGCGCGATCCTGGCACCGCCGCTCAGCCAGAACGAGGCGCTGCTCGATCATCTCGAAGCCTGCCGGCTGTCCTATGTCCTCATTTCGCCGGGAGAAGCGGGTCGATCGACGGTCGGGCTGATCGAGATCGACGAGGAGCGCGCGGCCTACGACATGACCGCGCACCTGATCGGGCTCGGCCATCGTGACATCGGCTTCATCGAGGGCGACCGCCGCCACGCCAGCACGCGAACGCGCCGCGCCGGTTTCGTCGCGGCGATGCGGGACTCGGGCCTGTCCATCGATAGCAGCCGGATCGTGGCGGGCGATTTCTCGTTCCGGTCCGGGCTGGAGGCGGGCGAGGCGATGCTCTCTGCCCCGACGCCGCCGACCGCGATTTTCGCCAGCAACGACGACATGGCGCTCGGCGTCTCCGTCGCCGCGATGAAGCTCGGCCTGACCGTACCGGCGGACGTGTCGATCGCGGGCTTCGACGATGCGCCCACCGCGCGACTGGCCTGGCCGGCGATCACGACCGTCCACCAGCCGGTGGCCGAAATGGGTGCGGCCGCGATCCAGATCCTTTGCGATCCCGGCTATCGCGACACCCCATCGGATGACCGATACCGCCAGTGCCTGCGTTACGGAATCGTCTGCCGGGAGAGCACCGTCGGGCGATGACAGGTTGCTGGGGCTCGGATCTTAAGATGGAGAGATCGGTTTGCATTGGGCCGTTGGCTCATAGGCTACGCCCCTGAAATTAGAAGCAGTCTCGAAATCGCTTAGACCGAAGCCGTTTCATTGACCGAATCCATGGGTGATGCTCGTTTTCACCTGTGCTAAGAAATGGTCCATCTGCCAAGAGCGCGGAACCGAGGGGATCCATGTACACACGCCGCCGCTTCATCGGATCGGGACTCGCCGCCGGGATCGCCACCCAAGCCGCGCACGTCGAGGCGGCCGTCGCGCCCGATTGGTCGTCGCTCGTCGCGGCCTATCGTACGCCCGACTGGTTCCGCGACGCCAAGTTCGGGATCTGGGCGCATTGGGGCGCGCAGGCGGTGCCCGAATTCGGCGACTGGTACGGACGGCTGATGTACGTCCAGGGCGACCCCTTCTATGCCCATCATCTCGAACATTACGGCCATCCGAGCCGCACCGGCTTCATGGAGATCGAAAATCTCTGGAAGGCGCAGGCCTGGGAGCCGGAGACGCTGATCGGCCTCTACAAGAAAGCCGGCGCGCGCTACTTCACGAGCCTCGCCTGCCATCACGACAATCTCGATACGTACGATAGCGCGCACCACGCCTGGAACACGCTCCGCGTCGGCCCAAGCGCGACATCGTCGGAACGTGGGAGAAGGCGGCGCGCGCGGCGGGGCTGCGCTTCGGTGTTTCCAACCATGCCGCGCACAGCTGGCATTGGTGGCAGACCGCTTACGGCTACGACACCGAGGGTCCGCTCCGCGGCGTTCGCTACGACGCGTCGCGGCTGCGGCGCGAGGACGGTGTCGGCACGTGGTGGGAAGGCCTCGATCCGCAGGAGCTCTACAACGGCCCCTATGATTCTCCTCCGGACGGCATTCGTTCGATCGCCGCGATGAATGCCTGGCATGCCGCGCATGACGGCGTGTGGAGCGAGTGGGCGCCACCGGGCGCGCGCGGCCGCGCCTATGTCGCCCACTGGCTGGCGAGGCAGAAGGACCTCGTCGCCAAATACCGCCCCGACCTCGTCTATTTCGACAATTACGGCCTGCCGCTGGGCCAGGCGGGGATCGAGGCGACGGCGGACTATTACAGCCGCGCGATCGAATGGCACGGCGCGCCCGACGTCGTGGTGACGGGCAAGCAATTGTCGCCCTACCAGCTCTACGGGATCGTCGAGGATGTCGAGCGCGGCTTCGCGCGGGATATCCGGCCGCATGCCTGGCAGACCGACACTTGCATCGGCAGCTGGTTCTACGACCGGCCGCTCGCCGAACGGCACGGCTACAAATCCGCCAAGCAGGTCGTGCAGCGGCTGTGCGACGTCGTCTCCAAGAACGGCAATCTGCTGCTCTCGGTGCCGCTCAAGGCGGATGGCACGCACGACGCCGACGAGATGCAGATCCTGGCCGATCTCGCGAGCTGGTTCGCGGTCAATGGCGACGGCATCTACGGAACGCGGCCGTGGCGCGTGTTCGGCGAGGGCCCCAACGTGCCACCCACGGGGATGCAGAGCGAAGCCGAGATGAAGCCCTATACCGCGCAGGACGTGCGGATCACCGCCAGCGGTGGCGGGCTCAACCTTTTCCTGCTCGACACGCCCGACGGCGAGCTTCGCATCGCCTGCCTCGGCCGCGGCATCGCGCGCGGCACGATCGAGCGCATCACGCTCAACGGTGGCGGGGCCGTCGCGTTCGTGCAGGAGGAGGACGCGCTGCGCCTGACGCTGCCGCCGCTTGCCGCCGGCCGGTTCGTGCCCGGCCTGCGGATCGAGGGGAGCGGGCTCGCCTGAGCCTCAGCGATAGGTCGCGAGCTTGACCCTGAGCAGTTGCGGCGCCGAGGTGAAGTTGAGACCGTAATCGGTCTGGTCGCCGTTCCACACGCGTTCGAACACCCACTGGCCCTGCGCGTCGTAATGCCCCTCCTCGACCCGATCGATGATCATGTGCTCGCCGGGTTTGGGCGCGGGCAGATCGAAGGTGACGCGGACATGCGTGCCGGTGACGAGATACTCGTCGGGCCCGAGCTGTGCCACCACCGCGCCGCCCGAGGGGGTCGGATTGCCGGTCGGCGGATCGATGCCGAACTGGCCCTGCCCGAAGGTCGCGGTCGCGCGCCAGCGGCCGAGCGCCATCACCTGCTTGTGACCCGCTTCAGGCGCAGTCGGCTCCGACACGCCCCATGTCCGCCCTTCGTAAGCAAGCTTCGCCCAAACCCGCTGGAACGGCCGGAACAGCCGGTAATTGGCGGCGAACGCATCGATCGTGTCGTCATCGAGCTTGGGCGCGCCGAGCGGGAAGTTGAAATAGCCCGTCTGGTCCATCCCGAAGGGCGAGAAGCCGAACCCGCCACGCCCGATCACCGCGAAGAAATGCCGCGCATACTCCTTCGCATTGCCCGTCTCGGGTACGAAAAGCGCGTTGTCGGGGCGGCCGTAAAGATCGAGATACTTCATGTAGGTCGCGAAATCGGACTTGTAGATGTCGGGGCCGATCGCATCGATGTGCGTCGCGGTCGCCTTCCACATCGCGAGCACCTGGTGCGTCGGGCCGCCCGCCGCATAGGTCTTGGGATCCTGCGGCTTGAAGGGATCGGCGAGCGCCGCGTTGACGTACATCGGCAGCGGCATCACCGCCTTGCCCGCGGCCGCGACCGCATCGACGTAGCGCGCGATCGCCCAGGCATGGAATTGCTCGTCGGCATCGGCGCCGAACACCGTGCGCCAGCTGCCGGGCTTGACGCCCATCCGCCGGACGACCTCTTCCGGAACGGGTGCCGAAAAGGCGTGTTCGGCCGCGGGCGAATGATCGCGAACGACGCCATAGGTGCCCGTCTCGTTCTCGACCTGCATCATGATGACGGTATGATCGGGATCGGCCGCCTTGAGATGCTCCATCAGCCGCACGAAGGCGGTGCGGTCGGCATCGCGCGTGGTCGTGGCGAACGGCGAGAGCGCGTAGGCGGATTGTCCCTTGTCGTCGATCATGCGGGGAAAGCGCTTGTTGTCGAGCTTCACCCACGCCGGCGCATAGCTGGGCGCGGTATTCTTCCAGGTGCCGAACCAGAGCAGCACGAGACGGACGTCGTGCGCGCGCGCCTCGCTGAGCAACTGGTCGAGAAAGGAAAAGTCGAACTGGCCCTCGCGAGGCTCGATCTGCTCCCAGGCGATCGGCACCTCGAGCGTATTGGCATCGAGCCGCTCGATCGTCGGCCACACCTTGGGCAGAGCGGCGGGCCAGGCGCTGCTGTTGTTCATCTGCGCGCCGAGCATCAGATAGGGCGCGCCATCGACGAGCAGCGCATGATGCCCGTGGTCGCTGACGATACGCGGCATGTCGGCGGCGGCGAACGCCGGCGCGGCCGAACACAGCAACGCGCAACCAAGGCTTGCCAAAACCGCTTTCATCATCGCTCTCCGTCGTCACCTTATGCGACACCATCGACAGCGACGGACATTCCCGTCAATGGTGAAACAGCCAATCGCTAATAAAAAATGCCCGTCGGGGATGATGATGATGAAGGCCGCTTCCGCACTCGATTATCGCGCGCTCGCGCAACGGCGGCTGCCGCCCTTCCTGTTCGAATATATCGACGGCGGATCCTATGGCGAGGTGACGCTCAAGCGGAACGTCGCCGATCTCGAAGCCGTCGCGCTGCGCCAGCGCGTGCTCACCGACGTCTCCGCGATCGATCTCTCCACGCGCTTGTTCGGGCAGACGCTGGCGCTCCCCGTGGCGCTCGCGCCGATCGGGCTTGCCGGGATGAACGCGCGGCGCGGCGAGGTGCAGGCGGCGCGCGCGGCGGAGGCGGCGGGCATCCCCTTCTGCCTGTCCACCGTCTCGGCCTGCCCGCTCGACGAGGTCGCCGCCGGCACCGCCAAGCCCTTCTGGTTCCAGCTCTACATGATCCGCGACCGCGGCTTCATGCGCGACCTGATCGATCGGGCGAAGGCGCTCGGCTGCTCGGCGCTGGTGTTCACGGTGGACATGCCGGTGCCGGGATCGCGCTATCGCGACTATCATTCGGGGCTGGCGGGCGCGCCCGGTCTCGCCGGTGACCTGCGTCGGTGGTGGCAGGGGCTGACGCATCCGCGCTGGGCGTGGGACGTCGGGATCAACGGCCGCCCGCATCAGCTCGGCAACGTCGCGCCCGTTCTCGGCCGCAACAGCGGGCTCGAGGATTTCTTCGCCTGGATGCGCGACAATTTCGATCCGAGCGTGACGTGGAAGGATCTGGATTTCATCCGCGCGCATTGGGACGGCCCGCTGATCATCAAGGGCATATTGGATGCCGAAGACGCACGCGCCGCGGCCGATCTCGGCGCCGACGGCATCGTCGTCTCGAACCACGGCGGCCGCCAGCTCGACGGCGTGCCCTCGACCGCACGCGCGTTGCCGCCGATCGCCGAGGCGGTGCGCGATCGGCTGACCGTGCTGGCCGACGGCGGCGTCCGCTCGGGGCTCGACGTCGTGCGGATGCTGGCGCTCGGCGCGCACGGCGTGCTGCTCGGCCGCGCGTGGGCCTATGCGCTGGCGGGCGGCGGCCAGGCGGGCGTCGCGCACATGCTCCGGCTGGTCGAGGCCGAGATGCGCGTCGCGATGGCGCTCACCGGGCGCACCAGCATCGCCGCGATCGACCGCAGCATCCTCGTCGAGTGAGCGGCGTACCGCGCCGCGACTCTTCCCTCCCCCTCCGTTCGTGCTGAGCTTGTCGAAGCACCGTCCTCACCTTTTCCGCCGTGGGAAAGAAGGACGGTCCTTCGACAAGCTCAGGACGAACGGGAGGGGGCGATCAATCTCCTGCTACCCGCCTCCTCAGCCCCGCGGCATTGCGCCCTGGCTCGCCGCGAATGCGCAGAACAGCCCTGGCCACGCCGACGCCGGCTTATCCGGCCCGGGCCGCACGCCGAAGCCATGGCCGCCCTCATTGAAGATGTGGAGTTCGGCCGGGCGCGCCTTGGCCTGGCAGGCGGTATAAAGGCTGATGCTGTTGGCCACGGGCACCAGCCCGTCGTCGCCGGCATGCGCGATAAAACAGGGCGGCGTCGCCGACGTGACCGCCAGCTCGACCGAATAGCGCTGCTGGAGCGCCACGTCCGACCCCGGCCCGAGCAGAGCGTCGCGCGAGCCGACGTGCGTGAACGGTGCCGACAAGGTCACCACCGGATAGACCAGCCCGACCAGATCGGGCCGCGCCGGCAGCGCATCGGCCGCGTCGACCGGCGCGTAGAGCCGGTCCGCATGTCGCGTCGCGAGCGATCCGGCGAGATGGCCGCCCGCCGAAAAGCCGATCGCCATGATCCTGTTCGGGTCGAGCCCATAGTGCCCGGCCTTGGCGCGGATCAGCCGCATCGCGCGCTGCGCGTCCTTGAGCGGGACGTCGGCGCGGTCCGACCAGCCTTCCGACGGCAACCGGTAGAGCAAGATGAAAGCAGTGATCCCGCGCGCGTTCAGCCAGCGCGCCTGCGTCACGCCTTCATTGTCGTAGGACAGGAACTGGTAGCCGCCGCCCGGCATCAGCAGCACCGCCGCCCCATTGGGGTTCGCCGGACGATAGACGATCATCCGCGGCGCCGACACGCCCGTGACGAAGCGATCGGGATGCGCGGGATCGTGCGACTGATCGTCGAATTTCTCGACGAGCGTGCGGCCGGGGCGATCGGGCAGCCCCGCGGGCCAGAGCGGGATGCTCTCTTCGCGCGCGGTCACTTGCTGGGCCAAGGCGGGCACCAGCGGCGCGGCGGCGAGTATGCCGGCCATACCTAGTAGCTGTCGGCGGTCGGTCTCGATCATGGCGCGTCCTTCGTTGGGGGTTGTTCGGCGAGCGAAAAAATGCGCGGGGCCGTCACCCATTTCTCGCCCACCGCCGCGGCCGGGATCGGCCGCTGCACGCTCGCCATCAATGTTTCCCACGCCTGCACGTCGGGATCGGCGGCGTCGGCGGCGGCCTTGGCGACGGGATCGAAGCCCGGTGCCGTTTCCATCACCATCACCAGCCGCTCGCCCGCACGATAGATGTCCATCGCCGCGATGCCGGCCGCGCGGATGCTCTGCCCGATCGCCGGGGGCAGCGCCCCCGCGGCGTGCCAATCATCATAGCGCGCGATCGCCTGCGCGTCGTCGATCAGGTCGAGCAGCAAAACGTGGCGCTGCGTCTCAGCCACGATCGGCGCCGACCCGCTGGCGCTGCGTGCCGAGCCCGGCGATGCCGAGCGTCATCACGTCGCCTTCCTTGAGATAGACGGGTTCGGGCTTCTGCCCCATGCCGACGCCCGGCGGCGTTCCCGTCGAGATGACGTCGCCGGGGTGCAGCGTCATGAACTGGCTGAGGTAGCTGACCAGGAAGGCGGGCTTGTAGACCATCGTCGCGGTCGTCCCGTCCTGATAGCGATGGCCGTTGACCTCGAGCCACATCGCCAGATCGCACGGATCGGCAATCTCGTCGCGCGTCACCAGCCACGGGCCGATCGGCCCGAACGTGTCGCAGCCCTTGCCCTTGTCCCAGGTGCCGTGCCGCTCGAGCTGATAGGCGCGCTCCGAGACGTCGTTGATCAGGCAATAGCCCGCGATGTGCGCCTCGGCGTCGGCCTCGTCGACATATTTGGCGGTCGCGCCGATCACTATGCCAAGCTCGACCTCCCAATCGGTCTTGGTCGATCCGCGCGGGATGCGGACCTCGTCGTTGGGGCCGACGATCGCGCTGATCGCCTTGGTGAACAGGATCGGCTCGGGCGGGACGGTCGCGCCCGTCTCGGCCGCATGATCGGAGTAATTGAGCCCGATGCAGAGGAACTTGCCGACCGCGCCGACACACGGGCCGAAGCGCGGCTCGCCCTCGACCAGCGGCAGGCTTTCGGGGTCGATCGCCGACAGCCGCGCGAGACCATCGGGGGTCAGCACGGCGCCCGCGATATCGTCGACATGCGCCGAGAGATCACGCAGGCGGCCCGCGGGATCGATCAGGCCGGGGCGTTCGGCACCGGCGGCTCCGTAACGGACAAGCTTCATGGGTACGTCCTTTGATATGGAATCACGTCTTCCCTCTCCCCGTTCGTGCTGGGCTTGTCGAAGCACCGTTCTTTCTTCTTCCGCGCGGAAAAAGAAGGACGGTCCTTCGACAGGCTCAGGATGAACGGGTGAGGGCAGGATTTCTGTCCTCAGTTGATCCAGCCGCCGTCGATCACATGGACGGCGCCCGTCGTGAAGGCGGATTCGTCGCTCGCGAGATAGAGCGCGAGCTGCGCGATCTCCTCGGGGCGCCCGAGTCTGCCCATCGGCTGGCGCGCGGTGAACTGCCCGTACGCCGCCGCATAGTCGCCGGTATCGTGCAGACGCTGCTGAAGCGATGGCGATTCCACCGTGCCCGGGCAGATCGCGTTGCAGCGCACCCCCTGCGCGACGAAATCGGCGGCGACCGACTTGGTCAGCCCGATCACGCCCGCCTTGGTCGATCCGTAGGCGAAGCGGTTGGGGATGCCCTTCACCGAGCTCGCGATCGACGAGACGTTGACGATCGAGCCTTTGCCCGCCGCCAGCATCGCGGGCAGGAAGGCGCGGATCGTCCGGTACATCGCGGTCATGTTGAGATCGATCGCGAAGCGCCAGTCATCCTCGCCGCAATCGAGGATCGTGCCGGCATGGACGACGCCGGCGACGTTGTGCAGCACGTCCACCGCGCCGAGCTCGGCGGCGAGCGCCGCGATCGCGGCCGCATCGGTCACGTCGAGCGCGCGCCGCTCGCAGCCGTCGAGCCCGTCGAGCAGGCCGACGCGCAGATCGGTCGCGATCACGCGCGCGCCCTCCGCGGCGAACAGCGCCGCCGAAGCACGGCCGATCCCCTGCCCCGCCGCGGTCACCAGCGCGGTCTTACCGTCAAGCCGTCCGCTCATGCTCGTGCTCCTGTATTGCGCACCGGCAGGCAGGCCGGGCCGATCGGCTCGAAGGCCTTGTAGGTGAGGATGAATTCATGGTGGCCGAGTTCTTCGGACACGCTGCGTTCGCCGCTCGCGACCGCCACGACGCGATCGAATATCTCGTCGCCGACCTGGCCGAGCGTCGCCTTGTCCTCGAGGATGCGGCCGGCGTCGATATCCATATCGGCCGCCATCCGCCGCGCGGTCTCGGGATTGGCGCAGATCTTGATCACGGGCGACACCGCCGATCCGACCACCGATCCGCGTCCGGTGGTGAACAGGGTGAGATGCGCGCCGCAGGCGATCAGCTCGACGATCTCGGCATTGTCCGAGATATTGGGGAAGCCGAAGCGTGGTTCGCCGTCGGGAACGACGTCGAGCAGATAGAGACCGCCCGCGGGCGGCACGTCGCCCGGCTTGATGATCCCGCTGATCGGCGACGAGCCCGATTTGGAATAGGCACCCATCGACTTTTCTTCCTGCGTCGTCAGGCCGCCCTCGGCATTGCCCGGCGCGAAGCTGCCGAAGCCCATGACGGTGTAATAGCGCTCGGCCTTCCGGACGCAGGCTTCGATCTCGGCCCCGAGCTCGGGTGTGATCGCGCGATCCGCCATGATCGTCTCGCAGCCCACCAGCTCGCCCGTCTCCTCGAAGATGCAGGTCGCACCCGCCGAGACGAAGCGATCGAACGCGCGGCCGACTGCGGGATTGGCGGTGATCCCGCTCGTCCCGTCCGATCCGCCGCAGATCGTCGCGATCACCAGTTCGCTCAGTGCCATCTCCGCCCGCGGAACGTCGGTCGCAGCGGCGCGCACCCGGTCCACCGCAGCGAGCCCGTTCGCGATCGTCGCGGCCGTGCCGCCGACCTCCTGGATCACCAGCAGTTCGACCGGGCGACCGCTCGCGCGTACCGTTTCGGCAAGCGCGTTCCGGTCGAAGCTCTCGCAGCCGAGCGACACCAGCACGACGCCGCCGACATTGGGGTGCGTCGCGATCGCTTCCATCACGCGATTGGCATAGGCGTTGGGATAGCATCCCGGAAACCCGATCAGGTGGACGTCGGGGCTATCCGCTTTGTCGACGATCCGCCGCGCGACATGATGCGCGCATTCGACCAGATAGGCGACGATGGTGACGTTGCGGATGCCCTTGCGCCCATCCTTCCGCAGATAGCCGGAGATCATAGCGCATCCCCGCCCGCGCCGCGCGAATGCGCCGCGATATAGTCGCTCTTCATATTGTGCATGTGGATCCAGTCGCCGGGCTCGGCATCCGCCGTCATCGATCCGATCGGGGCGCCATATTTTATCACCTTGTCACCGGGCCCGAGCGCGCGACGCGCGATCTTGTGACCCACGGTAATCCCCTCGCGCGCCGGCACGGTGCCCCCGCCGATCATCAGCGCGTCGCCGGCCTCGATCGGCGAGACGACGACGAAGACGTTGTCGTCCTCGTGCAGCAATATCAGTCGGCTCCGGCCCGTCATGCCGGCACGCCCTCGAGCGCCGCCCAGAGGCCATCCGGTATCGGCACCGCAAGACGCGCGACGTTGTCGGCGACCTCGGCGGGGCTGGCCATACCCGGAATCACGCTGGCAACTGCCGGATGCCCGAGCGGAAACTGCAACGCCGCCACCGGCAACGCCACGCCGAAACGCGCGCAGTCCGCCTCGATCACGCGCGCGCGGTCGAGCATCTCTTGCGCGGCAGGCGCATAGTCGAATCGTCTCTCGCCGCCACCCGCGAGCGGCTGGGCCAGGATTCCGCTATTATAGGGGCCACCGACGATCAGCCGGACGCCCCGCGCGGCACAGCGCGACAGCAGTTCGTCGGCAGCGCTCCGATCGAGCAGCGTGTAGCGCCCGGCCAGCAGGATGACGTCCAGATCCATACGATCGAGCAGATCGAGGCAGATCGCCACCTCGTTCACGCCAATCCCGATTGCTTGCACCGCGCCTTCCTCGCGCAGCGCACGCATCGCCGGATAGCCCTCTTCGAGGAACGTCCGCAGCATCGCCTCGTGCCGATCGCCATGCGTGGCCCGGCCGATATCATGCGCCAGCAGCACGTCGACGCGATCGCGCCCGAGCCGCGCGAGGCTGTCGTCGAGCGAGCGGAGGACGGCATCACGCGAATAGTCGAACACCGGATCATAGGCGCAGGCATCGACGAATCCGTGCCGCTCGCGCACCATGTCGCCGGTCGGCACCAGCCGCCGCCCGATCTTGGTCGAGATCAGCACGTCCCGGCGACCGCCCAGCGCTCGCCCCAGCCTTTGTTCGGCGAGGCCGAAGCCATAATAGGGTGCGGTGTCGAAATAGCGGATGCCGGCGCCGAGCGCGGCGTCGATCGTCGCCTCGGCATCCGCGTCGCTGATCGCGCGATAGAGATTGCCGATCGCGGCCGTCCCCATGCCGAGACGCGGGAACTCAAGCATGTCCGCCCTCCTGCAGCCCGTAGACCGTCGCGGCGTTGTCGCCGAAGACGGCGC
>Ga0302314_10011639_pt1 | contig 15328 bp, 14 predicted proteins | sample III_Palsa_N2_3_FD_200533 | JGI IMG/M metagenome (GOLD analysis project Ga0302314, IMG submission 200533) | Peat permafrost microbial communities from Stordalen Mire near Abisko, Sweden - III_Palsa_N2_3 | ecosystem: Environmental > Terrestrial > Soil > Palsa > Peat permafrost | place: Sweden...
AACTGCTACTGACCCGGAAGGCTGCTACTGGTCCCCAGAACAAGGGGCACGTGATCCCCGAACAAGGGTCACGGTAGGAGCATTCAGAACGGGTGCCGGTTCCCCTGCGGGAGATAACCGGTTCCCCGAGGGAGATTGAGAGTCTGGGCTCGGGCCGGGGCCTGGCCGTCCCGAGCCCAGACGTCTTCGACAAGAGTTTTTCCGGCTGACCGGCTCTTGTGTTATTCACTTTGGCACCGCTTCCTTGTAGGAAGCTGTGAGCAAGCTGTGAACCCGGTAATGGGCTCGTAACGGCCGGGATGCCGGCCTGGCGGCCGGCGCGACCGGACGAGCAGGCGCCGTCGGCTGCTCGGGAACACGACGCTGCGCGATCTCCAGGCCCCGGTCCGCGACCCGCTGGTCGCGGACCCTACGGTCGCGGACACTGTCGTCGCGGACACTGTCGTCGCAGACGCTATGGTCGCGGACACTGCGCTCGCGGCCGACGCCGCCGAACTCACTGCTGCCCCGCTCGAGAAAGTCCGCGAGCCGCTCCGCCTCTTCGGCGCTGAGCCCGATGACAGCGCGTGGCTGACCCCATGGCTCCTTGAGCGCGTAGCCCACGTATCCGCCGACCGGCTGAGCCGGCGTCTCCCCGATGCCCTGGAGCGCTCTCCAACGCTCCCAGGCCGCTTCCAGGTGCGCGGCCGCATACTGCGCGCGTGCGACCAGCTCCGGATCACGGATCGTGCGATCCCCCTAAGAAAATGATCTGCCCGGCCTCACTCCGGACCGGTCCCAGCGCGGCGAGTGCCGCCTGCACCAGCGTCAAGACCAACCCCGTCATGATCACTCGCGCGAACTGCCCTCGCCCGCTAGGACCGTCCCCCCACCTGCCGGACGCGCTCCGCCGTAAGCATGGGCAACGGTACGACTTGGCGCACCGTCCTCCTTGCCATGCTTTCCAGGCGGGACGTTACTCCGAACGCTGCTGCGGAATGCCCGCGAGCAGTGCACGAACCTCGGTCTCCCGGTAACGCCGGTGCCCCCCGAGCGTGCGGATCGATGTCAGCTTCCCGGCCTTCGCCCAGCGCGTGACCGTCTTGGGGTCGACACGGAACATCGTGGCGACCTCGGCAGGGGTCAGTAGCGGCTCGGCCTCTGGCGTGCGTGCGGACATTGGTGCGGCCTCTCCTCCTGGATCGGTGTAGCGATCCTTGCGTTGTTGACGTGTGGCCTTTGGCGTCCAGCAGTGAGCTGTCGTTGATATCCCCATATGGCCCACAGGGTCCATCTTGCCATCACCAGCGGTGACTAGTCGACAACTATCTGCATAGTTTTCTGTCGCTAGATACACCCCGTTGCCCCGTTGCCCCCGTTGGCGATGTCACTGTAAGTGATTCTAGCGATACTTATCGTCGCATCGGGCCAGATTCGGAAAAACTGCCCCGCGCGTTCTGCTTTTGAACAGCTCGCGCGGGCTCTCCTGTGGCGGAGAACGCTGGTGCGGCTGCTGTAGCCCCCTAGACACTGACGGTAATCTATCATCCTTGAATCCGGATATAACCCCACACTTCTCTTTCTAACCACCATCGCTGCGCGGGAACCGGGCGTCAACCCCGGCGGGCGGCCCGCCTGGCCGACCGGATCGGCCGCCCCACCGGACGCCGCGGTGCTGGTGAAGTCGGCCCCGCGAGCCGCGGCGGCGGCCCTAACTATGAGCACGCGCAGAGCGAGAGCCAATCGGCGTAGTCATGAGGGCCGCAAACCGGGTACGGTTGTACCTGTACGGAAGCTGGCGAGCGCCGAGGTCCCCGAGGGGGATCTACGGTGTTTCTGTGTGTGTCACAGACGTGCCGTAAGCGCACCAGCGACAGAGGCATCGTGGGGCCGCACGGCTCCGGACGTTCGAGGGGGTCGAGCCAATGGGGCGCGGCCGAGCTAAGGCCAAGCAGGTTAAGGTTGCTCGCCAGCTCAAGTACAACGGCGGCGGCACGGACCTTGACCGGCTGCGGCAGGAGCTGGGCGTCGGGACTGACGCGCATAGCGTCGACCACGACGACCCGTATGCCGAATACGACGACGAGGATTCTCTCGACGACGACGCCGGTGACGAAGAGGACGACGACGAGGACGATGACGACTGGTCGCCATCGCACTAGCGCGCCGTCCGATGTCAGGCGGCATGCCTGAGCGGCTGGTATTCAGCTGCTGTCAGGTCATGCCGCCGTCCGGTTAAGTCGCCCACCGGCGGCGCTGCTTTATGCTGCCCTGGAGGCAAGCCCGCGGGCGGGCCGGGGGGCGCTGCCAGCCGCGGGCAGACCGTAGCCGGGCGGGCGAGGAGCTGCCCCTGCAGCGGGCCGTACGCGGTCGCGCACGGCTCTGGCCGCTGACCGCCTAGGCGCTGGTCACCGGCTCGAGAACGCTCTTGCCACGGTCGCTCTCCGGCACCGGCACCGGGTAGTGCCCGTCGAAGCAGGCCCGGCACAGTGATCCCGGGGGCTGCTCCGTGGCCGCGACCAGCCCGTCCAGGGAAACGTAACCAAGCGTGTCCGAGCCGATGGCCGCACGAATCTCCTCGACCGAGCTGTGGCCCGCGATCAGCTCGTCGCGGGTGGCGAAGTCAATGCCGTAAAAACACGGCCACTGCACGGGCGGCGAGGCGATCCGCACGTGAACCTCGAGCGCGCCCACTTCGCGGAGCATCGCCACGATCGCCTGCTGTGTGTTGCCCCGCACGATCGAGTCGTCGACGACCACGATCTTGCGGCCCGCGATCACGTCGCGCAGCGGGTTGAGTTTCAGCCTGATGCCGAGCTGCCGGATCGTCTGGCTGGGCTGGATGAAGGTCCGGCCGACGTAGGAGTTCTTGACCAGGCCCTGCCCGTAGGGGATGCCGCTGGCCTCGGCGTAGCCGATCGCGGCGGGGGTCCCGGACTCGGGCACCGGGATGACTATGTCCGCTCCGGTGGCCGGGTGCTCGGCCGCGAGCTGCCGCCCGATCGCGACCCGGGTCGCGTGCAGCCCGCGGCCGCCGATCGCGGTGTCCGGCCGGGCCAGGTACACGTACTCGAACAGGCACACCTTGGGCGCGGCGGGCGCGAATCGCCGCGACCGCAGGCCCCGCTCGTCCAGCGTGACGAGCTCACCCGGTTCGACCTCGCGCACGAAGGCAGCGCCGACGATGTCGAGCGCCGCGGTCTCGCTGGCCACCACCCAGCCGCCGGCCTGCTTCCCGATAACCAGCGGCCGGAACCCCTGCGGGTCGCGCGCCGCGTAGAGGGTGTTCTCGTCCATGAAGACCAGGGAATAGGCCCCGCGGACCAGCGGCAGGATGCGGGCCGCGGATTCCTCCACCCCGCCCTCGGCCCCGGTGCCGCTCGCTCCGCCGTTCGGCTCAGCTCCGCTGCCCCGGGCGCCGGCCGCGATCAGTTCGGTCAGCACGTCGGTATCGGAGGTGGCCTGCAGCCCGGCGAACCCGCTCTCCGGCGGCAGCATGGCGGCCAGCTCGCGGGTGTTGGTCAGGTTGCCGTTGTGCCCGAGGGCGATCGACACCGTCGGCGTCGACCGGAAGGTCGGCTGGGCATTCGCCCATACCGGGGCGCCGGTTGTCGAGTAACGGCAGTGCGCGACGGCGATGTCACCGCGCAGCGCGGTCAGCGAGGGCTCGTCGAAGACCTGGGCGACGAGGCCCATCTCCTTGTGGACGACGATCCGCCTGCCGTCGCTGACCGCGATTCCGGCCGACTCCTGGCCGCGGTGCTGGAGCGCGTGCAGTCCGTAGTACGCGAGCTTGGCGACATCTTCGCCGGGAGACCACACGCCAAAGACGCCGCAAGCGTCCCTCGGCGGGCGGTCGTAGGGATCGAGATCGTGCGAAAGGCGCCCGTCTGGCTTGGCCACAACACCAGTCTACTTGCCCCGACGTCAATCTATTTGGTCAGGTCAGCGGAAGAAATGCGGAGAGATCGGACCGCGCACCGCTCGCCGTCACCGCTCCGCTTCGTACCGCTTCGTCCCAGCCGAGCCGTCCGGTCGCCAGTTTGAACCAGGTCGCCGGATCGGTCTCCACGACATTGGGCGGGGTCCCGCGCGTATGGCGGGGCCCGGGGACCGCCTGCACCGCCGCGACCGGCACCACCCTGACTTCCACCGAGCGGCCCGGGCTGGCCCGCTCCAGCTCATGCAGCAGGAACCGCGCGGCGGACCGGAGGACGGACCGCTCCGGCTCGGCCCCCGAGTCGAGCGCGGCGGCCACCGCCGCCACGCTGGCCTGGCCGTCGGGGTCGGGCTTACCCGCAGGCACGGCGCCGACCATACGCACGCCTAATTACCGCAACAAAGAAATTTTCCACGCTGATGAGACCTCTTAGCCGAAGATAGCCGGGAGGGTGCCGGCCCAGACGCGCTCCAGTTCGGTCACGGGGATCTGGAAAGTGCCCTCGACCGTCAGGGCATCGCCGGCGGTTACGCCCAGGACCGTGGCGGGAACGCCCTGTGCCTCGGCCAGGGCGGCGAACTCCGCCTCCCGGCCGGGGGCGACCGAGACCACCGCGCGGCCAGCGGACTCGCTGAACAGGGCCGTGAACGGGTCGCCGGGAAGCGCGACCGCGCAGCCTCGGCCACCGTGCAGGCAGGCCTCGGCCAGGGCCACGGCCAGGCCGCCGTCGGAGACGTCGTGCGCGCTGGCCAGCAGCCCGGCGGACGCCGCGGCGGCGACCAGGACCGCCAGCCTCCGTTCTGACTCAAGGTCAACGGCCGGCGGACGGCCGCCGAGGTGCCGGTGGGCGACCTCGGCCCACGCGGACCCGCCGAACTCCGGGTCCGTCCGGCCCAGCAGGATCACCTGGGCGCCGTCCGCGGCGAAGCCGGCCGCGAGCCGCCGGCGGACGTCCTGGTGCACGCCCAGCACGCCGATCACCGGGGTCGGGTGGATCGCGGTGGTGCCGGTCTGGTTGTACAGGCTGACGTTGCCGCCGGTGACCGGGATGCCGAGGGTCTTGCAGCCGTCGGCCAGACCCCGGACGGCCTCGGCCAGCTGCCACATGACCGCCGGGTCCTCCGGCGAGCCGAAGTTGAGGCAGTTGGTCACGGCGACCGGAACGGCGCCGGTCATGGCGACGTTCCGGTAGGCCTCGGCCAGCGCGAGCTTGGTCCCCTGGTAGGGGTCGAGCTTGCAGTACCGGCCGTTCCCGTCCGTGGCCAGCGCGATGCCGAGGCCGGTCTCCTCGTCCACGCGGACCAGGCCGCCGTCTTCCGGCATGGCGAGCACGGTGTTGCCGCGGACCAGGCTGTCGTACTGGCGGGTGACCCAGCGCTTGTCGGCCAGGCCGGGCGAGCCGAGCAGGGCGAGCAGGGTGTCGCGCAGTGCCGCGCCGCCCGCGGGCCGGGCCAGGCTGTCCGGGCCGTCGGCCTGCAGCGCGTCGAGCGACTCCGGGCGGGCCAGCGGCCGCTGGTAGACCGGGCCGTCGGCGGCGGTCAGCGGCGGGATCTCGACGACCGTGCCGCCGCGCCAGGTCATGGTCAGCGTGCCGTCACCGGTGACCTCGCCGATCACGGTGGCCTCGACGTCCCACTTACGGCACACGTCGAGGAACGCGGCGACGTCGTCCGGCCGGACGACGGCCATCATGCGTTCCTGCGACTCGCTCATCAGGATCTCGGCGGGCGTCAGGTTCGGGTCGCGGAGCGGGATCGCGTCCATGTCCACGAACATGCCCCCGTCACCGCCCGCGGCCAGCTCGGTGGTGGCGCAGGCGACCCCGGCCGCACCCAGGTCCTGGATGCCCTCGATCAGGCCGGCCGCGTACAGCTCCAGGCAGCACTCGACGAGCAGCTTCTCCATGAACGGGTCGCCTACCTGCACCGACGGGCGCTTGGCCGACTTGCCTCCGTCCTCGCCGAACGTCGCGCTGGCCAGCACCGAGGCGCCGCCCACGCCGTCGGGACCGGTCCGTGAGCCGAAGAGCACGACCTTGTTGCCCGTCCCCTCGGCGACGGCCGACTTCAGGTCGTCGTGCCGCATCAGCCCGACGCAGAGCGCGTTGACCAGGGGGTTGCCCGCGTAGCAGGGGTCGAAGGCGAGCTCGCCGCCGATGTTAGGCAGGCCGAGGCAGTTGCCGTAGAACGAGATGCCGGAGACGACGCCGGGCAGCACGCGGGCGGTGTCGGGCGCGTCCGCCGGGCCGAATCGCAGCGCGTCCATCACCGCGATCGGCCGGGCGCCCATCGCCAGGATGTCCCGCACGATGCCGCCGACGCCGGTGGCCGCGCCCTGGTGCGGCTCGACGAACGACGGGTGGTTGTGGCTCTCGATCTTGAAGGTGACCGCGTAGCCCTGCCCGATGTCCACCACGCCCGCGTTAGCGCCGATGCCGGCCAGCAGGTACCTCGACTGCCCGGCGTCGGGCGCGAGGTTGCGCAGGTGGACCTTGGAGGACTTGTAGGAGCAGTGCTCGCTCCACATGACGGAGTACAGCGCGAGCTCGGCCGCGGTGGGACGGCGGCCGAGGATGTCGCGGATCTTCTGGTACTCGTCGTCGGTGAGGCCGAGTTCCTTGTACGGCTGCTGGACCTCCGGGGTCCGCGCCGCCGCCGTTACCGTGTCGGTGCCACTCACGAGACCTCCTCGCTGACGCTCGTCGGCCGCGTTCGCGGGCACGCAGTACTCACCGGTTCGCTCGCAAGCTCGCTCACGTGCTTGCCCCCGCCCCGGTGAGCGCGGCCACGACCGACGCGAAGAAGCCGAGTCCGTCGGCCGACGGACCGGTGAGCGGGTCGATGGCGTGCTCCGGGTGGGGCATCAGGCCGACCACGTTGCCGTCCGAATTGCAGATGCCGGCGATGTCCCGGCTGGAGCCGTTGAGCGCGCCGTCGGCATAGCGGACCACGACCTGGCCGCCGCGCTCGAGTTCGTCGAGGGTGGCTTCGTCGGCGACGAACGCTCCCTCGCCGTTCTTGATCGGCACGATGAGCGGCTGTCCGGCCGCGAACCCCGATGTCCAGGGGGTCGGCCGTCCGGCCACCGCCAGCCGCACGTCGGCGTGGATGAAGCGCAGCCCCGCGTTCCTGGTGAGCGCGCCGGGCAGCAGGTGCGCCTCGCACAGGATCTGGAAGCCGTTGCAGATGCCGAGTACCGGCAGTCCCGCGCGGGCCGCCGGGATCAGCTCGCCCATCACCGGGGAGAACCGGGCGATCGCGCCGCAGCGCAGGTAGTCGCCGTAGGAGAAGCCTCCGGGGAGGACGACCGCGTCGACGCCGCGCAGGTCGCGGTCGGCGTGCCAGAGCGGGACCGGCTCCGCTCCCGCGTACCGTACGGCGCGGGCCGCATCGGTGTCATCCAGTGATCCGGGGAACGTGACAACGCCTATCCGCACAAAGGGAAGACTACCTGACCTGCCCGGACCAACCTACGCGGTGCGCGAGAGGGGCGCTTCCCAGTGGATGCGCTTGTCCAGGACGACGTGGGTGCCCTGGCCCGGCGCGGAGCGCAGCGTCACCGCGTCCACGCAGGCCCGCATGATCGCGAACCCGCGGCCCGACTCCGCCAGGTTCCCGTGCTCCCCCGTGCCGCGGTCCCCCGCCCCGTGGTCCGCCGCCCGGTAGTCCGCCGTCTCGTGACCGGCCGCCGCGCGCCTGACGCCGCGCCGCGCCCGCGGGCAGCCCTGGCCGCCGTCGGTGACCTCGACCCGGCAGGCCGCGCTGTCCACGGTCGCCGCCACCGTGTAGGCCGGCGCGGACTGTCCCGCGTGCAGCACGACGTTGGTGCACGCCTCGGTGGCGGCCAGCAGGATGTCGGCGACGTAGTCCTCCTCCACGCCGATCCCGCGCAGCGTGTCACCGAGCACCTGACGCATAACCGGGACGCTCAGCAGCTCCCGCTCGAACACGAGGCAGAACCGCACCTTCGGCCGAGTCGTTCCCCGGCCCGGGGTGCGGCGGGTAGTCCCCCCGGGAGATGACTGCGTTCTCACATGAACAAGATTTCCCAGGACACGTCACTGTAATCAATTGCGTCTCTTCGTGTCCGGCTGATCACTAAGTGGTGCAGTTCTCGCCCCGCAACACATCACACTCTGTCGTCACAGTCTCACTCAGGGGGTTCTCGGCCTCACTCGGCTGACCGGAGCGAGAATTCCTCGATCACGGGATTCGCGAGCAGCTCGCGGGTGAGCTCCTCGACGGCGGCGAGCGCGGCACCGTCGGCAGGCCCGTCGAGCTCGACCTCGAAGCGCTTTCCCTGGCGCACGCCGGCCACGTTGGCGAAGCCGAGCCGATGGGCGGCGCTGAGCACGGCCTCACCTTGCGGGTCGTGAATCTCCGGCTTGAGCATGACGTCGATGATCACTCTGGCCACGTATCCTCCCAGGGCAAACAGGGCATATATCGTCGGTACTAACCGTGCACACCACAGTCGGCGCACCGGACACCCCGAAGGCGCCGACCCGGCCTGAGGGCTACGGGGGGTCATCCCCCCGGAAGAATACTGTCAGGCCCGCGATGGCGATCCCACCGCGCGGCCGCGGCGAGAAGGAGTGTCGTGTGACTACCGAGACCATCCAGCTGCTAACGCCTGAGGGCGAGCGGGTCGATCATCCGGAGTATCCCGTCGACGACGTGGACCTCAAGGGCATGTTCCGCGACATGACGCTCGTCCGGCGGATCGATACCGAGGCGGTCGCGCTGCAGCGCCAGGGCGAGCTGGCCCTGTGGGCGCCGCTGGTCGGCCAGGAGGCCGCCCCGATCGGTTCCGCGCGCGCCCTGTCCCCCGTCGATATGGCCTTCCCCGCCAACCGCGAGCACGGCGTCGCCTGGTGCCGCGGGCTCGACCCGATACGGCTGTTCGAGCTGTTCCGCGGGATCAACCACGGCGCGTGGGACCCGGAGGAGCACAAGTTCCACCTCTACACGGTCGTCATCGGCGACCAGACGCTGCATGCCACCGGCTACGCGATGGGCATCCAGCGGGACGGCGCCGAGAACGAGGCCGTGATCACGTACTTCGGCGACGGGGCGACCAGCCAGGGGATCGTGAGCGAGGCATTCTCCTGGGCGTCGGTCTTCCAGGCTCCGCTGGTCTTCTTCTGCCAGAACAACCAGTTCGCCATCTCGGCGCCGCCGGAGCGGCAGAGCCGGGTGCCGATCTACCAGCGGGCCAGCGGCTTCGGGTTCCCCGGGATCCGGGTTGACGGCAACGACGTGCTTGCCTGCTACGCGGTGACCCGCCAGGCGCTGCAGGCCGCCCGGGAGGGCGAGGGCCCCACGCTCATCGAGGCGTTCACCTACCGGATGGGCGCGCACACCACCACCGACGACCCGACCAGGTACCGGCTGTCGAGCGAACTCGAGACCTGGCGGCTACGAGACCCGATCGAGCGGGTCCGCGCGTACCTGGCCCGCTCGGGCGAGGCTGGCACCGCGTTCTTCGAGGAGGTCGCGGCGGAAGCGGACGAGCTCGCGGTCAAGCTGCGGGCCGCCGTCCTGGCGCTGCCCGACCCGGCGCCGCTGTCGGTGTTCGACCACGTGTACTCCGGCGGCAGCGCGATCCTGGACGCCGAGCGCGCCCAGTACGCGGCCTACCTGGCCGGGTTCGAGGAGCAGGGAGCGCAGCGATGACCAAACTCACTCTGTCCCGCGCGCTGAACGAGGGGCTGCGACGGTCGCTCGAGACCGACCCCAAGGTGATGATCATGGGTGAGGACGTCGGCCGCCTCGGCGGCGTCTTCCGGGTAACCGACGGGCTGCAGAAGGACTTCGGCGAGCACCGCGTGGTGGACACGCCGCTGGCGGAGGCGGGGATCGTCGGCACCGCGATCGGCCTGGCCCTGCGCGGCTACCGGCCGGTGTGCGAGATCCAGTTCGACGGCTTCGTGTACCCGGCGACGGACCAGATCGTCAGCCAGCTGGCCAAGATGCACTACCGGTCGCAGGGCAACGTCTCCCTCCCCGTGGTGATCCGCATCCCGTTCGGCGGCGGCATCGGCGCGGTCGAGCACCACAGCGAGTCTCCCGAGGTCTTCTTCGCGCACACGGCGGGACTGCGGGTCGTCGCCTGCGCCGATCCCGCCGACGCGTTCGCCATGATCCAGCTCGCGATCGCCTCCGACGATCCGGTGATCTTCTTCGAGCCCAAGCGGCGGTACTGGGACAAGGCGGAGGTCGACCAGGCGGCGCCGCTGAGCGACGCGCTTCCCCTGGACCAGGCGCGCACGGTCCGCGCGGGGACCGACGTCACCCTGCTCAGCTACGGTCCGCTCGTCCGCACCTGCCTCGAAGCGGCGCTGGCGGCCGAGGGGGAGGGCCGGTCGGTCGAGGTGATCGACCTGCGGTCGCTGTCCCCGCTCGACATGGCGACGGTCGCCGCGTCGGTCGCCCGCACCGGCCGCTGCGTGGTCGCCCACGAGGCGCCCGTCTACGCGGGGCTCGGCGGCGAGATCGCGGCCCGGGTCACCGAGGAATGCTTCTATCACCTGGAGGCTCCCGTGCTGCGGGTCGGCGGCTTCGCCATCCCGTACCCGCCCGCCCGGGCGGAAGACCACTACCTGCCCGACCTGGACCGGATCCTGGACGCGGTCGACCGCACGTTCGCCTACTGACTCGAGGGACCAGCATGAACAAGGAGTTCAGGCTCCCCGACGTCGGGGAGGGCCTCACCGAGGCCGACATCGTGTCCTGGCACGTCAAGCCGGGTGACACGGTGACCGTCAACCAGATCATCGTAGACATCGAGACGGCGAAGGCGGTCGTCGAGCTGCCGAGCCCGTACGCGGGCACCGTCAGCGCCCTGCTCGTCGCGGAGGGCCAGACGGTGGACGTCGGCACCCCGATCATCGCGGTCGACGTGCCCGCCGCGGACGGCGGCACCCCGGCCCCGGAGCAGGACACACCGCAGGTGCCGGAGCAGGCCGCGGCGGAGACGGCGGAGGTGCCGGCCGCGGCCGGGCCGGAAAGCGCGCCGGACACGCCGCCGAAGCCCCCGGCCCGGCAGCCCGTGCTGGTCGGCTACGGCGTCAAGCCGGGATCGACGAGCCGCCGGCCGCGGAAGAAGCCGCCGACACGGCCCGGTTCCTACCCGGCCACGCCGTCCGCGCCACCGACGGGCGGCCCTCCGTCCGGCGGCCCGGGCGGAAACCCGCCGTTCCCGGCCGGGCTCAAGCTTCCCCCCGGAATCCCCGCCCCGCCCGTGGCCCCGGCCCCGCCCGTACCGCCTCGGCGGGCCCGGCCGCAGGCCCTGGCCAAGCCGCCGGTCCGGCGGCTGGCCCGCGATCTCGGGGTCAATCTGGGCGAGCTGCCGGGGAGCGGGCCGGAAGGCTCGGTCACCCGGCAGGACGTGGAGCGGGCGGCCAGTGCCGGCCGCACCCGTTCCGCCGGAGCGGAAGACGCGGCGGGCAGCGCGCCGCCCGCCGCCGACGGCCCCGGCCGCCAGCCCGACGTTGACCACCGGGACACCGCGGCCGCTCCGGCGGAGGAGCGGATCCCGGTACGCGGGGTGCGCAAGCACACCGCCGCCGCGATGGTGGCCAGCGCGTTCACCGCGCCCCACGTGACCGAGTTCCTCCAGGTGGACGTCACCGAGACGATGGCCGCGGTCCGCCGGGCCCGCGACCTGCCCGAGTTCGCCGGGATCAAGGTGTCGCCGCTGCTCTTCGTGGCCAAGGCGCTGCTCGTCGCCGTGCGGCGGCATCCGCTGGTCAACTCCTCCTGGGACGAGGCCGCGCAGGAGATCGTGATCAAGCGGCCGGTCAACCTCGGCATCGCGGTCGCGGCCGAGCGCGGCCTGCTCGTGCCGAACGTCAAGGGCGCCGACACCCTGTCGCTGGCCGGTCTCGCGCGGGCGGTCGACGAGCTGGCGGCGACGGCGCGGGCCGGTAAGGCGACGCCCGCCGACCTGGCCGGGGGCACGATCTCGATCACCAACGTGGGCGTCTTCGGGGTCGACGCGGGAACGCCGATCCTGATGCCGGGCGAGGCCGCCATCCTCGCCTTCGGACAGGTGCGCGACCTGCCCTGGGTGGTGTCCGGTGAGCTCGCCGTGCGCAAGGTGACCACGTTGTCCCTCTCCTTCGACCACCGCATTGTCGACGGGGAACTAGGCTCGGCGGTGCTCCGGGACGTAGGCTCGATGCTGGAAGACCCGGTGCGCATGCTCGCCTGGTCGTGAGGAACACGGTGGCTTGAGGAACACGGTCGTGATAGGGGTCCGGGATGTCGCTGCGTAAGTTCCGCGACGCGCTGATCGTCATGGGCGCGTTCCTCGCGGTGCTCTGGATTTTGCAGGTAGTCAACTGGGCCGACGGGTACCGGCTGGACACGGAGTTCGGCATCCTGCCCGAGCACCTCAGCCGCCTGCCGGACATCTTCACGGCGCCGTTCCTGCACTTCTCCTGGCAGCACATCGAGGGCAACTCGATTCCGTTCTTCGTGCTGGGCGTGCTGGCCGCCTACCGCTCCATCAAGCGGTTCCTGCTGGTCACGCTCATCGTGGCGGTCACCAGCGGGATGGCGGTCTGGCTGTTCCAGAGCAGCAACGAGCTGACGGTGGGGGCCTCGGGCCTCATCTTCGGGTACTTCGGATATGTCCTGGTCCGCGGGTTCGTTGACCGCAGCCTGGTCGACATCGTCGTCGGGCTCGTGGCGGGCGTGCTGTACTGGACGATCCTGGAGGTCGCCATCCCCGGCACGCCGGGCGTGAGCTGGATCGGCCACGTCGGCGGACTGGTGGGCGGCATCATCGCCGCCTGGTTCCTGCGGTCCCCGGCCTCGGTCCGGCGGTCCCCGGCGGCCGCCCGCCCGGGCGGCAAGTCCGTCGACGACATGCTGCGGGAACTGAAGAAAGAGAACCAGTAGCCCGCAGAACGAGGGCGGCTGGCACCTCCCCGGGTCATTGCCCGGCGGGTGCCAGCCGCCTCCGTTCTTCTGACTGTTGCTGGTTCCGCTACTGCCTGACTGCGTTAGAACGCGCCCTCGGGGATCTCCATCAGGTCGTTGGCGGTCTCCTCGATGATCCGGCGGTCGCTCTCCAGCCGCGGCAGCACCGTGGTGGTGAAGAACCGGGCCGCGGCGACCTTGCCCGCGTAGAAGTCACGGTCGGCCTCGCTGAGCGCGCCTGGGTTGTCGGGTGCGGCGTTGTCCAGCGCCCGCACGGCGACCTCGGCCTGGCGGCCGAGCAGCCAGGCGACGATCAGGTCGCCGAAGGCGAGCAGCAGCCGCACGGACTGCTGGCCGATCTTGTAGATCTCGTCCGGCCGCTCGAAGGCGCCGATCAGGAAGCCGGTCATCGCGGTCAGCATCGCCTCGAACGCGGTGACGCCGTCGCCTATGGCCGCGCGCTCGGTCTTCAGGCGGCCGTCGGGATCTTCGGCCGAAGCGAAGGACGCGACCTCGGCCAGCAGCGCCTTGACCCCGGCGCCCTGGTCGCGGACCAGCTTGCGGAAGAAGAAGTCAAGCGACTGGATGGCGGTCGTGCCCTCGTAGAGGGAGTCGATCTTCGAGTCCCTGATGTACTGCTCGATCGGGTAGTCCTGCAGGAAGCCGGAGCCGCCGAGGGTCTGCAGGGACAGCGTGAGCATCTCGTAGGCCCGCTCGGCCCCCAGGGCCTTGACCACGGGGAGCAGCAGGTCGTTGCGCGCCGCCGCGGCGGCGTCCTTTTCGCCCTGCGCGGCCGCGATCTGCACGCGGTCCTGCTGGGTCGCCGTGTAGAGCACCAGCGACCGCATGCCCTCCGTGTACGCCTTCTGCAGCATGAGCATCCGGCGTACGTCCGGGTGGTGGATGATCGTCACCCGGGGCGAGGCCTTGTCGTTCTGCTTGGTGAGGTCGGGGCCCTGCACCCGGTTCTTCGCGTAGTCGAGCGCGTTCAGGTATCCGGTGGACAGGGTCTCGATCGCCTTGAAGCCGACCATCATCCGCGCGTGCTCGATGATCATGAACATCTGCCGGATGCCGTCGTGCACGCCGCCGACCAGGGTGCCGACCGCGGGACGGCCCGGGTCGCCGCCGAAGGTCAGCTCGCAGGTGGTGGAGACCTTCAGGCCCATCTTGTGCTCGACGTTGGTGGCCCTGACCCCGTTGCGCTCGCCGGGCGAGCCGTCTGGGTTCACGTGAAACTTGGGGACAAGGAACATGGACAGGCCCTTGGTCCCCGGGGCGGCACCCTCGGGGCGGGCGAGCACCAGGTGGAAGATGTTCTCCGTCAGGTCGTGCTCCCCGACGGTGATGAACCGCTTGACGCCCTCGATGTGCCAGGTCCCGTCCGGCTGCTCGACCGCCTTGGTCCGCCCCGCGCCGACGTCGGAGCCGGCGTCCGGCTCGGTGAGCACCATCGTCGCGCCCCACTCGCGTTCCACCGCGAGCTCGGCGAAGTGCCGCTGCTCGGAGGTGCCGAGCTCCCACAGGATCTTGGCGAACGTCGCCCCGTTGCAGTACATCCACAGCGCCGGGTTGGCCCCGAGGAGGAAGCTGGCGATCGCCCACTGCAGCGACCGCGGCGCCACCGTGCCGCCGAGCTCGGGCGGTACCGACAGCCGCCACCACTCCGCGTCCATCACCGTGCGGTACGACTTCTTGAACGACTCGGGCAGCGTGACGTCGCCCGAGGCCGGGTCGAAAACGGGGGGGTTACGGTCGGCGTCGACGAACGACTCGGCGGCCGGCCCCAGCGCGAGCTTGTTGACCTCGGCCAGCATGTCCCGCGCGGTTTCCTCGTCGATCTCGGCGAACGGACCGGTGCCCAGGATCTCCTGCCGGCCGAAAAGCTCGAACAGGTTGAACTCGACGTCCCGAAGATTGCTCTTGTAGTGGCTCATATAACGCTCCGCATGCTCGCTGTCTCCGCCTATGTTACTCGCTAGTAGCGTTACTCGCCAGTAGCATATTGCGGGCGGCGGGAGGAGCCATTTTCCCGGCCTGGCCGTGCCGGTCGGCCCGGACGTGCCACACTGTGGGCAAAGCAGGAGCCATCGGCTCGCTGCGTCAGGATTCAGTCACGGAATCCCGCCCTTCTTCCGCTGTTTCAGCGCTTTTGCGGGTTCGGTGCACAGCTTGGAGCTAGGCTCCCACTCGTGACGGATGTTCGCGACCCCTCAGGCCACCCCAGGCGGCCGCCTGGCGACGGCGTGCCCTCGCGGCAGCTTGGCGGGGTGCTGCCTGCCCAGCAGGCTGCGGCGGACGTGCCGGTCAGCGATCCCGGCCCGGACCAGGCGAGCGGCTTCGCCGCCGGCCTGCGCGCCCGCGGGTCCGAGCAGCCCGGCCGGGGCGCCGCGCTGCCGACCCGCGTCTATGACCTGCCGGTACGCAGCCCCGGGCCCGCACGCGAGCCTGAGCCGGCGGTTCGCGAGCCTGGGTTTACGGC
>Ga0302314_10011640_pt1 | contig 15327 bp, 16 predicted proteins | sample III_Palsa_N2_3_FD_200533 | JGI IMG/M metagenome (GOLD analysis project Ga0302314, IMG submission 200533) | Peat permafrost microbial communities from Stordalen Mire near Abisko, Sweden - III_Palsa_N2_3 | ecosystem: Environmental > Terrestrial > Soil > Palsa > Peat permafrost | place: Sweden...
ACCATCACGTCCCCGTCGGGGTTGATCGCGAGCGGGTCCCTCACCAAGAGCGAGAGCAAGAGCTTCGCCGGGACGCTGCGAAAGGCCGGTTTTGTCAAGGCCGTCGAGGAGAACACGACCGGTAAGGGCAGCAATGAGGGCATCTCCCTGGTCATGCAGTTCACCAACCCGGCCGGCGCCCAGGCGGGAGCGGCGCTGTTCCTGCAGGTGGCCAAGCAAGGACAGGCCGCGTCGAAGCCCTTCAGCGTCGCCGGTGTTGCGGGAGCGAAGGGTGTCACCGTCACCGGTGGGGCCGGCGGCTCGGCCAACGCCTACTGGTCGGCCGGCGACTGTGCCTTCGGCTCCGGCGTCTACCAGGGCACGGTCACGTCAGCGAAGGCCGCCGCCGCCCCCGTGCAGGCCGGCATCAGGGCCCAGGCCAAGCGCGTCGGGACGACCTGCCCGTAGCGCAGGCCATGATCGACCGGCGCGTCAGTTCGCGCCGAGGATCCCGTAGGCGCGCTCTGGTCGCAACGTGAGGGCGAGCCGCTTGTCGGCGATCATCGCCGCACGGTATTCGTCCCAATCGGGGTGCGCCCCCGAGGCCGCCTCGTAGTACCGGATGAGGGCCTCGACAGTGCTGTCGTGCGGGTCGGCCGCCACCGGCGAGAGCTCGGCGGCCGCCTCGATCACCACGTACTGGTAGAAGTTGTCGCCCAGGACGTAGAGCGAGGCCCGCGGGTCGCGCCGCAGGTTGGCCGTCTTGGCGCGGTCGTCGGTGATGGAGATCAGGAACGTGTCGCCTTCGTCGGGCACGTACGCGATGTTGGAGAGCTGCGGGCGCCTGTTGGAGCGGATGGTGGCCAGCACTCCCTGCTTACGGGTGCGGGCGAAGGCGAGGGCATCGGTCAATTCCATGGAACCGACCGTAGCGGGACGATCCCGCGATCGCTCCTTAGACGACGACCTCGTCCTTGGACCGGTCGGCCAGGACGAGGTGGATCAACGCCGCCACCAGCGCGCCCACGAGCGGGGCCACCAGGAAGACCCAGACCTGGCTCAGCGCGGTGCCGCCCACGACGAGGGCCGGCCCGAGACTGCGGGCGGGGTTGACCGAGGTGCCGGTGAGCGGAATGCCGATCAGGTGCACGATCACCAGTGCGAAGCCGATGGCCACGCCGGCTGCGCCCTGAATGGCCGCCTTGTGGGTGGCGAACAGCACCACCGAGACGAAGATCGTCGTCAGCACGACCTCGATGAGGAAGGCGCCCCCCTCGCTGACGTGCAGGATCGACTTGCTGCCGTAGCCGTCCGTCCCCAGGCCCTGGACGGACTTGGAGTAGATCGGTGACGTGGTGAACATCCAGTAGAGGAGGAAGGCTCCGGCGATGCCGCCGACGACCTGCGCCGCGATGTAGGCCACACCCTCCTGCAGTTTCATGCGCCCCGTGGCGATGAAGCCGAGGGTCACAGCCGGGTTGACGTGGCAGCCCGAGATCGGCCCGATGGCGTAGACGAGTGCGACGAGCACCAATCCGAAGGCGAGCGCTGTGGCCACGACGCCGGCGGCGATACTCCCGTTGAGTCCGATGCCGGTCGCGACGTTGAACGTGCCGCCGAAGAGCTTGAAGCCGAAGGACTCGGTGGCGACGCCGACCGCGACGACGACGAGTATGAGTGTCCCGAGGAACTCGGCCACGAGTTTTCTGACGTCCAGCATGGGTGTGACCTCCTGTGTCCAGGCGAGGAAGTGGACACGGGCATTTTCGCAGCGCCGATGGAGAGAGACGCGGATACCCGGAGCGAACTGCCAGCTCAAAGCCATGCAATGCTTGTTCGGCATCGCCGCGGCGAGCTGGCCTAAATGGCAGCCATCGCCTTCTCGTCGGCTTCCCGCAGACGGGTGGCCATGGCCGCCAGCATCTTGCGCGACAACGCAGGCACCGCATCGAGCACCCCGTTGAACTGGCGCTGGCCGAGGACGAGCAATGTCATGTCCGTCTCCGACGTCACCGTGGCCGAGCGCGGTCGGCGGTCGAGCAACGCCATTTCGCCGAAGTACTGGCCCGGTCCGAGTGTGGCCACCTTGCGGTTGTTGCGCCGCACGGCTGCCTCCCCGCTCACGATGAGAAAGAACTCACGCCCGATGGTGCCCTGCTCGCACAGCATGCGGCCGGGTGGCACCTTCACCTCCTCGAGCGCGCGCTTGATCGTGCGCAGGTCCTTGGCCGACGAGGTGGAGAAGAGCCAGATCTTGGACAGGTCGAATTTGTCGCCGCTCATGGCGCAAACAGTACCCTCGACCCCTCCGACGTGCTTGTTTGTCCGGCTCGGCGCCGGAGCTCAGATGGCGTCGGACCCGCGCTCTCCGGTGCGGACCCGCACCACCGTCTCGGCCGGCACGACCCAGACCTTGCCGTCGCCGATCTTGCCGGTGACGGCGGAGGAGACGATGGCGTCGACGACCGCCTCGGCCCGGTCGTCCTCGACAAGCACCTCGAGGCGGAGCTTGGGCACGAAGTCGACCTGATACTCGGCGCCGCGGTAGTTCTCGGTATGTCCGCGTTGGCGCCCGAAGCCCTGTGCCTCGGTGAGGGTCATGCCGGCGACGCCCATGTTCTTCAGCACGTTCTTGACGTCGTCGATCTTGAAGGGCTTCACCACCGCCACCACGAGCTTCATCTGCCGTACCTCACGATCAGCTGGGCGTCTGCGCCCTCTCTGAGCACGTTAGCGACCGGTGCGGGCCGGCCGCCCTGCACTGCCCGGAGCCCTTTTTGGCGGCCTCACGCGGGCCCGCCGGGACCGCATCTGCCGGGGGCGATTGCGGGCGAGCCGACGGGAGCAACTCCCGGGGAGCGGTAGCCTTCCCCGATGCCCGCGAGTCCAGTCGCCGACGATCAGGGGCCGGACGACGCACCGGGCATGACGCGCTGGGAGCGCCTGAAGTACTCCATGGTCCGTCCCGACGACGACCCGAAGGAGAGGAAGGAGCTCGAGACCCGGCCCGTCGACGAGGTCGAGGCTGAGATCAGCCGGTCCAACGACAAGGAGCGGATGATCGGGCTGATCGCGGCCCCGGTGGCGGCCATCGTGGGGCTTGTCATCAGCTCGGCCTCCGTCAATTACGCCAAGAGCCACAACCAGAGCATCGGCGTCTACGAGAAGCTCACCTACGTCCTTCTGGGCCTGGCCATTCTGATCCTGCTCACGTCATGGCTCCGCAAGCGCCTCTTCCAGGGCATCACCTTGGCGCTCTACGGCCTGGCCATCTTCCAGCTCCACTACACCTACGTCGGGTTCGCTGCGCCCTTCCTACTGGCGGGCGCCTGGTACCTGGTCCGGGCCTACCGACTCCAACAGGAGCTCAGGCGGGCCGAGGCGGCTGGTCCCAACGCCCCACGGCCCAAGGCGAGTCCGGGCGCCGCCCCACCGCGTCCACGCCGCAACAAGCGCTACACCCCGCCCTCCTGACCCGCCCCTGAGCCCTCCGTTGCGAGGTGTGTGGAGCGGTCCGTGGCGTGGCGCCTGGCCCGCAGCCAGAGGAGCAGTGCCACGAGCACGAGCAGGATTGCCGCCAGGACAGCCGGCAGCACGAAGGCGCCCGCCGACGAATGCTCGGTGGCGACGATCGAAGCCGGCGAGACCAGAGCGGGATCGCCCGGCACGGCGATGGCCGCCACGGTGGAGCCCGGCCGGTGGAACGAGGCGCCGGGGAGCTGCACACCTGCGTAGTGCTTGCCGTCGATGGTGTAGGTGCCCCGACAGGCGTAGCCGGCCGCGTTGCTCCCGCTGCCGCCGAGAAGTCCGAGGCATCCCGTCACCGTGAAGGTGACCGGCACGCCGTCGTCGTGGAGGCGGTCGTCCTGTTGGTTCGTGTGGATCCCGACAATCGTGAAGACGACGGCCAGCACGGCGAGCGTGACGAGCACGATCCCGAGCGCCACCTGACCGACGCGCCGGGCGTCCACCGACACGCCAGCGCCGCGGAGTTGCCCGACGCGATCTCCCGGCTGGTGGAGACGCTGGGTGCTGCCGGCACCGTTGTCGCCGCCGCCGTCTTCGTCCCCGTTTCCCGCCACGGGAGGGTCGGTCGTGGTCATGTCGATCGGGAGAGCGTAGTGGGGTGCACCCCCCGGCCTCGCTTCGAGCCCTTCGGCACGGATGGGCCGGGCCTAAACCCGTTGGATTGCCGTCTGGGGTGGATTAACACGCTCGAAACACACGCGTGACCATGCGGAAACTCCTGAACTGCATTGTGTCTCCGGCGGGGAGAACCGTCCGAAATGGCTTAGCCGTACCCGGTGTTTTGTCACGCTCTGGCCGCAGAGCGGGGCGCCGGGTCGGATGACAGTTAGGAGAGCTTGAGTGATCCATCTGATAGGAGCGGTTTCATACGTTCCGTATCCCAGTTGGCTCAATCCGGCAGACAATACGTGGCAGATAACAGCCGCCACCTTCGTCGGCCTGATGAGCCTCCCTGCCCTGGCAGTGCTCTACGCGTCCCTCGTTCCCAAGAAGTGGGCCGTGAATGTACTCGCCATGATGTTCGCCGGATTCTCGCTGGTGATGGTCGCCTGGTTCCTGTGGGGCTACAAGCTCGGCTTCGGCGACACGTCAATCGGCGGCGGCGTGCACCTCGTCGGCGGTCTGGCTACGCAGACGCAGAACGCGGGAACCACCGGAACCTTGCAACACTTCTTCGAGAACTTCGTGGGGAAACCGGGTCCGATCACCAGTGCGTACGGTGAACAGGCGCAAGCCAGTTCGGCGGCCAACACGATCATCCCGTTCCACTTCCCGACCTCGGCGCTCGCCTACTTCCAGTTCGTGTTCGCCGCGATCACCCCGCTGCTGTTCCTCGGCAGCGTGCTCGGGCGCATCAAGTTCAGCGCCTGGTGCATCCTGGTGCCGTTCTGGTCGACGTTCGTGTACGGCGTGGACGCCTTCATGCTCTGGGGCGGCGGCTACTTCGCCCAGGAGGGTGCCCTCGACTTCTCCGGTGGCTACGTGATCCACATGTCGGCCGGAGTGTCCGGCTTCGTCGCGGCCTGGGTCCTCGGGCCGAGACTCTTGCGAGATAGACAGCACGCCTTGCCCAACAACCTCGTGATGGCGGCGGTCGGTGCCGGCATCCTGTGGCTCGGATGGAACGGGTTCAACGGTGGTGACCCCTACTACGCCGGCGCCAGCGCAGCGGCAGCGGTGGTCAACACGAACCTGGCCACCGCCACTGGCGTCCTGGTCTGGATCGCCCTGGACGCCTGGCTCTCCAAGGAGAAGAAGCCCACCTTCCTGGGCGGTGTGAACGGCATGATCTGCGGCCTGGTCGGCATCACACCGTGTGCCGGTTGGGTCAACGGCCTGGGTGCCATTTTCGTGGGCGCCATCTGCACCTGCATCGTGTGGGTCGCCTGGAACTACCTGTCCAAGGTCCCGCCGTTCTCGAAGGTCGACGACGCCCTGGGTGTCATCTACACCCACGGCATCGCAGGGTTCTTCGGCGGCATGCTGCTGGGCATCTTCGGTGACCCCAACATGATTGAGTACGGCTGCGGCCACCTCAACGCTTCGGGCCAGGTCATCGCCACGACCCAGGCGGAATACCTCACCGCCAAGGGATCCTGCGTGCCCTTCGGTGTCAACGGCCTGATGTACACCGGGTCGGCGCACCAGCTGTGGGAACAGTTCCGAGCGGCCATCTGGGTCATCTTCTGGTCGGCGCTCGTGACCTTCATATTGATGAAGCTGATCGGCTTGGTCCTGCGTGGCGCCCGCTACAAGGACGAGATCCTCGAAGTCGGCGACCTCGCCATCCACGGTGAGGAGGCCTTCCCCGAGGAGACCCTCGCCATGCGCAGCGATGGTGCCTTCGCCATGGCCGGTCTGGACAAGGGAGGGAGCGGCACAGCGGCGCCCACAGAGGATTATCCGGTCCCCGGCACCGATCCCGATACCGGCGGCGGGTCCTAGGCCCGATCACACAGGACGAAAGGAGATCGACAAATGAAGCTGATCGTGGCAGTCCTCAAGCCGTTCAAGCTCGATGACGTCAAGGAGACTCTGAAGAACCTCGGGGTGCAGGGCATGACCCTGACCGAGGCACAGGGTTTCGGACGCCAGCGAGGGCACACCGAGGTGTACCGCGGTGCGGAGTACGAGGTGGACTTCGTCCCCAAGCTCCGCATCGAGGTGCTGGTGGACGACGGCCAGGTCGACGAGGTGGTGGACGCCATCGTCTCCTCGGCCTCCACCGGCAAAATCGGTGACGGCAAGGTGTGGGTGATCCCCGTCGAAGCCGTGGTGCGGGTGCGCACCGGAGAACGCGGGCCTGACGCGTTGTAAGACGCAGCAGTCCTGTAGAGAGTCGGTCAGGCCGGGGCGCGGCGAGGTGCCCCGGCCTGCCGCTGTCCCCACGGCGGTTCAGTCCCCGGGTTCTTCCTGCCTGGCCGGAGGACGGCCGCGCTTGGGGAGTGGTGCGGCCTGTCGGGGCATGCGCCCGGCATCGCTGAGCGCGCGGCGGAGGAGCATCTCGATCTGGGCGTTGACGCTGCGCAGGTCGTCGTTGGCCCACCGCATCAGCGCATCGTGCACCGCAGGATCGATGCGGAGCAGGACCTGCCGCCGTTCGCTCATGATGGGCGGTCGCTCACGTGGAGAGCTCGCTCGCGCGGAGGCGCTCGCTCACGTATAGAGCGAACCCGTGTTCACGACGGGCGACGGCGGTTGGTCCCCACACAGGACCACCATCAGGTTGCTCACCATGCTGGCCGTCCGCTCCTCGTCGAGGGAGACGACGCCACCTTCGTTGAGGCGGCTGAGCGCCATCGACCATGCCGACCGCTCCTTCGACGATCCGCGAGCGGGCGGCCACCACGGCGTTGGCCTGCTGGCGCCGGAGCATGGCCTGCGCGATCTCCTGGGCGTAGGCCAGGTGGGAGATGCGCACCTCGATGACTTCGAGCCCGGCGATGGCGACGCGCTCGGCCACTTCGGCCGCCAGCTCGCCCGCCACCACGTCAGTCGAGCCGCGCAATGACGTCCCCGCCCCGGTCGTGTCGTCATAGGGGTGGCTCACCGCGACGTGACGGAGCGCGGACTCGGCCTGCACCGAAATGAAGTCGACGAAGTTGTCCACGGCGAAGGTCGCCTTGGCCGTGTCAGCCACCTGCCAGACCACGATGGCGGCGATCTCGACCGGGTTGCCATCGGCGTCGTTGACCTTCAGATGGCCGGTCTCGAAGTTGCGCACCCGGATGCTGACCCGGCGCCGCACCGTGAACGGCGCCATCACCCACCAGAACCCGGGACGCCGGATGGTGCCGACATAGCGCCCGAAGAACAGGACGACCGAGGTCTGACCCGGGGGGACGATGGCCAACGACGCGAAGACGAGGACGAAGACGAGGATCGGCGGCACAATGAAGGGCGTGCCGTCCTGCCCACCCACGATGGCGCCGGCGACACAGCCGGCCAGCACGACGACACCGAGCCAGCCATTGGCGGTGAAGGCAGGACGCTCCGTGACGTCGACCCGGGCCCCCTGGTGCCCAACGGGTCCGGCGTTGACGGGAATGATCGGTGTGGCAGTGCTCATGGTGACTCCTCCGACATTAAGTGATATCTAATAGATATCACTTTTCCCCGGCGTTGCCTACCCCCCGTTGTCCATTCCCATGGCCGCCCGGGGCGCGGGAAGAAGGGTCGGTCGATGGGCGTCAGTCGGTGGGCTGGTCGGCCTGCCGGGCCACGGCGGCAGCTGCCGCGGCCGCGGCTTCGGGGTCGCCCAGGTAATCGGCGGCGCGGACCGTGAGGTCATCGTCGAGGCGCATGCGGAAGGGGATGCCGGTCGGGACCTCGAGCTCGGTGATGGCGTCGTCGGATCTCTGCTCCAGGTGCTTGCGCAGCGCCCGGATGGAGTTGCCGTGGGCGGCCACAAGTACGGCACCCCCGTGGACGGCGGTGGCCCGGAGGTCGGGCACGATGGCCGACTCCCAGTAGGGCACGGTGCGGGCCACCACGTCCTTCAGGCACTCGGTCCGCGGCAGGTCGGCGGGGTCGAGGTCGCGGTAGCGGGGGTCGTCGGCCACCTCCCAGGGATTGTCGGGGGAGAGGGGCGGCGGCGGGGTGTCGTAGCCACGGCGCCAGAGCTGGAGCTGCTCGGCGCCGAACTCCTGCTTGACCTGGGCCTTGTTCTTCCCCTGGAGGTCGCCGTAATGGCGTTCGTTGAGGCGCCAGTCGCGGCGGACCGGGAGCCAGCTGCGGCCGGCGGCGGCCAGGGCCAGCTCGGCGGTCCGGATGGCCCTGGTCAGGAGGGACGTGTGCAGCACCCGCAGGTCCAGACCGTCGGTGGCGGCCAGGAGTTCGCCGCCGGCGCGGGCCTCGGCCTCCCCGGCCGGGGTCAGGTCGACGTCGACCCACCCCGTGAACAGGTTCTCGGCGTTCCAGGTGGACTGGCCATGGCGGATCAGGACCAGATCGAGCATGTGCCCAGCGTAGGTGGGCCCGGCGGAAAGATGGAAACCACCAGCTCAGCGTGGTGAAAACCGGGGTGGCAGCCTCCTCCTCAAATATCTTGACAAGAGGGGACTCAACTTTGTTACACTGGTGGACAGCAATAAACGCCGTAGCAAGAAGACTGGGCACAGAGGCGCCGGACGGAACCGGCAGACGAACGACAAGCGGAAGGAACTGCAGATATGGCCAAGGCCGTAGGAATCGACCTGGGAACCACCAACTCGGTGGTCAGCGTGTTGGAGGCGGGCGAGCCCGTCGTGATCCCGAACGCGGAGGGTGGCAGGACCACCCCGTCTGTCGTCGGCTTCTCCAAGACGGGCGAGGTGCTCGTCGGTGAGGTGGCCAAGCGTCAGGCCATCACCAACCCCGACCGGACCATCCGCTCGGTCAAGCGCCACATGGGGACGGGCTGGACCGTCGACATCGACGGCAAGCCGTACACGGCGCAGGAGATCTCGGCCCGCATCCTGGGCAAGCTGAAGAGGGACGCCGAGTCGTATCTCGGTGACACCGTGACCCAGGCCGTCATCACCGTGCCCGCGTACTTCGACGACGCACAGAGGACGGCCACCAAGGAGGCCGGGTCGATCGCCGGGCTCGAGGTGCTCCGCATCATCAACGAGCCGACAGCCGCCGCGCTGGCCTACGGCCTCGACAAGGAGGGCGAGGACCAGACGGTCCTCGTCTTCGACCTCGGCGGCGGGACGTTCGACGTCTCCGTCCTCGACATCGGTGAAGGCGTCTTCGAGGTCAAGTCCACCTCGGGCAACACCAAGCTCGGTGGGGACGACTGGGACGACAAGGTCATCGAGTGGCTCGTGACCGAGTTCAAGAACACCGAGGGCGTCGACCTGTCGGCCGACAAGATGGCCATGCAGCGCCTGAAGGAGGCCGCCGAGAAGGCCAAGATCGAGCTGTCCTCCGTGCAGGACACGCAGATCAACCTGCCTTTCATCACGGCCACGTCCGAGGGCCCGAAGCACCTCGACCTGAAGCTGACGCGGGCGAAGTTCAACGAGCTCACCGCCGACCTGGTCGACGATCTGCGCGGGCCGTTCGACGCCGCCATCAAGGATGCCAACCTGAAGACCTCCGACATCGACCACGTCGTCATGGTCGGCGGGTCGACCCGCATCCCGGCGGTGCAGGAGCTGGTGCAGAACCTCACGGGCAAGGAGCCCCACAAGGGCGTCAACCCCGACGAGGTCGTGGCCATCGGCGCCGCCGTGCAGGCCGGAGTGCTCAAGGGTGAGGTGAAGGACGTCCTGTTGCTCGACGTCACGCCGCTCTCGCTGGGCATCGAGACCAAGGGGCAGGTCATGCACCGCCTCATCGAGCGCAACACCACCATCCCGACCAAGCGGTCGGAGATCTTCACGACGGCCGAGGACAACCAGCCGTCGGTCGAGATCCACGTGCTCCAGGGTGAGCGCGAGATGGCGATGTACAACAAGACGCTCGGCAAGTTCCAGCTGGTGGACCTGCCGCCGGCGCCACGGGGCATCCCGCAGATCGAGGTCACGTTCGACATCGACGCCAACGGGATCGTCCACGTGTCGGCGCAGGACAAGGCCACGGGCAAGGCGCAGTCGATGACGATCACCGGCCAGTCCTCACTGGCCAAGGACGACATCGAGCGCATGGTGCGCGACGCCGAGGCCCACGCCGAGGACGACCGGAACCGGCGCGAGGAGGCCGAGGTGCGCAACAGCGCCGACACCCTCGTGTACCAGACCGAGAAGCTGCTCAACGAGCAGGGCGAGAAGTTCGAGGGCTCCGAGAAGGAGGACGTCGAGACCGCCCTGAAGAGCGTGAAGGACGCGCTCGCCGGGACCAGCGTGGAGGCCATCAAGGACGCCACCGAGAAGCTGGTGAGTGTCTCGCAGAGCTTCAGCCAGCGCCTGTACGAGCAGGCCTCCGCCTCGACGGGCGGCGGCGACGCCGCCGGTTTCGGTGGCGACGGTGCGCCCGGCGGTGACGGCTCCAGCGAGAGTGCGTCGGACGACGACGTCGTCGACGCCGAGATCGTCGATGAGCAATGAGCTTCGGCGACCAGGCCGTGCCCGAGGAGGAGCCCGTCTCCTCTGAGGGCGGGGCGGCCCACAGGACACCGGCCGTGCCGGGCGTCGCCGGAGACGGCAACGGCTCGGCGGCGCCGGCGACCGATCAGGAGGGGCCGGCCGAGGAGGCCGACCCGCGGGAGGTGCTGACGCGCGAGCGGGACGAGTACCTGCTGGCGCTGCAGCGCACCCAGGCCGACTTCGAGAACTACCGCAAGCGCATTGTGCGCCAGCAGGAGGAGCAGGCGGCACGCGCCGCGCAGCACCTGGTGGACAAGCTGCTGCCGGTGCTCGACGCGCTCGACTTGGCCGAGAACCACCTGAAGGCCTCCCTCGACGTGGGCGAAGGCGCCAAGGCGCTGCACGCCTCGCGGGCGATGCTCATGGACATTTTGGCGAGGGAAGGCCTCGAGCGGGTCGACCAGCCCGAGGTCACGTTCGACCCGGCGGTGCACGACGCCGTCGCGCATGCCGACGGCGAGGGCGGCCCGGAGGGCCAGACCCTGGTGGACGAGGTCATGCGTTCCGGCTACCGCTGGAAGGGTCAGGTGCTGCGTCCCGCCATGGTCCGCGTGCGGGGGTGAGCTGACTCATGGCCGCACAGCGGGAATGGTTCGAGAAGGACTACTACAAGGTGCTCGGCGTCGTCCCGACGGCGTCGGAGAAGGAGATCACGCGCGCCTACCGGAAGCTGGCGAAGGAGAACCACCCGGACACCAACCCCGGTACGGAGGAGCGCTTCAAGGAGATCAGCGCCGCCTATGACGTCATCGGCGACGCCGAGAAGCGCAAGGAGTACGACGAGGTCCGCGCCCGCGGTCCCGTCGGTGGCTTCGGTGGCGTCCCCGGTGGTGGGGGCGGAGGCACCTTCCGCATGGAGGACATGGGCGACCTCGGTGACCTCTTCGGGGGTCTCTTCGGTGGCGGTGCCGGCCGGACGCGCACGACCCAGCGTGGACCGCAACGGGGCGCCGACATGGAGGCGCAGCTCCACCTGTCGTTCCAGGACGCGGTGCACGGCGTCACGACCTCGGTCAACGTGCCCCAAGAGGTGCGCTGCTCGAACTGCCGCGGCAGCGGAGCGGCGCCGGGCACGTCGACGCACACCTGCCCGCGCTGCGGGGGGACGGGGAGCCTCAACGACAACCAGGGGCTGTTCTCCCTCAGCACGGTCTGCCCGGACTGCATGGGGCGGGGGACGCTGTTCGACACGCCCTGCCCCGTGTGCCACGGGACCGGGCAGGAGCACAAGGTGCGTGCGGTCAAGGTCCGCATCCCGGCCGGGGTCGAGGACGGCCAGCGCATCAGGGTCAAGGGACGGGGTGCGCCCGGACAGGGCATGGCTCCGGCCGGCGACCTCTACGTGGTCGTCCATGTGGCGAAGCACGAGGTCTTCGGGCGCAGCGGCCGCAATCTGACCATCACTGTGCCAATCACGTATCCAGAGGCGGCGCTGGGGACGACGATCACGGTGCCCACGCTCGACGGCAAGGTGACGCTGAAGGTGCCGGCGGGCACGCAGTCCGGCCGGGTGCTGCGCGTGCGCGGGCGGGGAGTCCCGGGCGGCTCGGGCCGCAACGGCAAGAAGCCGGGTGACCTCTTAGTGAAGGTCGAGGTGGTGGTGCCTACGGAGCTCACCGACGAGCAGAAGGCGGCGCTGGAATCACTGGCCGCGGTGACGGAGCCGGCGCCGCGTATCGCCGTGGAGGGATGAGGGGTCTGAGTGCCGTGCGTGTGACGAGTGGGGTGATGAACTGATGGCCGACCGCGACAGCAACCAGGCGGTCTACGTGATCTCGGTGGCGGCGGAGCTGACCGGGATGCATCCGCAGACGCTGCGCATCTACGAGCGCAAGGGCCTGCTCGACCCGTCGCGCACGAGCGGCGGCAGCCGGCGCTTCTCGGAGCACGACCTGGAGCGCCTCCGCCACATTCAGGAGCTGACGTCGACGGGGCTCAACCTCGAAGGCGTGCGCCGCGTGTTGCAGCTCGAGTCTGAGCTGTCCCGGCTGCGCGAGGAACTGGTCCAGGTGCGGGCGCAGGCGCTCGACGCGGTGGCGGCCACGCACCGGCAGTACCGGCGCGACCTGGTGCCGCTGCGCCAGTCGCCGGTGCCCTACCGGCGGACCGGCTCGTAGCGGCCCGTTGCACGAGACGAACAACACAGACACGAACGAGACGCACACGAATTTGGACACCACGACGCGCGACACGAGAAAGGCGAGCCGGTGCCGATAGACCCCGAACGATGGACGAACAATACGAAGGCCGCCTTCAGCGCGGCGACCGGGCACGCAGCCTCGTCCAACCATCCCGAACTGACGCCGGCGCACCTGCTGGACGCCCTGCTGCAGCAGCAAGAGACGATGACGCGCCCCTTGCTGACCCAGGTAGGCGTGGACCCCGACGTGCTGGCAGGCAAGGTGCACGAGCAGCTGTCCCGCCTGCCGCGGGCCGACGGCGGGGCCGAGCCCGGCCTGTCGCGTGACGCCCGGACCGTGCTGGAAGCGGCGGACCAGAACCGCCGCGACCTGGGCGACGACTACGTGTCGGTGGAGCACCTGGTGCTGGCGCTGGCTGACCAGATCGGCGTCACCCGGGATGCCCTGCTGGGGGCGCTGCGCACCGTGCGCGGGAATCACCGCGTCTCCACGCCGGATCCCGAGCAGACCTACCAGGCGCTGGCCAAGTACGGGCGCGACCTGACCGAGGCGGCCCGCGAGGGCAAGCTCGACCCGGTCATCGGGCGCGACGAGGAGATCCGCCGGGTGATTCAGGTGCTGTCGCGGCGCACCAAGAACAATCCTGTCCTGATCGGCGAGCCCGGCGTGGGCAAGACGGCGATCGTCGAGGGGCTGGCCAACCGCATCATTGAGGGCGACGTGCCCGAGGGCCTGAAGGGCAAGCGGGTCATTGCGCTCGACCTCGGCTCCATGGTGGCCGGCGCCAAGTACCGCGGCGAGTTCGAGGAGCGCCTGAAGGCGGTGCTCAAGGAGATCACCGACGCCGAGGGCGAGATCGTCACCTTCATTGACGAATTGCACACGATCGTCGGAGCGGGCGCGGCCGAGGGTGCAATGGACGCGGGCCAGATGATCAAGCCCATGCTGGCCCGGGGCGAGCTGCGCCTCATCGGTGCCACCACGCTCGACGAGTACCGCACCTCTATTGAGAAGGACGCCGCGCTGGAGCGCCGCTTCCAGCCCGTCTTCGTCGGGGAGCCCTCGGTCGAGGACACCATCGCCATTCTGCGCGGGCTGTCGGAGCGCTACATGGCGCACCACAAGGTGCGTATTCAGGACGCCGCGCTGGTGGCAGCGGCCGTGCTGTCGGACCGCTACGTCACCGGGCGCTTCCTGCCCGACAAGGCCATCGACCTCATTGACGAGGCGTCCTCGAAGCTGCGCATCGAGATCGACTCCATGCCGACCGAGCTCGACCAGATTTCGCGGCGCATCCGCCAGCTCGAGATCGAGAAGCTGGCCTTGGAGAAGGAGACCGACGACGCGTCCAAGGAGCGCCTCGAGCGCCTGGAGCGCGAGCTGGCCGAGATGAGCGAGCAGCGCGACTCCATGGCGGCCCACTGGCAGCAGGAGAAGAGCTCCCTCGAGGCCGTCAGCCAGCTGCAGGAGGCGAAGGCCGCCAAGGAGGAGGAGGCAGCGCGCTTGGAGCGCGACGCCGACCTCGCCGGCGCGGCAGCCATCCGCTACGGCGAGCTGCCGGACCTCGACCGCCGCATCGCCCAGGCCGTCGAGGACCTGGCCAAGCTGCAGACCAGCTCGCGCTTCTTGAAGGAGGAGGTGGACGCCGAGGACATCGCCGAGGTGGTGAGCCGCTGGACCGGCGTGCCGGTCTCGCGCCTCATGGAAGGCGAGGTGCAGAAGCTGGTGCGCCTCGAGTCCACCCTGCACGAGCGCGTGGTGGGACAGGACGAGGCGGTCTCCGCCGTGGCCAACGCCATCCGGCGCAGCCGGGCCGGGCTCAGCGATCCCAACCGGCCCATTGGGTCCTTCCTCTTCCTGGGGCCGACCGGCGTCGGCAAGACCGAGCTGGCCCGAGCGCTGGCCGAGTATCTCTTCGACGACGAGCGGGCGATCGTCCGCATCGACATGAGCGAGTACATGGAGAAGCACGCCGTGTCGCGCCTCGTGGGCGCGCCCCCGGGGTACATCGGGTACGACGAAGGTGGGCAGCTCACCGAGGCCGTGCGCCGGCGCCCGTACTCGGTCGTGCTGCTCGACGAGTTGGAGAAGGCCCACCCGGACGTGTTCAACATTCTGCTGCAGGTGCTCGAGGACGGGCGCCTGACCGACGGGCAGGGGCGCACGGTCGATTTCACGAACACCGTGCTGATCATGACGTCGAACCTCAAGGGTGAGCCGGTCGACTACTTCAAGCCCGAGTTCATCAACCGCATCGACGAGATCGTCCGCTTCAAGCCGCTGAGCGAGGAGGACCTAGCGGTCATCCTCGGCATTCAGCTGGGCCGGCTGCGGTCGCGCCTGGCCGAACGCCGTCTCTCGCTGGTGGTGACGCCTGAGGCGGAGCAGTGGCTGGCCCACGCCGGCTACGACCCCGACTACGGCGCCCGCCCGCTGCGCCGGGTGCTGCAGCGCTCCATCGAGGATCCACTGGCGCTCGCGCTGTTGGAGGGGCGCTACCTCGACGGGGGGACCGTCACGGTCGGAGTCGACGATGGTGCGATCGTGTTGCACTGACGGTGCGCTGATTTGAGCTCACGCTCACACGGCGATTGCGTCGAGACAACTGA
>Ga0302314_10011641_pt1 | contig 15326 bp, 13 predicted proteins | sample III_Palsa_N2_3_FD_200533 | JGI IMG/M metagenome (GOLD analysis project Ga0302314, IMG submission 200533) | Peat permafrost microbial communities from Stordalen Mire near Abisko, Sweden - III_Palsa_N2_3 | ecosystem: Environmental > Terrestrial > Soil > Palsa > Peat permafrost | place: Sweden...
CGCAACGACCAGCATGCCAGCCGCGAGCATCAATCTCATAGCCACTCGCGGCCGCTTGCCCCGCGCGTCCGTCAGGCCCATGAATCCCATCGGCAAACGACGATACTGTCGCGCCCGGCGCTGCCGATCCGGGGGGAGCCTGGCCAACTCGGCGAAATCGCGTCCACCCCAATAGAATCGCGGCGGTGCAAGATCCTCACGGACCCGAGACTGTGGCATCGGGCGAACGGGCCGGCCAGATCGCCAGCGTGATCCGCCAGACGGTGATCGAGCAGTCCAAGCGGGCCAATGTAGGGCACATCGGCTCGGCACTGTCGATCGCTGATCTCCTCGCAGCGCTATTTGCGGGGGAGTTGCGCTGCGCCGAGCCGAGCGACCCAGATCGCGACCGATTCGTGCTCTCAAAGGGCCACGCGGCGCTCGCACTGTACGGCGCCCTGCACGCGTGCGGACGTTTGAGTGCAGCGCAACTCGACACGTTCTGTGGTGATGGCACGGAGGTCGTCGGGCACCCGGAGCACCTCCTCTCCGGCATCGACTTCTCCACCGGCTCCCTCGGCCACGGGCTGTCGATCGCCGCCGGCGCAGCGCTTGCCGCACGGCTGCAGGACTCGCAACGTAGCGTCTATGTGCTGCTCAGCGACGCCGAATGCAACGAGGGATCGGTGTGGGAGGCGGCGATGTTCGCCGCCCATCACCGGCTCGCCAACCTCGTCGCCGTGATCGATGTCAACGGCCAGCAGGCGCTTGGCTACAGCCGGGACGTGCTCGACCTGGAGCCGCTTGCGGAGCGCTGGCGGAGCTTCGGCTGGGATGTTCAGGAGGTCGACGGACACGATCTCGATGCCCTGATCGCGGCACTCGACGTGGCTAAAGGAGCGCGCAGCAGTGACGACTTGCCGCACGTGATCCTCGCTCGCACCACCTTCGGCAAGGGCGTGTCGTTCATGGAGAGCCGAATCGAGTGGCATTACCTCCCGCTGTCCGATCACGAGTACACGCTCGCGCTCGATGAGTTGGCTGCCGCGTGAGACGCGAGTTAGTCGAGGCGCTCGTGAAGCTCGCCGAGGAGGACGAGCGGATCGTCTTGTTGACCGGTGATCTCGGCTTCGCTGCGCTCGAGCCGTTCATGGAACGCTTCCCGGACCGGTTCTTCAACGCGGGCGTCGCGGAGCAGAACATGGTCGGGATGGCGACCGGGCTGGCCGAGGCAGGCTTTACCCCGTACGTCTACTCGATCTCAACGTTCGCGTCGATGCGCCCATACGAGTTCATTCGCAATGGCCCGGTGCTCCACAACCTGCCTGTACGGGTCGTCGGGATCGGTGAAGGAGTCGACTACGGGCACAACGGAATGACCCACTACGCCCTGGAGGACGTCGCGCTGATGCGCGTACAGCCGGGGCTGACGTTCGTCGTTCCGGGGGCTTCGGAGCAGGTCGGAGCGATCCTCCGGGCCGTGCAGCCGCTATCCGGCCCGGCCTACCTGCGGATCAGCAAGCAGTCGGTTTCGGTGCCCGCGCTGGCGGATCGCTTAGAACTCGGTCGCGCGGAGCAGCTCACGGACGGCGAGGATGCGGCGATCGTTGCGCTCGGATCGATGTCCGAGTTCGCGCTGGGAGCAGCAAGGCTCTTATCGGCGCAGGGTGTCTCGGCCAGTGTCGTAGTCGTGTCCAGCGTGACGCCCCCGCCGATCGACGACCTCGTCAGCGTGCTCGGCGGCGTCCGCGTCGTCGTCTCCGCGGAAGCGGCCTACCTCAACGGGGGCCTGGGCTCGTTGCTGGCGGAGGTGATCGCCGAGCACGGCCTGAGCACCCGGCTCGTCCGCGCCGGGGTCAGCTCGATGCCGCTCGGTATCTCGGGCGGCCGGGCGTACATGCACGAGCAGCTCGGCCTCAGCCCAGGGCGGCTGTGCGCGACAGTGATCGGTGCGCTTGCTGTCAATCGGTGACGGAGTCAGCGCTCAACGGGTGCGATCTTCGGAGAACCCTTGAGATGAAGCTCTCCGCCGTGATCGCCTGCTATCGGGATGCTGAGGCGGTCCCAATCATGCATCAGCGCCTGGTCAAGACGTTCACCGAGATCGGTGCCGACTACGAGATCATCTTCGTCAACGACGGCTCGCCCGACAATGCGCAGGAGGTGCTCGCGGAGCTCGCTGCACGTGATCCGAAGGTCGTTGTGATCAATCACGCCCGCGCGTTCGGTTCGCAGAGCGCCTTCACCTCTGGCATGCGGATTGCCACAGGCGATGGTGTGGTGCTGCTCGACGGTGACCTTCAGGATCCGCCCGAGCTGATCGTGGAATTCGTCAAACAGTGGCGGGCCGGCTACGACGTCGTCTATGGCGAACGGGTACAGCGCGAGGCGTCTCGGTTCATGCGCTTCGCCTACAAGCGTTTCTACCACGTGTTCAAGCGGTTGGCCTACGTCAACGTCCCCCTCGACGCGGGCGACTTCGGACTGATGGACCGCCGCGTCGTCGATGCGTTGAACTCGCTGCCGGAGACGCATCGGTTCATGCGCGGGCTGCGGGCGTGGGTCGGTTTCAAGCAGGTGGGCGTGCCGTACACCAGGCCGGAGCGGATGTTCGGCACGACGACGAACTCGCTGCGCAAGAACATCGGTTGGGCACGACGAGCGATCGTGTCGTTCTCCTACGTGCCGCTTGACCTGATCACCGTGCTGGCGCTGGCCGTCGTCGCGCTGTCGGCGGTCGCTCTCGTCTTCGAGGTGGGGGCGCGCGTGCTCGACCCGTCCGTGGCGCCTAAGGGCCTGACGACGGTGATCGTCGTCGTCCTGTTCATTGGCGGAATCCAGCTGTTGTGCATGGCGATCATCGGCTCCTATCTCGCCCACATGTACGAAGAGATCAAGGGCCGGCCACCGTTCATCGTCGAGTCAATCCTCAATCACCCGGGGAGCCGGGGGCCGCTAGCGCCCGGCGAGGAGTCAGAGGAGGAGGCCCGTGTGACAGCAACCGCCCCGGTGGATGACGATGCTTGACAACCTTCAGCCGACCCTCTGCGCGATCTGCGCAGCGCCGGAGCAGTCCGACGAGGTGTACCCCGCGAATCTCGACCCGTCGGCCTTCACGGCCGAGGTGTTCTCAGCGCGGCGCCTACCCGACCAGCTCCACTACCGGATGGTCCGTTGCCACCGGTGCGGCCTCGTGCGATCAGATCCGGTGCTAAGCCCCGGCGCGCTCGCCGAGCTGTACAAGGACTCGACGTTCGATTACGGAGAGGAGCTGGACGGTCTCCGCGTGACATACGGCGCCGCGCTCGACCGGCTAACAAGCCACCTCGACGCCCGCCAGGGGCTGCTGGACGTCGGTTGCGGCAGCGGCTTCGTACTCGAGCTCGCCCGTGAGCGTGGCTGGTCAGACGTTCATGGCGTCGAGCCGAGCGGCGATGCGATTGCCAAAGCCGCTCCGGGCATCCGCCCGCTGATCGTTCAGGACATGATGCGCGCCGAGTTGTTCGCGCAAGGTTCGCTTTCCGCAGTGACCCTGTTCCAGGTACTTGACCACATGCCCGACCCGCTCGGCATACTGAGCGACTGCCGGGAGATCCTTCGCCCCGGCGGCGTGATTCTCGCCTTCAACCACAACGTGACGGCACTGTCCGCGCGGGTGCTGGGTGAGAAGAGCCCGATCATCGACGTCGAGCACACCTACCTGTATTCGCCTGAGACGATGCGGCGCCTGTTCGTGAAGGCCGGCTTCGAGGTGCTCAGCGTGAGCCCGGTGCGCAACACGTACAGCATCTCTTACCTCACGCACCTGGTGCCACTGCCACGCGCGCTCAAGCAGTCGCTGCTGCCGCGCCTGCGCGGAACGTCGATTGGTCGCTTGCAGCTGACGGTGCCGCTCGGCAACCTCTGCCTTGTTGGACGAAGGCCTCGATGAGAGCGCTCGTCACCGGCGCAGGGGGCTTTATCGGGGCGAACCTCGTGCGACGCCTGTTGGATGCAGGCCAAACACCGATCGCTGCCGTCAGGCCCGGCGAGGTTCCTTGGCGTCTGAGCGAAATCGCATCAGAGGTCGAGCTGCTTCCGGTTGATCTCAGTGACCCGGCGGCGACCGAGGCGAGCGTGCTCCGATCTCATCCGGAGGCCATCTTCCACCTCGCGGCCAGCGGCGCGTACTCCTGGCAGCAGGACCTGGACGCGATGCTGGCCGTCAACGTCCGCGCGCTGGATGCACTTCTCTCGGGCGCTCGACGCACGGATGCCACGCTCGTCAACGCCGGCAGCTCGTCGGAGTACGGGCTGATCGACCATCCAGCGGTCGAGGGCGACCGCTTGGAGCCGAACTCCCACTACGCGGTCACAAAGTCCGCGGCAACCCATCTCTGCAGACTCGCGGCCGGCGTCCACGGCCAGACCGCGATTACCGTGCGCCTCTATTCGATCTACGGGCCATGGGAAGATCCCGGCCGGCTGATGCCAGTGCTCGTACGCAGCGCCCGCGCTGGTGTATGGCCGCCGCTGGTCGCACCTGACACTGCCCGTGATTTCGTGTGGGTCGACGATGCCTGCGATGCGCTGCTCGCTGCCGCCGACCCCCCCGCAGGCGAGCCCGGCGCGGTGTTCAATGTCGCAAGCGGCGTCGAGACGACGATCGGTGCCCTGGTCGAAATCGTCCGGGCGCTGTTCGAGGTCGCAGCCGAACCGGTGTGGGGCGAGCACCCCGCGCGGCGGTGGGACACCACCAGGTGGGTCGGCGATCCGACCCATGCTGAGTCACACCTGGGGTGGCGCGCGTCGACACCGCTCGCAGACGGACTCGCGCGGCTCGCCGCGTGGTTCGACGCACACCCTGAGCTTGACGGTCGCTACGCGCCTGCGAGCAGCGCGTGACACGTCCGCCGCGGGAGAACCTGGCGCTGCGCCGAGCCGAGCGGTGGAAACCCCCGGTCTTCACCCCGCACCAGGGCCGTCGCAGCAGCCTTACCGCAGCCGTCCGCCGCTTCTTCGACCTGCCCGCGGCCTCGCTGTGGCGGGACCTGGCCGAGCCGCTGGCAAGCACCGACGGAATCGTTGTCGACGTTGGCTGTGGAGCACAGCCGTACCGCCGGCTCCTGTCACCTAGAGCGCACTACATCGGCCTTGATACCGCGCGCGCGGCCAGCGACTTCGGCTATCAGATGCCCGACGTGCGGGTAATCGGTGACGACGGACGCTGGCCCGTGGGCGATGGCGAGGCAAACGTCGTCCTCGCGACCGAGACGCTCGAGCACGTGCCCGATCCAGGCGCGTTCCTGCGTGAGGCGCACCGGATCCTCCGACCCCGGGGGCGTCTGATCCTGACGGTCCCATTCTCTGCGCGCTGGCATTACATCCCCCATGACTACTGGCGCTTCACTCCGTCTGGGCTCGAGCTGCTGCTGGCGCGCGGTGGATTCGACGAGATCGTCGTCCACGGCCGCGGCAATGAGATCAGCGTCGCCTGCTACAAGCTGCTCGGCCTGTTGCTGGCTGCGGCACTCCGGCAGAACGACAGCGGCGGCTTCAAAATCCGTCCCACAACGGCGATCCTGGCGCCGTTCATCTTGTTGATGGCAGCGCTTGGCCGGGCATCTCTGTACGGCCGGGCGGGCGACGACTGCATCGGCTACACCGTTTACGCAGTGAGGATTTAGTCGTCCCTGGATGCGAATCGAAGCAGGGCTCCGCGTCCCAGCCTCACGATCGGTGCCTGGTTTCCAGCACGTAGGGCCCGAAGCTGCCGATGGCAGTGAACTTCAGGTCGAGGTAACGGATCAGCAGCGTCGGGCGCTTTGGCGGGCCGCCATAGAACGCGAGATCGCTGGCGTTTGTCACCTCGCACAAGTGCGGCGTGCGCTGGTCCGCGCGCAGCACGGTTTCCTGCTGGCTGTCAGAAAGGCTTAGCCAGTACACCTGCTGACCGGTGAGTGGGCTGGGGGTAGGAAGCCCTGTCCACATATTCAGCGAGTACATCCCAGGGTAGGTGACGAGGGCTTGGCAGCCGGCGGCGTGGATCGCCTTGACAAGGTGTTCGTACATGCTGCTCTCCGGCTGCAGGAGTCGCAGGCGTGAGGCGCCGCCGATCGTCAGCGCGACCTCCCCGTCGTAGGATGCTTTCGAGGCCTGGACGTTCTGCACGATTCCCGACCACACCAGGCCCGTCGCGATCACGGCGGTGAGCGCGCCGAGCGCCGAGGCGACAAGCGGTGACCGCGCCAGATTCCCGCCGCTCCACGCCGTCAGCTCGCTCCACCCGTCGGCTACGCAGACCGCGCCGCAGAGCACGAGCAGCAACGAGCCGACGGACACCTGGGTGCCCGCGACTGGATATGCCTGAAGACACTGGAGCACGGCAAGCGACGGGATCAGCAGCCGGATCAGCGCAGCCCGTGGTCCGGCGTCGCGCCGGGACGGGATCGCCGCCACCCAGGCGAGCGGCAGCGCCAGCGCAAACGTAGCGTCCGGCGAGATCGCGAACGGATAAGAATCGGTCATCGAGAGCAGAATCGCGACCCCCGCCAGCGTTCTCAGCGCCGCGCTGAGCAGAGTCGCCGTCACGCCTGGCTCCCGTATCCGCCCACGCGAGGTTTGGCGCACCACCCACGCAAAAGCGGTTGCGCCCAGCGGCCACCAGACGGCGTTGTCGCCCAGCGACAGCGGATACGACAGGAAACTCGCTGTCCGTGTCGGGAGAACGATGATCTGGTCGATCATGTCGGCGATGTTGGTCCCGAGCGCCAGCACTATCAGCACGCAGCAGATCAGGCAGGCGGCGAACCCGCCAATCAGCCAGATCGCCCACTCCCGGCCCCAGTCCGGCGGCCCCAGGCGGGCGCGCTCGTCCGGGTACGGCATCGCGATCATCGCCAGCGACGCGGTGCTGAGCACGGCGAGCAGCGCGAATGACCGGGTCGCTGCCGTGTCAAGCGTGGATGCCATGATCAGCGGCCCGACGAGCACCAGTGCGGCGACCGCGAGCCACCGCACGGCCAGCAGCCGCCCGAGCCAAGGGCTCGCCATGATCGCGGCGAACGCGATCGAGATGATCACAAAGCCGCCGATGTTGATCTTGGTCAGCAACAGCGCGGCGGCCAGTGCCCCGAGGGCGAACAGCGCGGACCGTTCGTGGCGATCGAGGGCAAACGCGATTACCAGCGCAATCACTGCTAGGAGACCGGTGACGAGCGCTACCGGGTGCATCGGCTCGTTGGTGAGGGCGCCGCCCAGTGAGAAGGCGACCGCCATCGCCGCCACGCCGAGCGCGAGCCGTCCGGTGAGCTTATGGGCGACGATCCCGATCGCGAAGGTCTCGAACAGCCAGAAACCGATCTGGATCAGGCGGCCGATGTCGGTCGTGATCACGTGGCCAACGAGCGCCGACAACGCCCCGAACAGCTCGTAGTAGAACGGGCCATATTCTGAGAAGTCCGAGGTGTAGAGCGGGTGGCCCGAGCCAAACAGCTTCAGCGAGTAGAGGAAGAAGCCCTCGTCGTCATACGTCCTGAACTGGCTGAACATCATGTAGTACGCGATCAGCCCGCACAGAACCAGTAGCGTCGCGTAGAGGGCAGCGGTTAGGAGCGCGCGGGCGCGGGCGGAGAGCGGCTGACCACCCACGCCGGTCGCCCCAGGGAGGCGGCGCAGGAGTTCGCCCGCGGTCGTTGGCACGCGAGGCAATGTAGCGAGCGCCGCGACGCCGGAAGCGGCCCGGTAACGTTTCGCTGCCGATGGAGCGCGTAGGCCCCAGGAGCGTTGGCGGATGCGTGGCCCGTGCCGCGCTGCTCCCGCCCGCCGCACTCGCGGTACACCAGCTCCGATTCCTATTGGCGTTCGGGCGCGATGCCGGCGAACAGCTGCAGGCTACCGGCCATTCGTACCTGCACTCGGCGGTTCCCTGGGTCATGATGCTGCTCGGCACCGCGGTCGGGCTGTTCCTGTGGGCGTTCGGCCGCGCACTCGCCGGCCGGCGGGTCGTCAGCAACCGCGCCACCGCAGACCACGCCAGCGCCTTCGTCAAGCTGTGGCTCGTTTGCTCGCTTTGCCTGCTTGCGATCTACACCTGCCAGGAGTTGCTTGAGGGGTGGTTCGCAGTCGGGCATGCCACCGGCTTCTACGGCGTGTTTGGGATGGGCGGCTGGTGGGCGATCCCGGCATCGGCCGGCGTTGGGCTGGTGTTGGCAGCGCTGTTCTACAGCGTCCATGCCGTTCTCGATGAGCTCGCCACCCGTCGCGGTGTCAGCTCGCGCTCGGCCGCGCCGGCGGCCCTCGTGATCGGAATGCCTCGGCGCACCCAGGCCGGCTCGCTGGCACCCGTTGCCGCAGGCTGGTCAGACCGCGGGCCGCCACTCCTCGCCTAACCGCGCCACATCTCCAAGCGAGGTGGCGTGTGCTTTCGCTCATCTCTACTTGAAGGAGTCCGGTGCAACCCATCGGCGACCGCCGAGTGCGGACGGTTCAAACCGTGCTCGGATTGATCTGGCTGCTTGACGGCGGCCTGCAGTTCCAATCATTTATGTATTCGCGCGGATTCATCGCGATGCTCGAAGGCACCGGCGCGGGCCAGTCCGGCTGGCTCGTCTCGACGGTCAACTGGGCGGCGAACATCGCCGGCTCGAACCTGACGCTGTTCAACACCCTGTTTGCGCTGACCCAGGTGGCGATCGGGGTTGGTCTGGTACTCGGGCCATCACTGCGTCCCTCGCTGGTCCGCTACGCCCTCGCCGGTTCGGCCGCCTGGGCCCTGATTGTCTGGTGGTTTGGCGAAAGCTTCGGCCAGATCTTCAGCTCCGCCGCGAGTCCGCTGACTGGTGCGCCGGGTGCCGCCTTGCTGTACGCGGTGATCGCTCTAATCGCGTGGCCAACGGAGAAACCCGGTGGACTGCTGGGCGCGCGCGGGGCGAAGGTGTTCTGGGCAGGGCTGTGGCTGGTGATGGCGTGGGAATGGCTGCTTCCCGGCAACAGCGCCCCAGGCGCCACCGCGGCGGCGATCAATGCCGCGCCGTCGGGGATGAGCTGGCTCAGCCAGATTCAAGACTGGGCGGCGTCGGCTGCCAGCACGGGCGGAGTGCCGATCGCGCTGGTGCTCGCCGCGGTATCGGTGGTGATTGCTGTCGGCGTCGCGTGCGGTTGGCAGGTGCGTAGGCTGTTGCTGCTGTCGGTCGTGCTGAACGTCGCCTACTGGCTACTCGGCCAGGGGATTGGCGGGATTTTCATCGGTGGGGCGACTGACCCCAACGCCGGTCCATTGTTCGTGTTGCTCGCCTACGCCGTATACGGCGTGATCCTCCCGCCGGAGACCGCGGGATTCGAAGAACGGAGAACGTAATGCGCAGATTCAGAACAGCCGCTATTGCCGCGGGCGTAGCGCTGGTAGTTGCAGGTTGTGCAGCCGCCGACAAGCCCGCGCCGGCGGCGATGACGATGACCACTTCAACGACGAGCGGCTCGATGGCCGGCATGAATATGTCCGGCAGCAGCGGGGCGTCCGACAGTGGCGCCGCAAGCAGCGCGGCAGTCGCGGCTGAACTGAAGGCCGTGCCGACGATCGGCGGGATCCGGCCAGTACCGACGCAGGTCGTCGGCAGCGCCGACTGGCAGGGGATGAAGATCACCGCCCAGCTGATGACCCCGGTTCCGTTCGTCGTCTTCAACGGCACCAGCGAGCATCTGTTCAAGGTCTCGAAGAAGACAAGCTTTCACCTGATGGTGATGCTCAACGACGCCCAGACTGGGGTGCCGATCCCGTACGCGTCGGTCTGGGCCACGATCAGAAATGCCCGCGGCGCGGTGGTCTTCGACGAACAGCAGTGGCCGATGATCTCGCGCTACATGGGTCCGCACTACGGCAACGACGTGGCCCTGCCCGGTCCCGGTCAGTATCAGCTGTCATTGCTGATTGGAGCACCGGAGACAGGCCGGCACCTGGAGTACGCGAACGTTTGGCTACACCCCCACACGGTCCATATGTCGTTCACCTGGAAGCCGCTTTAGGTGAGCGCAGGCAGTTCGATCTGGCGGCGGATCTCCCGCCGGCGCTTGCTCGCAGGAGCGTCGGCGGCCTTCGTCGCCGGCGCGGGAGTCGAGCTGGCGACAAGCAGCTCCAGTTCGTCGCTGCTGAAGGTCCCGCTGCCGGCACAGCCGGCAGGGCTCCCCGCACGTCAACACGCCTGGAACCACACGCTGGCCAGCGACAGCGACGGCAACAAGCTCGCGCCACGCCACCACCGGTTGGTGATCTTCAACCTCAACGCCACCCCGACCGCCGGCTATGCCCGCCTGCTCGAGGCCGTCCTGCGCGACCTCGAGCGGTCATACAAATGGGGTCCGGAAGGACTGCTGTTCACCGTCGGCTGGAGCCATTCGTACTTCCACCGCACGCTGCGCGTGGCCTCGCCGGTGCCGCCGCCGCGCGCGCTGTCGGACTTCGAGCTGCCCGCGACCGACTTCTACGACTGCTGCATCCACATCGCCTGCGATGACGGCCCGCGGCTGGCCGAGGTTGAGGCGATGCTGGTGCACCGGCTGGCGCGGATCATGGTCTGGCAGGACACCCGCACCGGGTTCACCGGAGCCGGCCTACCGGCCGCCAACCAGGACGTCGGTGGGATTCCGCCAGGTAACCCGGTGCCGGCGAGCTCGCCGCTGTTCATGGGGTTCCGCTCCGGCCTCAAGAAAAACCAGGCGACCGAGGACTACGTGACGATCCCGGACGGGCCGTTCGCGCAGGGCACAACCCAACATGTAAGCCACATGCGGCTCGATCTCGACAGCTGGTATCAGCAGCTTGATTACAGCCAGCGGGTGGCGCGGATGTTCGCCCCGCAGGTCAGCCCAAGACAGGAGGCGGCTTTCACTACGGATGCCGAGAGCGACCCGGGCGATTACAACCAGGCCGTCAACCGCTACGGCGTGCTCGGCCATTCACAAACGTCCGCGCGTGCGCGCGTCAACGGCAAGCCGATCATCCTCCGGCGTGATTTCGACACCGTTGACGGCGGCCAGGCCGGCCTTCACTTCGTAGCCTTGCAGCGCACGATCGAGGACTTCGTCAAGGTGCGCACAGCAATGAACGCCGCCACCGCCCAGCTGCAGAACCCGGTGATCACCTCGACCGTCAACAACGGGATCAACGCGTTCATGTTCGTCACGCGCCGCGCCAACTACGTCCTGCCCTCACGCAAGGACCGCAGCTTTCCGCTGCTGCCCGGGCGTGAGAGCGCGCTCGACTGATGCGGCGCACGCAGCGGCGCTGGTTGCACCTGGCACTGGTACTCGCGTTCACGCTCGCCGCCGCCGCCACGACCTTGGCGCCCGCGGCCCTCGCCGACGGCGATCCTGGCAGTGACGTGCTGGTCTACCAGCCCTTGTTCTTTGAGCCCGACGCCGGCGTCCCGGTGCCGGCACAGGTGCAGCTCGGCGATCTGCTCGAGCGGCTCAGCAAGACGAGCTTCCCGGTCCGCGTTGCGCTGATCTCAAGCCCGGAGGATCTCGGTGCGATCAGCGCCGCCTGGCAAAAACCACGCGAGTACGCGCCGTTCCTCGGCTACGAGCTGTCGGTCGCTTATACGGGGCGCTTGCTGGTGGTGATGCCGGGCGGGTACGGCTTCTACTGGGTCGGCCATCCCTCCTCCGCCGGTTACGCCGCGCTCGCCGCGCTGCCGACGCCGGGCAGCGGCGGCAAGAACCTGGCCGACGCCGCGCTGTCAGCGATCCGCGCACTGGCGGCTACGGCTCATTTCACCCTGCCGAGTAAGGGCTCCGCGACGCCAACCGGGGGCAGCGGCAACGCCAAGTCAGCGGCGCCGACAACCGCACCGATCCTGATCGGCGGCCCGCCGCCCGCGTCGGGTTCGACCCGCGTGATCGCGTTTGTGGTGCTGATCGGGCTGGCGGCGTTGATCGTCGGCTTCCGCGTCGCCTACGCGCGGCGTCGCAAGCAGATCGCAAGCGGTGCCCTGTCGGCCCGTGAGTACGCGCGAAGCCTGGTGCCCTCGCTCCGACTGACCGTGATCCTGATCACCCCACTGGCGTTGGCGCTCGTCGCGTACCTGCTGATCTCAAAGCCGAACGCACCGCTCTCACAGCGTGCCGCGCTGCTGGCGAACCCCGACCTCGATCCCGGCACGGCACTGCGCATCCCGGCGCCCACGTTCAAGCTCGTTGACCAGAACGGGCAGGCTGTGTCGCTGAATCAGTTCCACGGCAAGGTCGTGATCCTCAGCTTCGACGATTCCGAGTGCGCGACGGTCTGCCCGATCACCACAACCGCGATGCTCGACGCCAAGGCGATGCTCGGCGCGGCCGGTCATGACGTCCAGCTGCTGGGAATCGACGCTAACCCCAAGTCGACCTCGCTTGAGGATGTCGCCTCATACACCGAGGTGCACGGGATGGTCGGCCAGTGGGACTTCCTGACCGGCACGCTGCCGCAGCTACGGCGCGTCTGGAAGGACTACTCGATCACCGCCGAAATCGATAAAAGCCTGGTCGATCACACGCCCGCGATCTTCGTGATCGGACGAACCGGCAGGCTCGTCAAGCTGTTCCTGACAGCGCAGTCCTATTCAGCGATCGGCCAGCTCGGACAGCTGCTGGCGACCAGCGCCGCAACCGCGTTACCCGGGCATCCAAAGGTGAACTCGGATATCTCCTATCAGCACATCGCGGGGGTGCCGCCAACCGAGAGCGTGCTGATCCCCAAGTTCGGCGGCGGCACCGTCAAGCTCGGCCCCGGTAAGCCGCGGCTGTTCCTGTTCTTCGCCACCTGGGACCAGCAGTTCACTGACCTGACCGACGGAATCGCCCAGCTCAGCGACTACCAGGTGCTCGCCCAGCAGTACCACCTGGCGCAACTGACCGCCGTCGACGAGACCGCGGTCGAGCCGCCGCATGCGCTCGCCCCGTTCATGTCTTCGCTGACGAGCCTGCCGCCGTTCCCGATCGGGCTTGACCGAACAGGGCAAATCGCCGACGGCTACGAAGTCCAGGGGCAGCCCTGGCTGGTGCTGGTCAACGCCCAGGGCGTGGTCGTCTGGTCGCAGCAGATCACCGGCCTGAAGTGGCCGACCCCGCCGGCGCTGGTCAAGCAGGTCCGCACGGCACTGTCGGCTGTACGGACCTCCCCGGGAAGCCTGAAGAGCGAACTTGCCGGCTCGCCGCCGGTGCTGGCGGCGCTCCACGCTCAAGCCTCGCGGTTGCTGTTCGGCGGCTGGCCGGTGCTCGACAACCGCTTGCTCCACCTGCTCGGCCACCCCGTCGTAATCAACGTCTGGGCGTCATGGTGCCCGGCGTGCACGCAGGAGTTCAACCTGTTCGCCACGGCGTCGGCGCAGTACGGCAAGCACGTCGCGTTTCTCGGCGCCGACGTCAATGACAACCCAGCGAACGCCGAGGCGTTCCTGTTCCAACACCACGTGAGCTATCCGAGCTACGCACTGAGTGCAACGTCGGCGCTTTCACCGATGGCGCAAATCGAGGGCACGCCGACCACCGTCTACATCTCCGCCAGCGGCCACGTCGTCGACGTCCACACCGGCCAGTACGAGTCCCAGGGCACGCTCGATAACGACATCGCCACCTACGCCTACGGCGATAACTAGGCCGCTTGGTCCGGGACTGGTCCAGCTAGACCAGTCCCGGAAACCGTAGGCTTCACTGCATGACATGGACGGTGAGCCTGACCGCGCCGCCCGAGGCCCACGCCTCGCAGCTGCCTGAGGCGCTGGCAGCGGCCGTGGCTGGCGCCCTGACGCGGCCGGCGCTCCAGCAACCGGCGTGGCCGGACGCCGGGCATGTCGCGCAGGTTTTGGGGATCCTTGAGGCGGTCCCGCCGATCGCGGTTCCGGCGGAGATCGACAAGTTGCGGGAACGCATGGCGGCGGTCGCGCGCGGGGAGTCGTTCCTGTTGCAGGGCGGCGATTGCGCCGAGACGTTCGCCGACAACACCGAGGCCCACCTCCGCTCGACGATCCGGACCCTGCTGCAGATGGCGGTCGTGCTGACGTATGGGACTTCGATGCCGGTCGTCAAGGTCGGCCGACTCGCCGGGCAGTACGCAAAGCCACGGAGTTCTGAACTGGACGAGGACGATTTGCCCTCCTACCGCGGAGACATGATCAACGCGATCGAACCGACCGCGGAGGCGCGGCGACCCGATCCCGGCCGGCTGATCCGGGCCTACGCGAACGCCGCCGCAGCGATGAACCTGACCCGTGCGATCACCGGCGCTGGACTCGCCGACCTGCATCACCTGCACGAGTGGAACATGGATTTCGTCCGCCGCTCGAGCGCCGGCGAGCGCTACGAACGTGTCGCCACCGAGATCGATCGCAGCCTGCGCTTCATGTCTGCGTGTGGCGTCGAGGACTCCTCGCTGCACTCGGTCGAGATGTACTCGAGCCACGAGATGCTCGTCCTTGAATACGAGCAGGCGTTGCTGCGCGCGGAGCAGGACCGGCTGTATCTGCTCTCCGCCCACCAGCTTTGGATCGGCGATCGTACCCGCCAGCTCGATGGTGCTCACGTTGCCTTGGCGGCGCTGATCGCCAACCCGGTTGGTGTCAAGCTAGGGCCGGAAGCGACTCCCGATGAAGCTGTCGAGCTGGTCGAGCGCCTTGACCCGGACCGCCGTGACGGGCGCGTCACCCTGATCTCGCGGATGGGCAACGACAAGGTCAGGTCGTTGCTGCCGCCGATCGTCGAGGCCGTGACGAGAGCGGGGCACCTTGTGGTCTGGCAGTGCGACCCGATGCACGGCAACACCGAAGAATCACCGGACGGCCACAAGACCCGCCGGTTCGAGCGGATCATGGATGAGGTGGAGGGCTTCTTTGAGGTGCACCACCAACTCGGCACTCACCCCGGCGGGATCCACGTCGAGCACACCGGTGAGAACGTCACCGAATGCCTCGGCGGCGCACAGGAGATCTCGCAGGAGGAACTCGGGTCACGCTATGAGACCGTCTGCGACCCGCGGCTGAATACCGAGCAGGCGCTCGAGCTCGCGTTCCGCGTCGTTGAGATGCTGCGGCGCGGCGCCTGAGACGGGGCCGACTGTTTCCACGGCGTGTTCTAACCTCGTTGCTCGCCTACCTGGAGAGGTGGCAGAGCGGTTGAATGCGCCGGTCTCGAAAACCGGTATGGGCCATTGGTCCATCGGGGGTTCGAATCCCCCCCTCTCCGTCGTGTGATGAGTCGGCGGATCCAGCGAGGTCCTGCCGCACGCCGATAGCACGCCTGCAGGAGACCTCGAGGTTCGCACTTCATCCGGATCCGTCGTTGTCCCGCCTCTCCTCGTAGAGTTGTCGCGTGCCGACCCGGAGAACATCAGGGCAGAT
>Ga0302314_10011642_pt1 | contig 15326 bp, 14 predicted proteins | sample III_Palsa_N2_3_FD_200533 | JGI IMG/M metagenome (GOLD analysis project Ga0302314, IMG submission 200533) | Peat permafrost microbial communities from Stordalen Mire near Abisko, Sweden - III_Palsa_N2_3 | ecosystem: Environmental > Terrestrial > Soil > Palsa > Peat permafrost | place: Sweden...
TGGGCGCCACCTCCGGCGACACCGGCTCGGCGGCGATCGAGGCCTGCCGCGACCGCGACGCGGTCGACATCTTCATCCTCTATCCCGCCGGCCGCACCTCCGACGTGCAGCGCAAGCAGATGACGACAGTACCCAGCGCCAATGTTCATGCCGTCGCCATCGAAGGCAATTTCGACGATTGCCAGGCGCTGGTGAAATCGATGTTCAACGACGCCGGCTTCCGCGACACGCTTTCGCTGGCGGCGGTCAATTCGATCAACTGGGCGCGAATCATGGCCCAGATCGTCTATTACGTGGTCGCCGCGGTCGCGCTGGGCGCGCCGGGGCGCAAAGTGTCCTTCGCCGTGCCGACCGGCAATTTCGGCAATGTCTATGCCGCCTATGCCGCCAAGCGCATGGGCCTGCCGATCGAAAAACTGATCGTCGGCACCAACAGCAACGATATTCTTGCCCGGTTCTTCGCCACCGCCGAGATGCGCAAGGCGGCGGTGGTGCCGACCTATAGCCCGAGCATGGACATCCAGGTATCGAGCAATTTCGAGCGGCTGCTGTTCGAACTGCTGGGGCGTGACGGCGGGCTGGTGGGGGCCAAGCTGGCCGAATTCCAGGCGACCGGCGCCTTCGGCGTCTCACCGGAGATTTTCGCCGAAGTCACCAGCCTGTTCAGCGGCGCCGCGGTCGACGATGCAACCACCAAGGCGACGATTACCGACATCTACCGTAAGACCGGCTATATCCTGGACCCACATAGCGCCGTCGGCGTAACCGCGGCCCAACGCGCGGCCGGCGATCCGGCGACGCCGATCGTGGCGCTGGCCTGCGCCCATGCCGCCAAGTTCCCCGAAGTGGTGACCGAAGCCACCGGCGTCCATCCGACCCTGCCGCCGCACATGGCCGACCTGTTCGACCGGCCCGAACGCATCGTCACCCTGCCCAACGACTTGGGCAAGGTGCAGGCCTATGTCCGCGCCCATGCGCGAATCGGAAGGAATTAGGAAGAGGATTTGTAGGATGGGTAGAGCGGAGCGAAACCCATCGTCACGGGCACTCATGATGGGTTTCGCTCCGCTCTACCCATCCTACATACTGTCCGGCTCGGACAGGGAATATTGGTGCGGTCGAGAAGACTCGAACTTCCACGGGGGTTAGCCCACAGCGACCTCAACGCTGCGCGTCTACCAGTTCCGCCACGACCGCACTGTGAGCCACCGGCTCTGAGGTTGGAGGGGGATAGCAAATCGCTTGTCCCACCGCAAGGCGCGCTGGCCCAAGGACGAAGTCGATCATCCTCAACCCCTGCGAGCTTGACAAAGACCGTACGGTGCCGTACGGTCCAGGTGAAGGGTGATCGCCATGCTGAGCAAGGGCGCGGAAGAAGCGCGCAATCAACTGCCCAATATTCTGGATGCGGCCGAGAGTGGTCTGTCCACGATCATAACGCGGCACGGAAAGGCCGTTGCCGCCTTGGTTCCCATTGATGCTTACCGTGCTGTTGCGCGGCAGCAGCCTTTGACGCCCATTGCGGGTTCAGGCCGCGGGCTATGGGGAGCGGTCGGCGCGGACACGATCGACGAATTGCGAGACGAATGGGAGCGTTAGAATTCGACGACCTCCCGGAGCAGGCGCTTCTCCTGATCGATTCTGCTCCGATCATATATATCCTGGAAGGTCATCCGGAATTCGGCCCTTATTTCGGGCCCCTGTTCCATGCGCACGCCGGCGGTCGCTTGCGCTTCGCGGTTACAACTGTCGCGATGGCCGAGATATTGACCGGTCCGATGCGAGCCGGTGACGACGCTCTGGCGCAGCGATATCGGGCAATTCTCGAATCATGGCAGGTCGTGCCGCTCGACGCCGATATCGCGGAGAGCGCCGCGCGGCTGCGCGCCTCACTCCGCCTCAAACTTGCCGATGCCGTTCAGGCCGCGAGCGCATTGCACATCAATGCGGCAGCTCTGGTAACGCATGACCGCGATTTTTCACGAGTCCGTTCCCTGCGCGTGATTGCCTGAACGCCATGCGTGCGAAAGCGGCGAATGCGATTGATATGCCCCACTGCCTGCGTCAGGATCGCTGAAATCATTCTGGGGAACACACATCATGACGACAGGCCTGAACGACGATGCCGTGACCCGACTCTTGGACATCCAGTGCATCCAGCGGGCGATCGGCCTCTATGTCATCGCCGTCGATACGCGGGAATTGTCGCTGTTCGACCAGGTCTTCGTGCCCGAGGCGCAGATCATACTGGGCGGCGTGGGGGAGATGACGCCCGCCAGCTATATCGCCATGGCCGGGCCGGCATTGGGGCATCTCAGCGCCACCCAGCACCATCTGGGCCTGCCGGTAATCGACCTGCATGGCGATCATGCCCATGCCCGCTGCTATTTCATGGCCCAGCATGTCCGCAACGACCTGGCGCCCAACCCCTTCCTGCTGATCGGCGGCTGGTACACCGACGATTTGGTCCGCACCGAGGCCGGCTGGCGCATTACGCGGCGGATCGGCACGGCCGTCTGGTACGACGGCAACCCGGAGGTGCTGGGCATGGGCGACTTCCCGATGGGCGCCACCCCACGCGGCGACGGCCACCTGCCGCCGGCTTGGCTGATGGGGTAAAATTGCCCGCAGCACATTGACACGGCCGTAAGTTTCGCTAGATTGCGCGGCTTGCTTGGGACCGACGCTGAGAAGCGACGGGCGCCCAGACTATTTTTTTGCCCAGGCCGTTGCCGGATATTCGTCAGGCCCGGCGCAGTTTCAGGATTATAGCGATGTTCGCAGTCATCAAGACCGGCGGGAAACAATATCGGGTCGCCTCCGGCGATGTGATCAAGGTTGAGAAGCTCGAGGGCGAAGCCGGCGCGACCATCGCGCTCGACCAGGTTCTGATGGTCGGCGACACGATCGGCACCCCGCTAGTCGCCGGCGCCACCGTGTCGGCCGAGGTGATCGCACAGGATCGCGGACCGAAGGTTATTATCTTCAAGAAGAAGCGGCGGCAGAATTATCGCCGCAAGAACGGTCATCGCCAGGACCTGACGGTTCTGCGCATCACCGAAATCTCCGCAGCGTAAGGTAGAGAGCCATGGCACATAAGAAAGCCGGCGGCAGTTCGCGCAACGGTCGCGATTCCGAGGGCCGCCGCCTCGGCGTGAAGAAGTTCGGTGGCGAGTTCGTCGTTGCCGGCAACATCATCATCCGCCAGCGCGGCACAAAGGTGCATCCGGGCGCCAATGTCGGCATCGGCAAGGATCACACCCTGTTCGCGCTTGAGCACGGCCATGTCGCTTTCGCGAAGGTTCGCGGTGGCCGTCAGGTCGTGAAGGTTATCCCGCTCCCGGCTGAGACCGCCGAAGCAGCGGAATAGCGTTCGCCGGGCCACCCGGCCCGGAAACCGCCGTGGTTTTGGGGCCGAAGGCCCTTTAGGATCGGCACATGAAGTTCCTCGATCAGGCCAAGATTTTCTTGAGCAGCGGCGATGGCGGCGCGGGCTGTACCGCGTTCCGGCGCGAGAAGTTCATCGATAAAGGCGGCCCCAACGGCGGCAATGGCGGTCGTGGCGCCGATGTCGTGTTCGAGGTGGCCGAGGGCCTGAACACGCTGATCGATTTCCGCTATCGCCAGCATTTCAAGGCAAAGCGCGGCGAGAATGGCCGCGGCAGCGACTGCACCGGCGCCGATGCCCCGGCTCTCATCATCAAGACCCCGCCCGGCACTGAAATCCTAGACGAGGATGGCGAGACTGTCCTGGCCGACCTGACCGAGGTCGGCGATCGGCTGGTATTCCTGCGCGGCGGCGACGGAGGCTTCGGCAATGCCCATTTCAAGACCTCGACCAACCGCGCCCCCCGTAAATCCACCCCCGGCTGGCCGGGCCAGGAACGCTGGGTGTGGCTCAGGCTGAAACTGATCGCCGATGCAGGCATCGTCGGCCTGCCCAATGCCGGCAAGTCCACCTTCCTGGCCGCGACCACCCACGCCAAGCCGAAGATCGCCGACTATCCGTTTACGACACTGACCCCCAATCTGGGCGTGGTGCGGGTCGACGACCGCGAATTCGTGCTGGCCGACATTCCCGGGCTGATCGAGGATGCGCATGAGGGCGCCGGGCTGGGCACGCGCTTCCTCGGCCATGTCGAGCGCACCGGCGTGCTGCTGCATCTGGTCGACGCCACCGACCCCAATCCGGTCAAGGCCTATCGCACAGTCCGCCACGAGCTCGAGGCCTATGGCCAGGGCCTGGCCGAAAAGCCCGAGATCATCGCACTGTCCAAAACCGATGCGATCCTGCCGACTGAACTCACCGCCGCCAAGCGCAAGCTGACCCGGGCTACCGGCAAGGTGCCTCTGGTCCTGTCGTCCGCAAGCGGCACAGGGGTCCGCGAGGCGCTGGCCGCGCTGCTGCATATCGTCGATGCCGGCCGTGTCGAGCAGGCAATCGCCCAGATACCGCAGGAAGAGCGGGCCAGCTGGCATCCGACCGATGGCTGATGCGGCGTCGGTTGCCCATCCTCCAGTTTCCCCACTTTCCCAGGCGCGACGCCTTGTCGTGAAGATCGGCTCCGCCCTCATCGTCGATGACAGCGGGGATATAAGGCAAGGCTGGCTGGAAAGCGTAGCCGACGATATCGCGGCCCTGCGCCAGAACGGCGTCGAGACCATCGTCGTCACCTCCGGCGCCGTCGCCATCGGCCGCCGTGTGCTGGGGCTGGAGCGCACCCGTTCGCTCAGGATCGAGGAGAAGCAGGCTGCTGCGGCGACCGGCCAGGTCCGGCTGGTCGAGGCCTACCGGGCCGGCCTGGCACGTCACGGCATCGTCGCCGCGCAGATTCTGGTCACGCCCGACGATACCGAGGCGCGCCGCCGGCACCTGAACGCCCGCGCGACGCTGAACGCGCTGCTGACATTGGGCGCGGTGCCGATCATCAACGAAAACGACACGGTGGCGACCGCCGAACTCCGTTTCGGCGACAATGACCGGCTGGCCGCGCGCGTCGCCCAGATGGCGAGCGCCGATACGCTGGTCCTGCTCAGCGATATCGACGGTCTCTACACCGCCGATCCGCGCAAAGACCCGGCAGCCGCCCATATTCCAGAGGTGGCCGAAATGACCGCCGAGATCGAGGCGATGGCGGGCGAGGCGCGGCCCGGAATCAGCTCCGGCGGCATGGTGACGAAACTGGCGGCCGCCAGGATCGCCACCGCCGCCGGCTGCCGCATGGCGATCACAGACGGCCATCCATTCCATCCGCTGTCGGCGCTCAAGGCCGGCGCCCGTGCAACCTGGTTCGCCCCCAGCGCCGAGCCCTTGACCGCGCGGAAGCGCTGGATCGCCGCGCATGTGTCGGTCGAGGGGCATGTGATCGTCGATGACGGCGCGGTGCGCGCCCTCGCCTCAGGCAAAAGCCTGCTGCCCGCCGGCGTCACCGAGGTTACCGGCCAGTTCGACCGCGGCGACCTGATCGGCATCCAGGGCAAGGATGGGCGCGAGATCGCGCGCGGCCTGTCGAACTACAGCGCCGACGAGGCCCGGGCGCTGGCCGGACGCCATAGTGGTTTATCGGAATCGATTCTGGGCTATCGTGGCCGCGAGGAACTGATCCATCGCGATGATTTGGTGCTGACATGAAATTTCTTGCCGCGGCTTGGTCTTTGCTTATCGCCCTATCGCTGGCGGGAATCGCGGCGGCGGCGCCGACCGACGATATCGCCGACGCGTTGGTTGCGGCCGGCTCCAAGCCCCAGATCACCGCCGACAGCCTGCCGGCCGACTTCGCCCGCCTGACCAAGTTCACGCGCCATGAGGCGAACGGCATGGTCATTTTCGCCGATGGCGGGCCGACCGACGGCTATGTGCGCCATGCCCAGGCGCAGTATGATACCTCGGCCGTTCCCCGCAGCGGACCGAGCGCACCGTTATTCTCCGTCGCTTTCGAACTGACCAACCAGCCGGACTTCACTTTCGAAGGGTTGGCAGCGGCCCTGGAACAGCGGCTGGGAACGCCGACGACCAGCTCCAACCAGATCGGCGCGACCTTCCGCACCTGGCTGCTGAAAAACCCCGACGGGCGCAGCTTCACGATTGCCCAGGCGCAAGGCTCCGACAATGGCGACCCGGTCACCATCGTCCATCTGATCCAGAAGCGATGAGCGATTTCGATCCGACCGATCCCGGAAGCTACCGCTTCTGGGCGACCGAGCATGTGCGCTTTGCCGACCTGGACATGCTCGGCCATGTCAACAACAAGGCTTATGCGACCTATTTCGAAACCGCGCGGGTTAACTATATGACAGCATGCGGCCTGTCCGACGGCGTGCGCGTCGGCGTGGCGATGGTTCGGCTGGAGATCGATTATCGCAAGGAAATCCGGTTTCCGGCGACGCTGAAGCTGGGTGTCAGGCTCTGCAAGCTCGGTAACAGCTCGCTGACCTTGGCCTGCGCAATCTTCGACGGCGAGGTCTGCGCCTCGACCTCGAAGTCGGTCGCCGTCCGCTTCGACGCCGAGACACGCGGATCGAAGGCATTCACGCAGGCGGAACGCCAAGCACTGGAGAGTTATCTCTTATGAACCGAGCCAGCGTCGACCCGACTACCACGCCGAGGACGATCCGGCGCCTGGATTACCGGCCGCCGGATTTCCGGGTCCGTCATCTGAGCCTCGATTTCCACCTGGAGCCGCAGGCGACGACGGTCCGCGCACGGCTGGACATAGAGCGCACCACTGATGCCGGTGTGGCGCTCGTTCTGGACGGGCGAAAGCTGGACCTGGTTTCCGTCGTCGTGAACGGAGAGGTGCTGGCCGCAAAGGATTACACGGCCGATGCCGAGCACCTGACCATCCCCGGCATCGGCAAGCGCGCCGCGATCGAGATCGAGACCGTGATCGATCCGTCCGCCAACACCTCGCTCGATGGGCTCTACCGGTCCTCCGGCTCGTTCTGTACCCAGTGCGAACCTGAAGGATTCCGCAAGATCACCTATTATCTCGACCGGCCGGACATCATGGCGCCGATGACGGTCAGGATGGCGGCGGACAAGGCCGAGTATCCGGTGCTGCTGTCGAACGGCAATCCGGTCGAGACCGGCGATCTGGCGGGTGGCCGGCATTATGCCGTGTGGGACGACCCATTTCCCAAATCGAGCTATCTGTTTGCGCTGGTCGCCGGCTCGCTGTCGCACATCAACGACAGGTTCGTGACCGCGTCGGGCCGCACCGTGACGCTCGGCATCTATGCCGCGCCGGCGGATCTCGACAAGCTGGACCATGCGATGCGGTCACTGAAGGCGTCGATGAAGTGGGACGAGAGCACGTATGGCCGGGAATACCAGCTCGACGTCTTCAACATCGTCGCGATCGGCGATTTCAATATGGGGGCGATGGAGAATACTGGCCTCAATATCTTCAACACCAAATACGTGCTCGCCAGCCCGGACACGGCGACCGATGTCGACTATGCCGGGGTCGAGGGCGTGATCGCCCATGAATATTTCCACAATTGGAGCGGCAACCGCGTCACCTGCCGCGACTGGTTCCAGCTGAGCCTCAAGGAAGGACTAACCGTCTTCCGCGACCAGCAATTCTCCGCCGACATGGCGGGCGAGGCGGTGAAGCGGATCGGCGATGTCGACCGGTTGCGCCGATCCCAGTTTCCAGAGGATTCCGGGCCGATGGCCCATCCGATCCGGCCGGACAGCTATATCGAGATCAACAATTTCTACACTCCGACCGTCTATGAGAAGGGCGCCGAGGTCATCCGCATGATCCGCACCCTGCTGGGCCCCAAGGGTTTTCGCGCCGGCATGGACCTCTATTTCGCGCGCCATGACGGCCAGGCCGTCACCTGCGACGACTTCGTCCAGGCGATGGAGGACGCGACCGGCGAAGACCTCGGCCAGTTCCGCATCTGGTACAGCCAGGCCGGCACGCCGCTGGTCGCGTCGCAAAGCACCTACGATGCGGCATCGAAGCGCTTCAGCCTGACGCTCAGCCAATCGACCGCCGCCACGCCGGGCCAGCCGGAGAAGGCGCCGCTGCTGATCCCGATCCGCGTCGCGTTGATCGGCCCGGAGGGCAATGCCCTGCCCCTGGATTCGATGGGCGCGACCGAACGCGTGCTTGAACTCAAGACGGCCAGCGCGCGGTTCGATTTCGACAATATCCCGGCCCGGCCGATCCCGTCCCTGCTGCGCGGCTTCTCCGCCCCGGTGCGTCTGGCGACCGATCTTGGCGGGGCAGAGCTCGCCTTCCTGGTCGCCCATGACAGCGACCCGGTCGCCCGCTGGGATTCCGGCCAGGAGTTGGCGGTGCGCACGATGCTGGCCAGCGCGGCACAGCCCGCCCACCCCGACGCATCGAAGCTGATCGAACTGCTGACCGACGCCATCGGCACGATGCTGAAGGACCGCGAGCTCGACCCCGGCCTGGCCGCGACGATGCTGATGATGCCCGATGCTGCGGCGCTCGCCGAATTCACCAGCCCGGTCGATGTCGCCGCCCTGACCGCGACGGCGCGGCACATCCGCACGACCTTGGCCAAGCGCCTGCGGCCGATCCTGCTCGACGTCTATGCCCGCACCGGGCCCGGCAACGGAGACAGCGAGGACGACCTGTCGGCCCCCGCTATGGGCCGCCGCGCGCTGCACAACGCCGTTCTGCGCCTGCTGATGACCGTGCCGGACGCCGAAACCATTGCGCTGGCCGACCGCCAGTTCCACGCGGCGCGCGGCATGACGCTGCGCATCGGCGCGCTGGCTGCCCTAGCCGACACGGAGGGACCGGAACGTGAGGCGGCGCTCGCCGCCTTCTATGAACGGCACAAGGACAACGCGCTGACCGTCGACAAATGGTTCTCCGTCCAGGCCCGCGCCGACCGGGCGCAGACATTGAACGATGTCCGCCGGCTTATGCGCCATCCCGACTTCGCCACCGGCAACCCGAACCGGCTGCGCGCCCTGATCAGCGGCTTCGCCGACGGCAATTTCGCCCGGTTCCACGACCCCGAGGGCGAAGGCTATCGCCTGCTGGCCGACATCGTCGCCCATCTCGACACCACCAACCCGCAGGTCGGCGCCCGCATGCTGGGCCCTTTGCGCCAATGGCGCCGCTTCGCCAAACCGCAGCGCGGCCGGATGGAGGCGGTGCTGAAAGGCCTAATCGAACGGGTGAAGTCGCGCGATATCTTCGAGGTGCTGAGCAAGAGCCTCGCGCCTTAGGCTCTATTCGTTCTTGAATAGTTCCTAAATGCCGTCTATATTGGCGGCATGTCCAAGCTGCTGATCAAGACGGAAGTCGACGTCATTCCCGATGTCCCGCGCAAGGGACGGGGCGCCGTTTCCAACCGGCCGAGTGCGCGTTTCGATTCGCCGGATCGCGTCGCCACCGATGACGGATGGGGCGACGCCGAGCCGGAAGAATGGGAAAGCGCGCCGTTCCAGACTGTCCTTGGCATCGACACGACCAAGAAGATCATCACCCACAACACCTCGCCCGATGTCGGGTTCGACCGCTCGATCAACCCCTATAAGGGCTGCGAGCATGGCTGCATCTATTGCTTCGCCCGGCCGACCCACGCGTACCTGAACCTGTCGCCGGGGCTGGATTTCGAGACCAAGATTTTCCGCAAGCCCGATGCGCCCGAGTTGCTGCGCCAGGAGCTGTCGGCCCGTAACTACACACCGGCGACGATCCAGCTCGGCATTAATACCGACGCCTATCAGCCGACCGAGCGGACGGAGAAACTGACCCGCCGAATCTTGGAGGTGCTGGCCGAGTTCCAGCACCCGGTCGGCATCCTGACCAAATCGGCGCTGATCCAGCGCGACATCGATATATTGGGGCCGATGGCGGCGAAGGGGCTGGTCAAGGCCGGGGTATCGATCACGACGCTAGACCGCGACATGGCGCGGATCATGGAGCCACGCGCGGCAACGCCGGCCAAGCGGCTGGACACGATCCGGGCGCTGAAATCGGCCGGCATCCCGGTCTTCGTCATGTCCGCCCCGATCATGCCGGGCCTGACTTGCCATGAGCTGGAAAGGATATTGGAAGCCGCCGCGGAGGCAGGCGCCGAACGGGCGGGCATGACCATCGTCCGCCTGCCTTGGGAGATCAAAACCCTGTTCGAGGAATGGCTGCGCGGCCATTTCCCCGACCGCGCCGAAAAGGTGCTGAGCCTGATCCGCCAATGCCGCGACGGCAAACTGAACCAGGCCGAGTTCGGCAAACGCATGACCGGCACCGGCCCCTATGCCCAGCTGCTGCAGCAGCGCTTCGAGAAGGCGGTGAAACGCTATGGGCTGGACAGGGAGCGGACGCCGATGAACCTGCTGCGCTTCAAGGTGCCGACGAAGCAGATGTCGCTGTTTTAGTAGGGCGGATTAGCGCAGCGTAATCCGCCAGCCGCGCAACACGCGGCATTCGGTGACGCTGGCTACTTGCGTCGGCGGATTACGCTCTGATGTCCTTCGTCAAGGGTATTGGGCATAGGTTATGATCTCCAGGCGGGTTTCGCTGGAGCGGATGGTAGTGATGATCGTGCAGCGGTGGAGACGAAGCCTGAGACGTCGGTGATCAAGCTCTGATTCGCGGATTTGGCCGCATTTCCGAATTTCGTCCGGGGCTGTCCCTGTCTTCGCACGGGCGTCGATCGCATGATCGGCCACACAGCGTAATCGGGAGTTCCCCTGCCGTGGCTTCGTCCCCGCCGCTACACGATGTCTGGGTTGGCCGCTTGGTTCAGCGGGTCATTGGTGCAACGCGGGCTGCGCGATCGATTGCCCAGATGAAGCCCGACAGTTCACGCGCGATCGCGGTGACGACCACAGTCGGCTTTTTGCCGTTGCGGGTCAGCGCCCGATAGCGGCCGGTGAGGCGATGCTGCGCCTTCCAGGCGATCTCGCGCACCGCGCGCGGTGCAGCCTCGACCTTGGCCAGCTTCTCCTTGCCCAGGCGCGGCGGATGGCGGTAGCTCCAGGAGCACTCGACGAGAATGCGCCGTGCCCGGCGGTTGCCGGCCTTGGTGATGCCGGCGCGCCGGGTCGTCTCGCCGGTCGACTGTTCGCTCGGCACCAAGCCGAGATAGCCCATCAGTTCGCGCGCGGTGGCAAACCGCGACAGATCGCCGATCTCGGCCAGGAAGGCGCTTGCCGAGACGAGATCGAACCCGCGCATCGCCATCAGGGCCGTGACCACCTCGGCCAACGACCAGTCCGGCAACGCCGTGCGGATCGCCTGCTCCAGCCGCGCCACGCGCCCCTGTGCTTCTCGTACCGCCAACAGCATCTCTTCAAAGGCGATGCGCTGTTCGGCGTGCTCCAGCTTCTGGCTCAAGAGCCAGGTCATATGCATCCGGGTCCAGTGGCGCTTGCCCTCATAGTGCCGGCCGAGCCGCAGCAGCAGCGACAGCACCTGCTGCCGTTTGGAGACGAGGTCCGCCACCGCGGCTTCGCGCGCACGCGTCAGATCCCGCATCGCTTCGTGGCGCGTATCGGGAACCCACACCGCCGTCAGCTCTCCGGCACGCAGCAACCTTGCCAAGCTCAGCGCATCACGCCGGTTGGTCTTCACCCGGTCGCCGGCCTTCTTCGGGATCAGCGATGGCGCCACCACCATGCACTCATGGCCAAGACGCTCGATCAGCCGGTGCAGCTCATAGCCGGTCGGGCCGGCCTCATAACAAAACATCAGACGCCGATACCGCTGCTCAAGCTTCTTCACCAGCTTGACCGCAGCCGCCTCGCTGTTCTCGATCTCGCCTAGAAAACGAATCTCACCAGTCCGACCCTCTTCCGCAATCGCCACTGTGTGATGCAACTTCGCCGTATCGAATGCCACGTAGGCTACGCTATCATCTCCCATGACACGTCCTCCTTGTCTGAGGCTCTACCCGGACCACCCGGACAACCCTCGATAAAACATCGAGGGCGTGTCGCCTCAAAAAAAGGACATACGGTCTTCGCTAATCCGACCTACAAAATGCAAATCAAGTAACAACCACCCGCACCCGCGCCAGGTTGATCTGCCGTCGATGCACTGCATTCACATCCCCCTCACGATGCGCCGTCACGCGAGCCGATGGGAAATAAGTCCCCGGCTTGTCGAAGCGGTGGGTGACGTTCAGGCTTATGCGCAACGAGCGGCCGTCGATATTGCCGTGTTTGACCGGCCAGTGCCCAGTGCCGTCGAAATCCCATTCGGCGGCGATGATCGTCCCCGCATCGGGCGGCGCCTCGGCCTCGACGGCGAAGACCACCGCCTCGCCGACCGCGACCTCGATGCTGATCGCGCCTTCGACCGTGGCGTGAACCACCGGCTGGATGCCGTAGCGCTCGTCGGCGCTCGGCACCAGGTTCATCCCCCGGTCGGGCGTGAAGTCGAAGCGCGTGTTCGCAGGCGGCGCCACGCCGTCCTCCATCCAGGCGATCATGTCGCGCACCGCCTGCTGCACCGATCCCATGAAGGGCACCAGATAGGTCGACGATTGCGCGTCGGTCGGGCCGATATGGGTGGTGTTGTCGTTGAGCCACAGACGGAACCGGTCGTCGATATTGGGTCCGAATTGCTGCTTCACCAACGGGATATAGTCGGCGGCGTTCGACGCCAGCTCATTGGTGTCGAACATGTTGTTGACGAAGATCATCTTGCCCGAGAACCGGCCGGTCTGGTTGAGGCCGACCAGGGTCGATGCCTGGTTGATCGGGCGCTGCGGATAGATCGGCCGGCCCAGCGCGCAGAGCGCGGCGGTGGAGGGCAACGGCCGGTCGACCTGGTGGCGGTGGCCGAAGCAGAAGGTCAGGAAGGCGCGGTTGTCGATCTGCATCTCGTCGCCGACCGCGATCTGCTCCAGCGGCTTTTCGCCGATATGCAACCCGACCAGCAGCGCGTCGCCGGCGGTGGAGATACAGACCCGCTTCTGCCCCTCCTCCGCACCCGACAGCATGGTGATGCGCGAGCCGGGGATGCGGGCGAGATCGACCGGCGTATCGAGCACGATGCCGATCGGCGAATCGTCGTTGGATTGGCCCCAGAAGCCCTGGGTGATGGCGACGTCCTGATTGTCGCCGAGATCCCGCCTAGTCAGGATCTTCTTCACCCGGGCGTGGACATCGATCAGGCTTTTAGCAAGGCCGCCGTCCGCGCCGATATAGCCCGGCGCCAACCAGAAATCCTCGACCAGGGTCGGGTCGTAGAACAGAGTCGAGGTCAGGATCGCCATGCCGATGGTGACATCCATCGCCGAGCCCTTGAGCGCGAACTCGGACCCGCGCGGCAGGCCGACCTTATAGAACAGCGCGAGCGCCTCGCGCTGTTCGGCATCGAGCCCGGCGAACGGGTCGCCGCTGCCGCCTGGCGCCATGGCATCGATGACATCATGGACCTTGGGACCCAGCGCCCGCGTCGCGTTGATGACGACCGAGGGTCCGTTCAGCGCGCAGGGGCCGGCGATATAGGGCACGCCGCCATCCCAGACGCCGTCGGTATTCTCCATGCACACCACCGCGCGCAGGCCGCCGCCGCTGCCGCCCAGCAGATAGGCATGGTGTGGCGGCTGGCCGTAAATTTCGGTCGCCAGCTTGCGGGCATAGCGCGCGGTCTGCGCGCTGGCCCGCCAACTGGTGACGGTCGGGTCCATTTTCATGTACTCGCCGCTGATATCGACATGGCCCTGGTTGGATTCGACATAGAACGCGCCGCATTGGGCGGCGAAGTCGATCATGTCGGTTTCGCCCAGCACCGACTGATAGGCGGTGTGCTCGCTGCCGCCGGTGCCACCCTGCAGCATATGGATGAAGCGGCCCTGATATTCCTCATCGGTCGGGAAGTAGAAGGCGAACAGCGTCTCCGTCTTTTCGAACCCGCCATGGATGTAGCGGTGACGGCGCGGCGTGTCGCGCCACTCGTCCGCATCGATATAGGGCGCGCCGAAATACGGGTCGTCGTCGCGTCCGTGCATCGGTCTTACTCCGCGGCGGCTTGCTGCGGATCGGCGAAGACCGGCAGCACCTCCTCGGCCAATGCCGTCAGCGAATAGCGATAGGCTTCGAACTCCTCCAGATGGTCGTAGATGACCTGGAGCAGGCAGCCGAACTGGCCGACCTTGTCGCGCATCTTGCCGAGCTTTTCGATCACGGTGTTCGGGCTGCCGACGATCCACACCTTGTCGACCAGATATTCGACGGTGACGTCGCTATCCGGCACGCTTTGGTCATGCTTGCAGGCGCCGAGCATGCCCCATTCCTTGAGCATCGGCAGGAGATAGGTGCGCCAACTATTGCCGATCTCGCCATTGATCGCCCGCTTGCGCGCCTCGGCGTCGGTTTCGGCGATATAGGATTCGACCCCCACGCGCCACTCGGACCGCAGCGCCGGGCGGGCCGCCGCCTCGCAGCCTTCCTTGTAGGCCTGCCAGTGGGTCAGCAGATAATCCGGGCTCCAGGCTAGGCTCATCGGCGTGAAGCCGCGCTTTCCGGCGAATTTGAGCGTCGGGGAGTATTCGTTGAGGCCGGCAATGGCGATGGTCGGGTGCGGCTTGGTCAGCGGCAGCAGGTGGAACTTCAGGCCCAGTTCGGGAATGCCCTCGGACCGTTCCCCCTTGTAGTACTTGCCCTCGTGCTTGAACGGGCCGGTCGAGGTCCACAATTTGACCATCAGGTCGATCGATTCGTTCATCATCTCGCGATGCTGGCCATGCGCGCCGTCGACGCCGAACAGCTCATAATCGGTCGGCAGGCCGCCGGCGCCGATGCCGGCCATGAAGCGGCCGCCCGAAATATGGTCGAGATAGGAAATGCGCTGCGCCAGTTCGACCGGCACGTGGTAGGGCAGCAGGAAAGCGCCTGCCCCCAGGCGGATATTCTTGGTCAGCGCGAAGGCCTGGGCGATCAGGATGTCAGGGCATGGAACCGGCTCGCGCTTGGAGGTGAAATGCTCGCCGACCCAGCCTTCGACATAGCCCATGCGGTCGGCAAAACTCAGCGTGTCCAGATTATGGGCGTGAGCATCCGCGTAAGAGCGATGCGGCGGATGATTCGGCATCATGAACATACCCAACTTCATTGGGTGTCCTCCCTGAGTGTTTGCAAACCTTAGGGAGGTTCTTACAGGGGCCGAACAGGATTGTCAGCCCGCGCGATGGCGGGCCGATGGCAAGAATAGGAGGCACGAACGAAAAAGCGGATCAGACCGCCATCGGCAGAGCAGCCTGCCAATCGTTCGCCGCGCGGAGTGCCCGCGCTTCGTTTTCAAGCTTGCGCCACATCATGATCATGCCTTCGATTTCAGGCGTTGGTTGCCCGCCCATCGACATCGGACGCATCAGCAGCG
>Ga0302314_10011643_pt1 | contig 15322 bp, 12 predicted proteins | sample III_Palsa_N2_3_FD_200533 | JGI IMG/M metagenome (GOLD analysis project Ga0302314, IMG submission 200533) | Peat permafrost microbial communities from Stordalen Mire near Abisko, Sweden - III_Palsa_N2_3 | ecosystem: Environmental > Terrestrial > Soil > Palsa > Peat permafrost | place: Sweden...
GGGCCCGATCGCCAGCGCGGCGAAGTCGCCCATCAGCCGCGTCGGCGGCGTGCCCGCGGCTTCGGCCATGCGGGCGACGGCCGACATCATGCCCTCGTCGCCATCGGGTCGATGGAGCGAGGGCCAGTGCGGCAGGTGGGTGGATTTACGCTGGAGGGCGGCCATCGCCTCTAACTGTCGGCAGGCTGAAGACCGCTTTGTGGCGCGCCGAGATTAATCAATCGCTTACCACGTCACAATTCCGTGGCGATCGCCTCGGCGTGCTCGATGAAGGCGTCGATGTCGGCGAGGCGGGTGCGATGGTTGAACACCGCCGCGCGGATCACCTCGCGGCCGGCGATCCGGGTGGTCGAGGGGGCGGCGAGACCCCGCTCCTGCAGGCGCATCACCAGTTCGCGATTGCGGGCGCCGTCCGTTTCGCCAACCAGCGAGAAGCAGACGATGTTGAGCGGGACCGGCGCGGCCAGCTCGAAGACGCGGGACGCGGCGACATGCGCGGCGAGGCGCTTTGCCGCGGCGCAATTGGCTTCGATCGCGGCGGCGATGGCGTCGGCGCCCAGGGTCTGGAACGTCAGCCAGACCTTCAGCGCGCGAAAGCCGCGGGACAGGTCCGGCCCGTAGTCACAGGGCCAGTCCTCGCCGGCGGCCAGGCCACGGGGGGCGCGGGACAGGTAGGCGGCCGGCGCGGCGAAGGTCGCCTTGTGCGCCTCGCCGTCGCGCACCAGCAGGAAGCCGGCGTCGTAGGGAACGTGGGCCCACTTGTGGAAGTCGAACGCGACCGAGTCAGCGCGCTCGATGCCGCGGGTCAGCGGCCGCAGGGCGGGCGAGAGCGCGGTCATCGCCCCGAACGCGCCGTCGACGTGCAACCACAGCCGCTCGACGGCGGCGATGTCGGCCAGGGCGTCCAGATCGTCGAAGGCCCCGAAGTTCACCGCCCCGGCGGTGCCGACGATCAGGAACGGTGTCAGGCCGGCGGCGCGGTCGGCGGCGATGGCGGCCTGAAGCAGATCGGGCCGAATCGCGCCGGCGGCGTCGGCCTCGATCACCCGCAGCGCGGCCGAGCCGACCCCGGAAAGCTCCATCGCCTGGCGAACGCAGCCATGCGCCTCGGCCGAGGCATAGGCGCACAGCTGGCCCGGCTCGCCCTTCAGCCCGCGCGCCCTGACGCCGTGGCCAAGCGCGGCGTCGCGGGCGATCAGCAGCCCGAGGAAGTTGGCCTGCGAGGCGCCGGTGACCAGCACGCCGGTGCTGGTCACCGGGAAGCCGAACGCCTCAGCCGCCCACAGTGCGATCTGGCGCTCGACGATCGGGCCAATGTGGTCGCGGCCGCCGCAGTTGGCGTTCAGCGCCGCCGCGAGCAGTTCGGCGACCACGCCGACCGGCGTACCCGCGCCCTGCGCCCAGCCGAAAAAGCGCGGGTGGATGTTGCCGACGACGTAGGGCGCGATCAGCCGATCGACGTCGCCCAGCACGGCTTGGAGATCCCGCGGGCCGCGCGGCAGGACGTCGGTGAAGCTGGCGCGGACATCGTCGGGCGTCGGCCGCCAGACCGGACCATCGGCGATGTGCTCCAGCCGGCCGAGCGCCTGGTCGAGCGCGGCGTGCGCGGTGGCGCGAAACCGCGCCCAGTCGGCAGGGTCGAGCGAAGTCTCGGGATTGGGGGCGTTCATCGGCCCACCTAGAGGCGCAGTTCGGCCCACGACGCAAACACCTGATCGAGATCGGCCTCGATGGCGCCAAAGCCGCGCTCGGCGGCGTCGGTGATCATCGGCATGCTGGCGCAGACCCGCAGCGCCTGGCGCGGTCCGACCGCGACCGGCTGGCCCAGGTGGCACGGCCGGCGACCGCCCTCCCCGGTCGTCAGCGCCTCGTAGACCGCGCGCGGATCGGCGCCGTCCGCGTGGACGATCGAGACCAGACCCGTCGCGGCGCCGTCGCAGCGGTCGGCGAGCGCCAGGCCCGGGTCGGCGGCGACGTGGGCGCGGACGGCCCCGTCGAAGTCGGCGAGCAAGGTGGCGCGAAGCACGAGCGGCACACGCTCGTAGGCCTCGATCTCGGCCAGGGCGGCGCTCCAGCGCAGGCCCAGACCGAGGTTGGCGGGGTGGACCAGGCCGGCGGCGTAGCGAGAGCGCAGAGCGAGCGGCCAGTCGAGCGCGGCCGAATAGGGCGCCAGCGCGGCGGTCGGCGAGGCTGCGGTCGGCGAGGCTGCGGCAGGCGCCTCGGCGAGGCGCCTGGCAAGGTCGGGCGGCAGCAGCAGGGCGCCGCAGAAGGCCGGGCCGCCGGCGAACTTGGAGCCGGTCAGCATCACCGCCAGGCCGTCTTCGAGATCGCGCCGGATGTCGGCGGCGGCGCAGCGCAGTTGGCAGGCGTCGACCACCACCAGCACCCGCTCCGGACAGAGGGTACGGATCCGGCGCGCCGCGACGCGGCTGACGCCGGTGCGGCCGGTCTTCGAGGCGTCGAGCACGTGCAGCAGGGCGAAGCCGCCGCTCGCGATGGCGAGCGCCACCTTGGCGGCGGCCTCGTCATCGACGTCGGCCTGAGCCCGCGGGGCGCCGCGCTGGTTGCGGATTTCGATGGTTTCGAGGGTGACTTCAGCGTGCTCCCAGCCCGCGAGGCGCGCCGCCTTGACGACAGCCCCGCCCAGCGAGGCGCGGCTCAGGAAGTGCAGACCAGACGCGGCGGCCGGCACACCCGAGCCGGTCTCGGCCGGGGCGACCACGATGTTGGTGAGCGGGCCTTCGGCCAGACCGAGCGCCAGGCCAAGCGTGACCAACTCCGCCTCAGTGCCCGACGCGGCGAGGATCGCCTCGGCGCCTGGTGGCCCATAGAGCATCAGCAGGCGCCGGCGCAGATCGTCGAACCAGGCGCCGATCGGCTGAGCCGCAGGGCCAGTGATGCGCCTCAGCGCCTCGCCGGCGGCGAGCCAGCCTCGCGGCGATACGGCGCTGGCGGTCGAGGAGGAGAACCAGAGTTCGTCCGGCGCCGGCGTCGCCGGCGCGCCGTAGCGATTGCGCCGGGTTACGGCGTCGAGCCAGATGCGGTCGTCGCCGCCGCCGGCGATCGCCAGGCGCAGCCGCGCATCCGCCGGCGGCGAAGACGAAGCCGGCGCCCGGCGTGTCGACCCTGCGATCATAGAAGCCGCGACCATGCCAGCCACCGCGCGGACAGGACCGCGCCTTAACCATCCCGAATCCCTGTGATGGTTTTATCGGCCGCCAGGGCCTAACGTTTTGTTGCGCTCGCTGGCGTGGGCATTAACCTTGGACGTGAGGGCGGACGGGCCCTGACCGAACGTCCATATGAAATCGAGTCAGAGGAAGAACGAATGCAACGTCTCCTGGTCGCCGCGGTGAGCGCGGCTCTACTTGCCTCCTTCGCCGCGCCGGCGCTCGCCGACGACTATCCGCCCTGCACCGATCGCGGTCAGGATCACTGCCGTGTCGGCATGGGCCACATGCACGGCATGGTGGGACATCACCATCACCACCACGGCCACTCACACAAACACTAGGCTAGACAAGGCGTTAGGGTTCAGACGGGGATGTCCGCCCGAACCCTGACGCCTAGCCTGTGGGTCACTCGCCGTTACGCCACTGCGCGCTGACGCTGGCGCTCAGGTCGTCCAGGCGCGAGCCAATGTCGGAGCGGTCGTCGCCCGACAAGCCGTCGTGGTCGTCGCGCAGACGCCCCTGCATGTCCCGGATCGATGAGAGCCGGCCGCGGTCACCGTCGGCGTCATAGTGCGACAGCGCGCCGCGGTCTTCGCCGTTCTGAATCCGTTGTTCCAGGAAGTCTTCCCGGCCCGAGAGGTCGCCGGACGGCCCGACGTAGGCCACGTCGGCGTTGTAGCTGTCAGCCGAGGGCGCCGGTGGCGCGGCCGGTGCATCACCGTCCACCCAATTACCATCGCCGTCGTAGTGGCCGCTGGTCGCGTGCCAGGCGCCGTTGTCGTCGTAGTAGCCGCCGCCGGCGTGTCCTGGCTGGGCCGCTGCAAGGCTTGGGATGGCCAGGGCCGCTATACCCGCGATGAGGAGCAGCTTGCGCATCATTCGTCTCCTTCGTTGCCGCCGGCTGTTCGAGGGCTGCGCCTTCAAGTCGGCATCCAAGCCCCCACGCCGAAACAAACGTCCGGGGCGCCGTTTGGATGCTATAGTTAAGGTCGCGGGAGGGGGTCCACCGGTCCGTCCGGGGTGCAGACCAGCAGCGGATCGGCGGCGAAGCGGCCCGCCAGCACATCGCCCAGCAGCACCGCCAAACCGATCGGATAGACGGTGTCGTCCGTGGTCTGCAACTCGCCCAGTGTCCACCAGCGCATGTCGTCCGTGAGCCGGCGTTCGTGCGGCAGCCAGCCCTCGCGGGACGGATCGCCGCCGGCGCTGTGCGCCACCACATAGTACTGACGAAACAGCCGTTTCTCGAGTTCGATGTCGCGCAGGATGACCTCGTCGCGCCAGACGGTCGGGCCGAGCACCGCGTCGGTCAGCCCGGTCTCTTCGACGATCTCGCGGGCGGCGGCCTGTAGCAAGGTCTCGCCCTCCTCCACCCCGCCGCCGATGGTGTACCAGAAGGCCGGGCCGTCCGGGCGCCCCGGCAGCCGCCCTTGCATCAGCAGCACTCGCCCATCGGGGTCCAACATCACCACTCTGGCGGTAAGCCGGTCTCGCATCGTCATGTCCGCCGCATTGGTTACACAGTCGATTAAGGCGGGCGTGTCATACAACCGGGGACAACGTTTCCCGAGACCCGCTTTTGCAGATCGCGCCCCACCGCTTGCTCGGCTTCGCCTTCGCGATCGCGGATCTGCTGATCGAGGTCGGGCCGTCCGGCAAGATCACCTTCGCGGTGGGCTCGGCCGCCGTGCTGGCCGGCGATGGCGAGCGCCAGCTGATCGGCCGCAATTTCATGGACTGCATCGAGCCCGACGACCAGGATCTGGTCTGGGCGCTGATCAACGGCGCCGAGGGCGGCCAACGGCAGGGGCCGGCGGTGGCCCGGTTAGCGGCCTTGGCGTCGAAGTCGCCGCGCGCCTTCGCCATCTCGATCTGCAAGCTGCCGCAGAACGAAGGCGCCGTCTCCTGCGCCCTCAGCCGCGCCACCGCGCCGAAGCTTGGCCGGGGCGAAAACGGTCTGCACGAGCGCGGCGACTTCGAAGGCATGACGCGCACGCTGATGGAAACGGCGCGGGCCTCGGGCGAAGAGCTTGAGCTGTCGTTTGTCGAAATGGACGGCCTGTCGAAAGCGGCCAAGGCGCTGCCGGCGCAGGACCGGTCGAAACTGAACTCGCGGATCGCCGGCGCGCTCCGCGCCCAGTCTCACGGCGGGGCCGCGGCGGCGAAGGTGGACGAAGACCGCTACGCCCTGGTGCGCGCGGCCGGTGAATCGGCTGAAGCGCTGACCGAGCGCCTGGGCCGGCTGATTTCGCTCACAGCTGACGTCTCGGGCGTGAAGCTGGCTGCAAGCTCGATGGTGCTGTCTGGAGACGCCTCCGCCTCGCAGATCGTCCGCGCCGTGCGCTACGCGCTCGACGACTTCATCGAGGGCGGCGTCGATGGCGCGGTGCCCGGCAACCTGCAGGACGCGGTGACCGCCCAGGTGCGCCACACGCTGCGAAAGGCCAGCGCGCTCGGCGCCATGGTCACCGAGAAACGCTTCAAGCTGGTGTTCCAGCCGGTGGTGACGCTCGCGAGCGGCGCCTTGCATCACCACGAAGTGCTGGTCCGCTTCGGCGAGGAGGAAAGCCCCTTCCCGATGATCCGCATGGCCGAGGAACTCGACCTGATCGAGCAGCTCGACCTGGCGGTGTTCGAGCGCGCGACCGAACATCTCGAGGGCAACAACAAGGTGAAGCTGGCGGTGAACATCTCCGGCCGCACCATCACCAGCCCGGATTTCATCAAACAGGTCACCACCCTGGTGAAGGCCAAGCGGGCCTGGAACGGGCGGATGATGTTCGAACTGACCGAGAGCGCCACGATCGATGATCTGCCCCTCGCCGACCGTCACATCCAAATGCTGCGCGAGGTCGGCTGCCAGGTCTGCCTCGATGACTTCGGCGCCGGCGCCGCGTCGCTGGCCTATCTGCAGCAACTGAGCCTCGACGTGGTCAAGATCGATGGCCGCTATATCCGCGAGCTGCAGCACGGCAAGCGCGAGAGCACCTTCATCAAGCATCTGGTGCAGATGTGCGGCGACCTCGGCGTCAAGACCCTGGCCGAGATGGTCGAGACGCCCCAGGTGGAGGACGCCGTGCGCCGGGCCGGCGTCGACTTTGGCCAGGGCTATCTCTACGGCGCGGCCAGCGAAACGCCGTCGGCGCCGATATCAGCATCGTCCCGCGGAGGACCGAGTCCCGTGGCTGCCCGCCGCGTCGGCGCAAAAGAAACCTGGGGCTGAGCCGCCTCGGCCATGAGGCGGGCGATCTCGCGATCGCCGCGTAGCCGGACCACTGGCGTGGCTGACACTGCGTTAAGACGGCGCTCCAGATCGGCGGACCAGCGCCCAAATTCCAGGATCCCGCGAGCGTAACCCCAGCCGAACGCCTCCTCGCAGCCATCGGGCCGATCTGCTCGCGGCTTGCCGCGATGATCGCGGGTCTTGCGCCAGGCGCGATAGAGCCGCAGCCAGGTCGGCTGGTCGAGCCACAGCACCAGGTCAGCGGTCGGGAGGGTCAGAATGGCCGTCTCGGCGTAGGTTCCGTCGATGATCCAGGCGTCGCCCAGGCTCGCCGCCAGCCGCTCGCCCACCTGGTCGGGCGCGATCCGGGACCAGCCAGCATCGTAGACGATGCGGTCGAGATGGATCACCGGCAGGCCGAGCGACTCGCCCAACCGCCGCGCCAGCGTGGACTTGCCCGCCCCGGCGCCGCCCAGAATGGCGATCCGGGCTGCGCCCGCGAGACGGCTCACGCCGGTCTTCGGCTGGCTCACGCCCTTTGGGACCCAGAACCCGCTGGCCCAGACGATCGCCAGGACGACAGCTTCGGCGACGTTCAGCGCTACTTGCACCTCGACCATGCCGAGCACGCCCTGGCGCAGCCCGAGACCGATCCACCACATCAGCGGCAGCTGGATCAGCCACAGGCTGGCGAACGGGACACCGGCGGCGATCTTGGTCGCGCCGGCGCCGCGAAAGGCGAAGCACAGCACCCAGTGCACGGTGTCCGCCGCAACGTTCAGCCCGATCAGGCGCACTGGCCACACCGCCAGCGCCAGGCTGGCCGGATCGTGCAGGAACAGGCGCAGCAGCGGCTCCGGCGCGATCGCCGCGGCGAGGCCGAACGGGCCGATCAGCACCGCGCCCCAGCCCGACGCACGCCAGCCCCAGCGCCGCGCCCCGCCCGGATCGCCGCGGCCAAGCGCGTGCCCGACCAGGGTCGCGGCGGCCACACCAAGTCCGTTGGCGCTCTGGATCGTGACCAGGGTCAGGTTGAGCAACACGTTGATCACCGCCGCGCCGGCATCGCCCAGCTGGGCGACGATGGCGTAGGCGGCCATCAGGCCGAGCTGGCCGAAACTCTGCTGGGCGCTCACCGGCCAGCCGATGGCGACGACGCGCAACATGCCGGCGACGGTCGGCGCCTGCCACCGGCTGACGAGGCGCAGGCGCTGCATGAGCGTCAGCTGCAGCGCGGCGCCGGCCAGGCAGCCAAGCACGCTGGCGGTTCCGGCGCCCGCCACGCCGAACGCCGCGACCGGCCCCGCGCCGAACACCAGCAGGAAGGTGAAGCCGACCTGGATCGGCGCGGTCAACAGCGTCACGACGAAGGCGATCGCCGGCCGCCCCGCCCCGATCCAGGCGGCGTTGATCGGCACGGTCAGCGCCAGCAGCGCGATGGTCGGCGCGCTGGCCCGCAGGTAGGCCGCGCCCGCTGACGCCGCGGCGGGGTCGCTCAGCATGCCCGCGAGCAGGCCGGGTCCGACGAACCAGAGCGCCGCGCTGAGACCAAGACCGAGCGGGACAGCGACGGCCAAGGCCTCGCCGAGGATGCCGCCGAGCCGCGCCTGCTCGCCGGCGCCAGTCGCTCGCGAAACCAGCGCCTGCACGCCGGTGTCGAAGCCGAACAGCAACGCAAGCACGACGCCGTAGATCGCGCTGGCGCCCCCGACGCCGGCCAGGGTCGCGGTGCCCAGCCGGCCGATGAAGGCCAGGCAGAACAGATTGACCACGCTTTGCACCAGGAAGAAGGCGATCAGCGGCGCGCCCAGCCGCATGATCGGGGCGAAACCACCCGCTCCGAGCGCTCGTTGTGGCTTCGTCATCGCCTTGGCCTCCTCCAACCTCGAGCAGGCTAGACCGGGGCGTGAAAGCCAAATAGTGAAATCGATCGATGAATGAGTTCGATTCCATTCAGATCAGGAAGCTCGACGGCGGCCTGCTGATGATCTTCCGCGAGCTGATGGCGCGGCGCCGCGCCAGCGATGTCGCTCAGCACCTGGGCCTCAGTCCCTCGGCGGTCAGCCACGCCCTGAACCGGCTGCGCGACCTATTCGGCGAGGCGTTGTTCATCCGCCGTTCGCACGGGCTGGAGCCGACCCAGCGGGCGATGGAGCTGGCGCCGCGGGTCGAGCAGTTGCTCGGCCTGATCGACGGCATGGTCGCGACCGAGAGCGGCTTCGACCCCGCCAGGAGCCGGCGGCGGTTCCGCATCGCCTGTCCGGAAGACATCAGCTCGGTGATCGCGCCGGCGCTGGTGGACGCGTTCCGCCGCGAGGCGCCGCGCGCCACTTTTTCTGCGCGATGGGCGATCCTGGGCCCGGCCCTCCGCGCCGTCCATCGCGGCGAAGCCGACGTGGCGCTTGGCGTGTTCCGACAGATCCCGCCTGGGCTGCGCGGCCAACCGCTGTTCGAGGACGACCATTGCGTGATCGCCCGCCAGGGCCACCCCCAAATCCAGGGCGCGCTCGATCTCGCCACCTATGCCCGTGTCGGCCACCTCTTCGTCGGCAATCCCGATGGCGCGCTCGCTGATGACGCGCCGATCGACCGGCTGGAAATGAACGAGACCTACGGCGTGCTGCCGATGGCGCCGCGGATTCGCACCCATGGCTACGTGCCGCAGTGGGAGACCGCGATGCTGGTGGTGAGCGGCAGCGACGTGCTGGCCGAATGCCCGCGCAGCCTGGCCCGCCGCTACGCCGACAAGCTGGGCCTGCAGGTGCTCGACCCGCCCTATCCGCCGTTCCGTTTCACCGTGCAGGCCGTGCGGCGCGCCGAGGGCTCGGACGCGGGGGTCGACTGGTTGCTGGAGAAGCTGGCGGAGGCGGTCGCCTAAGGCGCGCTGGGCTGCTTGGCCGTCCGCGCCAGCAAGGCGACGAGCTCGGCCTGGCGGGTGGCGCCGGTCTTCTCGAAGATATGCTGTAGGTGATTGCGCACCGTCGAATAGCTGATGTCGAGGTCTTCGGCCGCCCCACGCAGCGAACGGCCCTCGACCAGCATCCGGGCGATCCTGGCTTCGGCGGCGGTCAAGCCGATCGCCTCGCGGAGCAAGGTGTCGGGGATGGCCCCGATCTCGGGATCGGTCACGCAGACCATCACCGCCGGCGCGGTCTGAAAAACCGAGACGCGCTCGGCGCCGAGGGGCGTGGCGACCACCGACAACGGCGTCCGCCCGCCCGCCCGGCGAACCGTAACGCCGCCGCCGACGCGGTGCGGTCCACTCTGGGCGCGCGCCATCATCGCCCGCAGACGATCCGTGTCGGCCACGTCGGCCGCGACCAGGGCGCCGCCGATCAGACTGAGGCCTCCGGGCTCGGCCAACAAACTCAGCGCTTGCGCGTTGGCGTGGTGCAACTCGCCGCCGCCGAGGATCAACACCGCGAGCGGCGACTGGTCGAGTGCGGCGGTCAGGCCCGCCTGCATCGCGCCGCCGTCGGCGATCTTCCGGCCGATGCGGAAGGCGCGGACCAGGTGCGGCAGCAGGATCGTCGCGACAGTGCGTGCGGACTCGTCGAAGGAGGGTCGGTTGCGTGGCCGATAGACGCTGAGCGCGGTCACCGATGGGCCTTCGCGCCAGAGACCGAGCGTCAGCACAGAGTGGATGCCGGCGGGCCGCAGAAAATCGGCGTAGAACTCAGCCCGCATCAGGCTGTCCTTGCTCATCGCGTCCTGGTCGAGCGTGACGATCGGGGTGAACGACTTGATGCGCTCGCTGAAATTGGCGACCCGACGCAAGACATTGCGCTCGGCGTAGTATTCGAAATATTGCGGCACGGCCGATGGATCGAGGCCGATGGTCAGTCCCGCGCCGCGCTGGCTGACGACGTGTTCCTGCTCGATGCTGCCGGCGTTTCCGCCCAGCATCGTCGCCAGCCCGCTCAGCAGTTCGGGCCAGAGCGCGGGTTCGAGCGCCATGTCGTAGATACGCTCGATCAACACGGCGATCGCAGCTTCGTCCATCGTTCCTGCTCATCTGCCGCAGAACGTCATCGCATCGACGTCGCCATTTTGACAGGCATCCGTCGCGCGCAAAACAGCGCTGCCTGCACAACAAGCAACGCTGAACGGCTCAGGTTGTTGCGGTCAGCCGGACCCGGTGGCGCGGTGGAAGCTCTCCACCAGGGAGCCGCAGACGAGCCGCCAGCCGTCGACGAGCACGAAGAAGATCAGCTTGAACGGCAGGCTGACCACCACCGGCGGCAGCATCATCATGCCCATGCTCATCAGCACGCTGGCGACCACCAGATCGATCACCAGGAACGGCACGAACAGCAGGAAGCCGATCTCGAACGCACGCTTCAGCTCCGAGATCATGAACGCCGGCGTCACCACCTGCAGCGGGGTGTCGATCGCGTGCGGCGGCTTCGGCGTCTTGGAGAGGCGCAAGAACAGGCCGAGATCATCGCCGTCGACCTGGCTCAGCATGAACGCCTTGACCGGATTGGCGGCGGCGCCGAACGCGGCCGGCAGCTCCATCTTGTGGTCGAGCAGCGGCTTGATCCCCTGATCGTACGAGGCCGTCAGCGTCGGGCCCATGACGATCGCGGTGAGGAACAGCGACAGGCTGATCAGCACCGAATTGGGCGGGGTCTGCTGCAGGCCCAGCGCCTGGCGCAGCAGCGACAGCACCACGATGATGCGCACGAACGAGGTGGTCATGATCACGATCGACGGGGCTAGCGACAGCACCGTGATCAGGCCGATCAGCTGCACCACCCGGTCGGTGAGGCCGGCGCCGTTGCCGAGGTCGATGTTGACCGCCTGCGCCAGCGCCACGGCCGGGGCGAGCAGGCTGAAGAAGGTGGTGATCAACGAGATCAGCGCCGCGCGCCGCACTTCGGGCCAGGTCGGGCGGCGGAACAGCGATGCGGTCGCGGTCGTCACGCGGCCGGCTCCGGCGGCAGTGGCGCGGCGGCGGTCACGTCGGCGATGATGCGCCCCTCTCCCAGCAGCAGCAGGCGCTCGGTGGAATCGAGCCGGACCAGCACCAGCCGCCGCGCCGGATCGAGCGGCAGGCTCTCGATGATGGCGAGGCGGCGCTCGGTCTTCGGCCGCTGCAGCCGCACCATCCACTCCGGCCCGAACCGCCGTGCGGCGTAGGCCGCCAGGCCGACGAGGCCGAGGGTGATGGCGAGGGCGAAAACGGCGCGGGCTAGGTCCGCGAAAGACATGGCTTCCTGGCGTCAGCGAACGGGTGGCGGGGCCAGCCATGCGCCGCGCTCCGTTAAGAAGCGATTAACCCTGTTTGTTAACCCGCCGGCCGCGGATCAGGCCCCTTGGACGACCTTCGCAGGGCGCACCGCCTGCCGTTCGTGCGAAGTCCAATAGGCGATCGTGTTGAGCAGCTCGGTGGTGTTCATCGGCTTGCCGAGATGGCCGTCCATGCCCGCCTCTAGGCACTTGGCGATCTGTTCCGGCAGCACATTGGCCGACATGGCGACGATCGGCGTGGTCGCGCCCGCGGGCGCCGGCAGGGCGCGGATGTGGCGCGTGGCGGTGAGGCCGTCCATAACCGGCATCTGCACGTCCATCAGCACCAGATCGTAGGGCACATGGCTGAACGCCTCGATCGCGGCCACGCCGTCCGCGGCGGTGTCGATCTCGATATCGAACGGCGCCAGCACCGTCTTCACCAACTCGCGATTGATCGCGACGTCTTCGACCAGCAGCAGCCGCACCGGCCGGTCCAGTTCGGCGGCGCCGCTCTGGAGCAGCGTCTTGGCCCGCTCGGCCTTTGGCAGGCTGAGCTCGATCCAGAAACAGGAGCCGACGCCCTCGACGCTGTGCGCGCCGATCTCGCCGCCCATCAGCTCGACGATCCGCTTGCAGATGGCGAGACCCAGGCCGGTGCCGCCGTAGCGGCGCGAGACCGAAACGTCTGCCTGGGTGAAGCGCTCGAACACATGCGCGATCTGGGCCTCGGGAATGCCGACGCCGGTGTCGGTGACCTCGGCGCGCAGCCGCGCCACGCCCTCCCCGGCCCAGCCCTGGCTCAGCGACAGCACGACGTTGCCGTGGGCGGTGAACTTGATCGCATTGGAGAGAAGATTCAGCAGCACCTGGCGCAGCCGCTTGGCGTCGCCTCGCACGAAATGACCCGGCTCGGCGACCAGCTTCAGCGATAGCCCCTTGGCCGAGGCCTGGCCGGAGAGCAGGTCGACGATCGCGCCGGCCTCGATAGCGGGGTCGAACGGCGATGGGTCAAGTTCCACCGCCCCCGCGTCGAGCCGGGAGAAGTCGAGCACGCTGTTCACCAGATCGAGCAGGGTGCCGCTTGCGTCGCTGATCAGGCGGGCGTGGCGGGCGTCGTGGCCGTCCAGTCGCGGCGAATTCTTGAGCAGGTCGGCGAACCCGATGACGGCGTTGAGCGGCGTGCGCAGTTCATGAGTCATGTTGGCGAGAAAGTCTGTCTTCGCAGCCGCGGCGGCCTCGGCTTCCAGTCGGGCTTCGATCAGCTTGGCCTCCAGCTCTTTGCGGCGCTGGGCGTTGCGGGCGACGCTGACGATGTGCGGCGCGGCGCCGTCCGGCTGCGGCGCGAGGGTGAAGCTGGTCTCCACCCAAACCGCCTGGCCGTCGGCCCGGATCACGCGGTACTCGGCCTGCATCTCGCCACCACGGCTCGAAAACTCGGCGATCTTCCGCGACAGGTCTTCGCGGTCATCCGGATGGATAAAGGTGAACGTCGGCATCTGGTAGATGTCGTCCAGCGGATAGCCGAGCGTCGGGCCGATCGACGGCGACATGTAGATGCGCTTGCCGTTCGCGTCGGCCAGAGAGATCACGTCGGTGACGTTGTCCGCGAGCACCCGGTAAAGCGCTTCGCTCTGGCGCAGCTTGGTCTGAGCCTCGCCCAGCAGCTTGCGCGCCTTGAGCATCCGCCCAACCCCGTCGCCGGCAAATATGAACGCCAGCAGCAGCACGCCGAGGAAGGGCGCCAGCCGCAAGCCGGGCGTCGCCGGGACGAGCAGCACGATCGATAGAACGATCGCGGCGGGAATCACGCCCCCGGCGACGAACCCGGTCGCGGATTGATAGGCGTTGGTCTGAGCGAAGAAGATCACCGCCAGCCAGACTACCACCGCGCAGAGCGCGCCGGCGGGTGTGCCTGTCGCCCAGGCCATACCGCCCAGGCCGATCCAGGAAAGACTGCCAAGGATCAGCCCGCTCAGGTGCCAAAGGCGCGTCGGGGCGCCGACCGGCTGTCCCAGATATTGGCGGCGGGTGGCGAACCAGGCATCGATTTCGAGGCAGCCAGTGACGAGCAGCCAGACCAGGCAGATTTGCCAGGGCAGCACGCCCGAAAAGGCGGCGGCCGCCATCGCGGTGACCGCCATCCGCGCCGGGAAACCCGCGTGGGCGCTCTGCGCGAGCTCGTCGAGGCCCTCGTCAAGGATGGCTTTCACTGGGACATCGTCCTCTTAAGGGTCCTTCCCTCAAGCCGCAGCTTAGGCCCCCGGCCTTGAGACGAGGTTACCGCAGGTAGACCGCGGACTGCGTCAGGCCGCCGCGATGCCGGCGAAGGCGATGCCGTGCGAGCGCAGCGCGTCCATGACCTTGAAATAGCAATCGCTGCGCAGCCGCTGAACCGTCTTCAGGTCCTTGGCGTAGAAGACGCAGTCGAGGTTCACCCCGCCCGCCGCGGCGAGCGACAGGATGTAGACCTGCGGCGCCGGCGTCTGCGCCAGCTCGGCGATATCCTGGGCGACGCTCAGAATGACCTCGCTCGCTTGCATGGCCTGGGCCGGATCGGCGATCGACAGCTGCAGCCTCACCAGGGTCCGCGACAGGCCGAGCGTGCGGTTTTCCACCGACTTGGTGATCAGGTCGGAGTTGGGGACGATCACCGTGACGTGGTCGATGGTCTCGATCTCGGTGGCGCGGACCCGGATGCGGCGGATGTCGCCCTCGACGCCCCCGACATTGACCCGGTCGCCGACCTTCACCGGCCGTTCGACCAGCAGGATCACGCCGGAGACAAAGTTCTGCACCACCGTCTGCAGGCCGAAGCCGATGCCGACCGAGAGCGCGCTGGCGATCAGCGCGATCTGGTTGAAGCCGAGCCCGGTCGCGGCCAGGGCGCACACCAGCGCTATGCAGACCCCGAGATAGCCGACGCCAGTGGTCACCGAGTTCCGCAGGCCCGAGTCCCAGTCCGTGACTGGCAAATAGCGGCGCACGATCCAGCGCTGCACCGCCTTGGCCGCGCCCATGCCGATGACGAAGGTGGCCAGTCCGGCGACGATGGCGGCGGGAGAAACCGTGGCGGACCCGAGCTTGATCGGCGCCGCGAGGCTGGTCAGGTGGCTCGCCAACAGGTCGCCGCCGCTGCCGAACGGCGTCAGCGCCAGGAACACCGCGCTGGCCAATATGAGCAGCTGCAGCACCGCCGAGAACAGCACGCCGGCCTGGCCGATGGTCGAGCGGCGGAAATTGAACACCTGGTAGAGCGAGCGCGACGCCCAACCGCGCTGGCTGAAGATCGCGGTGGTCAGGTCGTCGACGAACCGCATCAGGAGGTAGGTCGCGCCCGCGATGATGCTGAGCCAGAAGATCTGGCCCGAGGTCATCGCCGCCAGCGTGGTGTAGCCGGCCAGCACCGCGCCCACGGTCACCACGATCGCCCCGGCCAGGATCAGCGAGATCAGGGTCCAGGCGGGGCCGAGCACACGCTCGGTCTGCTGTTCGGCCGCAGGCTCGGCGGCGACCTGCACGGCGCTGCGCTGCGAGCCGCGGCCGAAGCTGACCAGGATCAGCCCCGCGACGGCGGCATAAGCCAGAGAGATGGCGCAGTTCGACGCGATGGTCGCCGCCACGCTTGCGCCGGCCACGTAGTTGAGCCGCGTCAGCAGAAAGCCCGCGCCGGTGACCAGGGCGACGATGCGCA
>Ga0302314_10011644_pt1 | contig 15321 bp, 13 predicted proteins | sample III_Palsa_N2_3_FD_200533 | JGI IMG/M metagenome (GOLD analysis project Ga0302314, IMG submission 200533) | Peat permafrost microbial communities from Stordalen Mire near Abisko, Sweden - III_Palsa_N2_3 | ecosystem: Environmental > Terrestrial > Soil > Palsa > Peat permafrost | place: Sweden...
ACGCTGGCGCCGCGGAAATCGGCCGCTCGGCCAGGCGTGGGCGATCCGGAGCGGGCCGCTTTCTTTTTCACCTAGACGTCTTCCCGTCGCACCGGCACGGGCGATAGGTTCAGCTGCTGCTCGGCGGCGATGATCGAGCCGAGGCGCCGGGCTTCGCCTGCCCAGACCGATAACGGAAGCGGCGTCGCAAAAGCGCGGTCGCGCTCGGTGCGCATACCCAGCGGCAGGCGCAACCGCTCGATCTCGCCAAGCGAGAGGAAACCGAGTTCGGGACGACGGAAACCGAGATCGGCGAGCCCGAACCAGTTGCAGGGAGGCACGTCACTCCCTGCAACGCCGTCGGCCGATAATTGGGCGCAGGCCAGGTCTGCGGCCCCAGCGGATCGAAGAATTCGACCACCGGACGCGGCTCGCCGTCGATCCAGTGCGCGCGGGAAAGCAGGCTGCACGCTGTTCTTGGGTGAAAAGCGTCATGGTTTGTGTCCACGGGATGAAAGAGATCGAACTGGCCGCGCTGGACGAGGTCGAAGAGGCCCGAATCTGCGGGCCGCCGAGGGCGTTTGGGCATCGAGAGAGCCGGCGGCGCGTAGCACCAGCCGGTCGCCGGCAAGGATTGGTGCGACGCCCGTGATCAGCCGCTCGTCGCCCGCCGCGTCGGTTCGCAATCGCAGCCTTCGGGCGGCGCGGGCGCGGTCATCCAGCACATGCAAGCGCGGGCGGGCGCACGGGATCGCCATGGCCGAGCAACCAGTCGGCGGCCTTGCTGGCGTGGCTGGCCGCGCGGAAGATCGCGCGATCGTCGGCGCGCAGCACGTCGAGCCACGATCCCAGATAATCGGCGTGGCGGACGGTGGGCACGATGCCGAGTGCTGCGCAAAGGAAGGCGCTGCCGAGTTCGGCGCACAATTCCTCCCGCGCATAGGCTTGCGATCCGAAGCGGCCCGACTGGTCGCGGGCAAGCCGCGATTTGTGGCCCGAAAAATGGGTCAGTTCGTGGAGCGCGGTGCGATAATAGTTGATCTGGTCGCGGAACGCCGGCTGCGGCGGCACCTGCACGAAATCGTCGGCAGGCGAGTAGAAGGCGCGGTCGCCGCCGATCCGGAAGTCGGCCCCCGTCGCCGCGATCAGCGCCTCGGCGACGGGTATCGTCTCGCGCTCGGGCAGCGCGGGTGAGATCGCCATGAGCCGCTCGGGCAGGCCATCGCACTGCGCGACGTTGAAGGCGGTGAAGCGTTTGAGGAAGGGGATGGCCCGCGCCTCCTCGCCGCTTTCACGGGCCCTCGCCTTCTCGGCCTCGGGGGTGAAGCGATCGGCATAGACGATCGTAACGCCCCGCTCGCCCTTGCGCACCGCGCCGCCGGCATCGAGCGCCTGACGAAAGGTGAGCCAGCCCTGCGAGGGATAGCCGCGCTCGATGACCGCCCCCCAGAGCAGGAGGATGTTGATGCCCGAATAGGGACGCCCCGACAGCGCGTTACGCGGCAGGCCGGTGGCAATCGCCGCATTGTCCCACGGCTGCACCCAGGGGAAGCGGACCGCCTCCAATTCGGCGATGATGCGCGCGGTGACCTCGGCATAGAGGGTATCGCGGGGCGGGCTGGAAACGCGGCTACGCGCGCTGCGGCGGCTGGATGCGGGCATGAGACTCCTTCTCCTCCTCACCGCAACCGACCCCGGAAGTGGGGTGGGCGGCGAAAAACGAGCGAAGGGCCCGCGTCGAGAGGGGCGGCCGCACCCGAAGGGCCGCAATGCAATGGAGGACCCGGCGAAGCCGGGTTGCAGCCGCCCCGCGCGGGCCCAGGAGAGAGCGCCGCCCATCCCGCGTCCCGGGACCGGCCACAAACCACGCCGCCGCGCCAGCGGCGACCATCGGCACGCGCCAATGATCGTCACCGTCAGGCCGCGACCGGTCGCCAGGCCGGGCGCGGTGGCGAACGCGGTGAGCCGTAGAGCATGGTCGCGCGGTCCCGCGCGAGGCGCCGCCCTGCCCTGCTGCAAGTCCCTGTGCCACTCGACGGATCGAAGCGGTTCCGTCCCATCCTCAAAAGGACATCCCGCGGCAGCATGAAGGGCGATGCCCGCGACACGATCACGAGCATCGACGACCGGGGTGACCGTGGTTCTCAGACGTTCATTTCCGACTTGAGGGTCCGGGAAGCATTCGCTCGTCGAAACGGCTCCTCAACATTGCCGTGCGAGATACGGTCCATGGTCGAACATCCTTCCAGCGCGGCGTGGACGCGTAAAAGGAGATCGCTCGTGACCAAGAAGTTCTTTGAAAAATCCCGCCAGGGGCCCAAGCTGGCTTCACAATAGCGAGGAGCGGTTTCCTGATGGCGAAGCCCCCAGTGAAGGCGCCGGCAAAAGCGGCCCCGAAGCCATCGGCAGCCAAGTCAAAGTCCGCAGCCAAGGAAAAGACCGCGGCTGCCGAACCGCCGGCACCGCTCAAACGAACGGCGACCCCAGAGGCGAAGCCTGCCGCAAAAGCTACTGCGGCAAAGGCCGTGGCACCGTCCCCGAGGTCCAAGTCAGCAGCCGCGAAGCCCAAGTCGGCGGCCGCCCAGTCCGGCGTCGCCAAACTGGCCCATAACACAGCAGACGCGATTACCAAGCTTGCGTCCGATATACTGGAAGATCGGATCGTGCCTACGATCGAGCAGATCAAGTCGGTTGCAGCCCATGTGTCGGACGCGACCGCCTGCGGCAAACCGAAAGTAAAGCGCGTCGCCAAGAAGTGAGCGCAGGCGTCCACCATATCGCAGCATAGGTCGGCGGGAACGGCTTGCGCACGACTTGCCCGTCGCCGTCTGGCGGTTGGACGATGGCTCCGGCTCGTCCGCCATTGCCGACACTATCAGGCCGGCAGGCGAACTATGGCGAAGCCTCGTAGCTGACCGGCTGTCAGACGAGCGGGAGCGGGATTCAGCGCACTACTGCGGTAGCGGCAGCATGGTCTTCAGCCATGCCGTCACGGCGGCCGCATCTTTCGCCGTCCGAAGTCGCACCGTTACCTCTCCCGACGGGTTCAGGCTGCAGTCGAGTCCCAGTTTGCGTGCATGCGCATCAAGGTGCGGCGCGGCCGCGAGCGCCGGCTGGCGAAGATAAAAGAGCAGGTCGCTTTGGTTGGGAATGAAGGAAAACAGGTATCGCCCACGAGCGTCGTGCCATTTCAGTGCGGGCACCCGACCCGTCTTATACGATGGGACCAGACCGAGCGCCGACGAGTGGTCCACGAGGTATCGATAGGCTGCGCGCGCGTCGGGACTTTTGATTCTCGCAAGATGACCCGCCTCGGCGCGGCTGTCGGAGATCGCCGCGGCGAAAGCAGTCAGCGAAATCGGATCCGCATCGACCCTTAGGCGATTGGCGCGAAGCGCATCACCGACCCGGCGATCCATCTCGTCGGTCGAACCGAGCTTGCGGCCGAACGGCCTGTCGATCTCGACTGCGGGCCAGATCGTGTTATGGCCCGACCCGAGCCTGTCGAGGATTTTCCAGACGCCCTCGCTGGTTGCCTTGCCGCCATCGATCTCGAAGCAGAGCAACTCGTCGCCGAGCGAGACCGACGAGGGCATTTCGCCCCAGAAGAAGGGATAGCCCCTGCCCTTTTCCCATCGATCGCGGTCATAGTAACGGGTCTTCTTGAAGCGCGACTGGAGGCCGATGCTCGGTTCGTCGGCAGTATAGAGATAGACCCGCAGATCTCGATCGGCGAGCGCTCCGGACGCAGTCAGGATCGCGTCGACCAAAGTCGTGCGAAGCACCCTGCCCGCCCGTTGGCGATCCCAGATCTTCTTGATTTCGGCAAGGTCGGCCGCTCCGACCGGCGTGCCGGCCGCGAATACGGTCTCGAACCATTTCGCTGCGCCTGCCAATCGATCGGGAGCGGTGTCCACGACACCCGTCTCGAGGCCGAAGCCTGCCAGCCGGTCCTCGTCCAGGCCACGAGACGAGGCATTCGCAGACGTCACGATCAGGGTCGACGAGGTCTTGTAGACCTTGGCGTGGAGCTTCGGCATGTCGACGATCTCCGCGCGGCGCTCGAGAAGTTCTTTCAGCGCGTACGGGCTGCAAAAACCCGAATAGGCGTCGCAGACGATGCGATACCGCGACAGGTCTGCAGGGAGCCGAAGCTTCGTGCAGGCGTCGGTGCCCCAATAGGCAACGGCGAGATCGGCTGGACCGGCCGCGAAAAGCTGCTGGATGGCCGCTGTCAGCTCGTGCCCATGTTTGAACGCCATGCTACCGCTCTCCTATCCCAGGGTGCCCGAATGGGGCCCCTCCCCCAATCGTTCCGCGCCTCGGACGACGCACTCATGGCTCTCTTGGCGATGATGTCGCACACGCTGGCGGAATGGAAGCCGCCGCCGTCTTCAGCATGTCGCGCCAGCCACCCGAGATCATCCCGTCGGCGTGCGCGAGGAGGCGACGCACCTGCGAGCGCAGCGAGTCGGAAAATTGATTCCACTCCTCTTCCACACGACCGGGACCGAACAGCATGATGCCGACGTCGCGCTGACTGGCACCGCCGGCACGCGCATCCCAGGCCATCACGGCCGAGCGCCAGCGATGTCGGCGGTTGCCCGTGAGAAGGGGGCGGTGGGATATTGTCCCTGCGCGGCTGCTCGCCAGAAGATGCTGGAGCGAAGCGACGGCGACCGATGAATGCCTCAGCCTCGGCAGGACCAGATCGAGATACACCGGACCGGCGAGCAAGCTCCCGTCGCGAACCTCGAACGAGAGGCGATCGAGGCCGTTCGAAATAAGTATCCGCTCGACCCCCTGCTGCGACAGGGCCGTGACCGTGTCCGCAGGAAAGCTGGACAGATCGAAGTCGGCATCGCCGGCGAATGCACGGGTCGCCCGGACGACGAGCACGGACGGATCGACCGCCGGATCGAACAGGATCCGCGCATGACACGCCGGGCTCCGACGATCCTCCGCAAAAGTGAAGCCCCCAAGTCTTGAGGGCGGCCTCCTCCACCCCTGGCACCGGCGGGGACAGGACGGTGCTTCCGCCCGATGTCGATGCGTAATCGGGGTCGCGGCGAAGCCACTCCCAAGCCCACCCGGTCCGATCCAGTTCCCCGAGCCAGCGATACTCACGCGCGGCCGGTGTGCGCCCCGGGTGGGCATTCGCGCGGCGGTCGGGGGTCACGCGATCGCCGCCGGCGAACGATGGCGACTACGCGGCGCCGGACGAGACCATCGGCCGCGGCCCTGCTGGCACCGAGCCCCAGGTCGGTTTCGAGCTACATCGCTCATGTTCAACTCCGGCGAACCGGAGCCGATCATGCATGTTTCGAAGACCTTGCCTTCCACCGTAGATACAGGGTCGAAACGACTTGCTCCGGGTCGCCGATGGCGTGCGCCTTAGACCAACGGCTATCGTTCGAAGCGATCTCCGCGCATTTTGTTCAAGACGGCGGCAGATAGCGCCAATCACGCTGTGACGCGCAAATGACGTTTTTGTGACGGCTTTGCATTCCGTCAAACGCCGGTGATTTTCCATTCAGGGGAAAGCCACCGCGCAAAGGGAAAGGCGGCCGGTGCGGACCTTTTCTACATGTGCGCTTCGGCCGAAGCGTGACGATGATGTTGCTTCTCGATTTGATCGGAAGTTTTTCCGACGCACTCGATGTCTTCGATAGCCAGGAGGCGTTGTTCCGTGCGCTCTCCTCGATCTGCCGGCAGGCCGGTTTCACCTATTTCGCTATCTCGCATCATGGCGATTTCGCACAGGCCCGGCCCGATCTGGTCCACCTCCACAACTACCCGCCGGCCTTCGCCGGCTTTCATGACGGCAGCGGCCTCGGCGTGCGTGATCCGGTCCATCGGGCAAGTCAGTTGCGTGGCAGCGGCTTCCTGTGGTCGACGCTGCCGGATCTGCTCAATCACCTGACCGCGGACGACATAGACGTGCTCGAACGCGCGGAGGCCGCAGGTATCGGGCCCGGCTATACGAGGCCCTTCCATGTGCCGGGCGAGCGGAGCGGATCGGCTTCGTTCGCGATGACCTCGGGCATGGTCTTTCCCAAGAGCCGGATCGCGATCGCCGAGGCACTGGGCGCCTTTGCCTTCGAGGCCGGCCGGGCGCTGACCGAGCGCCAGGACCCCGCCTGGATCCGGCAAGGCTGGCTCACCGACCGCGAGCGCCAGATCGTCATGCTGCTGGGCCACGGCAAGGGCGAGAAGGAGATCGCGCGCAGGCTCGAGATCAGCCCGACCACGGTCAACGACCATCTCAAGCATGCGCGTGCGCGCTACGGCATCCACAAGAGCTCGCTGCTGATCGTCTGCGCGCTACTGACCGGATCGATCAGCTATAGTGAGTTGCTGACCGACTGACATCCCCTGTGTCTACGGGATACCGGCCGTCCCCCGTTCGGGATCACATTCGGCTCCTCACGCAACAGGAGCAATCGAATGCGAATGATCGAAGGGGCCGGCGGCCGGATCGGGGAGACGGACGCCCTGGAAGCGATGTTCATCGCGCGGAAGGAGGTGTTCGTCGACCTGCTGGGTTGGGAGGTGCCGGTGATCGCCGGAGAGTATGAGGTCGACCAGTTCGACAATCCCGACGCGCGCTATCTGATCCTGCTCGACGACGACGGGCGTCACCGCGCGTCGGCACGCCTGCTGCCCACCGACCGACCTCACATCCTCGATACGCTGTACTCGGACCTGTGCGAGGAGACGGTGCCGCGAGGTCCGGACGTGCTCGAAGTCACGCGCTTCTGCCTCGACCGACGCCAGACGGCGACCGAGCGGCGAGACGCTCGCAACCGGCTGGTAAGTGCGCTCGCCATCTCCGCGCTCGCCAACGGGATCCGGCGTTACACCGGCGTCGCGGACGTGCCCTGGTTCAACCAGGTGCGGACCTTCGGCTGGCGCTGCAGGGCGCTCGGAACACCCCGCCGGCACGGCCGGCAGATGCTGAGCGCGCTCTGCATCGACATCGACGACGATGTCATGGCCGGCCTCGCGTCCTCCGGCATCTATGATCCCGGCGATGCCGATCGTGTCCCCCAAATGGCGGGGCTGGCAGCATGACCGCCGCGCAGCAGGCACCGATCGACGCGCCTCCAGCGATGCCGTCCGCACTCGAGCGCGATGGCTGGATGTTACTCGAGCATGCGCTTCCGCCAAAGCATATCGAAGCGCTCCGCGCCGATCTCGCGCCCGCGTTCGAACGCACCCTGTTCAGCACGGGTGGCTTCTACGGCGAGCGGACCAAGCGGTTCGGCCGGCTGCTGAGCCGGTCGGGACGGGCCGCGGCGCTGGTGCAACAGCCCGACGTGATGGCGATCGTCGAGGCGACGCTGCGTCCGTGGTGCGACACGGTCCAGCTCAACCTGACCCAAGCGGTCGAGATCCACCCCGGCGCACCGGCGCAGCTGCCGCACCGCGACCAGGACATGTGGCAGGGCACCAAGGGCGAGGTCGAATATCTGGTCAACGTGATGTGGCCGCTGACGACGTTCACGCACGCGAACGGCGCGACCTTGATCTACCCCGGCACGCATGGACTCGCCGCACTCGACGATCGGAATCCGGGAGAGCCGATCGCGATCGAGGCGGAGCCCGGCTCGGCAATCCTGTTCCTCGGCTCGACGCTGCATGGCGGCGGTGGCAACCGGACCGCGCTTCCCCGCCAGGGTATCATCGTCAGCTACTGCCTTGGCTGGCTCAAGCCCTATGAGAACCAATGGCTCGCCTATCCGCCCGACGTCGCGCGGCGCTTTTCGCCCGAACTCGCCGGCCTGGTCGGCTACCGCCAGCACCGGCCCAACCTCGGCAATATCGAGGGCCTCTGCCCCTCGGTCCTGCTCGGCGACGGGCTGCCCGAGCGGACCGGCGCGATAGATGCGCTCCGGCCCGATCAGGAATTTGCGGTAGCGGAACATGTTGCTCGTCAAGCGGCCGAACGCGCCGGCGCCGGGGGGATCCGATGAACCCGGCCCCGCAGTTCGACCGGACCTACGCCGCGCTCAGACGCCTCGTCATGACGGGTGCGTGGCATCCAGGCGAGCGCATCGACGTCGCGATCGCCAGCGACCGGCTCGACGCGAGCGCCTCGCCTATCCGGGAGGCCCTCCGCCACCTGGTCGGCGAAGGCCTCCTCGTTGCGGGGACCAGCGAGGGTGTCGCCATGCCGATCGTCACGGAACCCGATCTCATCGATCTCTATCGCTGGCATCATGAGCTGATGCAGATCGCGGCCCGCGTATCGGGCAGCGGGAACATTGCAGCGCTTCCATCACGAGCCTCCGAGGATTCCGCCGATACGGCCACGGCGCTTTTTTCGGCGATCGCCGCACGATCGGGAAATGGCGAGCATGTCATCGCGATCGAACGGCTCGGTGCGCGGCTTCACCTCACGCGCCTGGTCGAGGCCGAGCTGCTCGGTGACGTCGACAGCGAGCTCGCGACGCTGCGAACGTTCGTCGAAGAGCCGCAGAGCGCCGGGCTGCGGACGGCGCTCGCTCGCTATCACCGACGTCGCTTTCGCATGGCCGGACGGATCGTCCAGCAGATACACCGGCGACCACGCCGATCCTGACTGGGACGCACGGGTGCCCGGGTCGCGACGGGAGCCATTCGTTCGGACGTTCCGGGCGATCCGCGGAGAGCAAACGGTTTCGGTCGGTTTGATGGTTTCCAAGCTCATCGAACTGAGTACGGTTGGCAGCGGACGATCGCCGACGGCGGAAGGCGCTCGCCGCACACCGAGGCAAAATCGGTGCTTGACGGCGGCGGCGATCCGCTCTTCAAATATCCGCGGGCTGCGCGGCGTATGTGCCTGGCTTCGGACCATCGTTTCAGTAGCTTTGACGCGACCCGTCGGTCTCCGAGGCCCCATAGATTAGAAGACGCCGGGTCGGCAATCTGACGGATCGACGTGCCCCGAATACGGTCGCAGGTCGGCTTCGGGCATTCGTTCACCACGCGAAAAAGAACATCGGTTGCGGTAGCGTTCTGGTGTTGAAATCATGTGAGCAGACGAGCCACGCCTTGCTGGTATCGGACGCCCCTTTCGGACGAGCGACGCACGTTCGGACCTCGGCGGCAAATCCGCAGCCTCGAAAGGTCGAGGAGCGACCTGCCGAAAGGTCCGAAGCCGCTGCGATGGCAAACACGAGGATCGAGGATGGCAACGAACGCCGCAATCGTCGCTTCGCGCCCGTCGAGTTTCGTCGACCGGGGGGGGACCGAGGTCACCCCGGAGACGGCGGGCCCTCGCGCAGACGAAGCGCCCCCCATCAGCGTGCCGAAATCCATCATCCTCTTCTCGGACGGCACGGGCAACAGCAGCGGGAAATTGTTCAAGACCAACGTCTACAAACTCTACGAGGCGCTCGACCTGGGCCCCGATGCCCGGGGCAACCGATCGCAGATCGCCTACTACGACAACGGCGTCGGTACGTCGTCGGTAAAGATCCTGGCGATACTTGGCGGCGTCTTCGGTTTCGGGCTCAAGCGCAACGTCATCAATCTGTACCGCTTTCTCTGCCGCAATTACGCCGAAGGCGACAAGATATACGCATTCGGATTCAGTCGTGGCGCCTTCACCATAAGGTTGCTCGTCGCCCTCGTCGGCACGCAGGGGATCGTCGGTTACGAAGACGAACGCGAACTCTCCCGCAATACCATCGACGCATACCGGCGTTTCGCGAGCATCAACAACCCGGACTTCTTTCCATGGCTCGCGATCGCGGTCCGCTGGATTCGGAACGGCCTGATCCGGCTCTGGCGGGCAGCCTGGCATCAAGGCTTCGACGTCCTCGCCAGCCATCGTCCGCGGATCGCCTTCGTCGGCGTCTGGGACACGGTCGCGGCCTATGGTGGACCCGTCGCCGAAATCACGCGCGCGATAGACAAGTGGATTTGGCCGCTCACGATGACCGACTACGAGCTCGGTGATCACGTCGACCGGGCAAGGCACGCACTGGCGCTCGACGACGAACGCGATTCCTTCTGGCCGCTGTTGTGGGACGAGGTTCACGAGACCCGCAAGGCCGAGCGCGCCGAAACCGAGGACGGGCGGGCTTGGTACGGCTCCAGATTGAAGCAGGTGTGGTTCGCCGGGATGCACTCGGACGTGGGCGGAGGGTATCCCGACGAGAGCCTGAGCTACGTTCCGCTGAACTGGATGATCGGCGAACTCGGCCCGGAACTCCGGCTGCTTCCGGAACTGCTGCGCACCATCCAATCGATGGCGAACATATTCGGACCGATCCACGATTCACGCAAGGGTCTCGGCGGCTACTACCGCTATCAGCCGCGCCGCATCGAAGCCTTCCTCCATCCGGACGCGCGAGGTGCGCCGCCGATCCGAGAAACGCTGAGCCTGCGCGACCCGACGGTCGGGGAGAAGAGACATCGACCGCAGGGTCTCTTGCTCCGCTGCCGCGTCCACGACAGCGTCGTGCTCCGGATCGGCGCCGGCACGGACAACTACGCACCGATCGTCCTGCCCTTTCGATACGAGATCGTCGCGACGACCCCGGCTGCGGTCGAGACGCCGGCATCGCGACAGGATATCGGATCCCGGGCAATGGCGGCGCTGGAACCCGCGCAGCAGGCGTTCGCGAACCTGCGGGACGAGCAGATCGCTCGTGCCAGGGCCGAGCGGCAGGAAGTACTCTGGGACTTCGTCCTGTATCGCCGACTTGCTTATTTCGCGACCGTCCTACTCTCACTGATTCTGGCCGCGTCACCACTTTGGATCGGCCGTGTGCAGCCGCTTCCCGCCGAGACCGACGGCCGGTGGATCGTCGGCATCGTCATCGGCTGGCTGGGCGCGTTGGTGCCGTCCGCCGCGACGCCCTGGTTCACGGCCTTCTCGGAAGGGCCCGCCTATTTCGTCCTGGTCGGGATCCCGATCCTCTGCTTCGGCTGGCTCGGCGTCGTCCTGGAACGTGTCCTCCGCGATCGCACGCGTCGTCTCTGGTGGAGCGCGATGCAGGGCGAAGTCGCGAACCTGCCGACGCGGAGCGCGCTCCAGCGCGTACGCGAGAGTTTCGTCTACCAATGGAGCCTGCAACAGCTGAAATGGCGGATCGCGCCGACGGTCGTCGGCATCGCGATGATCCTCGCGATCCCCTACGCCGCGAGTGTCGCCTATCTGCAAGCCTGGCTGGCGATCCACGAGCCGCAGCAGGATCTCTGCCACGATTACGACGCCCCGCCCCCCGAAATCGAGGACCGCGTATCGCTCGACGGCTTCGAAGCGGGTGCGGTGTGCAACAGGGCCAACGTCGGCGTCGTTCAAGGTCACCGGTATCGCGTCACCTTCGGTGGCGAGGGCTGGACCGACGATAGAGGTCGCCACCATGAAGGCTGGTCGGATGGCGGTCATCGGATCGCCGAGGGCGGCGGCACCGCATCGGACTATGGCGGGACGACGATGCCGACGATGTTGTTGGGATCGCCGTTCCGACGCGTCGTACCCGCGCGCTGGCTCGAACCTCTCGTCGAAGTGCGCGCACCCCGCGCCATGGACGTCGGCACGCGGCCTAGGCGGACGCCGGCGATCGACATCGACCGATTGACACCGAGCACCGACGGCAAGTCCTCTGGCGTCTATGGGGGCGAATTCGTGGCGGCGCGAACCGGCGGCCTCGACATGTTCCTCAACGATGCGGTCCTCCCCTGGGGTCGTCCCGGGAGTCGCTACGACGGCGATCCGACGTCCGCCAATCGAGGTCGGGCGCAGGTTTCGATCGAAGACATGAGCGCCCGAAGGGAGGAGCGTGGAGCGACGACCCACCATTAGGGAATGCGGGACCGGCGACCCAGGTCCTACGCCGCCACGGTCCGGTCGGCCCGGCGCGGCGCTCGAGATCCCGAGCGCCACCGCGCGCGGAATCTACATCGACCAGACCGGAGGCGGACATGGAACGAGACCCGATCAAAGATGGCCGATCGGCAGCGGCGCAACCTTGCGAATCCTCCGGATCGTCGACCCCGGATTTCTTGAACGCGCTCGAGACGGCACTGCTCGACAGCGCGACCACGGGGCAGTGGTTCGATTGCGGCTCGGAACTGCCGGCAATGGCCGGGAATGCCAATAGAATACGCGGCGACCGGCTTCGCTACGTGCTGCTGGGAGCAGCCGGAACGTCCCGACTTCACGAAAACGGCGTTCGACTGCGCGGCGCTTGGATCGATGGCCCACTCGAACTGAGCGACGCGACGCTTGCCGTACCGTTGGAACTCGACCGTTGCCACGTCGCCCTTTTCACGCTCGCGGCTTCGCAGATTCCTCGCTTCGTCGCGCGAGGATGCCTGTTCGCGGTAGGCATTTCGGCAGACGCCGTTGCCTGTCGCGGCGACTTCGTTCTGTCGGAAGGTTGCCGATCGTTCGGTACCGTCAGTATGGTCGATGCCCGACTGGGAGGATTGGACTTCAAGGGTGGGACATTCGACGGCCGAGGCGAAACGGCCGTCCAGCTCAACCGAGCCACGGTCGCCGGCTCGATATTCCTCGACGAGGGTTTCTCGGCGATCGGCGACGTTTCACTGTTCGGCGCCGACGTTCGTGGCAGCCTCAGGGCGAGCGGCGCCAAGCTGAAGACGAGCGGAACCCACGCGCTCAATTGCGGCGGCTCGACGATCGCGGGTGACGTCGATCTCGAGCGTGCCGACGTCGATGGTCTCGTCTCTTTCGCGGCGGCCGATTGCGGCGCGAGCCTCTGGATGACGGGGATCGCAGTGCGCAGACCGGGTCTCGCCGCGATCTCGCTGATCCGATTGAAGCTCCGCGGCAATCTAGATCTGGACGGATCGATAAGGGTCCAAGGCGCAATACTGGCCGCCGGTGCCGCAATCGGGGGCTATCTCGATCTATCGGGCGCAACCCTCGAGAACGCCGACAAAGTCGCCCTCGATTGCAGCAGAGCCTCGATCGACGCGAGTATTGTGGCGGACGACATGAACGTCCGGGGCGATTGCCATCTGCTCGGCTGCGAGATAGGCGGCGATCTGTCGTTCAAGGGCGCCACGCTCGTCGGCAGAGAAGTCGCGGCGCTCTATCTCAGCGCAGCGAAAATTCGAGGACACTTGTTCCTCTCGGGCAACTTCAACGTGACGGGCCTGATCGCCATGATCGGAACGACCATCGATGGACGGCTTTTCGCATCCGGCGGAACGTTTGCCGCGGGATCCCACGAGTATGCGTTGATCGGCGACTCGGCGACCGTCAATGGTGACGCGTTCTTCGAAGACGGCTGCAGTTTCGATGGCCCCATCCGCATGAACCGCGCGAACTTCCAATCGACGTTCAGTTTCGTCGGCGCGACGTTGATATCGAAGGTCAAGCCGGCCTTCCAAGCAAGCGACTTGCAAGTCACTGGCAGCTTGTTGTTCGCGACTTCCGACGTGCGCGGAGCGATCTCCATGCAATCCGCGCATGTCGGGTCGATGGATCTGGCGCGCGGGAAGTTCGTCAATCCGTCTGGCGACGCTCTCGAACTCGAAAACCTACGAGTAGCCGGAGGTCTATTCTTTCGTAAGATCGAGCAGGTCCAAGGCCGGGTGAACCTTTCGGGTGGGACTGTCGGAAGTCTCGTCGACGACCTCAGAAGCTGGCTGCTCGCCCGTGGCGATTTGGTCCTGGACGGGTTCACGTACGGCACCATCGCGGGCACGCCGACGTTCACGGATGCCGTGGGACGCATCGCGTGGCTGCAGGCGCAGGATCCCATCTACCTCGCCGCCGAATTCCGCCCGCAGCCGTGGGAGCAGTTGATCCGGACGCTGCGGTCTATGGGCCATCCCAACGCCGCGCGCTCGGTTGCCGTCGCCAAGCAGAGGGCGGAACGCAAGGCGGGACGGATCCGTGGCTTGGGGGCGGTGTTCCACATGCTCTACGGAGTGTTGATCGGCTATGGATACAGGCCCATTCGCCTCGTCTCGATCATGTTCTTCCTGTGGCTGGCCAGCGCCGGCGCGATCGAGGCGGTCCAGCTTCGCGACACCGATCCCTTGATGGTCGCGACCGCCGAGAACAAAGCCGCCCGGAGGCGTTCGACGTAGTGCTCTTCACGCTCGACGCGGTACTCCCGATCGACCTCGACTATCAGAAGAAATGGCAGGTGGACCAGGGCGCGCCCCTGGGGCGGTGGGTGCAATGGCTCATCGCGATCGACGTCATCTTCGGATGGCTCGCGAGCGGCCTGATCGTCGGCGTAGTCGGGAATCTGATCAAGAAGGATTGAGCGTGACACGTTTCCCGTTTCCGCCAGCGCGAACGGTCTGGGCGCCACATGGCCCCCGGTTACCCGCCATCCTCATCGTTCGTGCTTCCGCTGAAATCGGCCGTCCAGCACGAATATCTCGTTCCGAACTCCTTCAGGTAGCGTCGTTCGATGGGGCCGAGGCGCGGTCACGGGTCGGCGCCAGGACGTAATGAAGGCCGTCCGATCGAGCACGGTACACGACGAGCTCGACCCCGTCGTCTCCGGAGGCGATCTGCAACCAGACGGGACCGCGCCCCGCGAGGAGCGACCGATAATCCGTCGAGGCGGCGAGCAGCTGCCGCATCTCATCCGGGAGTGGCACGAGTTCGACCGCGTCGGATGCGCACCACTCGTGCATGAACGGCAATATCTCGTGTCCGCGTCGAAGCGCTACGAGAACTTCGGCCAATTCGGTTTCGAGCGTGTCCATGCGTAAAGTCGATAGGGCGCTCGCCGGCGTTGGGGAAGCGCTCGGCACCCGGGATTTCGTCTCGGCGCGCCGCCGACGCGGGGAGCCGCGGCATCGACGGCACGGCGGCGGCGACGCACGGGCCAGCCCGGCGTTGACTCCCGGCCGGTCGCTCACTCTAAGCTGACGGGAAATCGAACACGACCATGCGACGCGTGGCGAAAACGGGGAACTTCGACGCGTGCATGGTCCCGCAATATTGGTGCGCACGCTCTCCGAGCCGACCCGACGTGACAAGGCGGGTAACGCCTGGCAATATCACTCGCGCAGCGACCACCATTCGAAGGTCGCCTGTTGGGGCGTGATCTTCGACCTGCTCGCGACGACGCCGTTGCTGAGACGTCACGTCGAGGCTGGGGTCGTCTGCTTCGGCATCAATCACGAGATGCGAGACTTCGTTCACGATCGTAAGAAGAATCTCGACTTGGTGCTGTGTACGCCCGGTGGCGCGACGGCCGAGGGAGACCTTCTGAGTCTCTCCGCCGACTACGACATCGTGCTGACGGACGAAGAGCGCGGAATCTTGGACGACCTTCCTGCGCTGATTCGCGCGCCGGTCGGCTCCGTCCTCATGGCGCTGGAGGCGAAGGCCTGCATGACTGCGCATCA
>Ga0302314_10011645_pt1 | contig 15320 bp, 10 predicted proteins | sample III_Palsa_N2_3_FD_200533 | JGI IMG/M metagenome (GOLD analysis project Ga0302314, IMG submission 200533) | Peat permafrost microbial communities from Stordalen Mire near Abisko, Sweden - III_Palsa_N2_3 | ecosystem: Environmental > Terrestrial > Soil > Palsa > Peat permafrost | place: Sweden...
CATTTTCCGCAAACTCGGCGATCGTCTGCTTGCCGGTCAGATGCCCGATCTCGTTGATGGAGCGCACCATCTCGCGGTCGATCGGGTCGCGCAGGATCTCGCGCACGAAACTGCCGTCGATCTTCAGGAAATCCACGGGGAAGTGCTTCAAATAGCCGAACGAGGACAATCCGGTGCCGAAATCATCGAGCGCGAATTTGCAGCCGAGCTCCTTCAGCGCCTGGATGAAACGGTTGGCCTGACTGAAGCTCGCCACCGCCGCGGTCTCCGTGATCTCGAAGCAGATCTTCGAGGCATCAAGCCCGCTCTTTTGGAACTGGTCGATGACGAAGGGCAGGAACTTGTCATCACCGAAGCTCTGACCGGAGAGATTGATCGCGCACATCGAAAGCTTCTCGCGCTCGTCGGCTTCGGAGACGAGCCAGCGAAACGCGTTTTCGATCACCCAGCGATCGATCGCCGGCGTGATGCCGTAGCGCTCGGCCGCCGCGATGAAGTCATTCGGCGAGACCATGCGGCCGCCCTCATCGCGCATGCGCAGGAGGAGCTCATAGTGCGCGCCGGTCTCAACCTTCTGCAGCGGCTGGATCGGCATGCGGAAGAGCTCGAAGCGCCCTTCCTCCAAGGCGGCGTTGATGCGCGCGGCCCACTGCATTTCGCGGCGCCGCCGCATGAGCTCGATGTCGTTCTCGGCAAAGCTATGCACGCGGTTGCGGCCGCCCTCTTTCGCCGCCTGGCAGGCGCTGTCGGCGGCCGAGAGAATTGAGGCCACATCCTCGTTGTCGGCGGCGATCGGTACCACCCCGAGGCTTGCGCCCAGGCGAAACACCCGGTCCTCCCAGGTGAAGCGGTAGTTGCGCACCGACTCGCGCAGCGCCTCGGCGGTGCGCATCGCCTCATCGAGCGAGCAGCTCTCGAGCAGAATCCCGAACTCATCCCCGCCCAGGCGCGAGAGCGTATCGCGCCAGCGCACCTTGGCCTTCAGAAGCGCGCCCACCTGCCCTAAGAGCGCATCACCGGCGCTGTGGCCGCAGGTGTCATTGATGATCTTGAACTGGTCGATGTCGAGATAGCACAGCGCGTAGGAGGCCTCGCGCGCCTTCGCGCTCTTCAGGGCCCGCTCGAGGCGGCTCTCGAACTCGCGGCGATTCACAAGCCCGGTCAGGACGTCGTGGCTTGCGTGGTAGGAGAGCCTGCGGTTCAACTCGCGCGACTCGCTCACGTCGTGGAACACGAGCACGCCTCCGGCCACATGGCCCGCGCCGTCGCGGATGGGCGCTGCGGTGCTTTCCACGTAGAGTTCGTTGCCGTCGCGGCGGATGAGGAGCATCGGCCGCACGGACTTGATGGGGCGGATGCGCCGGATCGACACCGAGAGCGGATTCTCCAGGGGCTCGCAGGTCTCCTCGTGAAAGGCGCGGAAGATCTCTTCCACGGGCCGCCCCATGGCATCCTCGAGGCGCCAGCCGGTCAATTCCTCCGCCACCGGATTGATGTAGTCGATGGTCGACTGGGCGTCGGTGGTGATGACGCCGTCGCCGATCGACTGCAGCGTGATTTGCGCGCTCTCCTTCTCACGGAAGAGGGCCTCCTCGTAGATCTTTCTTTCGGTGATGTCGAATTCCACGCCCACGAGGCGCAGCAGGCGGCCGTGCTTGTCGACGCGCGCCTTGGCGCGGCTGACGACCCAGCGCCATTCGCCGCTCTTGTGGCGCATGCGATGCGTGCTCTCGAAGGTCGGCACCTTGCCGGCCACGTGATCGCGGATGGCCGCCTGCACGCGCGACAGGTCGTCCGGATGCACGAGACTTCTCCAGTCGGGGGAGCCTTGCATGTCCTCGTCCGCGTAGCCCAGCATGGCCTTCCAGCGCGGCGAGAAATACACCTCGTTGCTCTCGACATCGAAGTCCCACAGGCCATCATTGGCCGCCGACTGCGAAAGCGTCGTGCGTTCCTCGAGCTTCGCGAGCCGTGATTCGATGCGCATGCGGTCAAGCCCGGTGGCGAGGCTTGTGCCGATGAGCTTCATCATCAACTGCAGATTGACGTCCCAGGCGCCGCGCGGCAGCGAATGCGCAAGGCCCAAGAGCCCCGCGGGCTTGCCCTGCAGACGAAAGGCAACGATGAGCACCGAGCCGATGCCGAGGGCCGCCAGACGCTCAGCCTCGGCGGCCTGCTCGCGCCGCGGCGCGCTCGTGTCGCGCAGCTCCGAGAGGCGCAGATGATCCAGGTGCGATTTCAACCACGGATAGCTCTCGAGGCTCTCGCCCTCGAGTGCCTGCGGGCGGCACTGCGAGAAGGCGCTGCTCGCGAGCTCGATGTCCTTCAGCGTGAGGTCGTCAGGGTTGATCGCGGCGGCGAACACGCAATCGCTCGCGGTGACTTCACGCAAGAGCTCGAGGTTTCTCTTCATGCACTCGTCGACCGAATCGCGGTGCATGTTCTGAAAGTCGACGGCGATCTTCGTGCAGGCGACGTCGAGGCCGACGACGGGTGTGGCCGAGCGCCCGTTCCACGCGTTCGGGGACAGAATATCGGAGGCGGTGAGATCCGCAGGCTTATCGAGCAGCGGGGTCGGAGTCGACATCCAGTGCGATCTCTTGGCCAAACGGGATGAGTAGTGTGTCAGCCATTGCGCCTGTGGCGCTCGACGCGAAGCACAATTACCCACACCCGTTTTTAGTAGTTAAATCGATTCTCGCATACTCGTCGAGGAAAACAAGCTAAGACGCTGTTCGGATTGGGCTTCAATCGGCCGACCCTGACATAATTAACGCCCGGCGCCCGAAGTTTTTAATGCGTCTCGAGCGAGACAGTAGAGGCGCATGAGCTCCGCTTCCATCTCACGCTGCAGACGCTCGATATGTGCAGCGTCCAGCACTCGCGGGACATAACGCGGCGCCCCGATCGCGATGACAATGCGTGATCCGGGCCACGGCAGCACGAACTTGTCCCATTTGATGAGCGAGGCGCGGGAGGTGGCGTAGGCCATCGGCAGCATGGGGCGCCCGGACATCTGCGCCAGAAGTATTGCGCCGGGCTTGAACTTGAAGCGCGGGCCGCGCGGACCATCCGGTGTGATCACCGGGGAGATGTTCTCCTGCACGAGCGCCACATAATAATCGCGCAGCGCACGCGCGCCCGTGTGGGATGAGGAGCCACGGATCACGCTGCCGCCGACGCGGCGCACGAGCATGACGCCGATCTCCCCATCGACCGAGGGACTGATGAGCCAGCCGACGGCAAAGCCGCGCGCGCGCTCATCGAGCAGATATTTGGCGCAGAACCCCTGATGCTGATGCCAGAAGCACGGTACGAAGGACGGCCCCTTGTCGAGCGCGGCCTTGAGGTGCTCGGCGCCCTCGACCCTGACGATCCGGCATGAGGCCCACCACAGCCGGATGATGGCGAGTCCGATCGGCACCACGATCGCATAGAGAAGCCGTCGGGCCGCCGTCATGCGGCGGCCCGAGCGAGTGAGCCTGCGATACAGCGTATTGCGCAGGCCGCCGTCTGGTCCGGTGTCCGCCATAGGTTTGAGCGCAGTATAGTAAGCTTGCGGTCTTTGTTGCAGTTGCGCGCATGACCGCAAGCCCGCTCGCCCGCGAGCACCCGCCCGAGCCTGACAGTCAGTTCGATATCGGCTCCACGGAGGATTCTCTGGAGCGGATGAGCGAGCTCTTTGCCCGCTACGGCGACATCTATCGCGTGTACGCGCCGGGCCGCAAGTCCTACACCTACGTCATCCATCACCCGGATGATGTGAAGCGCGTGCTCGTCAGCAATCACAAGAACTACACCAAGGGTGTCGGGCTCGATCGGGTCAAGATCCTGCTGGGCAACGGCATCATGACGAGCGAGGGCGAGTTCTGGCGACGCCAGCGCTACATGATGCAGCCGATGTTCCACCGCCGCGTCATCACGGAGTTCGCGCGCGTCATTGACGAGGCGAACGATCGCTTCATCGCGCGCTGGGAGGCGCAGGCCGAGCGCGGCGAGAGCGTCAATGTCACCGATGATATGAGCGCATTGACGCTCGATATCGTGCTGCGCGCGGTCTTTGGCCGCGATCTGGATCGACTGAGCCAAGAGTCGGGCGGCAATCCCTTTGCGGTCGTGACCCGGGAGCCGGCGCGCAATCTGCAGTTTGCCTACAAATTCCGCTCCCTCGGCAAACTCGTGGCCGCTCTCATGCGCCGCCGCGCAAGCGAAGCCGAGGAACACGTCGACTTCCTCGCGATGCTCATGAGCGCGCGCGACAAGGACACCGGCGATGCCATGAGCGAGCGCGAGCTCATCGATGAGGTCATGACGCTGGTGGTCGCCGGCCATGAGACCACCGCAAGCGCGCTCAACTGGACCTGGTATCTGCTCGCGCTGCACCCGCAGGTGGAGTCGCGCCTGCATGCGGAAATCGACGCCGCCCCCATCTCCGCAGCGCCGAGTCTTGCGCGGATGGAGGCGCTGCCGTACACGCAGCAGGTGGTGAATGAGGCGCTGCGCCTCTATCCGCCGGGGTGGCTGCTGTCGCGTCGTGCGCTCGGCGCCGACGTGTTGGCGGGATTTGAGATTCCGGCAGGCGCGGATGTGCTCTTAAGTCCGTATCTCTTGCACCGGCATCCGCGCTTCTGGCCGGAGCCGGATGCTTTCAAGCCGGAGCGTTTCGCGAGCGAAAACGAAGCCGCGCGGCCGCGCTTCGCGTACATGCCCTTCGCCGCAGGACCGCGCCACTGCATCGGGGAAACATTTGCGCTCTACGAGATGCTCATGCATCTTTATAAAGTCGCGCGCCGCTACCGCCTGACCTATCTGCCCGCTGAGCCCGTCGAGCTTGAGGCGCAGATCAATCTGCGCACGAAGAAACCGCTCTACATGAGGCTCGAACGCCGCTGATGTTCACCGCCAATACCCTGACCGAGCTTATCGAGGCCAACCGCAAAGTCGCGCGCAACATCACCTATCTTGAGGGTGATGGCGATGAACGAAGCGTCGCCTTCGGCGAACTCTACGAGCGCGCGCTCGGCATCCTGCACCACCTGCAGCGCCTGGGCGCACGGCGCGGCGACAAGCTGATCCTGTTCCTCGGCAGCAATGAACCGTTCATCGACGCCTTCTGGGCAGCAATGCTGGGAGGCATCATTCCGGTACCGGTGGCGCTTGGCATCAGCGATGAGCATCGCCACAAGCTGCTGCGCATCGTGAGGAAGCTCGGCAGCCCCTTCATCTACACGGACAAGAAGTCGCTCGAGCGCATGGCGACGTTCGCCGCCGGCGTCGGGGAGGAGAAGCTCTTTGCCGCGATGCGCGCGCGCAGCTTCCTCGTCGATGAGCTCGACGACATCTCCCGCGCCGGCACTATCTCCCGGGCGCAGCCGAACGATGTCGCCTTCATCCAGTTCTCCTCCGGCTCGACCAGCGAGCCCAAGGGCGTCGTCCTCACGCATCACAACATTCTCGCCAACTGCCGCGGCGCGAGCGAGGTTGCGCAGTTCACCGAGGATGACGTCAGCCTGTCGTGGATGCCGCTCACGCACGACATGGGGCTCATCGGCTTTCACGTTTTCATGTTTGCCAATCGCATCCACAGCCATCTCATGCCGACGGAGCTCTTCGTGCGCCGGCCGCTGTTGTGGCTCGCCTTCGCCGCACGCAAACGCGCGACCATTCTGTGCTCGCCCAATTTCGGGTATCGGCATTACCTCAAGGTCCTGGGCGAGCGCTCGGTGTCCGATCTTGATCTCGACCTGGCATCGGTGCGGCTCATCTTCAACGGCGCCGAGCCGATCTCGGCGCAGCTGTGCGAGGAGTTCCTCAATCGTCTGGCGCCCGCGAAGCTGCGCCGCGAGGCGATGTTCCCGGTGTATGGGCTCGCGGAAGCCTCGCTCGCGGTGAGCTTTGCGCCGCCAGGCGCCGGCGTGCAATCCATCAGCCTGAATCGACATCGCATGACCGTGGGAACGGCCGCGCAGCTTGTGACGCGCGCCGCGGCCGATGCCGTGACGCTCGTCAGCGTGGGGCGTGCCATCCCCTACTGCCGTTTGCGGGTGACGGCGGATGACGACGTGCCGCAGCCCGACGGGCACATCGGGCACATCCACATCGGCGGCGACAATGTGACGCCGGGCTATTACGAGAACCCGCAGGCCAATGCGGAGGCGCTCACGGCCGATGGCTGGCTGCGCACCGGGGATCTCGGCCTCATCCAAGAGGGTGCGCTGTATATTTCCGGACGGGCCAAAGAGATCATTTTCGTCAACGGGCAGAACTACTACCCGCAGGACTTGGAAGCGATCGCGCAGCGCGCCGAAGGACTCGAGCTCGGCAAGGTCGTGGTCGCCGGAGCGCGGCGGCCGGGCGCGCAGACCGACGAGCTCGTTGTTTTCGTCCTGCATCGCGGCGACCTCGGCGACTTCTTGAAAGTGGCCACTCAGGTTTCGAGGCTCATCAATGAACACACGGGCCTCGAGGTCGCCCAGGTCGTGCCCGTCAAACGCATCGCCAAGACGACGAGCGGCAAGATCCAGCGGCATCTGCTCGAAGAGAGCTATGTTGACGGCGAATTTGATGCCGAGCTTACCGAGCTTGCCAAGCTGCGCGAGGCGCAACGCGGCCACTCATCACGCTCGCGTACCCAAATCGAGGAAACGCTGCAGCTCATCTGCAATGCCGCGCTCGAAGGCAAGCGCGTCGGCATCGATGACAATCTCTTCGAGCTCGGCGCAAGTTCGCTGAAGCTCATTGAGATCCATGAGCAGATCGACCACGAATATCCGAATGAGATAGATTTGACCGAGATCTTTGACTTTCCGACGATCGGCGAGCTCGCCCGGCATTTGGAGGGCAAGCTGGCACGCGCGCATGCTCCCCAGTTGGCGCCTTCCGGCCCGGGGGTTTTATAATGTCTGCCATGTTGCAGGAATCCACCGGTCCCATGAGCGCCGCCGCCTGCGGGCGCAGGCTTGCGGAAATGGGCATCCGTCCGACCGTTCCGCGCGTGCGGATCGCGACCTTACTCCTTGCTGCACCGCAGCATTTGTCGGCCGAACAGATTATCGCGTCATTGGCAGCAAGTGGTCGGCGCGTTTCCAAAGCGACCGTCTACAACACGCTCAAGATCTTCGCCTCCTCCGGTCTCATCCGTCAGCTCACCATCGATGATTCGCGCGCGTGGTACGACTCGAATACGGGTGCGCACTATCACTTTCACGATGCTGAGAGCGGCGCGCTCATTGACGTGCCGGTGCCCGAAGTTGAGTTCAGCCGATTGCCTGCCACGCCGGATGGCATGGAAGTCGAGAGCATCGATCTCGTCATCCGCCTGCGCAAAAAACGGTAGACTCGCGCCTTCTCGCGCATCCGTGCCGGCTTAGCTCAGCTGGTAGAGCACATCATTCGTAATGATGGGGTCGCAGGTTCGACTCCTGCAGCCGGCACCGTTCCCGCGCTCCGCATCGGCGTAAATTGATGACCGGGACCTCAGTTCGATTCGGTGAACTCAATCGCCGGAGTCGCTCCGCCGGTCGCGGTGCACGGGCCCAAATACGGATTATTGGTTTCCCCCCTCACCGATGGCTCGCGCGTCCTAGCAACCGGTTTGGTTCTGCGTGAACATCTGGAGGATTGATCCGACCACCATTCGACAGGGCCGCCCGCAGACCATAAGGTAGCGGGCGTGTTCACCTGTCGATTCCCATAGCCGCGGATCGGGGATGCATCGGCGTCATCATCATGGAGTGATATGCATCGCCGCGGCCGTCGCGTGCGTCGCTTTTGCGGCGACGGCCGTGTGTGGGCCGCGTGAAGATGCGGCGGCCGCCTATCTGCGCGGCGATTACGCAACTGCGTTCAACGATTTCAAGGCGCTCGCGGATCACGGCGATGCTCACGCCCAATATATGTTGGGACTCATGTACCACGACGGTCAGGGCATTTCGCCGGATGAAAATGCGGCGTTTGCTTGGTTTCGCAGGGCTGCGGAACAAGGCAACGCCGACGCTGAGAACTACGTAGGCTATATGTACACCAACGGCCAGGGGGTCGCAGAAGACAGGGTTGCCGGATTTACGTGGCTGCATAAGTCGGCCCTACAGGGCAACGCCACGGCGCAGTATCGCCTGGGGATTGCCTACGTTGACGGCAAGGGAACAACGCAGGATGACACTCGGGCGGTCACCTGGTTTCGCAAGTCCGCCGAGCAAGGCAATGCCGACGCTCAATTCTGGCTCGCACTCTCGTACGACCAAGCGGCGGGCGTACCGCAGGATTACGCCGCTGCGGTTTTGTGGTATCGCAAGAGCGCCGATCAGGGAAACGGCATGGCCCAATACGCCGTCGGGCTCATGTACTACAAAGGTCATGGCGTTCAGAAGGATTTGGTGCAAGCGTATCGCTGGTTCACGTTGTCAACCGCACGTGAGAGTGATCTGCGCGCCGATGCTTCCGCGATGCTCAAGAAAGTCTCTGGCGAAATGACGCCGGCACAGATCGCCACCGCGCAGAAATCGGCGCTCGAAGGCACCCCCAAGTAACGTTTACACGCCTTCCATTTTTGTTGAGTCCTCGCCGGGCGGCTCCGACAGCCATCCGGAGCCAATATTTGACATAGCGCACAAAAATCTGGCGCTTTGGCGCCGCAACAACAAAAAACTCCCCAGCGCCGTGAACATAATCACGGTCCAGGAATTGCTTTAATGGGATAAAGACGCTGCATTGCAGACCGTGATGGAGGGTCAAATGAACTACGTGTCGGTACTCGCCGCGTTTCTTTTGATGTCCGGATGTGCGCTTTCCCCCAAGCCGGCCCTGGGTCCGGATGGCAGACCTGTGACTTTCATTGACGGCATGTCGGCCGCGGTCACGTACGACAAAGCCCAAAAGGCTTGCCCCAATGGCTATGCCATTGTTGAGGAACCCCAGGAAAAAGCGTTCATCGACTACGAGATGACGGTGGAGTGCAAGTAACGCGCGCCGGCGCTGTGATTTTGATGTCTGGCGCGCCCCCCTGATGAATTGAAGGCCCGGCGGCCGGCCGCCGACAGCCAGCTGCGTGCTTCGGCGCGCGCAGCCGTCAGCTTCCACAAGTCATACGAGCTACCCCTGTGCAGCCGCCCGTCCCGCTGGCGCGTCAAATCACCGTGGAGATTTGAAAGCAAGACTCGGAGTGCGCATGTAAGGTGACGGCGCTAAATTGCGCGCATCATGACCCGCCACAAAGATCCGCACATGAACCTCAACGATTCCCGCTGGGCCGCCGTCGTCGCCCGCGATCCGAAGGCCGACGGGAAATTCTTCTATTCCGTCAGGACGACCGGAGTGTACTGCCGCCCGTCCTGCGGCTCTCGCCAGGCAAAGCGCGAGAACGTCACCTTTCACGCCTCAATCGCCGCAGCCGAGCGCGCAGGGTTTCGCCCCTGCAAACGCTGCAAGCCGGATCAGGCGCCGCTTGCAGCACAGCATGCGGCGACGATTGCCAAGACCTGCCGCCGTATTGAAGGCGCCGAGAAGATCCCGACTCTCTCTGTGCTCGCGTGCGAGGCCAATTTGAGTCCGTATCATTTTCATCGCCTGTTCAAATCCATCACGGGACTTACGCCAAAGGCTTATGCGGCGGCGCATCGGGCCGAGCGCGTGCGACGCGAGCTCGGCCGCAGCCGCACCGTGACGGCAGCGATCTTCGATGCCGGCTTCAATTCCGGCGGCCGCTTCTACGCTACCTCCGATGCGCTCCTCGGAATGACTCCCACCGACTACCGTGCCGGCGGCGCCCGCGCGCAAATCCGCTTTGCGGTCGGCGAGTGCTCTTTGGGATCGATCCTCGTCGCCCGAAGCGCAAAAGGGGTATGCGCCATTCTGCTCGGCGATGATCCGGATCTGCTCGCGCGGGAGTTGCAGGATCGCTTCCCGCGCGCAGAGTTCATTGGCGCAGACGCGGAATTTGAGAAACTCGTGGCGAAAATCGTGGGCTTCGTTGAAGCGCCGGCGCTGGGACTCGATCTGCCGCTCGACGTCCGCGGCACGGCCTTTCAGCAGCGCGTGTGGCAGGCCTTGCGCAAGATTCCGGCGGGTTCCACGGTGAGCTACAGCACCATTGCGCAGCGCATCGGCGCGCCGAAGTCGGTGCGTGCAGTAGCACAAGCCTGCGCGGCCAATTCGATTGCCCTTGCCATACCCTGCCATCGCGTAGTTCGCCACGATGGCGGCCTGTCCGGATATCGTTGGGGGGTCGAGCGCAAGCGTGTGCTCTTAGAACGCGAGGCATGACCTTCGATCTTTTCGGCGAGGATTGCGAGAGCAACGAGAAACCCGCAGCGCTTCCACCCGGGGCGATGCTGTTGCGCGGATTTGCATCCTCGCAGACGGAGCAGCTTTTGGCGGGCATCCAAAGCGTCAGCAACCGCGCACCGTTTCGCATCATGACGACGCGCGGCGGCTACCGCATGTCGGTCGCCATGACGAACTGCGGTGCCGCAGGTTGGGTGAGCGACGCTACCGGCTATCGTTACGACGCCTTGGATCCGGATACGGGATGGCGCTGGCCGCCCATGCCGCAGGCGTTTGCGGATCTTGCAGCGCAAGCGGCGGAGACGGCCGGCTTTCGCTGCTTCACGCCCGATGCCTGCCTCATCAACCGCTATGAGCCGGGCGCGCGGCTGTCGCTGCATCAGGACAGGAACGAGCGGGACATGCGCGCGCCGATCGTCTCCGTCTCATTGGGATTGCCCGCGGTCTTTTTGTTTGGCGGCATCCGCCGCGCCGAGCGGCCGCGACGCGTGCCGCTCGTCCACGGCGATGTCGTCGTCTGGGGCGGTCCGGCGCGTCTTTATTATCACGGCGTGCTCGCTTTGAAGGATGGCGAGCACCGCACGCTCGGGCGCTGCCGCGTCAACCTGACCATTCGCCAAGCACTCTAGTCGCGGGAAACTCCGGGCCGGCCCGCAGTACCTGCCGACATTTGAGGTTCTTCCTGCAGATCCTTCCCCATGCAAAGAGACAGCTCGGAATGCGCGTACTCGCCGAAGCGCGGGATGGCCACGAATCCCGCACGGCGGTAGAGCGCGAGAGCTTCGAGTTGTCTCGGTCCCGTCTCGAGCACCAAGCGCCGTATTCCGAGCTTCCTGGCGCTGTCCTCAAGAGCCGTCAATATGGCACGCGAGAATCCGCGCCCGCGCGCCGCCGGGATCACGAACATGCGCTTGATCTCGGCAACGCCCACATCGACGCAGCGGATGGCGCCGCAGGCCACGGGCTCGCCAGCAAGATACCCCACGAGAAAGGCTCCCTTGTCGGCTGCGACTTCCTCGGACTCGAGTCTGAAGTGGGTCGCTCCGGGCTCCGGATACTGGGCAGTGAGCTCCGCATTCAGAGCCTCGATGAGGCGGGCTGCGATGCTCGACTTGAGCTCTTCGCGCCGGATGGCGAGCGGCTGCGGCGGAGGGTTGTGCGTCATGGGCCGAAGCGAGCTGAAACTTGCATTCGGCGGATGATGGGTTCAGGGGAACCTTAACCGCAACCGCTCGTCACACCGAACATGGGGGTGATCGCGCCCCTGATGCGGACGGGCGTCCGTATCCCTCATTCGGGCGCTTTTTAGGAGTTTCGTAACTTCTTCAGGATTACACTCTGCGCCGCCGGTCCACGGGGTATTTTTCCCGTGGACAGACAGAGGACAGATCATGGGAGCGCAACTGGAGACCCAACCCCCGCCGGCGGGACCGGTGACGTGGATCGGCCGCGATCATGCGCCGAACGTCCTGCATCCTGTCGGTAACGAGCCGCCTTCCATTGGCGCGGCGACCCCGCACCAAGGGCGTGGGAAATGGCTCGTCGCGCTCATCATTGCTGCGGTTGCCGTGGCGGCGCTCCTGTGGGTGCGCCACATCCGCTCGCAGAGCCCCACGGCCGGCACCGCGACGGTCAATTCAACCCCGGTGGTCACGGTCTCCTCCCCCGGCAGCCGCGCGGTCACGGCACGAATCACTTTCACAGGCGCGCTAGCGGCACGCTATGACATGCCGATCGGCTCGGATACCGATACCGGGCGGATCCGGGAGATCGACGTCGAGGCCGGGGATCACGTGAAGCAGGGCCAGATCCTGGCGAAGCTTGATGGCGCCGTGCTCCTGCCCCAGGTCAACCGGCTCGCCGCTTCGGTCGAAGAAGCCAAAGCCGAGGCGGCACTCTCCGCCGCACAATACAAGCGAGCGCTCGGAGTCCAGGCCGCAGGAGCCCTGTCGGCGGAAGAGATCGAACACCGGCGGGCGACTTCCCTCACCGATGATGCGCGCGTGAAAGTGGCCGTCGCCCAGTTGGCCGAAGCGCAGGCACGCCTTGAGCGCACCGACATCCGCGCGCCCGCCGATGGCATCGTCCTCACCCGCACGGCCGAAGTGGGACAGATTGCAAATCCTGGCGGCCCGGCCCTCTTTCGCCTCGCGCGCAATGGCGAGATCGAAATGCGCGGTCAGATCGCCGAGCAGGACATGGCACGCCTGCGCGCGGGGCAGAGCGCGTCGGTCTACATTACGAATGTCGCGCAGCCCTTTGAGGGCCACGTGCGCCTCTTGGGCGCGGTGATCGATCCCATGACGCGCCTGGGCGAGATCCGCATCGCTCTGGGCTCCGACCCCGCGCTGCGCCCGGGCGCCTTTGCCCGCGGCGAAGTGGTCATCGACCACGACGAGCATCCGGTGCTGCCGCAGACCGCGGTGCTCGCCGATGCCAAGGGCTCGTACGTCTTCATCGTCAATGACAAGAACGAAGTCGAGCGCAGGACGGTCAACGTCATCGACACCACCGCCGCGGGCGTCGTGATCGGCGCAGGTCTCACCGGTTCCGAGCGCATCGTCACGACGGCCGCTGGCTTCCTGCGCGAGGGCGAGCGCGTGAACGCCGTGCAGCAGAGCGAGTCGGCGTCATGAAGAATATTTCCGCCTGGGCGATCCGCCACCCGGTATCGCCGCTCGTGCTGTTCGTGGTGCTGAGCTTCGTCGGCATCGTCGCCTTCATCCGCCTGCCCATCAACGAGAACCCGGACATTACCTTTCCGCTGGTCACGGTGACGGTATCTGAGCCCGGTGCGGCGCCGACGGAGATTGACACGCAGATCGTGCAGAAGGTCGAGGGCTCGATCTCGAGCCTCGGCACCATCAAGCGCATGACTTCGGTCTCGCTGGAAGGCGAAGCCTACACGGCCGTCGAATTCCAGATCGGCACGCCGGTGGACCGGGCGGTCGCGGATGTGCGCGACGCCGTCTCCAAGGTGCGCAGCCAGCTCCCGGAAGGGATCCAGGAACCCATCGTGCAGAGAGTCGATGTCGACGGCGGCGCGATCGTGTACTTCGCGGTGAGCACCACCAGCATGACGGAGGAGGAGCTGTCGTGGTTCGTCGATAACACCATCAGCAAGCGCCTGCTCGGAGTGCCCGGCGTCGCGCAGGTGCAGCGCGGCGGCGGCGTCGATCGGGAGATCCGCGTGGATCTTGATCCGGCGCGCATGCAGGCCCTCGGCGTCACGGCGGTCGAGGTGAATCGACAGCTGCGCGATCTCAATATCGACGCGCCGGGTGGCCGCGCGCAGCTCGGCGGCGGCGAGCAGTCGATCCGCGTGCTGGGCGGAGCGAATTCCGCGATCCAGCTGGGCGATACCCAGATCATGCTCTCCGGAGGGCGCTTCGCGCGCCTCTCCGACATGGCCGAAGTGCACGACGGCGTCGCCGAGGTGCGCATGCTGTCGCGCTTCAACGGCCGTGCCGCGACGACCTTCGGCGTGCTGCGCGCGCGCGGCTCCTCGGATGTCACGGTGCTGAAGGGCGTGCAGAAGGAGCTTGGGAAAGTCAGCAAGGACTTCCCGCAGGTGAAGCTCACGCAGATCTACACCTCGGTCGACTCGACCTACGAGATGTTCGAGTCCTCGATGCTGGCGCTCATCGAAGGTTCGATCCTCGCCGTGCTCGTGGTGTGGTTCTTCCTGCGTGACTTGAGGGCGACAGCGATCTCGGCGCTCGCCATTCCGCTCTCGGCGATACCGACCTTCGCCTTCATGCAATGGATGGGCTTCACGCTCAATCAGATCAGTCTGCTTGCGCTCTCGCTCGTGGCGGGTGTGCTCGTGGACGATGCCATCGTCGAGATCGAAAATATCGTGCGCCACATGCGCATGGGCAAGAGCGGCTTTCAGGCGGCGCTCGACGCCGCCGATGAGATCGGGCTTGCGGTGGTCGCCTGTTCGGCCACGATCATCGCGGTTTTCCTGCCCGTGTCCTTCATGGGCGGCATCACCGGACAGTTTTTCGAGCAGTTCGGGCTCACCGTCGCCGCGGCAGTGTTTTTCTCGCTCCTGGTTGCGCGGCTCATCACGCCGGTGATCGCCGCCTATTCGCTGAAGTCGGACAGCCTGAAGGTGCACGGCGACGGTCCCATCATGACGCGCTATATGCAGACTCTGAAGTGGTGCGTCCTCAATCGCTGGAAAACGCTCGCCTTCGGCACGGGGTTCTTTGCACTATCGATCGTCGCCTTCAGCATGCTGCCGACGACCTTCGTGCCGCAGGACAACGGCACAAACTCGACGCTCAATATTGAGCTGCCGCCCGGAGTCAACCTGGCGGAGACGGCGGCGGTGTCCGCGCAGGCCACCGCCATTCTGCGCCGCCAGCCCGAGGTCACCGACGTCGTGGAGTCGATCGGCGAGGACGGCAGCGTCTCAAGCGAAGTGCGCAATGCGCAGCTGTACATCTCGCTCGTGCCGCGTGAGAAGCGCAAGCTCACGCAGCATCAGTTTGAACAGAAGCTGATCACGGAGTTGAGAAAGATCCCCGACGCGCGCATCGACTTCAGCAATGGCGGCGGCAACGGCGGCAGCGGTCGCGACATTACCCTCTTCCTGACGGGCGATGACGGCGCCCTGGTGCAGAGCACGGCGCGTCAGATCATCGAAGAGATGCGAAAGCTGCCGTCGCTGCGCGATCCGCGCATCAACGGTGATCTGCCGCGCCCGGAAATCATCATTCGGCCGCGGCTTGATATGGCGGCGCAGATGGGCGTATCCGTGCAGACCATCAGTCAGACGGTGCTGATCGCGACCTTGGGCGACATCCCGCAGAACGTGGCGAAGTTCTCGCTCAAGGACCGCCAGATTCCCATTCGCGTCAGTCTCGTCGAACATGCACGCAACGATCTCGCCACACTCGAGAATCTCCCGGTACCGACAGCTTCCGGGCAGGCCGTGCCGCTGAAATCGGTCGCTGATCTGTCCTTCGGCGAGGGGCCGACCAAGGTGCGCCGCTACAATCAAAGCCGGCGCCTGTCTTTGGAAGCGGATT
>Ga0302314_10011646_pt1 | contig 15317 bp, 15 predicted proteins | sample III_Palsa_N2_3_FD_200533 | JGI IMG/M metagenome (GOLD analysis project Ga0302314, IMG submission 200533) | Peat permafrost microbial communities from Stordalen Mire near Abisko, Sweden - III_Palsa_N2_3 | ecosystem: Environmental > Terrestrial > Soil > Palsa > Peat permafrost | place: Sweden...
CCCTATATCGGTGTCGCACGGAACATCATCGCGTTTCACCACGAGAACGTCGACGGCTCCGGCTATCCCACCGGCGCGGTCGGAAGCGAAATCCCGATCGAAGGGAGGATCATCGCCGTCGCCGACGTCTTCGATGCGCTCACCAGCGAGCGCCCCTACAAGCGAAGATGGTCGAACGAGGAGGCAATCGATCACATTCGCAATCTCTCCGGCCAAAAATTCGATCCGGACTGTGTCGAGGCCTTTATTCGCCGAATGGGTGATGTGGTCGAAATTCAGGACCGTTTTCAAGGCGACGTCGCGCCGTAATGCCCCCTGAGAGGGATTCCATGGGACACCGCTCACAGGCATCTCCCCTCGCCCACTGGCATCGCAATGATAATTGGTCCCGGGCCGGCCCCCTTTATCCATGTTAAGGTCGAGGCGCATTGGGCTGGTCCATGACTAGGCGCTGGAAAGCTGCGGCCCTCGGGGAACGACAGACCAGTTCAAGTGCTTTCTCGCCCATAGGTTCGCCAAAACGTCGCTTCGGGCTGGGTGGACCCACATTGGGCGCGGGTCTTTGTCGTCTGCCGACGCCAATGAAGCGGCGCATGTCTCGCCGCGTTTGGGGATCGAGAATGTCAGTTCAACGCCGAACCTGGTTCGTGATCGCCAACTGTCACCGGGCGCGGATCGTGGTTCTTGGCGCGGCGGGTGACCTATTCAAGACGCTGTGGTGCGCGGACGCCATGGAGGCTGGAAATACATGTGAACCCGTATCGGCCAACCCGCGTGACTGCCACCCCAAGCTGGCTCGTGCTGCTCCGACTGGACGGTTTGAGAGCGATGCCCGGTGGGACAAGGTCCGTTTCGGGTGGCACCTGGCAAAATTGCTGAACGAATCGCGTGCGCGACAGGACTTCGATGCGCTGGTCCTCGTCGCTCCATCACCGATCCTTCGCTCGATTCGAGAGGGCCTCGATCCGCTTACATCCATTTGTATCGTCGCGGAGGCGGCGAAGGACCTGACCGACACACCGGACTCGGCTCTTGCGGTGCGCTTCTCCAATGAGGGTGACCCGATCGGGTCTTTTTTCAAGCCCGAGGGGCGGCCAATCTCATGAAACCCTGCTTGGATCGCCGGTTTGCGTGGCTGGACCGCTCCGGCACACCGAAGTTCTCAACAGATGCGCGGCAGTTGCTCGCCCGACAGCCAGTCGACGATTCGCCCGCCGCCGAAGCCGGTCGTCATCTGCACGAAGCGATGGTCGTCTTCGATCGCCTCGCCGATGATCGCCGCGTCGCGTCCGAGCGGATGGACGCGCATCGCCGCGAGAAGCGCCTCGGCGGCGTCCGGCGCGACGATGGCGACGAGCTTTCCCTCATTGGCGACATGGAGCGGATCCAGCCCGAGCAACTCGCAGGCGGCGGCGACCTGCGGCTTCACCGGAAGCGCGTCCTCCGCGATGCGAAAGCCGACGCCTGATGCTTGTGCGAGTTCATTGAGCGTCGCCGCGATGCCGCCGCGGGTCGGGTCGCGCATGACGCGGATGGCGGAACCAGCCGCCTCGACCATGGCGGCGACGAGACCGTGGAGCGCCGCCGAATCAGAAACGAGATCGGTATCGAAGGTCAGGTTCTGCCGCTTGGACATCACGGCCACGCCATGATCGCCGATCGAACCGGACAAGATCACCCGATCGCCCGGCAGCACCTTCTCGGCGGAGAGATCGAGACCCGCGGGGACGACACCGATCCCGGTGGTCGAAATGAACACGCCGTCGGCCTTGCCGCGCTCGACCACCTTGGTGTCGCCGGTGACGACCGGAACTCCGGCCGCGCGCGCCGCAGCACCCATGCTGTCGGCGATGCGCTTGAGGTCGGCCAGGGGGAAACCTTCCTCGATGATGAAGCTCGCCGAGAGATAAAGCGGCCGGGCGCCGGCCATGGCAACGTCGTTGATCGTGCCGTGGACGGCGAGCGAGCCGATATCGCCACCCGGAAAGAACAGCGGCGAGACGACATAGCCGTCGGTCGTCATCACCATCCGCCCGGCGGCAACGTCGAAGGCCGCCTGGTCGTTGCCGCGGCTCAGCCAGTCGTTGGCCAAGGCTGCATGAAAGATCTCGTCGATCAGTTGCGCCATCGCCCGGCCGCCCGAGCCATGCGAGAGGTCGATGCGGCCGTGTTCGAGATCGAGCCGGCGCCGATAGGTCTTCGAGTTCATGACGCGGCCTTTGCGTGGTCGCGGAAGCGGCCATAGGTCCAATGGGCGGCGCAGGCCCCTTCCGAGGAGACCATGCAGGCGCCCATCGGCGTGTCCGGCGTACAGACGGTGCCGAACAGCTTGCATTGCGTCGGCGTCTTGGCGCCGCGCAGGATGGCGCCGCATTCGCAGGCCGGGTTGTCGCGTCCGGCGATATCCTCGACATCGAAGCGGCGTTCGGCGTCGAACGCCGCGTAGCCTTGCTTCAGCCGCAGCGCGCTAAGGGGCACGGTGCCGAGGCCGCGCCACTCGAAGCTCTCGCGCAGTTCGAACATCTCGGCGATTCCGGCCTGGGCTTTCTGATTTCCCGCCCGCGTCACGGCACGAACGTATTGGTTCTCGACCTCATGGCGGCCGTCATTGATCTGACGGACCAGCATCAGGATCGCGTGCATGACGTCGAGCGGCTCGAATCCCGCAACCACGACCGGTTTCTGCGCCTCCTTGGCGAAGGCCTCGTAGGGTTCGGTGCCGATGACCGTGCTGACATGGGCTGGGCCGACCAGCCCGTCGATGCCCACATGGTCGGATTCACCACCGTCGAGGATGGCCCGGATCGCCGGCGGCGTGAGGACGTGATTGCAGAAGATGCTGAAGTTCGCGAGCTTCCGCTCGGCGGCGAACCGGATCGCGAGCATGGTCGCCGGCGTTGTGGTCTCGAAGCCGATGGCGAAGAATACGACCTCGCGCAGCGGTTCGGCCTCGGCGATGCGGATGGCATCGAGCGTCGAATAGACCATGCGGATGTCGGCGCCCGCGGCCTTGACCTTGAGCAGCGACGCCCCCCCGGAACCGGGAACGCGCATCAGATCGCCGTAGGTACAAAGCGTGACTTCAGGACGCTGGGCGAGGCGGATCGCGGCATCGATGCGCCCGACCGGCAGCACGCAGACAGGGCAGCCCGGACCATGGATCATGCGGATGTTTCCGGGCAGCAGGTCGGCAATGCCATAGCGCGAGATCGCATGGGTATGGCCGCCGCAGAATTCCATGAACCGATAGAGCGTGGCGGGGTCGGCCTCGTCCGCGATGCGCGCGGCCAGCGTGCGGGCAAGCCCACCGTCGCGGTATTCGTCAATGTATTTCATGACCAACCTCCCCGCTGCCGGGCGGGACGGCGATCCCGCCCTCGCGCATCAGCATCAGCGTCTGTTCCGCCTCGACCGGATCGATCCGGGCCAGGGCGTAGCCGACATGGAGGATGACGTAATCGCCCACCTCGACGTCCTCGACCAGCGCGATCGAAATCGCCATCGCGACGCCACTCAGGGTCACCCGCGCCATCTGGCCGGGCAGAATCTCGTTCACACGAACCGGGATGGCGAGACACATGCTCTGTCCTTTCTGTCGAGAGAGAGGCCGCCCCGGTTCATGAGGCCGTTCCGCGCCAGGGCGGCCTGGCCGAGCGACAGCCCGCCGTCATTGGCGGGCACGGCCTGCGGCAGGAACGGCGACAAGCCCCGCGTGCGCAGCGCTGCGGCGAGTCCTTCGGCCAGGATGCGGTTCATGAAGCAGCCACCACCGAGGGCTACCTGCGTCAGGCCCGCCGGCGCCGCCGCCGCGACGACCCACGCCGCGAGCCCCTCGACCAGCGTGCCGTGGAACAGCTCGGCGCCCAGGCGGGGATCGCCGCGCAGGTCGAGCAGCGTCGCAAGGAGCGGGCGGAAATCCAGCACGCCACCCTCAAGCCGGTAGCCGCCCGGCAAGCCGCGCGGCACGCCGACCAGCGCCTCCAGCTCCATCGCCGCCTGGCCCTCGTAGCTCTGATGCGTGCGCAATCCCAGCAGCGCCGCCGCCGCATCGAACAACCGGCCCATGCTGGTGGTCGCCGACGGCGTCGCGTCCCCGGACACCGTGCGAGCGAGCGTGGCCGCCAGCTTCAGATCCGGGAACCATCGCACCGCCTCCTCGCTCCGGTCGAGGGCGACCAGCGCGGCGACGCCCATGCGCCAAGGCTCGCGGGCGGCGCGGTCGCCGCCTGGCAGTGCCAGCGGCGCCAGATGACCGAGCCGCCGCCACCGCGCGCCATCGAGGCGCATGAGTTCGCCGCCCCAGGCGCCACCGTCGTCACCGAGCCCATGGCCATCGAGCACGACGCCCAGAACCGGGTCCGCGAGGCGGTGCTCTGCCGCCACGGCGGCAAGGTGAGCGGCGTGATGCTGCACCGGAAAAACGGGAAGCCCCATAGCTTCAGCGAAACGGGTGGAAGCGAAATCCGGATGGAGATCGCAGGCGATCGCTTCCGGAGCGACATCGAGCACATCCAGCAAATGCCGCGCAGTCTCCTCATAGAAGCGAATCGTCTCGGCCGTATCCAGGTCGCCCACATGCTGCGAGACGAAGGCTTCGCGTCCCCGCGTGACCGTCAACGTTGCCTTCAGATGACCACCGACGCCGAGGACAGCCGGTCCGTCCTCGCCCAGGTCGATCGGCTCAGGGACGAAGCCGCGCGACCGGCGAATATAAGCGGGGGCGCCATCGATGACGGCCATCACCGAATCATCGATGCGCGCCACGATCGGCCGGTCGTGGGTGACGATCAGATCGGCGATGTCGTCCAGCCGGCGACGCGCCTCATCGTTGTCGATAACCAGCGGCTCTCCCCCCGGATTGGCACTCGTGGCGATCAGCGCCATGGGCTGAGGCGCCGATCGCCAGGATTGGCCGGCGGGGCCTCCAGCCAGCGCATGGAACAGGAGATGATGCAGCGGCGCTGTCGGCAGCATTACGCCGATCCGGCCCAGCCCGGGAGCGACGGCCGGCACCAGCCCGTCGCGCCGACGCATCAGCACGATGGGCCCCGCGCTGTGCGTGAGCAGCGCGCGTTCGGCCGCATCGGGGGAGGCGACCCGGTCGACCGATGCGGCGTTGGCAACCATGATCGCGAAGGGCTTTCCGTCGCGCCGCTTGCGCCGCCGCAGTTTCAGGACCGCAGCTTCGTTTCCGGCGTCGCACATCAGGTGGAAACCGCCGATCCCCTTCAGGGCGACGATGCGGCCGGCGCGGAGCGCGTCGGCGACGGCCTCGACGGGATGGCTGAGGCGTGGTCCGCAGGCGGGACAGGCGATGGTTTCGGCATGAAAGCGGCGGCCGGCCGGGTCGCGATAATCGCGGGCGCAGGCGTCGCACATCGGGAACCCGGCCATCGCGGTCTGCAGCCGGTCATAGGGCAGGCGCCGCGTGATGGTGAAGCGCGGCCCGCAATGGGTGCAGGTGACGAAGGGATAGAGGTGGAAACGGCCGGTGGGATCGAATAGATCGTCCCGACAAGCATCGCAGGTCACGGCGTCCGGCACGATGCGCGTCCGTGCCGTTCCGGCGACGCTGTCGCGGATTTCAAAGCCAGAGCTTCCGTTTGACGGGATGGCGGTCACCTCGCATCCCGCGATGCGCGCCAGCGGCGGCGGTTCGTGCGCCAGCGCCGTGACGAAGGCGTCGAGGGCGTCGCCTTCGACCTCGAGCAGGACGCCTTCGGCGTCGTTCAGCACGAAGCCTGACAGCTTGTAGCGCGCGGCCAGCCGATGGACGAAAGGGCGGAAGCCGACGCCCTGGACCGCGCCCCTGACGCGGATCTGAAGACGTTCCTGTCGCACTGGCCTCTGCGCCGCGGCACGGTCCATCTCCGGCCTACCCTGAAGCCTGCGCCGGTTGGTCGGCGTCGCGGGCATGCGCCTCGATCCAGCGGTAGAAGGCGGGCAAGCCCTCGCCGGTGCGGGCGGATATTGTGAGGATGTCGATCCCCGGATTGACGCGGCGCGCGAAGCCCACGCAGGCCGCCATGTCGAAATCGAGATGGGGCAAGAGATCCGCCTTGTTCAGCAACATCAGGTCGGATTTTGCGAACATGTCGGGATATTTCAGCGGCTTGTCTTCGCCTTCGGTGACCGACAGGACGACCACCTTATGCGCCTCGCCGAGGTCGAAAGCCGCCGGGCAGACAAGGTTGCCGACATTCTCGATGAACAGGAGGCCGCCCGGCGCCAGCGGCAATTGGTCGAGCGCATGGCCGACCATGTGCGCATCGAGGTGACAGCCCTTGCCCGTATTGATCTGGACGGCGGGAGCGCCGGTCGCCCGGATCCGGTCCGCATCGTTCGAGGTCTGCTGGTCCCCTTCGATCACGGCGATCGGATAGCGGGAGCGCAGGTCGGAGATCGTCCGGACCAGCAGCGAGGTCTTGCCCGAGCCGGGGCTCGAGACGAGGTTGAGCGCGAAGACGCCGGCGGCTTTCAGGCGAGCCCTGTTGGCGCTCGCAAACGCATCGTTCTTGGAGAGGATGTCCCGTTCGAGCCGGATGATCCGCTGCTGGCTCATGCCCGGCAAATGGACGCCGGCGAGACCGGCGCCGAAGTCGATGGCGTCACCCTCGCCATGACCATGGTCGTGATGCCCGTGATCGTGATCGTGGTCGTGGTCGTGGTGATGATGGTCGTGTCCGGCATGTTCGTCCGTCGCCGTCCCGCAGCCGCAAATCGTGCACATCACTCAACCTCCAGTTCCGCTAGGCGAAGCTCGTCGCCCGCAATCATCTGCACATGACCTTGCCCGCACAGGGGACAGATGTCGTACCGCGCCGCGATCGGAACGGTCCGGCCGCACCCCGCGCACCAGCCCTCGCCGGCCACCGTCTCCAGATCGAGCGCCGCGCCCTCGGCGATGGTGCCGTGGCTGACCGCATCGAAGCAGAAGCGCAGCGCCTCGGGCTCGACATGGCCCAAGGCGCCAAGCTTCACACGGATCAGCTTGACGCGCGAAAACCGTTGGCTGCGGCCTTGCTCCTCGATCAGTTCCACCAGGCTCTCGGCGATCGACATCTCGTGCATCTGCTAGGCGTCCCCGTTCAGCCCACGCCCAGGCGCGTCTTCAGCGTCTGAACGATGACCGCCGGGTCGCCTGGCTTGAGAAACACCCCGGCAATGCCGAGTTCACGGAGTCCGACCGCGCCGACCAGGGCATCGCTGGCCGTGCTGACGATATAGACCGGGATCTGACTGCCCGCCGCCTTGAGCTTGTCGGCGATGGTGCTGGCATCGATGGTCTCCATCATCAGATCCGCCAGGATCGCGTCCGGTCTGATCCGCAGCGCGGTCCGTTCACCTTCCCGGCCGCTCGCAGCCTCGCCGACGGTGAAACCCGCCGCCTCCAGGGCGTTGCGCAGAACGGCCCGCGCATGCGGGTCGTCATCGACCAGAAGAACGGTCTTTCGTTTGCCGCCCATGCCGATATTCATCGCGACGCCTCCAGCAGAGTGCCGATCCGGTCGCGGATCAATGCCAGGGCCGCCGCCAGATTGCTCCTGGCGCGATCGGTGAGCCCCTCGAGAAACTCGAATTCATAGCCTCGGACGCCGAGCAGATAGGCTTCGGGCGACTTGCCGTAATATTGGCCGGCGATCGCCAGCAGCGTCCCGGGCGTCACCAGATGGCTGGTGAAGGCGACATCGACTGTCGGGGACAGACGTCGCAGCTCGTAGGGTTCGCCGCCATCCCGCGCCGCATCCACGAACCAGACGACATCGTGCTCGGCGATATCGACCGCGTCCTCGATGACGAGCTGATAATTGTCCGACGTCGTCACGTTCGGCCAACCGAGTCTCTCGATCTCCGTCGCCGCGGCGGGACCAAGCCCATCGTCCTGGCGGCCGGGGTTGCCATAGCCGATCACCAGAACCCGCGGCGATCGAATAGCCAGTGGCGGGGCGGCTGGGGCCTCGTTGCCAGCAAGGGCGAGCGCGGTCATTGCTTGATCCTCTCTGCGATCAGCGACCCGTCCGCGTCTTCCAGCGTCACGATCAGCGGCATCTGGCCCAAGGCATGGGTGGCGCAGGACAGGCACGGGTCGAAGGCGCGGATCGCCACCTCGATATGGTTCAACAGTCCCTCGGTGATCTCGCGGCCGGACAGATCCTCCATCGCCACCTGCTTCACCGCGCGATTCATCGCCTCGTTGTTGCTGGTGGTGGACACGATGAGATTGGCGCTGGTGACCTGGTCGTTTCCATCGACCGTATAGTGATGGAACAAGGTGCCGCGCGGCGCCTCGATGCAGGCGATGCCTTCGGGCCGTCGCTCGCCCGTCACGAGAAGATCGGTGCCCTGCAGATCGTCGTCGAACAGCAGTTCCTTGATCTTTTCCGCGCAGTGGACAAGGCAGATCAGCCGCGCCCAGTGATAGGCGAGGGTGGCGTGAACCGGCGCCCCGCCGTTCTGTTCCATGAAGTCGCGCCGCGCGGCCTCGGCGAGCGGCGTGTCGATCGAGGCGCAGCAGTTGATCTGGGCGAGCGGACCGACGCGATACCATCCATTCTCGCGGCTGAGCGAGCGGATATGCGGGAATTTCATGTAGCTCCAGGAGCGGACCTCCTCGACGAAATAATCGCGATAGTCGGCCGGGCGCACGCCGTCGAAGATGGTTCCCCCGTCGGCATCGATCGCGCGCAGCCGGCCGTCATAGAGGTCCATGACCCCGTCCGTTCCAACGAGGCTCACGAAATTCGACTTGAAATTCGCGAAGTCGCGGCACAGCGCCTGATTCGCCGAGACGTAACCCTTATGCCGCTCCAGAGCCGTCACGCACCATGCCGTGATCTGATCGATCTCCTTGCGCAACGCGTCACGGTATTCGATCGAAAGGTTCTGGTTCACGCCGCCGGGAATGGCGCTGGTCGGATGGATCTTCCGCCCGCCGGTCGCCTTGATCACCTCCTGGCCGAATTTTCGGATGAAAATCGCCCATTTGCCGATCTCGGGGAACTGGTTCAGCACGTTGATGATGTTGCGCTGCTCCGGCGGCGCGTCGAAGCCGAACAGGAGATCCGGCGAGGCCAGATGGAAGATGTGCAGCGCATTCGATTGCAGGAGCTGGCCGTAATGCATCAGCCGGCGCAGCTTCTCGGCGGTCGGCGTGACCTTGTCCACGCCGACCACGGCATCCATCGCCTTTGCCGCCGCCAGATGGTGGCTCACCGGACAAATCCCGCAGAGGCGCTGGATAATGAGCGGCACCTCCCAATACATACGGCCGCGGATGAACCGCTCGAAGCCGTGAAACTCGACGACGTGGAAGCGCGCGTCCTCGACCTCGCCGGCCTCGTTCAGGCGAATGGTGACCTTGCCGTGGCCTTCGACGCGCGTGACCGGATCGATCACGATCTTGCGCGGTCCGAGGCTTACTTGAACGTCGCTCATGGCGTCTCTCCGGCCGATCATTCGTATTTGAACAAAGGATAGGGCAGCTTCGGCTCATGGCCGGTGAGCAGCGCCTTCAGCGCCGCCCAGATCGTGTCCGCCGAGGGCGGACAGCCGGGCAGGAAATAGTCGATCTTGACGATTTCATGCGACGGATAGACCCGGTCGAGCAGCAGCGGCAGATCCTCGTCGTTCGGGATCATGCCGCCATCCTCGACCGTCGGCCCGTTGAGATAGGCCTCCTCCAGGCACCCGCGCAGGCCGACGAGATTGCGCATGGCGGGGACGCCGCCATTGATGGCGCAGGCGCCGACCGAGACCAGGATGCGGCAATGGGCGCGGAACTGCCTGAGCACATGGACATTGTGCTCGCTGGCGCAGCCGCCTTCGACCAGCCCGACATCGACCATGCAGTCGAACTCTTTCTTGTCATCCAGCGGCGACTTGTCGAGATCGACGAGATCGATCAACTCGACCAGCCGTTCGTCGATGTCGAGCAGCGACATGTGGCAGCCGAAGCAGCCGGCGAGCGAGCAGGTGGCGAGTTTCGGCTTGGCCATGGCAGGATCTCCGCTCATTTCTTGCCCCGCGCGCGCTTGGCTTCGATATCGCTGCCGATCGGCGCCTGGTCGAACGCGCGTTCGCCATAGGGTGTCCGGTAGCCGGTGCGCTTGATCACGATGCAGCCGACCGGGCAGACATGGACCGCCTTGTCGGCGGCCTCGATCGCCGTTTCGTCGAGGCTTTTGGCATCGACGTTCAACCGCATGTGGATGCCGCGGCCTTCGAAGCCGAACACCGATTTCCCGTCGACGGTGCGCGATGCGCGGATGCAACGCGAACAGAGGATGCAGCGGTTGCGATCGATGAAGATGTCGGGATGGGTCGCGTCGAGTTCGCGCTCGGGCCACAGATAGGGCAGCGTCGGCGCCACCAGCCCCAGACGATAGCCCAGCGCCTGCAACTCGCAATGGCCGCTCATCTCGCAGGACGGGCAGAAGTGATTGCCTTCGACGAACAGCATCTCGATGAGGGTGCGGCGGTCGTCGTTCAGCTCCGGCGTATCGCTCTCGACGGTCATACCTTCTGCCGCCGGCATGGTGCAGGCGCTGCTGCTGCGGCCGTCGATCCGACAGGTGCAGACACGACAATGACCGGCCGGCTCGAGGTCGGGATGGTGGCAGAGCCGCGGGATGTAGACGCCCGCCGCATCGCAAGCCTGGATGATGGTCTGGCCCGGCTCGGCCTCGACCTCGATACCATCGATCGTGAAGGTGAATTTGCTTTCGCTCATGTCCGTTGCTCCTCGGCGACCGGTTCGCGTCCCTGGAGCCCGATCGCCTCGGCCAGTGCCTCGGTCAATGTCACGCGCGGCAGGAACGATTCGGGCCGAAGCCGCGCCTCGTAAGCCTCGGGGAAGTTCCGCAGGGTGGTCAGGATCGGATTGGCCGCGGTCTGGCCGAGACCGCAGCGGCTCATGCGCATGACGGTATTGGCCAGCGCCTCCAGTGCGGCGATGTCGGCGAGCGTGCCCCGATCGCCGAGGATTTTATCCAAGATCTTCTCAAGCAAGGTCGTGCCCACCCGGCACGGCGTGCACCACCCGCATGATTCCTCGACGAAAAACTCGGTGAACTGCCGCGCGGTGTCGAGCACATCCCGCCCAGGACCGAAGACCATGATCGAGCCGCCGGTCGAGAGATCTTCAAAGGCGATGCGCCGCCCGTAATCCTTGGGGGCGACGCATTGCCCGGATGGGCCGCCGACCTGCACGAAGGCCGCATCCGGTACGCCGACAAGGTCGAGCAGTTCGTTCACCGTGATGCCGAACGGCACTTCGTAGACGCCGGGATGCGGGCAATCGCCGGAGAGGCTGAGCAGCTTGGTGCCGGTCGATTCCCGCGTGCCGTAGCCGGCGAACCAGTCGGCGCCCTGTTCCATGATCCGGGCGACGCAGGCGAAGGTCTCGACATTATCGACGGCGGTGGGCTGATGCAGGTAGCCGCGGTCGGTCGGAAAGGGCGGCCGGTCGCGCGGGGCGCCGCGCTTGCCTTCCAGCGATTCGATGAGGCTCGACTCCTCGCCGCAGATATAGGCGCCGGCGCCGAGCTGCAGGCGGATGTCGAAATCGAAGCCTTCGCAGCCGCAGACATTATGGCCAAGCAACCCGAGCCGTCGCCGGTTCTGCAGCGTGGCCTGCAAGCTATCCCAGAGATAGGCATACTCGCCGCGCAGATAGACCAGCCCGTGCCGCGCGCCCAGCGCATACCCGGCGATGGTCATCCCGTCGAACACCAGATCGGGAAGTTCGGTGAGAAGCACCCGATCCTTGAAGGTGCCCGGCTCGCCCTCGTCGGCGTTGCACACGACATGATGCGCCGCGCTGATCGACTGCCGGCATAGCTTCCATTTGAGGCCGGTCGGAAAGCCGGCGCCGCCGCGACCGCGGAGCTTGGCCTTGGTCATCTCCTGAATGACGCTCTCCGGCGAGCGGGTCAGGGCAGCACGCATGCCATCGCCGCGCCGGCCCTGCCGAAAGACGATCGGCCCGGACTGGGCGAGGTTGGAAGCAACGCTGGCGTGCGGCAATGCCGCGCCCTGGGCGTCGGCGCCCGGAAACAGCGGCAGCGGATTGCTTCCGGTTTGGCTCTGCCCCAGGGCGGCGATGATGGCGTGGGCGTCCGCCGCCGTCAGTTCGGTCACCACCGTCCCGTTGATCAACGCCGCCGGCTCCTGATCGGCCATGCCGATGTCGCTGGTCCACTCGACCGTGAATTGTCCATCGGCCGACGTGCCGCCGATCGAGACCCCGGCCGCCTGGGCAAAGGCTTGCGCGACCTCGGCCGCACCCTTCATCAGCGAGATCGGGGTCTTCGACAGGCGGATATGGAAACGGCCCTTGGGCGCCCGGTTCAGGAAGGCGTAGAACGACACCATGTCCTCGACCTCGACGGCATGGACGCCGAGGGCGGCCGCGATGGCCCGGATCGCCTCGTCGGAGACCCAGCCGAGGCGCTGCTGAACCGCCTGGACGATATCCATGAGCCGGGTGCGCTCCGCCCCGAACGCCTTAACGATCGCGTCGATAATTTCTGCGATTTGCGGAGCGGCGGCGGAAGCATTCGCCTCAGCCATCGGCTCCGTCCTTGTTTCGGTCTCCGTCGGCATCATCGATTACTCCCTCACCAGACGCGCCGAACGGCGTGACGCGGATATAGACGGGGCGTGGTCCGTGCCGCGGCCTTCATGGGACGAGCACCGCGGCGCCTTCGATGCGGCCGTCGCGCAGCCGCGTCAGCGCCTCGTTGGCGTCGGCGAGGGGAAACGGCACGGTGGTCGTGCGCACCGGCACTTTGGCCGCGATCGCCAGAAATTCGTCGCCATCCCGCCGCGTCAGGTTGGCGACGGATCGCACCACCCGCTCCTCCCACAGGATCCGGTAGGGGAAGCTGGGGATGTCGCTCATATGAATGCCGGCGCACACGACCGTGCCGCCTTTCCCGACCGCCGCGAGCGCGGCCGGAACGAGCGCGCCGACCGGCGCGAAGATGAGCGCCGCGTCGAGCGGTTCGGGCGGCAGGCCGTCAGACCCGCCGGCCCAGTCGGCGCCGAGACCCAGGGCGAAGTCTTGTCCGGCCCGATCGCCGGGCTTGGTGAAGGCGTAGACCTTCTGACCGCGATGGCGCGCGACCTGGACGGCGATATGGGCGGCGGCGCCGAAGCCGTAGAACCCGACGCGCTCGGCCTCGCCCGCGAGCCGGAGCGCGCGATATCCGATGAGCCCCGCGCACAGCAGCGGCGCCGCCTCGATATCCGTGAAACCGTCCGGGATGGGAAAGCAGAACCGCTCGTCGGCCACCGTGTATTCCGCGTAGCCGCCATTGATCTGATAGCCGGTGAAGCGGGCCCGGATGCACAGATTCTCCCGGCCGCTACGGCAGTAGGCGCATTCCCCGCAGGTCCAGCCGACCCAGGGCACGCCGACGCGATCGCCGATCCCGATCGTGCTGACGTCGGAGCCGACCGAAGCCACGGTGCCGACGATTTCATGTCCGGGCACCAGCGGCAGTTTCGGCTGCGTGAGTTCGCCATCGACGACATGCAGGTCGGTCCGGCAGACGCCGCAGGCGTGGACGCGGATCAGGACCTCATGCGCGCCAGGCCGCGGAATTTCCATCCGCTCGTCCAATCGAAGCGGCGTCTGAGCCGCGTCAAGAATCATCGCCCGCATGAAGCCTCCCCGATCACCTGCCCGATCAACAAACCGCCCTCAAAAGGAGGTCATCACCATCCGGCCATCGAGTTTCCCGGCCTTCATGTCGCTGAATACCTGGTTGATGTCCTCGAGCTTCATCTCGTGATAGTGCGAATGCACCTTTCCTTGCACGGCGAACTCGATCGCTTCGGCGAGGTCTTGACGTCCGCCGACGATCGAGCCGCGGATCGTGATGCGGCCGAGGACGACATCGAAGATGGGGGCGTGGAAATCGCCCGGCGGCAGGCCGACGAGCGCCACCGTGCCCTTGCGCCGCACCATATGGATCGCTTGGTTGAAAGCGGCCGGCGACACTGCCGTCACGACCACGCCATGCACGCCGCCGCCCGTCCGTTTGACGATCTGCGCCACGGCATCAGGTGACGTCGCGTTCACCGTCACGTCGGCGCCCGACGCGCGGGCAAGCGCCAGCTTCTCCTCGGTTACGTCGAGCGCAACAACGAGCAGGCCCATGGCCTTGGCATATTCGACGGCCAACTGCCCCAGCCCGCCGACACCGGAAATCGCGATCCACTCGCCCGGCCGGGCTTCGGTTTCCTTGATGGCTTTGTACGTGGTGACGCCGGCGCACAGGATCGGCGCCAAGGCCGCGAAGTCGGGATTGTCGGGCAGCCGCCCAACATAAGCGGCGGCGCCGATCACATACTCGGCAAAGCTGCCGTTGACGTTGTAGCCGCTGTTGCGCTGGCTCAGACAAAGACTGTCCCATCCGGTCCGGCAATATTCGCAACCGCCGCAAGAATCATGCAGCCACGCGACGCCAACCGCATCGCCTTCCTTCAGGCCGATCACGCCCGGACCGACCGCCGCGATGATCCCCGCCCCTTCGTGCCCAGGAATAAAGGGCGGCGTCGGCTTCGCCGGCCAATCGCCCTGGGCCGCATGCAGGTCGGTGTGACACACGCCGTTCGCCATCACCTTGACCAGAACCTCGCCATATCCCGCCGTCGGGATGGGGACTTCCTCGATCGTGAGCGGCTTGCCGAACTCACGCACCACCGCCGCCTTCATCGTCTTCGCCATGGCCAAGCCTCCCTGTCGAGTGATCGCTGACTTCGACGAGGATAGCCGAGCGGCCGGATTGCGACTTGATCCAGATTAAGGTCGGAAGGGAAATGCCGGTGCTTCGATCAGCGCCGGGGAAGGACGCCCGTCGGCTTGATCCAGATTAAAGCCGGCGGGGACGTGCGGAGAGATACTGCCGGCTGGCTGATCGTTCCAATACCCAAGCGGATGCGCCTCTCAATCTAGATCTAAGGAGCAGATCATGACATACGCGACCACATACCCCTACACCGGCGAAGTGTTGAAGACGTTCCCGGACGCCACCGACGCCGAGGTCAAGGAGGCCATAACGAACGCCCACACGGCGTTTCTCTCCTGGAAAGAGAGCCCATTCGCCGAGCGCGCCAAGGTGATGCACAGCGCAGCCAGCCTGCTGCGCAAGGATATCGACACCTACGCCAAGGTGCTCACGACCGAAATGGGCAAGCTGTTCGCCGAGGCCAAGGCGGAAGTCGAGCTGTCTGCAAACATCTTCGAGTACTATGCCCAGCATGCCGAGGCTCTTCTCGCGCCCGAGAATCTGCCGGTGGGCAATCCGGCA
>Ga0302314_10011647_pt1 | contig 15316 bp, 11 predicted proteins | sample III_Palsa_N2_3_FD_200533 | JGI IMG/M metagenome (GOLD analysis project Ga0302314, IMG submission 200533) | Peat permafrost microbial communities from Stordalen Mire near Abisko, Sweden - III_Palsa_N2_3 | ecosystem: Environmental > Terrestrial > Soil > Palsa > Peat permafrost | place: Sweden...
ACCCACAACCACTGCACGCTCGGCGGCATGCTCGGCAACAATTCCTGCGGCGTGCACTCGGTGCTGGGCGGCAAGACCGCCGAGAACACCATCGCCTTGGACGTCCTGCTCTATGACGGTACGCGGCTCCAGGTCGGACCGACCAGCGAGGCGCAGCTCCAGGCCATCATCGCCGAGGGTGGACGTCGCGGCGAGATCTACGAACGCCTGCGGGCGCTGCGCGACCGCGTGGCCGACCAGGTGCGCCGCCGCTACCCGCGCATCCCACGACGCGTCTCCGGCTTCAACCTTGATGAGCTCCTGCCTGAGAACGGCTTCGACGTGGCCAAGGCGCTGGTCGGTTCCGAAGGCACCTGTGTCGTGGTATTGGAGGCCACGGTGAAGCTCATCGACTGGCCGCGCCATCGCGTGCTGGCGGTGCTCGGCTATCCGGACGTCTACGAGGCCGCCGACCACATCATGGAGGTCCTCGCGCACCACCCGATCGGGCTCGAGGGCGTGGACGAGGTCCTGATCCATAACATGCAGATCCTGCAGATGCACAACGAAGAGCTGAAGCTCCTGCCCAAGGGCCGCGGCTTCCTGGTCGTCGAGTTCGGTGGCGACACGTTGGAGATCGCCACCGGCAAGGCCCAGGCCCTGATCCGTTCCCTGCCCCTGTCTGAAGACCGGGTGCGCGTCTTCACCGAGCCGGAGCAGCAGGAGAAGCTCTGGAAGGTGCGCGAAGCCGGTCTGGGCGCGACCGCGATCGTGCCGGGCGAGAAGCGCACCTGGGAAGGCTGGGAGGACTCGGCCGTGCCGCCCGACCAGGTTGGGTCCTACCTGCGGGAGCTGCGCAGCCTGCTCAAGCGCTTCCACTACACCTGCTCGCTCTATGGCCATTTCGGTGATGGCTGCATCCATACGCGCATCGAGTTCGACCTGGTGACACGTCACGGCATCGACCAGTACCGCCGTTTCACGCGTGAGGCAGCAGAACTGGTGCTGCGCCATGGCGGCTCGCTCTCCGGCGAGCACGGCGATGGGCAGTCACGGGCCGAGCTGCTGCCGCTGATGTTCGGCCAGGAGCTGATCACCGCCTTTGAGGACTTCAAGACCATCTGGGATCCGCAGTGGCGGATGAACCCCGGCAAGGTCGTCAGGCCAGCGCGGCAGGATGAGCATCTCAAGCTCGGCACCGAGTTCAGGCCCTGGCATCCCCACACCCACTTCAGCTTTCCCGATGACCATGGCGACTTCGCCACCGCCTCGTTGCGCTGTGTAGGCATCGGCGAGTGCCGGCGCGCCGACGGGGTGACGATGTGCCCGAGCTACCAGGTGACCAAGGAGGAGCGGCACTCCACCCGCGGCCGGTCGCGCCTGCTCTTCGAGATGCTCAGGGGCGAGGTCATCACCGACGGCTGGGCCAGTCGGGAAGTCAAGGAGGGGCTGGACCTGTGCCTGTCCTGCAAGGGGTGCAAGAACGACTGTCCGACCTCGGTGGACATGGCGACCTACAAGGCGGAGTTCCTGTCGCATTACCACGAGCACCACCTGCGCCCGCGCAGCGCCCACGCCTTCGGCCGGATCGACCGCTGGGCGCGGATCGCCGCGCACCTGCCGCGCCTGGTCAACTGGGCGGCCCACGCCCCGCTGCTATCCGGCATCGCCAAGTTCGCCGCCGGCATGGCGCCGCAACGCGAGATCCCGCGCTTCGCCACCGAGACCTTCGTGCACTGGTTCCGCCAGCGTGCGGCCACCCCGTCGCGGGCAGGCCAGCGCGTGCTGCTGTGGCCGGACACCTTCACCAACTTCTTCCATCCCGAGATCGCCCGCGACGCGGTGCAGGTGCTCGAGCATGCCGGGTGCACGGTCGTCATCCCGGGCCAGCACCTGTGCTGCGGCCGGCCTTTGTATGACTACGGCATGCTGGATACCGCCAAGGCCTATCTGCGTAAGATCCTGACCGTGCTGCGTGCAGAGCTGCGCGCCGGCACGCCCGTGGTGGTGCTCGAGCCGAGCTGCCTGGCGGTGTTCCGCGACGAGCTCTGCAACCTGATCCCGCATGACGAGGATGCCTATCGGCTGTCGCAGCAGGCCTTCACCATCGCCGAGTTCCTGACCACCCGCGCCAGCGGCTGGAAGGCTCCCCGTTGGCAGCAGTCGGCCATGGTCCATGGCCACTGCCACCACAAGTCGGTGGTCTCGCTGGATGCCGACAAGCAGCTGTTCACCAGCATGGGCGCTGCGGCGGGATTCCCCGATCATGGGTGCTGCGGCATGGCCGGCTCCTTCGGCTTCGAGAAGGACCACTATCAGATCTCCGTGGACTGCGGGGAGCGCTCGCTGCTGCCAGCGGTGCGAGCGCGACCCGCTGACCAGGTCCTGATCGCGGATGGCTTCAGCTGCCGCGAGCAGATACGTCAGCTCGCCTCGGCCAGCGCCATCCACTCCGCGCAGGCCATCCGCCAGGCCATCGACCGCTCGTCGTGAGCCTCGCGTCGGGATCGATCCGCTCCAGGTCGGGGGCCGTGGCTCAGGGTCCCGTCGATCCGCCCGCTATGGCCGGCTCATCCAGGTAGCCGCCGGTGAAACCGGCCGCGCGCAGCCCGGCGATCAAGGGCGCACAGCGCCGGGACCAGGACCAGGGCGCAGCACTGCGCGCGTTCTCGAGCATGATCAGCACCGGGCACTGGTTGAGCGGATAGTGGCGGTCGGCGACCCAGGGCGCCGCGTCGGGACCATTGACGGTGGCATTGAAGGTCGGCAGGCACCCCGAGGTCCAGGCCTCTCCCCTCAGGCACAGGTCCTGGGTGTGCTCGAGCGCCGGCATCACGATCTCCGGCGCAAAGGGCAGGGAGGCGGCGACCGCCCACGGCGCGATCGTGCCATCATCCGGGCCGAAGGGAGCGCCGCGCGCGCCGTAGCCCAGGAAGTCGCGCGGTGCACCGTCGATGGTGCGACTCAGCGGGCCCGGGCCGTCACAGGCCGTGATCCCCCAGCACAGCGGACCATAGGCGCGAAAGCCGAGCGGATTGGCCATGGCGTAGCGTCGCTGGACCAGGGTCGCCCGCCGGCTGTTCTCCGCATAGTCGATCATCTTGGCGCGCATCGGGGCGTCCCTGATGCCACGCAGGTCGAGGAAGTAATGCGACATCTGGTGGATGAAGAGCGGACCGGCGTGCAGGTATTCGATGTCGTAGAGCGACAGCCAGCGGTAGGAGCGCGTCCAGGCCTCATAGGCCTCCCTGCCCACCGCATGGGTCGGCGAACCCAGGGCCAGGATGTAGAGGAACAGGCCCTCGGAATAGCCTTCCCAGCGCGGCGCGAGGAACCCGCTCTCGGGCTTCCAGCCATGGCTGACGGTGGGCCCGCCGTCCATCGCCCAGGCCCAGTCGACGCGCTGGTAGAGCGCATCGGCGCAGGTGCGGATCTCGCGTTCGACCGCATGTGCGCCGTCGAAGTAGGCCGACACCAGCAGCGCCGCGGCGATGAAGATCGCCGTATCGATGGTCGACAGCTCGCAGTCGGCGGTGCGTCGGCCAGTGGAGGGGTCCAGGAAGTGATAGAAGAAGCCGTGATGGCCGGTGGCGTTCGGCTGTGCACCCTGCGGCGCGCCCAGCAGGAAGATCAGCGAGGAGCGCACGTACTGCGCCGCGGCGGAGCGGGTGATGAAGCCACGCTGGGCGGCGACCGCATGGGATAGCAGCGCCATGCCGCAGGCCGCGATGCTGGCCGGGGCATCCGGCAGCGAGCTGTCGCGCACCAGGCCGGTGTTCGGGGCGATGACCCCGCACAGGCAGGCGAAGGCATCGGCTTGCAGCTGGTCGAGCAGGTGATCCGCCGTCGCACGCGGGCTCATGACGCGCGGGACCCGGTCCCGGCGTCATGACGGGTCATCTCCGTGGTGAAGTTCAAGGTGATGGCCGCGACCGCGTTGGCGGGGATGCGCAGCGAGATGGTCAGCGTGCCGTCCTCCCAGCGCCAGGAGAGCTCCTCCTCATGCAGCGCCGACGCGCCCTGCAGCTGCTCCAGCTGCAGGGCGCTGAGCTGGTCGGGGCTGCCCATGGCGATCCAGCTGCGGCGCGGATTGGCGTGGTCCTCGTCGATCCGGCGCAGCAGCACCCGCGCCGGACGAGCGACGTGGGCCAGGTGCACCTGCACTGCTTCCTGGCAGATCTCGTGGCGCGGCAGCGCCAGGTTGGTCAACAGCAGGTCGAGCCGCTGGTGGCCGCGGATGCACCAGCAGTCCAGAGTGGCATGCTCGCCCACCACCGGCAGGGTGTGGTGTCCGAGCTCATGCAGGAGCTGGAAGGCGCGGTAGCTGGGCTTGGGCACGCCGTGCAGGGTCAGCAGCCCGAAGCCGCCATGGAAGGGCCGGTAGGGGAACGACTGCTCTGTGAAGATGTCGGTGAAGGTCCACCAGCTGGAGCCATCACACAGGCCGCTCATCTCCAGGATCGCCTTGATGAGATAGGCCGCAGCCATCGGCTGATCATGGAGATCGTCGTGGTCTGACGAGGACAGGTTCCATTCGGTGTAGTAGAGCGGGCGGCCGTAGACCTGATTGCGGGATTTCTGCACCTGCTCGCGCATCGCGTGCCGGCTGCTGCCGGATAGCTGGGCCTCGGTGTCGGTGCTGGCCGTGCCCAGGGCGTCGGTCGGGTAGTAGTGGGTGCTGATGAAATCGCAGGGTGCACCGCTGCTGGCGAGGAAGGCCTGGAACTCGTCGAGCCATTCGCCCTTGGCGGTGACGGGGCCGCCGACGCGCAGCTCCGGAGCGGCATCCTTGATCGCGCGGGCGGTATGCGCGTAGAAACTGAAGTAATCCTGCTGGGTCGCCTGCCAGAACGCGGACAGGTTCGGCTCGTTCCAGACCTCAATGGGCCAGCGTACTGTGGCGTCGCGACCATAACGCTCGAGCCAGTGCCCCAGCAGACGACGCACCAGCTCGTCCCAGGCCTGCGGATCCACCGGCGGGGTGACATTGCCCTGGTAGGTGAAGACCGTCTTGGTTCCCGAGGCCAGTGCGCTCGGCATGAACGAAAGCTCGACCAGCGGCTTCATGCCGATGGCGAGGATCGCGTCGTAGGCGCAGTCGGCATTGAAGAAGGAATAGGTGCGGCTCTGGTCGCTCCCGGTCAGGGTCCCCATGGCATCGCTGAGGATGCCGTGGAAGCGCACGTGGGCCGTGCCCAGTTCGCGGTGGCAGCGCGCCAGCTGCTGCTGCCAGTCAGCGCGCAGGGCAAGCGCGGCGTGACCGCTGCCCAGGCAGTATTCCCAGTGGTGGACCAGGGGCACGGCACGAGCGGAAAGGTCGCAGCAGAAGTCGGGCACGGGGGTCCTTCAGGCACGAAGCACGGTGAGCTCGTCGGGGCTGTCGATCACGCCCCGGTGCTGGCAAGCGCATCAACGTCTGCGGCCGGGAGCCCGATCCCTGGCCGGTCCGGTTGATTTTGGATTTCGACCCATGGCGCTGCCATATCCGTTCGTTGATCCTTCAACATCCGCACCATCCGGAATCTGCGCCCGATCACTAACCTCAGGGACATACCGGCCTGGGCTGAGGTCCTGCCAGCGTCGCTGCAGTGGACCGCCGGTGAAACAAGCATGACACTGGCGTGACGCGATGGTGAGCGTGCAGGCTTGGCATGCCCCCGGGTTGTTCCAGGGGTGCCCATTCGACACTCGTTGCTCGCATGGCCCCCCTGTTTCCGCGCTGGACCGATTCCTTTTTTCGCGCGGTGCTCATCCTGGTGGGCCTGCTGGTGGTGGTGCTGCCATGCCTGGCCATGGCGCTGGTGCGTTCGCCCTACATCACGCACCAGCATGAACCGCTCGAGCAGCCGATCGCCTTCGACCACCGCCATCATGTCCTCGATGACGGCATCGACTGCCGGTTCTGCCATGGCGGAGCCTACCGCTCCTCCTCGGCCGGAGTCCCGGCCACGGCGGTGTGCATGGGCTGCCACGCCCAGATCTGGCCCGACAGCCCGGCCCTGGCCGGAGTGCGCGACTCGTGGCGCACCAATACGCCGATCGTCTGGAACCGCGTCACCAGCCTGCCGGATTTCGTCTATTTCGATCACCATGCGCACGTCAATCGCGGCGTGGGCTGCAGCGAATGCCATGGCCAGGTCGAACGCATGGCGCGCGTCGAGAAGGCCATGCCCATGACCATGGACTGGTGCCTGGGCTGCCATCGCCAGCCGGCCATGCACCTGCGTCCGGCCGAGCGCATCACCGACGGATCCTGGCATCCGAGCGCGGAGTCCCAGCGCGTGCTCGGGGCGATGCTGGTGGCCACCATGCACATCGATCCACCCACCACCTGCTCCGGATGCCACCGCTAGCCATGCACACCGGCACTCCTCCATCAGGATCAGGCGGCGGCGGCGATCGCGCGTGGCGATCGCTTGCGGAACGCAACGGCCTCGCGAGCTGGCAGCGTGGCGAATTCGCGCCTGGTGCGGACCTGGCACCGGATGCGCTCACGCGCCGCGCCTTCCTGTCGCGCGCCGCCGCGAGCCTGGCCCTGGCCGGACTGAGCGGCTGCCTCGCCAAGCCCGCGAAGCAGATCGTGCCGTATGTCCGCCAGCCGCCCGAGCTGGTGCCCGGGGTTGCGCAATTCTATGCCAGCGCACTGGTGCGCGACGGCTATGCCAGCGGCATCCTGGTCGAGACCCATGAAGGCCGTCCGACCAAGATCGAGGGCAATCCCGACCATCCGGCGAGCCTGGGCTCCAGCGGCGTCCTCGACCAGGCTGCGATCCTGGATCTCTATGACCCGGCACGTGATGGGTCGATCCGCACGGGCGGCCAGCCCGTCTCCTGGCGGGAGGCCCGCCAGGCCCTGGCGCAGTCCGCCGGCAGCGACGGCGCGGGACTGCACCTGCTGCTGGATCCCTCCAGTTCGCCGAGCCTGGAGCTGCACCTGGCGGAGATGCGCGAACGCCTGCCCCGGGCCACGGTCCACTGGCACACCACCGCCGGGCATGGCGCGGAACTCGACGCCACCCGGCGTCTGCTGAACCGGCCGCTCTTGGCGCATCCTGATCTTGCGCATGTCCAGGTCGGCGTGGCGCTGGGCGGCGATCCGCTGGCGACCGAGCGTGACAGCGTCCGCCATGCCCGTGCCTGGGCGCAGGGCCGGCGGGACGCGCAGCAGCCGAGCCGCTGGTACGTGCTGGAAGCCTCGCCGAGCTGCACGGGCTTCAGCGCCGATCACCGCATCATCATCGAGGAACGCCATCTCGCCCTGGTCGCCGCCACTCTCCTGGCGAGCCTCATCCGCAGCGTCCCCGGCGCGCCCGCCGAGCTGCAGCAGGCGCTCGCGGGCCTGCCCCCGGCGCCCATCCCCGCAGCGCAGCTGGCGCTGATCGCGGAGGACCTGCGGCGCGCCGGGCCGCACGCCCTGGTCACGGTCGGAGCGCACGCCCCCATGGCGCTGCAGGCGCTGGCGGTGGCGCTGAACGCCGCGCTCGGCTCCGAGCAGCTCGGCTACCGCCAGAGCGTGCTGCTCGGTGGCGAGCGCGACGGCCTGCCCGAGCTGGTGCGCATGCTCCATGCCGGCGGGGTCGATCAGCTGGTGGTGGTCGGCGCCAATCCGCTGTTCACCTCGCCAGGCGATCTGGATACCGCCGCCGCCTTCCGCGCAGCGCGCCAGCGCTTCCGGGTCGGGCTGCATGCCGATGAGACCGCGGCGGCCTGCGACTGGTTCATCCCCCAGGCGCATGACCTGGAGAGCTGGGGCGATGCGCGCAGCGTCGATGGCACCATCACCTGGCAGCAGCCGACCATCGATCCCCTGTTCTCGGGGCACTCCCTCGCCGAGATCCTCGATGCGCTCATGGGTCGCGAGGAGCGGCCGGGTCATGTGCTGCTGCGCGAGCGCTGGCGCAGCCGTGGCATGGGTGATGACGACTACCGCGCGGCCATCCAGCGCGGCTGCCTGCTGGGCAGTGCTGCTGCCGTGCTGCGTCCCGCGCTCGATTGGCGCGAGGTCGTGCAGCTGGTGCGCGAGCTGACCGCGGAGGGAGCCTTCGCCACCGCACCCGCCGCCACGGGAACCTGGGACCTGAGCCTGTACCGCGATGGCAAGGTCCATGACGGACGTCACGGCGACAATCCCTGGCTGCAGGAGCTGCCGGATGCGATCACCAAGCTGACCTGGGACAATGCCCTGCTCATCGCCCCGGCCATGGCCGGCACCCTGGGCATCGTCACCGGCCAGCTGGTCGCACTCGACAGCGGCACCACCACGCTCCGCGTCCCGGTCCTGGTCCAGCCCGGCCAGAGCCCCGGCACCGTATCCCTGGCGCTCGGCTATGGCCGTCGCGTCTCGCGCGGAGCGGCCCACGAGGTAGGGGTCGACGCGTACCGCTTGCGCACCACCGCCCAGCCTTGGCTGGTGCGCGGCGTCAGCCTGCAGGTCCTGGCCGAGCACCGCGACCTGGCGGTCACCCAGGAGCACTGGGCGATGGAGGAGCGGCCGGTGGCGCTCAGCGCCGCGCGCGACCAGCCGTTGCCGGATGCCATCGCAGCACAGGCGCATGCGCCCCTCTCGCTACGCCCGGACCAGGGTCCGCTCAGCTCTCCGCAATGGGGCATGGTCGTGGATCTGGGGGCCTGCACCGGCTGCAATGCCTGCGTCACCGCCTGCCAGGCCGAAAACAACATCCCGGTGGTGGGTCGCGACGAGGTGCTGCGCAGCCGCGAGATGCACTGGTTGCGGGTCGACCGCTACTACCGCGGATCGAGCGCCGCCCCGGAGGCGATCAGCCAGCCGATGATGTGCCAGCACTGCGAGAAGGCGCCCTGCGAATACGTCTGCCCGACCTACGCCACCACGCACAGTCCGGATGGTCTCAATGAGATGACCTACAACCGCTGCGTCGGCACGCGCTTCTGCTCCAACAACTGCCCGTACAAGGTGCGGCGCTTCAACTGGTTCAATTATCATCAGCCCGCGACCACGCTGACGCGCATGGCGATGAATCCCGACGTGACGGTGCGCGCGCGCGGGGTCATGGAGAAATGCACCTATTGCGTGCAGCGCATCCGCGCCGGCGACATCCGCTCGCGCATCAATGGCCAGACCCCGGGGACGCAGCCGGTGGTCACCGCCTGCCAGCAGGCCTGCCCGAGCCAGGCGATCGTCTTCGGCAACATCCTCGACGAGTCCTCGGCAGTCGCCCGGGCGCGGGCGTCGCCCCGCGCCTATGCGGTGCTGGCCGACAGCGGCGCGCAGCCGCGCACCCGCTACCTGGCGCGCATCACCAATCCCAACCCGGCCTGGGCATGAACGATACCGAGCTCATGATCGGGCGCCCGGACGACCGTACCCTGGAGGATCAGCTCCTGGCGCCGCTCTGGCATGGCCACTGGCTGTTCCGCTGGCCGCTGTGGATCAGCGGGCTGGGAGCGGTGGTGCTGGTCATCGCCCTGACCTACACCTTCGTGACCGGGATCGGGACCTGGGGCAATGACATCCCGGTGGGCTGGGCCTTCGCCATCACCAACTTCGTGTGGTGGATCGGCATCGGCCACGCTGGCACCTTCATCTCCGCCATCCTCTACATCACCCAGCAGCGCTGGCGCGCCTCGATCAACCGCCTGGCCGAGGCCATGACGCTGTTCGCGGTGGTCAATGCCGGCCTCTTCCCCATCGCCCACATGGGCCGCGCCTGGTTCTTCTACTGGTTGACGCCCTATCCCGCGACCATGGGGCTGTGGCCGCAGTTCCGCAGCTCGCTGACCTGGGACGTGGCGGCGATCTCCACCTATGGGACGGTCTCGCTGCTGTTCTGGTACCTGGGCCTGCTGCCGGACCTGGCGACGGCGCGCGACGCCGCGCCGAGCGTGGGGCGGGCCCGCATCTACGGGCTCTTCGCCCTGGGCTGGCGCGGCTCTGCCCGGCACTGGCGGCATCACCGCGCGGCCTACATGGTCCTCGCCGGTCTGGCCACCGCGCTGGTGGTCTCGGTGCATTCCATCGTCAGTCTCGACTTCGCGATAGCCAAGGTCCCCGGCTGGCATTCGACCATCTTCCCGCCCTTCTTCGTCGCCGGCGCCCTGCTCAGCGGCTTCGCCATGGTCCTGATCCTGGTCGTGCCGCTGCGTCGGATCCTGCGCGTCGAGAATGTCATCACCATCGCCCATCTCGAGAAGATCGCGGCGATCATCCTCGCCACCGGCTCGATCGTCGGCGGCTGCTACCTGCTCGAGTGGGCAAGCGACTGGCATGACCCAGACCAGGCCGAACGCTACTTCGGCCTGGTCGCGCGCCCGTTCGGGCCGCTCGGCTGGCTGTACTGGACGATCATCCTCGGCAATGCGCTGCTGCCGCAGATCTTCTGGCTGCGCCGCGCGCGCCGCAGCCCGCTGGTGCTGATGGCGGTGGCGCTGGTGGTGCAGTGCACGATGTGGGGCGAGCGCTTCATGATCGTGGTCGGCAGCCTGCAGCGCGACCGCCTGCCCTCGGGCTGGGGCGGCTACGAGCCGACGGTGGTCGATGTGGTGATCCTCGCCGGCACGCTCTGCCTGTTCGTGTTCCTGTTCCTGCTCTTCCTGCGCTGGGTGCCCGCCATCCCGATCGCGGAACTCAAGCGCCTGCGCCGCGACCTGGAGGGTCTCGACGCGGCTGCGGCCGCGCCGCTGGGGGATGCGCATGCCGCCTGACGACACGCTGCATCTGCTGGCCGAGTTCAGTGATGACGTACCGCTCATGGCCTGCGCAAGGCAGCTGCGCCAGGACGGCCATGCCGGTCTGGAGCTGTTCTCGCCCATCAGCCTGCCAGGTACCACCGCCATCCTCGCAGCGCGCCGCTCGCGCATTCCCGCAGCGATGCTGCTGGGCGGCGTGATCGCCGGCAGCGGCGCCTACCTGCTGCAATGGTGGACGGTGGCGATCGCCTATCCGCTGCGCGTCGCCGGCATGCCGCTGGATTCGGCTCCGGCCTTCATCCCCATCACCTTCGAGAGCATCATCCTCGGCGCCTGCCTGACCGGCTTCGTGCTGGTGCTGGTACGCTGCCGCCTGCCGCGCCTGTGGCATCCGCTCTTCGAGAGCGAGGCCTTCCGGCGCGCCTGCCGCGACCGCTTCTTCGTCGCGGTGTCCTGCCGCCCCGAGCAGGGGGATGCGCTGCAGGGACGTCTACGCGACCTGGGTGCCATGAGCATCGAGACCCTGGCGGAGGATCCCGCATGAACGGCCGTGCCGGGCCCGGGGAGGCGGGGCGCAGGGCTGACCCTGGCCGGTCTGTCGTGCCGCGGCTGCTGCTGCTTGGTGCGGCCGCCGCCCTGGCCGGTGGCCTGTGCGGCTCCTGCAAACCCCAGCCACTGCATACACCGGAGGCGGGACTGGAGCGCATGGTCAGCCAGGAGAAGCAGCTGCCCTTCGGTGCCGAGCCTGCAGCGGACGGCGATGCCGACGCTTCCCCGATCGGCACGATGCGCATGCCGCCGCTGGGCGTGGTCGCCCGCGATGCGCCGGACGGGTCCGTGCCAGCGGTCGATCGCGCAGCGCTGGAGCGTGGACAGCGCAGCTTCGAGGCGATCTGCGCCGCCTGCCATGGCGTGCTCGGGGATGGCGACTCGCCCGTGGCGCGGCGCATGACGGTGGTGCGTCCGCGCGATCTGCTGCACAGCCCGGTCCTCGGCTACGACCGCATGCACCTGGTGCAGGTGATGGAGCAGGGCTTCGGCGTGATGCCGGCGGTCACCATGCAGCTGAGCCAGGCCGACTGCTGGGACGTCGCGGGCTATGTCAAGGCGCTGCAGCTGAGCCGTGGCATCGCCCTGAGCGAGCTGCCGCCGGCCCTGGCCCGGCAGGCACGCCAGGCGCTGCCATGAGCCGTCGTCCTGCGTTCACCGGGGTGATCGTGGCGGCACTGGTCCTGCTGGCCGTGTCCGGGGCGTGGTCGCCGGCTGCGACCATGGCTGAGCTCGGGATCGCCTGGCTGTGGGCGATGGGCCTGAGCCTCGGCGCGCTGCTTTTGGACCAGATCCTGCTGTGCTGCGGTGCGACCTGGCAGCTGCCGATGCTGCGCCTGCTCGAGACGCTGCATGCGGCCGTGCCCTGGCTCGGCAGCGCCGGACTGGTGGGACTGGCGATCGGCTCGTGGCACGGGACCGGCCAGGGGCCCAGCCTGGCGGCGCTGTGGCTGTGGCTGCGGATGCTGGGCTATCTCAGCATCGTGGCGCTGACCAGCGGCACGATGCGCTGGCTGTCCGCGCGCGGGCAGCAGACCGGGGATGCGCGCTGGGCGCGCCGGCGGCGCCTGGTCGGCTGTGGGAGCCTCCTCCCGGTGGCGCTGGCTACGTGCATCGCAGTGATGGACGGCTATGCGCAGTGTGATGACTTCGCCTCATCGATCTTCGCGCCGCTGCTGGTGGTCAGCGGCATGCTATCTGGCATGGCGGCCTGGACGACCCTGGTGGCGCATCGCCTGGGCCGGGGACTGCTGCCGATCCATACCGACCACCTGGTCGCGACCGGTCGGCTGCTCCTGGCGCTGGTGATCGTCGCGGCCTACCTGGCCTTCGCGCAGCTGATCATCTGCTGGATGGGCGATCTGCCCGATGAGGCGGCCTGGTACCGGCCGCGCCTGCACGGCTATCTCGGCTGGTTCGGCCTGGTGGTCCTGCTGGGTGGCTACGCCCTGCCCTTCTGTGCGCTCCTGTCACATGACCTGAAGACCCGGCCGCCGGCCCTGGCCACGGTCTGCGCCGGCATCCTGATCGGGCAGTTCGGCATGTTGTGGTGGACGATGATGCCGGTACTGCGCGGGGCGGGGGTGCGCCTCGGCCCCGAGGCCATCGTCGCCATGATCCTGGTGGCTGGTCTGGGCGGCTGGTGGTGCAGCAGCGCGTGGTCCCTGACGCCGCCACGCCGGACCCCAGAGCTGCTGCGCGCCCTGGCCTACCGCGAGCGTCTCGAGTGAGGCCGCGATGAGCGAGGAGCAGTTCGAGAGTGATGCCCTGCCGGGGAGGCGCCTGGTGGCGATCGCCGCCCTGGTGCTGGCGATCATGGCCGTGGCGGTGGCCTGGAGCGTCCATCTCGATGGACGTGGCGCAACACAGCTCGGTCCGTCCCCGGCGCCGGCCGCGCATGCGGCGATCGAGTCGGAGCTGCTCAGCGGCGCGGACGCGCCGGCGGCGGTGCGGACCCGGCAGGACCGCCTGGCGGGCTATGCCTGGGTCGACCGGGCGCACGGCATCGTCGCCATCCCCATCGATCAGGCGATGACGCTGTATGTGCAGCGGGAGCACAGCCGATGAGCCGCACCCGTCGGTCCCTCGCCCTGCTGCTGGCATGGCTGGTCAGCGCGTCCGGACTGGGCGCCGCGACCCAGGTCTTCAATGGCGCGGGGCTCGACGAGCACCTCGGGGCGCTGCTGCCCGATGATCTGCCGCTGCTGACCTCCCTGGGTCAGCCGACGACCCTGGGCGCGCTGCGCGCAGGTGGCCCGCTGCTCCTGGTGCCGGCCTATTACCGCTGCCCGATGCTGTGCGGCCTGGTGATCAGCGGGGTGGCCCAGGCCATCGACCAGCTCGGCTGGACCCCGGGCGAGCGCTTCCGCGTCGCGACCGTGAGCTTCGATGCGCAGGATACGCCGCAGGACGCGCGCCGCGCCCAGGCCACGGCCCTGGGGCTCATCGCCCACCAGCGCGTCGCACCGGCCGCATGGCCCTTCACGGTCGGTGATGATGCGGCGGTGCAGCGCCTGCTCGGATGCATCGGCATGCGCATCAGCCGCGATCCCGTGAGCGGGCAGATCGCCCATCCGGCGGTGGTGGTGGTGGTGGCCACGGACGGCCGGATCAGCCGCTACCTGCTCGGCATCGGCGTGCCGGAGCGCCAGCTGCGCCTGGCGCTGCTCGATGCCGGGGCCAACCGCACGGCGACGGTGTCCGATGCGGCGCTGCTGTTCTGCTACCATTATGATCCCGCCGCGCACCGCTACGGCTTCGCCGTGCAGAACGGCATGCGCATCGGCGCCCTGGGTGCGGCGCTGCTGGCGGCCTCGGTCATCGGCTACTGCAGCTGGCGCCGCCAGCCGACGCGCCGAGGTGCACCATGAGCGGCTGGCGCGACTGGCTCGACCTGCCGGTCCAGGGCTCGACCTTCGCAGCCGGCATCGATGACCTGCATGGCGCGATCCTGGCGACGACCCTGCTCGGCGCCCTGGTGGTCGGCGGAGTCGCCCTGGTCTTCACGCTGCGCTACCGCCGTCGGGAGGCCACCCCCTTCCGTACCGCGCAGGTCCTGGCCCCGGTGCGCTTCGAGATGGCGCTGATCACCGGCCTCACCGTGCTCTTCGTCGCCTGGTGGTGGGTCGGCTACCGGCAGTTCCGCGCGCTGCAGGAGCCGCCCCCGGGCGTCCTGGACGTGTTCGTCACCGGCAAGCAGTGGATGTGGCAGTTCGCCTACCTCGATGGCCGGGCCTCGATCGCGGTTTTGGTGGTCCCGGCGGCGACCCCGATCCGCCTGATCATGACCTCGCGCGATGTCATCCACGGCTTCTCGGTGCCCGATTTCCGCTTCAAGCACGACGTCCTGCCGGGGGTCACGACCGTGGCCTGGTTCCAGGCCACGGCCGGCATCCATCCGATCTTCTGCACCCAGTACTGCGGACTGGACCATTCCCGCATGCTCGGGGCGGTGGTCGCCCTGGCGCCGCCGGACTATGCCAGCTGGCATCAGGGCGATGTGCCGGCGCTGGTCGCCGAGGCGCTCGGCCAGGTGCGCGACGAGCAGCCCATGGCCATGGTCTCGCGCGGTCCGCCCGAGGATCTGCCGACCCAGGGCCTCGCGGTCGCGGCGCGCCATGGCTGCCTGGCCTGCCATACCACCGATGGCCAGCGCCATGTCGGGCCGAGCTGGCTGGGCCTCTATGGCTCGCGGGTGACGCTCGCGGATGGCCGGGTGGTCACGGCCGATGAGGCCTACCTGACCGCGACCATGATGGATCCCGCGGCCACCGTGGTCGCTGGCTATCCCGCGAGCATGCCCTCCTATGCCGGACTGCTCGAGCCCGGCGAGGCGGCGGCGCTGGTCGCGCTGATCACCTCGCTGCGCCCCGGGGTCATCCCGCCGCAGAGCCTGCCTACGCTTCCGACGACCCGGGCCGCGCCCGTGCCACCCCCAAGCGCCACCGCGCCGAAATAAGCCCGATCATGCGCCCCGACCGCTCCTACCTGACCGATCCCCTGAGCATCCGCTCCTGGCTGTTGACGCGTGACCACAAGCGCATCGGCGTGATGTTCCTGATCGCCACCACCGCCGCCATGCTCCTGGGCGGGCTGTTCGCCGAGCTGATCCGCATCGAGCACC
>Ga0302314_10011650_pt1 | contig 15315 bp, 14 predicted proteins | sample III_Palsa_N2_3_FD_200533 | JGI IMG/M metagenome (GOLD analysis project Ga0302314, IMG submission 200533) | Peat permafrost microbial communities from Stordalen Mire near Abisko, Sweden - III_Palsa_N2_3 | ecosystem: Environmental > Terrestrial > Soil > Palsa > Peat permafrost | place: Sweden...
CGACCATCCGCCAGCGGGCGATGCCGAGCGCCTGGGCGGCCTCCCGCAGCGAGTTCGGCACCAGCCCCAGGACTTCCTGCGCCGAGCGAGCGACGATCGGGAGCATGACGATGGCGAGCGCGATCGATCCGTCATATCCGCTCTGCTGGTGGCCGACGACGAGCAGGCCGAAGATGAAGATGCCGGTGATGATGGTGGGCACGCCGGCGAGGATGTCGAGCGCGAACCTGACGGCGTAGGAGACCCGCGGCCGCGCGAACTCGCTGGCGTGGATCCCGATCAGAATCCCGATCGGCACCGCGATCACGCTGGCCACCAGCACAAGCATGAAGGTCCCCACGATCGAGTTCGCGATCCCACCCCCGGGGAGGCCGAACGGCGCCGGCGTGTCGGTGAGGAAGTCGAGATTGATCGCGCTGACGCCCTTGACGACCACCGTGCCGACGACGAGCGCAAGGACCGCGACGGCGAGTCCCGTAGCGGCGGTCGCGAGCACCTCCATCAGCCGGTTGACCCGCTTGCGGCGCGTGCTCGCGCCGAGCAGACCGGGGCCGGGAGTCGGGGTGTCGGAGGTCGCGCTCATCGGATCAGTTCATGACGCCCGCGGGCGTGCCCCGGCGCACGATCAGGCGCGCGGCGACGTTCACGATCAAGGCGATCACGAGCAGGATCGCCGACAGGTAGAAGAGTGAGGAGGTTTCCAACGGGGTCCCAGCTCCCTGGAACTGGGACGCGACGCGGCTGGCCAGCGTGTCCGCCGGTTGGAACAGGGAGGCCTTGATCGAGACCGCCGATCCGATCACCTGCGTGACGGCGATCGCCTCGCCGAGCGCGCGAGCGAGGCCGAGGATGGTGGCGCCCACGATCCCGCTGCGCGCGTAGGGCAGGACCACCATGCGCACCATCTCCCACCGCGTCGCCCCCATCGCATACGCGGCCTCCTTGAGGTCGCCCGGCACGGTCTCGAACACCTCGCGCGTGACCGCGCTGATGATCGGCGTCGCCATGATCGTGAGCACCACGATCGCGGGCAGGAGCCCGAACGGGGACGGCGTGCCCCCGAACAGTGGAATCCATCCGAGCACGCTGTGCAGGAAGGGCTCGATGTGATTCTCGAGCGCAGGCGCCAGCACGATGATCCCCCAGAGGCCGATGATCACGCTCGGGATCGCCGCGAGCAGCTCGACCAGGGTGCGCACCGGGCGGCGGATCCGCCTGGGGGCGAGCTCGGTGAGGTAGAGAGCGATCGCGATCGACAGCGGCGCGGCCAGCAGGATCGCGAAGAAGGAGCTGATGACCGTGCCGTAGATGAAGGAGGCGGCGCCGTAATCCTCGGCGACCGGATTGGGATTCCAGACCTTCGAGGTGACAAAGCCGAAGCCGTACTTGTCGAAAGACTGGCTGGAGCCCTGGAAGACCTTGTACGCCAGCAGGAGGATGGTGGCGACCGCGACGACCGACGCCAGCGCCGCGAGGATTCGCAGCGCCGGGTCGCCGATCCGGTCGACCGTGTTGCGGCGAACGGTGTTGAAGGTTCTCCGCGGCGGTCCCACGGTGGGGGCGGACGCGCTCACCCGCGCGATCTCCAACGCGAATTGCGCAGACGGGAAATCGTCCCGCTCCGTACGTTCACTTGATCTTCGTGAGCGCCGTCTCGTCGCCCGAGACGATCTGGGACGGAAGCGGCGCGAAGTCGAGCTTGGGTCCATACGTCTGGCCGGTGGTGATCGCCCACTTGATGAAGGCCTTCAGCTGGCTCGACTTTGAGCTGCTGGTGGGCACGATCGAGTACGTGTAGGTGGAGATCGGGTAGGCGCCGGGCGCGGAGGCCGGCGGGTTGACGATCGAAACGCCGGCGGTCCCGTTCGGAGTCGTCTTCACCGCCGCCGCGGCGGCGGAGATGCTCGGGATGCCCGGGACCGGATATTTGCCGGCCGCGTTCTGGACCAGCGCGTAGTCGAACTTGTTTGCGAGCACGTACGAGATCGCGATGTAGGCGATCGAGCCGTTGGTCGAGGTCAGCACGCCGCCGACGCCGGAGTTGCCCTTGCCACCGATTCCGGTCGGGAAGGAGACCTGGGTGGCGTTGCCCACCTTGGACTTGAACGTGGGACTGATCTGAGAGAGGAAGTTGGTGAACGCGTAGGTGTCACCGCTTCCGTCGCTGCGGTAGACGGGGGTGATCTTCGTCGCCGGCAGATTGACGCCCGGGTTCAGCGCCTTGATCTGCGGCGCGTCCCACGTCGTGATCTGGCCGAGGTAGATATCGGCGAGCACCGGACCGCTGAGCTTGAGCTGGTTGGTGACGCCCTTGACGTTGTAAGCCACGGCCGTGGCCGCCAGCGCCCAGGGGATCTCGACGCAGCCCTTGCACGCGGTCGCCTGCGAGGGGGTCATCGGCGCGTCGCTGGCGCCGAAGTCGACGGTCCGAGCGGTGATCTGCTCGATCCCGCCGCCGCTGCCGATAGCGCCGTAGGTAACGGCCACGCCGCTCGCGGTGTCGTAGTTGGGCTGCCACTGCGACATCAGCGGGGCGATCAGCGTGCTGCCCGCGCCCACGAGGTCCTTGGAGCTGCTGCCCCCCGAGGAACTGCTCGAGCCGCACGCTGCGATCCCGACCGATGCCGCGACCGTGATCGCGACCGCGCTTATGCGACGTGTTCTCACCGTGTGTTCTCCTTAGCTTGCCTTGGTTTCGCCGAAGTCTCTGCGGATCCGGGTCTCAGGGTGTTACCGAGTTGTAATCAGCGGTTAGCGTTCAGCGCTCAGGCGGTACCCGAAGCCGAAATGCGTGTGGATGAAGCGCCAGTCGGGCAGCGCCTGCTCGAGCTTCACGCGCAGCTTGCGTACGTACACGTCGACCGACCGGTCGCCGGCGCGCATGTCCCGGCCCCATACGAGGCGGAACAGCTCCTCTCTGGACATGATCCGGTCGGCGCGACGGGCGAGCTCTGTTAGCAGGCGAAACTCGCGGATCGAGAGCATCAGGGTCCGGCCCCCGGCGACGGCGAGGTTGTCGTCAGGGAGAATCGCGAGCGGGCCCACGTTGAGGACCTCGCGCCGGGACTGGGCGGCTGCGGACAGCGGAGGCTCGGCGGCCGCGGACATGTCCCGACCATGCTCGCGGCGAACGTTTCTACGGGCGTTACCGGGCTGTAACCCGGATGTGAAGAAATTGTGTCTCCGCGGTGCTCAGCGGATGGCCCTCCGGGCCCGCCCGCCCGATCTGCGGCTCAGCCGAACGTCAGCTCGGGGTGCGGCGCGAGATCATCGGGGATCCTCGCGACCGCGCCGCCGGGACCGTCGAACTCGGCGGCAAACCGGTATCCGACGCCGAAGTGCGTGTGGATGTAGCTGAAGTCCGGAGAGGCCGAGCGAAGCTTCTGACGCAGCTTGCGGACGAAGACGTCGACCGAGCGGTCGCCGTGGGCCATCGCGTATCCCCAGACCCGCTCGTAGATCTCCTCGCGCCGCAGCACGCGGTCGGACTGCGCGAGCAGGTGGAGAATCTCGAACTCCCGCGCGGTCAGCTCGAGGCTGCATGAGTGCGCGTAGGCCTGGTACAGATCCGGCCGGATGGTGATCTCGCCAACCGTGAGCGCGCCCTCGAGCTCGGGCATCTCGTTTCGCCGGTGACGGCGGATTGCCGCCTCGACGACGCAGATCAGCTCCTCGGCGTGACATGGCTTGGTCATCCAGGCGTCGGCGCCGAGGCGCAACCCGCGGACGCGCTGGCCGACCGACGACGGGCCCGTGCAGATCACGATCGCGAGGCCGGGAAGGCGGCCGCAGACGCGTTCGAGGTACTCCCAGCCGCCGGGGCCGAGGACCGAGATATCGAGCACGAGCGCGTTCAGGCGCATCGAGACCAGCGCCTCCGCGGTCACCGCGGTAGACACCGCGCGATGCTCCCAGCCCAGCGAATCGAGACGATTCGCGAGTACCTGGAGGAAACCTGGGTCGCGGTCGATGATCGCGAGGCGAAGGCGACTGCTCACGCGCTGCGGTGCAGACGCCTCCGCGCTCGCGGTCGAGTCGCTGGCCTCGGCCGTCATGAGCGGGAATGTAAAGGATCGGGGCGGACGGTGTGGCCTGAGCGGGCCTTGGTCACAGGTTATTTACACGCAAAGAGCGGCGATTCTGGGCGGTAACCGCCCTTTCACAGCGCCCCTCCCGGGCCGGCGTACCGTGGCCAGGACAATGCCAACTCGCCCCGCCGAGCCTGGGACGCGCTGGCGCGCGCTCCGATGCGCGAACCTCGAGCTCCGGCCGGCCGAGCGGCGGGTGCTCGCGGACGGGCGCCCGCTCGGCATCACCGTGCGGGAGTTCGAGACGCTGCTCGCGCTCGCGCAGCGACGCAACCGGGTGGTCCCGCGAACCGAGCTCTACGAGCTCGTTTGGGGCGGGCCGATGGCCTACCGCGATCGCTCGGTCGACGTGTTCGTCCGCCGGGTGAGGATCAAGCTGCACGAGGCCGCCCCCGGCTGGACGTACCTCCATACGCATTTCGGGATCGGCTACCGGTTTGCGCCCGAGCGGGTCCTGTCCCCGCCGGAGGGCCGCGAGCCCGTGCCGGAGCGCCGCGAGCCCCCGCTCGAATAGACACCGCGAGCCCCCGCTCGAACAGGCGCCGCGCCGCCAGGCGATTGGTACCCTGGCGCCGTGCGGGTCACTGTGTCCGGGCGCCTGACTCGCGGCGAGATTCCGTGCGCGGAGCGCTGCTGATGCCGCTGTGCGCGCTCGCCCGTCGGCGCCGTCCCGGCATCACGGCCACGCTCGCGTTTGGCCTGACGGCGACCGCACTGCTCTGGCCCGATCTCGCCTCGGCGCACGGCCTCGTGGGCCGGGCCTACCTGCCGTTCCCACCGTGGCTGTTTGCCTGGGCTGCGGGTGCGGTGCTCATCGTCTCGTTCGTCGGCCTCGGCCGGCTGTGGTCCGCGCCGCGCCTCGAGCATCCCGCGCTCGGGCGCAGGCTGCTGCGCCTGCCGTCGTGGCTCGATCCGGCCTGCGGCCTGATCGGCGTGACCCTGTTCGCGCTGACCATCTACAGCGGGGTCCGCGGTAGCCAGATAACGACCGACAATCTGACCCCGACCATGGTCTACGTCGTGTTCTGGGTCGCGGTCCCGATCCTGAGCGCATTCCTCGGCGACGTGTTCCGGCCTTTCAATCCGTGGCGAGCGATCGCGCGGGCGATCGCGTGGGTCGGAGCCCGGACGGGCACCAGCGATCTCGTCGGGGCGCCGCTGGCCTACCCCGACTGGCTCGGACGCTGGCCGGCGGTGATCGGGATCTTCGGCTTCGCCTGGCTCGAGCTCGTGTTCATCAATCGTGACGATCCATCGACGCTGGCGCTGCTCGCCGCCGGATACGCGCTCGTGCAACTCGTCGGCATGGCCTTCTTCGGGATCGAGCGCTGGAGCGAGCGCGGCGACGCCTTCGGGGTGACCTTCAACCTGTACGCCCACCTCGCGCCGCTCGAGCACCGCGAGGGGGCGGTCTACTGGCGCCGGCCACTGTCCGGGCTGACCGAAATCGAGACGATGCCCGGCACAGCGCCGCTGCTGTGCACGATGATCGGCACGACCACGTTCGACGGCGCGTCGAACGGGCCCGTCTGGCGCTCGGTCGCCCCGTCGGTCATCGGTGACTTCGAGCATCTCGGCCTCAGTGGTCCGGCGGCGCTGGAGATCACGGGCGCGCTCGGAATCCTCCTCTGCATCCTGCTCTGCGCGGGGGTGTACTGGGTCGGGATCAGGGGCATGCAGTCAGTCTCAGGCGAGCATCAGACGCGTGAGCTCGGCACTCGCTTCGTCCACACGATCATCCCGATCGCCTTCGGCTATCTGCTTGCCCACTACTTCTCGCTACTTGTGACGCAGGGCCAGGCGACCGCGTCGCTGATCTCAGACCCGCTCGGGACCGGCGCCAATATCTTCGGCACCGCCAAGCTTCAGGTGGACTGGGGTCTGATCTCCGCGGTCGTGATCTGGTACGTCCAGGTCGCGGCGCTCGTCGGCGGGCACGTTTCGGGTCTGATGGTGGCCCACGATCGTGCGCTTGTGGTCTACGGCGATGTCGAGGAAGCGGCAGAATCTCAACGCTGGATGCTCCTCGTCATGGTCACCTTCACCTGCTTCGGCCTGTGGCTGCTATCGGCGGTCAACACATGAGACCGCGCGCGCTCGTCCCGTTCGTCGGGCTGGCGGCGCTCGCCGTCCTCGCGGTGGTCTTGCTCTCCGGCCGCGGCGTCGGCGGAGCCACGAAGGCCAACTCGACGACCGGCTACGGGCCGTTCCTGACCGCCAGCGTGATCCCCCAGGCGCTGGTCAACTCGCCGGCGCCCAGCTTCGATCTCACGAACGCCCGCGGGGGCATGGTCTCGTCCGCGGCGCTGCGCGGCAAGCCCTATGCGATCACCTTCCTCTACGTCCACTGCCCGAATGTCTGCCCGCTGATCGGCGAGGAGATCCACGCGGCGCTCGTCGACCTCGGAGCGAAGGCCGCGGGGATGAACGTCGTCGGGATCTCGGTCGATCCGGCCGGTGACACCAGGACCGACGTCATACAGTGGCTCTCGCAGCACCAGGAGCCGTCGAACTTCGACTACCTGATCGGCACCAAGACGCAGCTCGGGCCGGTGTGGAAGGCCTACCACGTCGCGCCGCAGATCGCGGGCGACCCGGACAGTTCGCACACTGCGCTGATCTGGCTCGTCAGTCGTACGGGCAGGCTCCAGGCGCTGATCGACGCAGGCGTCCCGGTCAATACGAAGAACCTCGCGCACGACTTCCGCGTCCTGATGGAGCAAACGTGACCATCGCCACCGCACCTGATTTCCGCCACCAGAGGAGCTGAGGACCGATGTTCGCATTGACGACGTGGAAGCGGCCGGCGCCGCGCAAGGGCGGCAAGATCGTCTACGACGACGAGCAATGGCCGATGCTCTCCGAGTACATGGGACCGCACTACGGCAACAACGTCGCGCTCCCCGGCCCGGGCCGCTACCAGCTGAGCCTCCTGATCAGCCCCCCCGCCGCCTCCAGGCACCTCGAGTACCAGGGCATGTGGATGTCCCCCCACCGCGTCAACGTGTCCTTCGACTGGTCCCCACCGAAGTGATTCGCCTAACGCGCCGAAAGCTGCTTGCTTCCGCCGCCGGGGTGACCGTCGCGGGCGCGGCGGCGGGAGTCGCGCTCGGGGAGGCGCTGAGCGGCTCGGCCGGCGCGGCCACCGTCCGGCTCGGCCCGAAGCGCGCCGGCCTGCCGATGCGCCAGCACGCGTGGACGGCGACCCTGGCGCGCGACCAGGACGGCAATCCGGTCGCGCCACGGTTCGACCGGCTGCTGTTCTTCGACCTCGACGGCGCGCCGACGCCCGCCAACGCGCGAGCGCTCGAGGCGGTGCTGCGCGCGCTCGAGCGCAAGTACCCGTGGGGACCTAACGGGCTGCTGTTCGCCGTCGGCTGGGGTCCCAGCTACTTCGAGCGAGGTCTGAATGTTGCTTCGCCGATCGAACGCCCCCAAGCGCTCTCGTCGTTCGAGCTCCCGACCCTCGACGACTACGACCTCTGCCTGCACTTCGCGTGTGACGACGAGGAGCGGGTGGCGTCGGTCGAGGCGGCGCTCGTCCGGGGCGAGCCGTTACCCGGCATCGACGGGTCGCTCCAGCTCACCCACGGCCTGCGCTGGCGCGAGACCCGGACCGGATTCGTGGGCGCCGGACTTCCCGCCGGCCATCAGAACGTCGGCGGGATCCCGCCCGGGAGGCCGGTTCCCGCGACCTCGCCGCTGTTCATGGGCTTCAAGTCCGGCCTGCTCAAGAACCAGGCCACGGAGGACGCCGTGACGATCCCCGACGGCCCCTTCGCCGAGGGCACCACGATGCAGGTCAGCTACATGCGCCTGCGGCTCGACAGCTGGTACGGGATGCTCGACGAGCCCGGCCGCGTGGCGCGAATGTACGCGCCCGAGGTCACCCCGGCTCAGGTCAACCGGTTCACTACGGATGCCGAGGGCGATCCCCAGTTGCTCGGCCAGGCGATCAGCCGCTACGGCGTGGTCGGCCATGCGCAGACGTCCGCGCGGGCCCGGAGGGACGGCAAGCCGCTGATCATCCGTCGCGACTTCAACACCGTCGACGGCGGCGAGGCGGGCCTGCACTTCGTCTCCGTCCAGCGGTCGATCAAGGACTTCATCACGACACGAAACGCGATGAACGCCTCCCACGCCCAGATCCAGAACCCCTCGATCACTCCAACGATCAACAACGGGATCAACGAGTTCATCCTCGTCGTGCGCCGCGCCAACTACATCCTGCCCTCGCGGGCGGAGCGCTCCTACCCGCTGCTCGCCGGTCGGAGCTTCACGTGAGCGGCGCCGCCGGCTTGCGCGAGGTCACCTGACCGCCTTGATGTCCTTCTGGATCTGGCTCCACTCGCCCGTAGGAACGCCGGAGATCGCCGCGGCCTGACCCTTCGGGCCCTTGATGACGATCGTCGGGGTCGAGTTGTAGCCGGCCGCGGCGGCGGCCCGCTCGTCGGAGCTCACCTGGGTGGTGAGGCTCGAGTCGTTGCTGAGGTCGCCAAGCCACTCGTTGTAGTTCAGGCCCGGCACCTGCTTGGCGAGGTTGTCGAGGAAGGTCGGGGTCACATAGGTGGTGCCCTCGGCGCCCTGCTCGTTATAGAACAGCTCGATGTAGTACCAGGCCTTCTGCTGTAGTCCCGCGGACCCCACGGCTGCCTGCTGGGTCGGGAACATATCGGGCGTCGCTCCGCTTCCCGTCGCCGTCTCGAGCGAGCGGTAGACGATCTGGGCCTGTCCCGGGCGCACGTAAGTGTTGATCAGCTGATTCTCGAGTCCGGACCCGGGGATCCCGTCCGAGGTGTCCGTCGTCGGCGCGTCGGCAAAGTAGTCGCAGGCCGAGCACTCGAGGTCGCCGTAAAAGGTCACCTGAACCGGCGCGTTCGGGCTACCGAGCGTGTTTCCGGACTGTGGGATGCCGCTCAGCAGCTTGTCGACGCGGGCCTCGACGATTTTCGACGCCTTGCTGTTCGGTTTGACCGGCGCGGAGGGACTGTTCTTCGAGCTGATCACGATCGCGGCGACGATGATCACCGCCGCGGCGATGACCACACCTCCGAGGCGCGCGAGGCGCTGCTTGCGACGAGCATCCTCAACCAGCTTGCGCTCGTATTCGATTCGCTTGGCGCGCGCAAGCGCCTTCTGCTCTGCTCTACTGGCCATCGACGCGTAGGGTAGCTGAGACCGCCTTCGACGACGGCTCGGCGGCGTTGGCGGCGGCCGGGCGGCCGGCGTCGGTCGTTCCGGTCGCGGCGGTCGTTCCGGTCGCGGCGGCCGGTCCGGTCGCGGCGGCTGGTCCGGTCGCGGCGCCGGGACCCATGAGGTAGTGGGCCACGGCCGCGGCGAACAGCACGGTCAGGATCACCGCGCTCGTAGCGCACTCCTCGCACACCGCGTGAATCGAGTACAGCTCGCGATAGGTCAGGTAGCCGCTGAAGCCGAAGCCGATCAGGGTCAGCGCCAGCGTCGCAAGACGGCTCTCCTCCCGGTCAGGGACGAGCAGCGAGCCGAGAATCAGGACGTAGCCGATCAGGCCGATGAGCGCCACCGGCACGCCATCGAGCCGCGACCACTGCGAGGTCTGCACCTTGATGCACGACTGTCCGGCGGTACACACCGGTTTGAGGCCCGCGTAGTGCACGTAGGTGAGATACGCCGCGAGGCACACCCCGAGTGCCGTCAGAACGACCATGCCGCGCCTGAGCAAGACGTCGTACGACCGTCCTCGACCGAGAGACATGAGGATGTTGTACACGATTACGATAAGAGTTCGGTCAGATTGCTGAAAGGCTTGAGCCTTCGTCACGCTCACGGCCCGCTGGTACTCTGGTCGAGCCCATGGGTTGCTGGCGGTGATCGTGCGACTGGCCGCGGCGATCTTGTCCCTGCTCGTCGCCGGCGCGGCCGTTCCCGGCCTCGCGCACGCGGACGGCGATCCGGCCAGCGACGTGTTGCTCGGGCAGGACGTCTTCTTGCCCTATACGGCGATCTCCCCGAGGATCGAGGATGACCTGTACTCGGTCACGACCGCCGCGCAGAAGGCCGGCTACCCGGTGAAGATCGCTCTGATCGAGGGCAAGGACGATCTCGGCTCGGTTCCGCAGGAGTTCGAGCATCCGGAGTCCTACGCGGACTTCCTCTCCGACGAGATCGGCACCGCGGTCAGCGGCGTCGTCCTGGTGGTGATGCCGAACGGGTTCGGCCTCGCGGTCAAGGCCCACAAGCTGAGCGTCGCCGCGCTCAGCGGCATCCCGATCGCGGCGGGCACCGACGGGCTCGGGACGGCCGCGATCGCCGCCACCGAGAAGCTCGCCGCGGCCGCCGGCCACCCGCTCCCGAGCAATGCGGCGAGCGCGTCCGTCACGCTCGGCGCCCCCGCGGCATCGGTCGACTTCGCTTGCGAGACGCTAATCGTCCTGTGCGCGCTCGCCGCGCTCGGGGTATCGGTCGCGGTGGTGGCCAGGCGCCGGCGTCAGGGTGACGCTAGGACGGCCACCGCTCGAGCGTCTCGATGAAGCGCTCGCGCACCCCCGCGATCCGCTGATCGAGCTCGCTCACCTTCCAGTCGGTGGTGGCGATCGGTTCCAGCACGGCTACGTCGATGGTTCCCGGGCGGATCAGGAGCGACCCCCGCCACATCACGTCGCCGGCGTTGCGGATCACGATCGGGACGATCGGCACGCCCGCCTGCATCGCGAGGTGAAAGGCGCCCTTCTTGAACCTCCCGAGGCGACGCGTCGCGCTCCTCGTTCCCTCCGGGGCGATGGCGATCGAGATGCCGGAGCGGAGCTTCTCGACCGCAGGCTCCAGGGCGGCGCGCGCCTGGGCGCTGTTAGAGCGATCGACGTAGGCGATATCCACGACGTAGCCGATCAGCGCGAACCGGGGGTCGTGGCCGAGCTCCTTCTTGGCCACGCCCGTGAGGTCGCGGCGGATGAGCGAGCCGATCACCGCGACGTCGACCGAGCTCTGATGATTGAAGATGAAGACCGCCGGGCGGTCCGACCAGAGATGCTCGGTGCCGGTGACTCGGAGCTCCACGCCGGCCAGCGCGAGCGCGAGGTCAGGCCCGATCGACGTGGCGACGTTCGCGGCCTGGCGCCGGCTGCGATTCAGCGCGCCCACCGCGAGCCCGACGCCGCCCGCGGCGCCCAGTCCCGCCAGCGCGGCCCCCGTGCGCACCACCGACCTGACCCCGGGTCGCCCGCGGCTGGAGAACCGCGAGACGGGCCAGCCTCGCTCCCGTGCGACGCGCTCGAGGCCAGAGGCGGGGTTGAGGGGCCGCGGCTTGCCGACAACCTCGAGGAACGGGACATCCTCGGTGCCGTTGGCGTAGCCGTAGGAGCGGGCGAGGTCGATGCGCTCACGTCTCGCCAGCCGTCTGACCGCTCGCGCCTTGGCCGGGCCCCACAGCACCTCGCCGGCGACGAAGCCGCTGAAGTTGCCTTGGACGAGGTCGACTTCCGAGCACAGGAGGTGCTCGACGCCGAGGTCCTCGGCGAGCGCCGCCGCCTGGTAGCGGGTCGCGGAGGTCGCCAGCGCCACGGTGTGGCCGGCCCGCTGGTGGGCGCGAACGAGCTCGCGAGCCTCGGGGTAGACCATCCCCGCGATGCGCTCCCGGAACAGGCGATCGAACAACTCGGTCACCTCCCTCTCCGAGCGCCCCGCCCAGGTCGAGATGGCGACGTTCATCAGCTTCGAGACGTCGGTGCCGAGAACCGCCATCTCGGCCCCGGCGAGCAGCGTTCGTGCCAGCTCGCCGGCCGAGAACTCTCGCCGCCAGGCCCTGTCCTCGTAGAACGCCCCGGCCGAGTAGCCCGCGATCAGCGTGCCGTCGAAGTCGAAGAAGGCGCCGACCTTCCGTCCCTTCGGGCCGGCTTCGACCTCGGCGAGCAGCTCGTCGATGTGCATCTAGATGGAGCGGATCCGGTGCAGGCGAGCGACGAGCGTTCGCACCTCGTCGGCGAACGCGGTCCGGCGCGCGGACAGCTCCTCGCTCCCAGGTTCGACCAGCCCCCGGTTCGCGGCGAGCCGCAGCGCGGTCGCGAACAGTTCGCGCGAGATCGACTCGGTGCTGTGGATGCGGCCCTGGAGTCGGTACTGGTGGCCCACCCCGAGACACTCGCTGATGACGTCCTGCTCGACGATGGCGGCGCTCGGATCGCGCGCGGCCAGCCGCTCGGCGACGATCAGGTACGCCTCGAGGAAGGCGGACAGCAGGTGCGGCGCGACCCGCATCGGGGCCTCGGTCAGCGCCCTCCAGGCCACGCCGGGCTCATCCACGCGGCGCTCCCAATCGGGATCGAGGATCGCCAGCTCGGCCCTGAGCTCGCGTCTGAACTCGTTCGTCCCGGCAAAGAAGAACTCGAACTTGAGCAAGTCGCGGACCCGCAGCGCCGCGCGCCAGCCCTCCTCGACCGGCTCTGCCGTCGGCGCTTCATCGACGTCCACGAGCACCAGCTCGGCGATCGCGCGGTTCAGGAAGAAGTGCAGGATCGAGTTGCGATAGAAGGCCGCCTCGAGGTGACGTTCGGGGGCGACCGACCACACGGGCTCGGTGCCTCCCGTGTACCGGCGCGCGACCCCGTGGCGACAGAGTGCGTCGAGCGCCTGCCGCACCCCATCCGCCTGGTGGAGATCGAGATCGCCGATCATCGGAAGGTTCCGGACCTGCACATGGTCGAGCAGCGGATCGAGCGTCGCCTGCACCTCGTCGAGGGTCAGCGCGCGATCGTCGGCGCCGAGCAGCGCGAAGGCCACCAGGGCGGTCTCGGTGATCGGGGTGGCGCGGTTGATCCGGTGCGACACCTCGATGCCGACGCGCTCCACCGCGTGCGCTCGCTCCTGCTCGCCGAGCGCCTCCCGTAGTGACAGCGGCTCGCCGAAACCGACGCGGACCTTGCCGAACCCCCGCCCCTGGGCGCGCGCGTAGCCGACCAGCCAGCTCAGGCTCTCCGGTGTCTTCTGAGCGCCGTGCTCCTCGGCCGCCATCGCCCCGACCTCGTAGAGCTGGTCGTACACAATCGAGGTCGGCACCAACAGCACCTCCTCGATGCCACCGTCGCGGAAGGCCTGGACCAGGTAACTGAGCAACCCATAGCGCGGCGGGCGCAGCTTCCCGGTGCGGGTTCGCCCTCCCTCCATGTACCACTCGAGGTTGAAGCGCTTACGGACCAGGTAGCCGATGTACTCGCGCAGGACCAGCTTGTAGACCGGGTCATCGCGAACGCTCCGGCGGATGAACACGACGCCGCTGCGGCGCGCCACCGGACCGATCGGCCAGAACCCGACGTTGAGCCCGCCAAGGACATGATTGGGCGCGAACCCGCTTCGGTGGAGCGCCGAGCGGAGCACCACCGGGTCGAGATAGGACCGGTGGCTGGGGAGGAAGACGAGCGGCATCCGGGTGCTGAGGCGCCGCAGCTCCTCGACCGTGACCGGGTCCACCTCCACCGTGTAGGCGCGGCTGACCCAGCGCCCGAACTGCTCCCAAGCGTCGATCGCAAGCCGACTGTGACTCGCGACCATCTCTTGCAGATGAGCCGACGCCTCGGCGGCGACCTCAGGCTGGGGGCGGCCGAGCTCGGAGGCGAGATCCGCGATCCGTTCGTGGAAGCGCGCACTCGCTTCGATCTCCTCGACCACGAGCCGGGGCACCTTGTATTGCATCCCGACCAGCGAGCGCTCTGAGCGCTCGAGCGCCAGCCGAGCCTGGCGAGCGACGAAGGCGGGAAAGCTCTCCTCGCTGCGGCCAAGATCGAATCGGGTGCGGAGATCGCTCAGGCGGGCCGGCTCGGCGGCCACGACCCGGCAGCGGTCGGGCTCCTGGCGCAGGATCCGCGCCTGCAGCCGGGGCCCCGGCCGCCGTGGATTGGTCAGCGCCAGCAGGTCGGACGGACGCGCGGCACGGACGCCGTCGCGCTCGCGCGGTAGCCAGGTGACGCGCACCGGAACCAGCCACGGGTCGTCGCGGCAGTCGGCGAGCGCTTGGTCGAGACGGGCGCCGGAGGTCTCGAGGGGAGTGTCGGAGGCCTCGAGCAGCTCGACCCGCGCACCGTTCGTGGGAGCGCGACGGAGCCATTCGTCGAGCACCGCGCGCTCCGCAGGCGCCGACGCGAACGCGAGCACGAGCGCGTCCGACCCGGGCGGAGCGGGCCACTCAGCGCCTGGTCCCTCGGCGCCCGGTCCCTCGGCGCTGCCGTGGGTCGCCGTCGCGCCGGTCAATTCGCCGCCAGCTCGGTCGTCGGCCGGGTCCGGAACAGGCCGCGGAAGGCGTCCTGCGGTGAGCGGCCCTCGTTGACGACGCGATACACCTCGCGGGCGATCGGCATCTCGACGCCGTGATGACGCGAAAGCTCCATCACCACGCGCGAGGTCTTGATGCCCTCGGCGACCATGTGCATCTGCTCGGTGATCTCCGCGATCGTGCGGCCGCGTGCCAGCTCCTCCCCCACATTGCGGTTGCGGCTCAGCGGTGAGATGCACGTCGCCAGCAGGTCCCCCATGCCGGCCAGCCCCGCGAACGTGTGGCGCTCGCCACCCATCGCCACCCCCAGGCGCGTCATCTCGGCCAGGCTACGGGCGATCACGAGCGCGCGCGTGTTGTCACCGGTGCCGAGGCCGGCGGCCATCCCGGCGGAGATGGCGAACACGTTCTTGAGTGCGCCGGCGACCTCGACGCCGCACACGTCGGTGCTGGCATAGACCCGGAACAGCGTGTGGCGGAAGATCTCCTGAAGCGCGGCCGCGACGTGGGCGTCCGGCATCGCGATCACCGCCGCGGCCGCGTAGCCGTCGAGGACCTCCTTGGCCAGGTTCGGACCGGCGAGCACGCCCGCGGGATGGCCGGGCAGGACCTCCTCGATCACCTGGGTCATCCGGCTATGGGTTTCGAGCTCGAGACCCTTGGTCAGGCTGACGATGGGGATCCACGGACGCACGTGGGCGGCCGCGCGCTCGAGCACCCCGCGGAACCCGTGCGAGGGCACCGCCATCACCAACACGTCCGCCTGCGAGATGGCCTCCTCGAGCGAGCTGGTGGCGCGCAGCTCGGGCTCGAGCTGCTCGCCCTCCAGGTAGGCGCTGTTGACGTGATCGCGCTCGATCTCCGCGGCGATTTCGGGACGCCGGGTCCACAGGATCGTCGGCACGTTGCGCGCGGTCAGGGACGCCACCGTCGTCCCCCAGGATCCACCGCCGACGACGGCAACCCGCGGTTTTCTGCTCACCGTAG
>Ga0302314_10011651_pt1 | contig 15315 bp, 15 predicted proteins | sample III_Palsa_N2_3_FD_200533 | JGI IMG/M metagenome (GOLD analysis project Ga0302314, IMG submission 200533) | Peat permafrost microbial communities from Stordalen Mire near Abisko, Sweden - III_Palsa_N2_3 | ecosystem: Environmental > Terrestrial > Soil > Palsa > Peat permafrost | place: Sweden...
ATCGGCCATGCGCTGCACGACAACATCGTGCACTTCTATCACTTGTCCGCGCTGGACTTCGTGGACATCCTGCAGATTCCGAAGGCCGATCCGGCCAAGGCGGCGTCGATCGCCGAAGGGTACAGCTCGTGGACAGGCAACTCGCGGCAGGAGCTTGCCGCGGTCCAGACGAAGGTCAAGGGACTCGTCGGAAGCGGACAGTTGGGCATCTTTTCGCATGGGTACTGGGGCCATCCCGCGATGAAGCTCAGTCCGGAGGTGAACCTCATTCTGTTTTCGCACTATCTGCAGGCGTTGGATTTCCAACGCAAGTCCTGCCAGATCGTCGCGATTCTCGGCGGCAAGACGCCGCACATCCAGAACCTCGCTGTAGGCGGGGTGATGAACGCGATCAACCTGAACAGCTTGGCAACCATGAACATGGACCGGCTCGGCATGTTGAAGGCAATCCTCGAAGATCTGATTCCTTTCGTGCAACAGGTCTTTCTCGCCGATACATGCCTCCTCGCAGCCTATTACCCAGAGTATCTTCACCTTGGACGAGGAGTCGCCAACTATCTCGCCGTACCCGATCTTCCGCTCGATGCGAAGGCTAGTAAGTTCGATCTCCCCGGGGGCATCATCATGAACGGCAACCTGGCCGGCGTGCGACCAATCGTCAATTGGCAGGATGCGGAGTTCCGCAAAGCCGTGACGGAGGACAACACCCACGCCTGGTATCAGGGAAGTCAATTCACTCCGTACAAAGGTCAGCAGATCCCCGACTACACCGACTTCAACGCAGATGCCAAGTACACGTGGGTCAAGGCGCCGCGCTACAACGGCAGCCCCATGCAAACGGGCCCGCTTGCGACTGTCCTAGTGGGCTATGCCTCGGGCCACGCAAAGACGCGCAAGTGGACGGACACCGCCCTCAACCGCATCGCCGCGGTCAACGGACTAAAGGTGACGCCCGACGATCTTCAGTCGACGATGGGCCGTTATCTTGGTCGCGCCATACGGTCGTCTATTCTGTCCGACCTGGCACTGGAACATCTCCAGCTGCTGACGACCAACATACTGAACGGCGACGACACCACCTACAACGCACCAAAGTTCCCTACCGGCGAGATCATGGGCATGGGCATGCATGAAGCTCCGCGCGGTTCGCTCTCGCACTGGGTCGTCATCGAGAAAGGGGCTTTCACCAACTACCAGGCGGTCGTACCGACGACCTGGAACGCCAGCCCGCGTGATGAAAAGGGCGTGCCCGGACCCTATGAGAGTTCGCTGATTGGAACGCCCGTCGTCGAAGCGGAGAAGCCGCTGGAGGTGCTTCGCACCGTTCATTCCTTCGATCCGTGCATGGCATGTTCCTGTCATACGCTGGACGCCAATGGAAAGGAGATTGCTCAAGTGAAGGTCCAATGAACCTCACATCCATAATCGGACTGGGCAACGTCTTCCTTGGAGACGATGGCTTTGGTCCGCTCGCTATCGAGACATTTCGTTGCAAGTATGAATGCTCACCAGACGTTGAAGTTCTCGATCTCGGTACGCCGGGTCTGGATCTTGCGCCCTACCTCTACGACAAGCGACTCGTGATTGTGGTTGATACGGTTCATTCCGATTCAGCTATAGGAGCTCTCTCAATCTTCCAAGAAGGAGACTTCCTTTCGGAGAGGGCAAAGTTGCGCATCACCGGTCATGACCCCGGTCTCTGGGATTCGCTCGCACATCTGCGGCTGGCAGGCCATGCTCCGTTGGAACTTATCATCGTCGGTGTTAATCCAGAGTCCTGCGAGTTCGCGGAGCCGATCAGTGAAGAAGTGTGGAGCACCGCTGCAAAAGCTGCCGCCATGATCGCGAAGTCGTTGACAGAGCGCGGCATCGCTTGCGGGCTTAGGCGGTCTCCAGCAGAACCCAATCTTTGGTGGCTGCGCATGAAAGAGCCCGAAAGTTCCACTGCGGCATCAGGAGCGCTGACCCATGCATGAGATCTCCATCGCCGAATGCATCATCCAAATCGCTGTCGTGAAGGCCCGCGAACAAAACGCACGGTCCATCCAGGTCATCAAGCTCCGCCTTGGCACCTTTACGACGATCGTTTCGGATGCACTGCAGTTCGCCTTCGAAATCTGCCGTCAGGGAACGCTCGCGCAGGATGCCCGACTCGATATTGAGATTGTCCCAATGGTCGCGCGCTGCGCTGTCTGTGAGACAACTGTCCAACCCGTGCGTGGCATATGCCTGATCTGCCAACAGTGCGGCTTCCCGCTTGAGATCGTCTCGGGCGAGGAGCTTCAGATCGAGTACATCGAAGTCGATTCAGACAAGGAGGTATCACCATGGAGTCGGTTCCAGAACGAATTTCAGTCCAGACCAGTGTTTTGAATGCCAATCAGCAGACCGCAGCCGCGAACCGCGAACTGTTCGCCGGGGAAGGACTGTTGGTAATGAACCTGATGTCCGCGCCCGGCGCGGGTAAGACGACACTGCTCGAGGCAACCATCAAATCGCTTCGCGGGCAGTTTCGAGTCGCGGTGATCGAGGGCGATCTGCAGACCGACCTCGATGCCCAACGGATTCAAGCCCTTGGAGTGCGCGCGCACCAGATCACCACGGGAACGGTGTGCCATCTGGATGCACGCATGGTCGCACGCGCGCTCGATAAATTTCCCGTCAACGACCTTGATCTGCTGGTCATTGAAAATGTTGGCAACCTGATCTGTCCTGCCTCGTTCGACCTGGGCGAGAGCCTGCGCGTTGTGGTTTGCAGCGTGGCGGAGGGACCGGAAAAGCCAAAGAAGTATCCAGTCATGTTCAACAAAGCGCAAGTGGTCCTGATCAACAAAATCGACCTTGCGGAAGCCTCCGGCGCGGACTTGAGAGAGCTCACAAAAAATGTACGAGAGGTGAACCCACAGGCGACGATCTTTGCCCTTTCTTCGAAGACGGGCGAGGGTCTGGACGCCTGGACGAACTGGCTTAAGCAGGCAATTGAAGTTCGCGCCCTAGCGGCGATGGCGAGTGTATAAGTGACCTCAGTCGTGTCACCCCAAACCGAACGCCATCGCATCGCCCTTCAAGGCGCTGTTCAAGGTGTTGGATTTCGTCCGACGGTCTATCGCCTTGCGGACAAACTGAGGCTTAGCGGATGGGTAAGAAACACCAATGCTGGCATGGAGATTGAGATCGAGGGTGAGCCGGAGCGACTGAGTGAATTTCTGCTCCAACTCCGAGCGGCAACGCCATCAGCAGCTGTGGTCGCGACGGAAGAGACACTTCGACTTGCTCCCAGTGGAAGCTCCGGCTTCGAGATTCTTCCAAGCGTCGAGGAGGATTCCGCGGGAAGGCCAAAACTCGCCGCGATTCTTCCGGACATCGCAACCTGCTCTCAATGTTTGGCTGAAGTACTTGATCCAGAGAACCGCAGATTCGGTTATGCCTTCACGAATTGCACGCAATGCGGACCACGCTACACGATTGTGATGGACATTCCGTACGACCGGCGCAACACCACGATGGGGAAGTTCCTGCAATGTCCGTCGTGCACCCGCGAATACGATTTCCTGCACGACCGCCGATTCCATGCGCAACCGAATGCGTGTGCTAGCTGCGGTCCGCGACTTTGGTTATCTCCGGCCAGGTCCGGGTCCGCGAATCTCTTTACGAAGATCGCTGACGCACTCGCGCAAGGCAAGATTGTCGCGATGAAAGGCATTGGCGGATTTCAGTTGCTGGTCGATGCGAGTAATTCGACTGCAGTGGTTCGCCTCCGCGAGCGCAAACAGCGGGACCACAAACCCTTTGCTGTGCTGATGCCGTCGATGGAGTGCATTCGCCTCTACTCTGAGGTCAATGCAGAAGAAGAGAGCCTACTCCGTTCTGCGGCAGCCCCGATTGTCCTGCTTCAACCCAAGAGATCGACCGATCTAGCACCTGAGGTCGCACAAAATTCTTCCTGCATCGGCGTCATGCTACCGTGTTCGCCCATGCACCATCTGCTGATGGCGCATCATCCATTTCCCCTTGTCGCCACGAGCGGAAATCTTGCGGGCGAGCCGATTGCAATCGACAACGACGAAGCCCTCGCTCGTTTGCAGGACGTGGCCGATATCTTCGTTCTGCACGACCGGCCCATCGCTCGCGCCTGCGACGATTCCGTCGTAAGAATGGTTGACCGCCCTCATATATTGCGCCGAGCTCGCGGGTACGCGCCGCTCCCAGTGGTAGTGCCCCATGAGCTGCGTCCCGTGCTGGCCGTAGGAGGGCATCTCAAGAGCACCGTGGCAATCGGATTCGGCAGGCAGGTCTGGCTCAGTCAACATATCGGTGATCTCGATTCGCCTGAGGCGCGCGAAGCCTTCGAGCGAACCATCGACGATCTCTGCAAGCTCTATCGCTTTCGGCCTGAAGTGATTGTTAGTGACGCTCACCCGGATTATGCTTCGACCCATTGGGCTAAGCGGCAGGCAAGCATGGCTGGCGTGCCGCTGTTGCAAGTTCAGCATCATCACGCCCATGTCGCCTCATGCGCTGCCGAAAATGGTTTAAGCGTGCCCTATCTGGGCGTAGCATGGGACGGCGCGGGCGCTGGGCTGGATGGGACGATCTGGGGAGGCGAGTTCTTCGCCTCGGATGGGAAAAGATTCGAGCGCGTGGCCTCGCTTCGGCCATTCGCGCTACCTGGAGGGGAAGCCGCTATGCACGATTGCTCGCGGCCAGCAGCGGGACTTCTGTGGAAGGCACTTGGTTCCACCATGGCTCGCCAATCAATCTTGCCCCAATTTGGGGCAATGCTGGAGCACGAGATCAATGCGCCAGAGTCTTCAAGCGTTGGAAGACTCTTTGATGCGGTGGCATTTCTTACCGGTGCTGCCGAGCGAAATCTTTTCGAAGGACACGCCGCCATGTGTCTTGAGACTGCGATTGGACAGATGCAAACGGACGAGGCCTATGGGATCTGTGATGCGAATGGAGTCGGCGATTGGTCCTCACTCGTCCAGGGCATCCAGTCGGATCGAGTGAACGGTGTCGCTCTTGGACTCATATCCGCGAAGTTCCACAATGCTCTCGCCGACTGGATTGTTGCCGTTGCACGCATCACGAAGATTCGTAATGTCGTGCTCAGCGGAGGCGTCTTCCAGAACGCCTATCTCACACAACGCTCACGAAGGCTGCTTGAAGCGGATGGGTTCGGTGTCTTTACGCACCGTCTCGTCCCGGCCAATGACGGTGGCCTGGCCTTGGGTCAGGCAGTGCTTGCAGGAACGATTTACTAAGGAGAACCACCATGTGTCTGGCTGTTCCTGGAAAGATCGTGACGATACTCGTCGAAGAGCATCTGGGCCTGCGTCGCGGCAAGGTCGACTTCGGAGGCATCCGCAAAGAAGTTTGCCTCGATTACACACCGGACGCGCAGGTTGGGGACTACGTGATGGTCCATGTCGGATTTGCATTGTCTACCGTGAATGAAGAGGAGGCGCAGCGGGTCTTCGATGCGCTACGAGAGTTCGACCTGCTTGAGGATTTGCAGATGCAGGAGGCCGGGCAAACCCGATGAAATTCCTCGATGAATATCGCGACTACGATAGCGTTCAGCGCATGGCGCATGAGATTCGCCGCGCCACGACCGGGCCATGGACCATCATGGAGGTCTGCGGCGGTCAGACGTACACCATCGTGAAGAGCGGCTTACAAGAGCTGCTTCCTTCACTCATCACGCTCGTCCATGGCCCCGGCTGTCCTGTATGCGTCACCCCGGTCGCGATGATCGACCGGGCCGTTGCTACCGCGCTCCTGCCACATGTAATTCTCTGCTCGTTTGGCGATATGCTACGCGTACCTGGTTCGACGCAAAGCCTGCTCGACGCCAAATCCCTCGGCGCCGATGTGCGCATCGTATATTCGCCTCTCGACGCGCTGCAACTGGCTCGCTCCAATCCGGCTCGCGAAGTCGTGTTCTTTGCCGTTGGCTTCGAAACCACTGCGCCGGCGAATGCCATGGCCGTTTGGCAGGCCGCGCGCGAGGGGCATTCCAACTTCTCCATGCTTGTCTCGCATGTGTTGGTGCCACCGGCAATGGAGGCTGTGCTTGCGGCGCCTCAATGCCGGGTCCAGGCTTTCCTCGCGGCGGGGCACGCCTGCATGGTCACCGGATACCAAGAATATTGTTCGATCAGCCGAAAATATCGAGTTCCGATCGTTGTAACAGGTTTTGAGCCGCTGGATCTTCTCGAAGGCGTGCTGATGCTCGTTTCACAACTCGAAGCCGGAAGCGCAGACGTGGAGAACCAGTACACGCGCGCCGTGCAAAAGGAAGGCAACCGACGGGCGCAGGCACGCGTCGCCGAAGTGTTTGAGGTCACGCATCGCGCGTGGCGAGGTATCGGTGAAATTCCCGCAAGCGGACTGCGTCTGCGCGATCACTATCGCGGCATGGATGCCGAAGCGAGATTTGGAATCCATCTTGAGGATGCGTCCGAGCCTTCTGAGTGCATCGCCGGACTTGTCCTGCAGGGTCTGCGAAGACCCTACGATTGTCCCGCCTTTGCCATTCGCTGTACGCCAGAAGCTCCGCTCGGTGCGCCCATGGTCTCGTCCGAAGGCGCGTGCGCCGCCTACTTTCACTTCGGAAGGAAAAAGCACGATGTCGATTCTCTCGTGTCCCTTGCCCCGGCCGACCACTGAGCGGATTCTGCTCGCACACGGCGGTGGCGGCCGGCTTACCAATCAACTCATTGAGGATGTATTCCTCCCGGCTTTCTCAAACCCAGCCCTCGATGGGCGTCACGATGGTGCTCTTCTTGCTATCAGCGGAGCCCGGCTTGCCATGACTACTGACAGCTATGTCGTACAGCCACTCTGCTTTCCCGGTGGAACGATCGGCGACCTCGCCGTCAATGGTACCGTGAATGATCTCGCGATGTGTGGTGCCCGGGCCATCGCACTCAGCGCCGGATTCATCCTCGAAGAGGGTCTTGCTATGGAAACCCTTCGCCTCGTCGTCAACTCCATGCGCGACGCGGCGCTGGCTGCCAACGTGCCTATCATAACGGGCGACACGAAAGTTGTGGACAGAGGCAAAGGCGACGGGATATTCATCAACACCACCGGCATCGGCGTGGTCGTTGCACCCAACTCAATCGGTCCTGAACTTGTTCGCATGGGCGATGCCGTCCTGGTGAGTGGAGACCTTGGCGCACATGGAATCGCGATCCTGTCCGTGCGCGAGGGGCTCGAGTTTGAGGGCCCCGTAAGCAGCGACACGGCTTCTCTCTGGCCGGCCGTGGAGGCGCTTCTCGAAGCCGGTATAGAGATTCATTGCCTGCGCGATTTGACTCGTGGAGGCTTGTCGTCCGCCCTCAATGAGATCGCCTCGGTTACCGGTCTTCGAATCACCATCGAGGAAGCACGCATCCCAGTCTCGGATATTGTTCGCGGCGCTTGCGAACTGCTAGGTCTCGATCCACTCTACGTCGCAAACGAAGGCCGATTTGCAATCTTTGTGGCGGATGAAGATGCGGCTCGCGCGCTGACGATCCTGCAAGCGCAAGGTGTCTCATCGGGTGCGGCGCGCGTCGGAACTGTTTACGATCATCGCTCCGGTATCGTCACCCTGCGCAGTCGGATCGGAGGCAACCGCGTGCTCGACATGATGTCCGGGGAACAGCTTCCGAGAATCTGCTGACAGCGGCTCTTTAGAACTCGTCCTGCATCAAGGGGCTGACGATGTTCATATATGTATTTGCCGGCGCCCAGCCGAGATAAGCCAAGATGATTGAAAGGAAAGGGATGCTTCCTGTGATGCATGAAGAGAAGATGAAAGGCTCGACGCAAACGCCACAAGATCTGACATGCTTGATCCCGGGCTCGAGTCCGGCGCGCCATGCCAGAAATGGGAAGGTGGCGTAAGCGATGGCGACCATGCGACCCAAGGGAGCCCAATGGAATCGATCGCTGCGGACTCTGCTCAACGATGATCCCGGCAGTATCAAAGCAAAGGTGATCTTGATCTATGGTACTTTGGCAGTGTTCAACTTGGCGGCGTGGTGCTGGGCGCTCACCGCGTTTCACCGTTTTCCTTTGCTTTTGGGCACTGCATTTCTTGCATACAGCTTTGGACTTCGTCACGCAGTTGATGCCGATCATATAGCCGCGATCGACAATGTCACGCGCAAACTGATGCATGAGGGTAAGCGCCCTGTGGCCGTGGGATTCATGTTCTCGCTCGGGCATTCCACAGTCGTCGCGGTCGGCTCCAGCGTTATCGCCGCCACTGCACTCGCATTCCACCATCGCATGAGTACAGCCAGGGAGATCGGAGGAATAATCGGCACTCTGGTGTCCGCTCTCTTTCTAATCGGAATTGCGATCGTGAATCTCATCGTCCTTCGTTCGATTTATCTGGCCTTCCTCCGTGTACGACGCGGAGAACCGTATGTTGAACTTGACTTCGATCTGCTGCTGGGCAGCCGCGGCTTTCTCTCCCAGCTTTTTAGGCCTGTTTTCAGCATGATCCGGCGTAGCTGGCACATGTATCCGCTCGGTATTTTGTTTGGTCTTGGCTTTGATACAGCCACAGAAATTGGTGTGCTTGGCATCTCTGCTGTCGAAGCTTCCAAGGGCCTATCTTTGTTGACGATCATGGTCTTTCCTGCCCTGTTTGCTGCTGGAATGTCTCTGATCGATACGACCGACAATCTACTCATGTTGGGTGCTTACGGATGGGCATTTGTGAAACCTATCCGCAAGCTTTACTACAACATGACCATCACCTTTGTTTCGATTATCGTCGCCCTGGTTGTGGGTGGAATCGAGACACTTGGCCTGTTCGCGGATCAGTTCCATCTGACTGGAACTTTTTGGATTATGGTGGGCAAACTCAACAACAATTTCGGATTGTTGGGCTACGGCGTCATCGGTCTTTTCGCATTTACTTGGCTCGTCTCGGTTGCTGTTTACAGATGGCGTGGTTTTGACGGTCTTGAACTCAGTTCCGAGGTACTTGGTCCGGCAGAGTAGCTGCCTTGTATTAGCTAAGGGGAGAGAGTGCAAGCGGTGGTTGCCCCATGAATTCAAACCTGATCGAGGATCGAACGAGTCAGAGTCGCTTGCTCTTCCCATAATCGTGTGGGCACCGACCACTTGTAAAGAAGACCTCAGGCAGTGCTGAGGTCGAGTAGTTGGCGATGTATCGAATGGAACATTCAATCCCCGTTCCGCATGCCACGCTGTTCTACCCGGTAAGGTTCATTACGGGGAAGGAACACGGTGAAGACCTATTCATTGAATTGTCAACAGGAAGTGATGATGAACGTTGAAAATAAATCCGCGGACGAGATCGAAGGCAATGAAGAGAAGCTTTTGCGCATCGAGCAGGCCGAGACTGCAATCGAAAACAAGACCTCGCATCAAGGATTCCGAGATGCCAAGCTTCTGCTCGAATTGACAGATGAAGCGGCTTCTCTGGATACGACGCTGTGCCATGAAAAAGAGCGCCAGGCTAATAATCGGAATTGACGGCTGTTAGCTACTGGCGATTGGCGATAGGGCAAGAATCGTCGAACCTCACTTTTCGAACTCATGCGGCGAGGAATGCTAAAGCTGGCAAAGGTCTTCGCAAAGAACAACTCTCGCAAGCCATCTTCATCCTTCCATTTGACTGAAAGAGTCTAATTCCGGTTTGCTTCTGCGGCCCGGACGACTTCATCTTCCTCTTCTGCCTCATCGTCTTCCTCTTCTTCGGCAGCCTCATTTTCCGACGCTTCGTCGAGAGCATCTTCCGTACTCCGGTCCCGGTAGAGTTGCTTGATCTGGTCTTCTTCCAGAATATGAGGGATGGAATCGTTCTTTGCACTCTCGCCAAGGGTACTCAACATAGTCCCGGATAGCCCTTTAGTTGTCCCGATCATGTTACCTCCACAATGTCATGGTTGTAGATTGCGGTACGCCCATTACAGCAACGGCACGGATTGAAGGGTGTATTGCCGCGAAGAAACGCAGGCCTCAGTGTGGGCAATCAAGGCTGATACTGCTGTACCGGATTGCACATCCAGTCTGTTGGCTTCTCGCGATCCGCTTGGGGGCATTCAATATGCGGGAGTCCGATTGACCAGTATTCGGCACACTTGCGTGGAACAATCAGCTCGCATTACTTCGAGGGAAACCTTATGGGTAGGGACGTAATGCAACGTAACTCAGTGTCGGTTGGTGGAAGCGTCTCGGCGCCGGTCCTTTCCATTGTGGCCGAAGCGACAATAAAGACGAAATTCGATTCAGACGCCGATAGGGAGTCGGAATGCCACAGGCAACTCCTCGCTCTGTCCGCGCTCCCGTTGGCAACTACGGTCCGTAGTATTCAGCTACATCCGGCAGCCGCCATGCTGCACTACGCAGGTCTGATTTTAGGCGCAACTTGTAGAGGCCCATATCGAAACCCAAGCGATCAAGAAGTCGGTGGCGAATCCAGATGAACAGTTTTCCGAGCGAAGTTGCCGTCGCGACGACAGCCCTACATATCCAGAAGCGAACAAGCACAGGACCACGAAACGAGTTGGCTCAAATGAATATGCAAATGCTGAAAGACACCGCGAGGCTGCTCTTCGCCGACGACAAAGGGTTGCTTGCGATGGATGAGAGCAACGGTACCTGCAACAAGCGATTTGCAGCACTCGGCATTCCGCAAACTGTCGAAGCCAGGAGGGAATACCGTGAATTGATCGTGACCACTCCAGGGCTCGGTGAGTCGATAGGCGGCGCAATCCTCTACGACGAAACGATCCGGCAGAAGAAGAGCGACGGAACCCCGTTCGTCAAAGTCCTTATCGAGGCGGGCATTACGCCTGGCATCAAAGTGGATATAGGAGCCAAGGAGCTCGCTGGCCACCCAGGTGAAAAGGTCACAGAAGGCTTGGACGGACTGCGCGATCGCCTAGAGGAATATTTCGAAATGGGTGCGCGCTTTGCCAAGTGGCGTGCCGTGATTGCAATCGGTGATGGACTTCCGAGTTGGGGATGCGTAGAAGCCAATGCACACGCGCTGGCCCGCTACGCGGCGCTGTGTCAGGAGGCGGGTCTGGTCCCTGTCGTTGAGCCTGAGGTCATCATGGACGGAGACCATACTTCGGACCAGTGTTGTCGGGTCACAGGCGTCGTATTGCGAGCCGTATTCAATGAGATGTTCGCACAGAGGGTCATTCTTGAAGGAATGATCCTGAAGCCTAATATGGTGCTTCCCGGTTTGGCCTGCACGATTCAGCCAACCTTGGAGGAGGTGGCCGATGCCACTGTAAGCTGCTTTCTGCGAGCAGTCCCTGCGGCGGTGTCGGCAATTGCGTTCCTTTCCGGCGGCCAACCTGCCGAATTGGCCTCGGCCCGTCTGAATACGATGAACGTGAGGTTCAAGTCGCGAATGCCTTGGGCACTGGCATTTTCGTTTGCGCGCGCCATACAGCAGCCAGCCTTGGATATTTGGAAAGGTCGCGAGACCAACGTCGTGGCGGCCCAGCAAGTCTTGGTCGATCGAGCCCGCTGCAATCAGGCTGCGCGTCGCGGCGAATACTCCCAGCAGATGGAGGCGAAATGACTGGAAGTAAGCACAACCATGAAGGAAATCAGAGCGCCAGGGGTGAGCCAGATCCGGGTCCCTACTGGAGACGGATGCATCGTGACTGGCGTTTCTGGGCTGGCGCTGCCCTTATGGCTGTCGCGCTCACAATCTATGTCTTGAGTGATGATCTCGCGATGGTACCGGGCGGTCATCGGCAGCCGGCGATGCCTGCTAGCGCTCCGAATTGAGTTCAGCCGCAGGTGCCGTACCGTTGTCCTGATAGCCAGGTAGTACAACCGGTGCAATGAGGTGGCATTTAACCAAACTATTTCCGCGATGGTGAGATGGCTCACGAAACCATGGACAAAGCACTGCAGGGCCCTTCCGCCTCGACCCAAGCAAACACTATCGATTATGGAGGAGGCTGCGGTCGTATCGGATAGTGTCCGAGACAAATCTGACAGGAATCGCGATCCCCTGATCACGCGGCCAACGTTAGTGCGGGGGATCTCAGACTGGGAGATAAATGAAAAAGCTTATCGTGTTTGATCTGGACGGCACACTTGCGCCAAGCAAATCGTCTCTGGCTCCGACCACCGCCTGTCTGCTGCGCGACCTCCTGGAGATCATCCAAGTGGCAGTAATCTCTGGGGGTGCATGGACGCAGTTTGAAAAACAGCTACTCACCGATCTACCGCACGACAGCCGTCTCGCGAATTTGTGCCTGCTTCCAACCTGCGGAACGAAATTCTTTCAATACAAAGACAAGTGGGTGGAGCTCTATTCTGAGAACCTCACGCCAGAGCAAAAGAAGAAGATCATCGACGCCCTGAATAATGCGGCGGGCGAAGCCGGCTATCACGCCGATAATGTTTGGGGAAGCGTGATCGAGGACCGCGGAAGCCAGGTGACGTTCTCCGCGCTGGGCCAGCAGGCGCCTCTGGCGGAAAAGGTAAAGTGGGATCCGGATTTTACCAAGCGTAAGACAATTACAGCGATCCTGGCGACTCTGATCCCGGGGTCTTCCCTTCGCATCGGCGGAGCAACATCGATTGATGTAACCAAGCCTGGAATTGACAAAGCCTATGGGATAGGCAAACTGCGGGACACTCTTCACGTCTCGGTGAAAGAGATGATCTATGTCGGAGATGCTTTGTTCCCAGGCGGGAACGATTATCCGGCGGAAGAGGCGGGCGTAGTGTCGATCCCGGTGAAAGGGCCTGACGACACCAACGTTGTCATTACGACGATGCTTGCATGTCTTGGCAGCAAATGAGCTTCGAGTAAACGGTTTGAACTTCATTCAGACAGAACATCCACTCCCGAGGCTATCCGCAACGGCCAGCTTAGCTTGACGTTCAATTGACCCATTAAGCTGCCAATAGGAATCCAGTATCACAATGGATCGGGCTTCGACGCGGTAATTCAACGCACTCACTCGAAGGTCCGCTCCGTTGCCAACCATCTCTTCTATAGTGGAAAAAGATGTGTCGATGGAGCGGAGCCAGCCTTCGGATCGACGCTCAGAGATGCAGGGGAGTTCAAACTCAAGTGGCTTCCAGTATGAGTTGATCGCAATATAACGAATCCGTGTGCCCGCGAAATTGTGCACGGACAATGCCAAGCTATGTGAGTTGCTCCTCCAATCTGGCTTTCCAAGCTCAATGCCATGCCACTCGATGTGGCTCTTCCGCAGAAAATCTTCAAGTGTCGTTTGGACTCCTTCGGTATCTTGATCGAAGTGGAGGCGGAGATGGACCAGGTGTCGCACAAATTTCAGCAGATCTGCATTCCGATCGCATAGACTCCAGTCAAACCAACTAGTTGTATTATTCTGGCAATAAGCGTTGTTGTTGCCTTGCTGGGTTCGGCATACTTCATCGCCCATGAGCAGCATCGGCGTCCCAACGGATAGCAGAGTGAGAGTGAATAGATTACGGATCTGCCGCATTCGCAATTGATTGATCACAGCACTATCTGTCACCCCTTCGAAACCGCAATTCCAACTCAGATTTGTGTTTGTCCCGTCCCTATTCTCCTCATAGTTCGCATCGTTATGCTTCGCGTCATACGAGACAAGATCGTTCAGCGTAAATCCGTCATGGCAAGTGACGAAATTGATGCTTTGCGCTGCGGGCCGGGTCCGCTCACGATACAGATCGGGGCTTCCCGCGATGCGTTCTCGAAGCTTTACAACGGTGCCGTCGTCGGCCTTGATGAAGCTGCGGACGTCATCGCGGAACTGCCCATTCCATTCCTTCCATTTATCCTTGCCGAAGCTGCCAACCTGGTATAGCCCTCCCGAATCCCACGCCTCTGCAATCAGCTTTGTACCGGCAAGAACGGGATCGGAGTCGATCTCCCAAACAATCGGGGGGTTCAGCATGGGTTCACCCGCTTCATCACGCGAAAAAATCGACGCCAGATCGAAGCGGAAGCCATCAACGTGCATCTCTGAAGTCCAGTGCCTTAGGCTGTCCAAAATCATACGTTTCACAACGGAATGATTGGCCCTCAGAGTGTTCCCCGTCCCGGTATAGTTGGCATATGTTGTAGCATCCTTTTCGAGGATGTAATAGAAGCTGTTTTCAAGCCCGCGGAAACAAAGCGTCGGCCCATTCTGGTCACCCTCAGCCGTGTGGTTGTAGACAACGTCTAGAATCACTTCAATGCCGGCCCTATGCAACTCTTTCACCATCGTTCGGAACTCATCGAGGCAGGCGAGGGGGTCGTTGCCGGTGCTGTATCCAAGATGTGGCGAAAAGAAAGACACCGGCCCATAGCCCCAATAGTTCTCGAGCCCGGGTGCAGCGTCTTGAGTATCGTACTGAAAAACTGGCAGGAGTTCGACAGCTGTAATTCCAAGATCTTTGAGATAGGGGATCTTTTCGATCAGACCTAGATACGTTCCTCTCTTGGCTTCGGTCACGCCTGAATTCGGATGGAGGGTAAAACCAGCTACGTGCATTTCGTAGATCACTGTGGCGCGAAATGGATGCTTGGGTGGCCGGTCTCCTTGCCAGTCGAAAGTTCGTAAGTCCGCAACGACGCTCTTCATCGAGGTTCCTGCATTGTCTCCGGGATGGCTCGCGTCAGAACGACTATAGTTCCGGCCGACGGAAACGCTCTTGCCGTATGGATCGAGCAGCACCTTGTTTGGGTCAAAGCGATTTCCGTCGCCAGCCTCATGTGGGCCATCGACGCGGTATCCGTAGAGTTGACCGGCCACCATGCCCGGTACAAATATGTGCCAGTAATGACAAGTGCGATTGATCGCAGGGCTGAGCTTGACGACTCGGCAGGGTTGTTGGGCGTCGACATGGTCGAAGAAAACGATCTCCACGTCGGTAGCATGTGCTGAAAAGACGCTGAAGTTCACACCGTGAGGAGTTAACGTTGATCCCAGGGGATACGTCTGGCTTGTGGCTTCAACGGTATCCGGAGAAGTAGAAGGACTGGCAGAGCCCGAAGTTGATTCCATTGCATCCTCGTTGTATGTTCGACGGTGAATGGGGCTTCAATCGACGAAGTGTTGCTGCAACATCTCAAGACTCTCCGCAGTCGCGGCTAGCCCGACGACGACGCAAGGAGAAGGATCGTCAGGGTCGCGAAGCCAAGTATGGCGGCCTCCGACAGCGCGTTTCTGTTCCCAGACATTGGCGGCGAGAGAGTGTTCTCTCGCGGATTTAGAGCGTTGTAATAGACAGGGAAGGTGTCGCCCTGCGCCATGGCTTGATGCGACATGAAAATGCCATAGTAGGTTCTTGCATGGGCATAGTAGG
>Ga0302314_10011652_pt1 | contig 15314 bp, 16 predicted proteins | sample III_Palsa_N2_3_FD_200533 | JGI IMG/M metagenome (GOLD analysis project Ga0302314, IMG submission 200533) | Peat permafrost microbial communities from Stordalen Mire near Abisko, Sweden - III_Palsa_N2_3 | ecosystem: Environmental > Terrestrial > Soil > Palsa > Peat permafrost | place: Sweden...
TTCACCAGGAACAGCCAACGCCAGGACAGGGCGTGCAGCATCAGGCCGCCGATGGTGGGCCCGAGCGCCGGGGCGAGCACCACCGCGATGCCCAGCCGGGCCATCACCCGACCCAGCCTGCCCGGCCCGACCGCCTGGCCGAGGATCGTCTGACCGGCCGGGACCAGCAGTCCGGCGGTCAGTCCCTGCAGCACCCGGAGGAAGATCAGTATCCCGATCGACGGCGCCAGGCCGCACAGCGCGGAGATCACCGTGAAGGCGCCCAGTGCCGCCAGATACAGCCGGCCGACCCCGAAGCGCCGGCCGAGCCAGGCGCACACCGGCAACGACACGGCCAGCGCCAGCAGATAGCCGCTGGCGATCCACTGAGCCAGACCGATTCCGGCGTGGAACCGGTTCCGGATCGTCTCCAGTGCGATGTTGACCAGTGAGGTGTCCAACCCGCCCGCGAACGCGCCGAGAGCGATCACCCCGGCGAGTCGCCAGATTGCCGGGGTGATCGTCTCAGGTGTTACGGGCTGGGTTTCTACCCGGGTCACGCGCCCTCGCGCAGCGGCTTCAGCGCCTGCGCCCAGTCGACGACCTCGCCCAGCATCGTGGTCAGGCTCTGCACCTGGTGCGCGCCGGGGGTGAACTCGCCGGTCTCCACCGGGTTGGTGATGGTGAAGTCACCGAACAGGGAGAGCCCGACCTGGGAGCGGACCGTGGCGACCTTGAGCTCGGAGAGGATCAGCCGCAGGTGCTCGACGGCGCGGGCGCCGCCCTGCAGCCCGTAGCCCACGAAGCCGGCCGCCTTGTTGTTCCACTCGCTGTAGACGAAGTCCAGCGCGTTCTTGAGGACGCCGGGGATCGAGCGGTTGTACTCGGGGGTCACGAACACGAAGCCGTCGTAGGCCTTGACCGCCTCGGACCACTTGCGGGTGTGCTCCTTACTGTACTTGCCGAAGGCCGGCGGCTGCGGCTCGTCCAGGATCGGAAGGGCGAAGTCCGCGAGGTCGAGGAGTTCGAAGACCGCGTTCGGGACCTGCTCAGCGCCGACCTTGGCGACCCACTCGGCCACTGCCTGGCCCCTGCGGCCCGGACGGGTACTGCCCAGCACGATACCGATCTTGATCATGTGATTCCGCCTTCAATGGAAAGGAATGAGCATCAGGCCTGCCCGAATCGGCGACAATTCGGCGACTCTGGATTCCATCTTCTTCGCTCCCCGGAGCAGCCGCAAGGCCTCCGGATTCAAGTCTCCGTCTATTTCCTCAGCGGAGTCAAAAGAACTGCAGCGGGACGTCAGGGGAAGTACAGAGGAGCGTCAAATGAGCAGCTAAGGGCTCCCGGTGGCGATCCGACCGCGCTGATCAACCAGTTCACCGAAGCTACCGAGAATCTTCTTCGGCGGGGCCGCCGCCGTCAATGGCCCTGAATTCAAATGACTGCCGGAAAAGTCAGGCGCTCGACAGGACGGTCCGGGAAATCAAAGACTCGGCAGGTTCTGCACAGGGGATTCCCCATCCGGTTGCCCCGGCCCCGAGGGTCGAACTAGCTTCCAGTCCCTGTCCATACCTACGACCGGGGGAAAACGCAGTGAGGAAGACCCGGAACTGTACCGAAAGCACCACCGTCGTCATCGAGTTCTGCGCCAGAGCGGACTGCTCCGCCGGCCTCGGCTCTCGGCTGTGCCCGCTCTGCCGGGAGCGGCTGTCGCTGGACCTGGGGCGGCTGCCCCGGCTCCACGAGGCCTGCGGTCGGCTGCTCAGCGGCGGAGCCCCGGACCGGAGCAGTCCCCGGACCTCCGGCGGTCCGCTGCCCAGCATGCCCTTCAACACCCCGGCCGCCGAGGCCAGGAGCTCAATCCTGGGGGTCCTCGGCTCCTGGGCCGGGGCCGTGACGGAGCAGCGCGGCGTGTCCGCGCCGCACCGGACGGCGGCGTCGCTGGCCGTCTTCCTGGAGCGGCACCTGGACTGGCTGGCCGAGCACCCGGCCGCCGGAGAGCTCTGCGAGGAGGTAGCCCAACTGGTGCGCCGCGCCAGCCGGGTGGTCGATCCCGAGGAGCACCGCCTGGTGCCCGTCGGCACCTGTGTCGAGCAGGGCTGCCAGGGGCTGCTGACCGCCGTGGTCCGGCCGCAGTACCCGCGGCACGCCACGGTGATCCGCTGCGACCGAGGCCCGGCGCACCGTTGGTCGGGCCCTGAGTGGCTGGAGCTCAGCCGCCGGATGGGCGCGGCGCCGACCGGTGCTGGTCCCGCGGCCGAGCCCGGCGCCGAAGAGGGCGGGACCGGAGCCGAGGCACCCGTGCGCTGGGTGACCGCACCCGATGTCGCCCACCTCTGGGGCATCTCCACCGGCAGCGTCTACCGCCACGCCAGCGAGTCCAAGTGGCGTCGGCGCAGCCACCAGGGCCGCACCCATTATCACGGCGGCGACGTCACCCAGACCCTCGACGGACGCACCCGCAGCAGCGCCTGAACCCTCCGACCGCCACTGACCGGGGGCCCGCTCGTCACTCCGAGCGGGCCCCCGGTGACGTATCCAGGTGACGTGCCCTCGTCCGCGCCGCTGACGTCGGATCAGGCCGGGGTCGGCGCCCCGGCCGGTCAGCCGGCCCCGGTCAGGCGGGCGCGGGCGGCGGCGGCCTCGGCGCCGGACAGGCCGCCGGCCCGGAGGTGGGCCGCGGGATCGAAGGACTCCAGGGTCGCCACGACCGCAGCCGCGGCGGTGGTGTTCGCCCGTCGCAGCGGCGCCTCCAGCTCGGCCCTGCGATCGGGTTCCCCGACCGCCCCGTACAGAGCCGTCAGCCGCTCGGTGCTCAGCTCGTAGTCCGCGGCGATGTCGGCAGGCGCGACTCCGGCCAGAGCCAGCAGCAGCAGGCTGACCAGCCCGGTGCGGTCGCGTCCGGCCACGCAGTGGAGCACCACGCCGCCGGGCTCGGCCCGCGCGACCGCGCGGACCACCTGTGCGGTCCGCTGCGGGAAGTGCTCCAGAAACCTCGGGTAGTACAGCGGCGTGCCCTGCTTGCCGCTGCTCCAGAGGCTCTGCGGCGCGCTCCGCCAACCGGGCGCGAGCGGTATCCGCAGGGTGGTCAGCCCGGTCGGGCGCGGGGCGGCGTCGGGCCCGCGCTCGTCCTCGTTGCGCAGATCGACGACGGTGCGGACGCCACTGGCCCAGAGCGCGGACCAGCCTTTCGCGGTGAGCCGGCTCACCGCATCGGAGCGGATCACCGCGCCGGTAGCGGTGCGGCCTCCGCCGACCGTGGGGAGGCCGCCCAGATCACGGGTGTTGTAGCAGCCCTGCCAGTCCAGGTGCCGGCTCACAGGATCACCCGCACGCCGTAGTTCCCCAGCCAGCTGTCGAGTTGGAGCACGGTCTCCAGGGCGGCGCGGCTGAGCCCGTCGCGAAGGGCGTCGGCCCCCTGCCGACGGACCTCCTGCCGCAGCCCGGCGTGCAGGTACGGCACGACCGGCCCGGTACCACCGCGGACCAGGTCGGCCAACTGCTCGCGCAGCCCCTGGTCGTAGCCGCCGTCCTGGACGGAGGGGTAGGGGGTCTTCACCCGCTGGGCCACCGACTCGGGCAGCAGCCCGCGCCCGGCCGCCCGCAGCAGACTCTTCTCCCTGCCGTCGAAACTCTTCATGGACCAGGGGATGTTGAAGGTGTACTCGACCAACTGGTGTGCGGCGAAGGGGACGCGCACCTCCAGTCCGTGCGCCATGCTCAGCCGGTCCTTGCGGTCGAACAGCACCTGTGCGTGGCGGGTGAGGGCCAGATAGGTCACCTCGCGGAAGCGCGCCTCCACCGGGTCCGGGACGGACCGGCCGACGTCGATCTCGGACACCGCCGCGCTGTGGCTGTCGCGTTCGTACGCCCCGAGGTCGAGCCCCGCCAGCAGTTCGGGGCCGAGCAGCCGGTCCAGGCCCTGGTGGCGGTGCCTGCCCGAGTGCACCCAGGGAAAGGTGCCGCTGTGCACCGCCTCCGGATTGCGCTGCCAGCGGTAGCCGCCGAACACCTCGTCCCCGCACTCGCCGGACAGGGCCACCGTGGAGTCCCGCCGCACCGCCTCGAACAGCAGCAGCAGCGAAGCGTGCTCGTCGCCCTTGGCGAGCGGCAGGTCATAGGCGGACAGGACATCTGCCCTGAGCTCGGAGGAGAGCAGGCCGGAGGAGTCCACCAGGACCTCCGCGTGTGCTGAGCCGACGTGCTCCGCCAGGAGGCGGGCGTACCCGTGGTCGTCGTTGGCGGAGGGCTCGCCGCGCACCGCGTAGGAGCGCACCGGCTCGGCGCCCGCGGCCGCCGCGGCTCGGGCGGCGAGCGCTGTGAGGGTGCTGGAGTCCAGGCCGCCGGAGAGCAGCGTGCACAGCGGCACGTCCGCGACCAGCTGGTGGGAGACCACGTCCTCCAACAGTTCACGGATCCGCCGCACGGTGCGGGGCAGGTCGTCGGGGTGTTCGTGCGCCTCCAGCGCCCAGTAGCGCCGCACGACTGTGCCGTCCCGTCCGACCCGCACCATGCAGCCCGGCGGCACCTCGCGCATGCCGCGGAAGACCGCGTGGCCGGGGTTCTTGGCCACCGACAGGATGTCGCGCAGCCCGTCGGCGTCCACCTCGCACCCGACAGCGGGGTGCGCCAGCAGTGCTTTCGGCTCCGACCCGAAGACCACGCCCGACGGCGTCGGGTAGTAGTACAGCGGCTTGACGCCCATCCGGTCGCGCACCAGGAGCAACTCCTCCCGGCGGACGTCCCAGATGGCGAACGCGAAGATGCCGTCGAGCCGGGCCACCGAGTCCGAACCCCAGGCGAGGTAGCTCCGCAGTACTGCCTCGGTGTCTCCGGCGGTGCTGAACCTGTGCCCGTGGGAACGGAGCTCGGCGCGCAGCTGCCGGTAGTTGTAGACCTCTCCGCTGTAGCTGAGAACGGCCGCGCCGCCGTCCTCGGCCGCCATCGGCTGCCGGCTTGCGGCAAGGTCGATCACGGAGAGCCGACGGTGGCCGAGCGCCGCGTGGGGCGACAACCACAGCCCCTCCGCGTCCGGGCCGCGCCGTTCCATGGTCCGGACCATGGAACGCAGGGTCTCCCGTTCCTGGGTCAGATTGCCGTCGTAGTCAACCCACCCGGCGATGCCGCACATCAGTTCCTCCTGGTATCGGTCGAGGGCTCACAACGCCTCGACGTTGGCGCGTCGTGGCGCTTTGCCACGGGTGTCCAGCAGGAGGTTCGCCGTGGTTCCGATCGCCTCCAGGTCGTAGCCGCCGTGGTCCTGCAGCAGGATCGTCAGGTCGGCCTCGGCCGACCCGGTGGCCGGGTCGACCCGCGGCACGTCCGTGCCGTCCACCGTCCACCGCTGGACGTAGGGGTCGTGGAAGACCACGTCCGCGCCCAGCCGGCGCAGCCCGGCCGCGACCCGGCGGGCCGGGGACTCGCGCTCGTCGGCGATGTCGGCCTTGTAGGTGACGCCGAGCAGCAGCACCCGGGAGCCCTCCAAGGTCCGCCCGGCCCGGTTGAGCAGGTGCAGGGAGCGTTCCACCACGTAGCGCGGCATCCGGCCGTTGATCTCCTGCGCGAGCTCCACGAACCGGAACGGGTAGCCGAGCGTGCGGACCTTGTACGACAGGTAGTTGGGGTCGATCGGGATGCAGTGGCCGCCGACCCCCGGGCCTGGGCGGAACGCCTGGAAGCCAAAGGGCTTGGTGGCCGCGCAGTCGATGGCGTCCCACAGGTCGATGCCGAGTTCGTGGCAGAACACCGACATCTCGTTGACCAGGGCGATGTTGACGTGCCGGTACGTGTTCTCCAGTAGCTTGGCCATCTCGGCCTCGCGGGTGCCCTTCGCCTGGACCACCCGCTCCACGAACTTCCCGTAGAAGGCGGCGGCCACGGCGGCGCAGGTCGGGGTCAGTCCGCCGACGACCTTCGGCGTGTTGCGGATGCCGTGGACCGGGTTGCCGGGATCGACCCGCTCGGGTGAGAACGCCAGCCGGAAGTCCGTGCCCGCGGTGAGCCCGGACTCCTCCAGGATCGGCAGGACGACCTCCTCGGTGGTGCCGGGATAGCTGGTGGACTCCAGCACCACCAGGGTGCCGGGGCGCAGGTGGCGGGCGACCGCCGCGGACGCCGCCCGCACCGCGCCGAGATCGGGCCCGCCGTCATCGGTCAGCGGGGTGGGCACGCAGATCACGACGGTCTCGGCCCGGCCGAGCACCCGCTCGTCCGCGGTCGCCTCGAAGCCGGCCGCGAGCATCTCCGCCACCTGGGCGTCGGAGACGTCGTCTATGTGCGAGCGGCCTGCTCCCAGCGCGGCCGCCACCCGTGGGTCGCGGTCGAAGCCGACGACGGACAGGCCGGCCCGGCTCGCCTCGAGCGCCAGCGGGAGGCCGACGTAGCCCAGGCCGACCACGACCAGTCCGCTGCACGCGGAACTGCCGCTGGAGCTGGATGAACTGATGGAATCCATCGTCAACCTCCGGTGTGTGGAACGGTGTTCGAACGGGTCCTGGGCGCCAGCGCCCGAGCGGCGACGGCGACGGCGAAGAGCAGCGCGAAGACGGCGACGAAGGCCTCGCCGGCGTTCCGGGCGTTCGCGGCGCCCGCGTCGTAGAGGGCCCCGGCCAGCCCCATGACCAGCACCTGGCCGAGCGACTGCGCGACCTGGAGGGCAGCGCCGTACTGCCCCTGCTCCTCCGGTCGGCAGTACTCGAAGACCAGCACGGTGAGGCTGGGCGCCGCCAACCCCATGCCGGCGCCCGCGACCACCAGGGCCAGCGCGGCGGTCAGCGGCGGGGCGGAGCCGGGCACCCCGAGCGCCGCCACCACCGAGGCGGCGACGATCATCGTCGTCCCGATCGCCACCAGCCGGGTCCGCGGCACCCTGGACCAGACGTGGCCCTGGAGCCAGGAGGCCCCGGCCCAGCCGATCGTCGCTCCGGTGAAGGCGGTGCCGGCCAGCGAGACGGGCACCTGCCGGTGGTTGATCAGCAGCAACGGGACGAAGGACTCCAGCGTGAAGTACACCCCCGAGCTGATGCCGCTGAGCAGCACCACGGCGGGGATGCCGGTCGCGGCCCGCAGGGCCCCTCGCGGCAGCAGCCGGGGAGCGGTCGGCGCCAGCAGGGCCACCCCGACGACCGCCGAGGCCAGCTGCACCAGGTGCGTCCCGGAGCCCGCGTACTCAATCAGCCCGGCGCCGACGGCGACGACCGCGGCCAAGCGCACCCGGTTCCGCCCGTGGACGGAACCGCCCCCGTCCGCTGCCGTCCCGCTCGCTGCCGTCCCGCTCGCTGCCGTCCCGCTCGCTGCCGTCCCTCTCGCTCCGGCGATCTGACGCTGGGCCAGCACGGTCGACGCCAGCGCCACGGCGGCGGTGAGCGCGGCGAGTCCGAGGAACACCCAGCGCCAGGAAGCCGCGGCGGTGACCAGGCCGGCGATCGGCGGGCCCGCCATCGAGGGGACTATCCAACAGACGCTCATCAGCGACAACGCCCGCGGCCGGAGCCCGGACGGATAGGTCCGGGCCACGGTCACGTTGACGGCCACCACGACCAGGCCGCCGGCCAGGCCGTCCAGGCAGCGCCCGGCGATCAACTGCCAGATCGAGCCCGCCCCGCCGCACACCAGCAGGGCCACCACCGACAGCGAGAGCCCGGCCGCGAGCGGCCGTCCCGGACCCAGCCGGTCGGTCAGCCGACCGGCCAGTACGCTGCCGAACAGCCCCGTCGTCACGAACCCGCCGAAGGCCAGCGGGTACAGGCTCAGGCCGTCGAGGGCCTTCACCGCGACCGGCATCGTGGTGACCAGGGCCAGCGCGGCGAACCCCACGAGGAACATCACGCCGGCGAAGGACAGGCTGCTGCCGCGGTAGCGCGGGGAGAACAGCCCGTCCTCCGCCACCGGTGCGGTCGCGGTCGCGGTGCTCATTCGATGGAGGTCATGATCGTGGTCGTCAGTGACTCCATGGTGGCGATGACTCCGTCGCCGGACTCGGCCTTGACCCGTTCCAGGAACTCCTGCAGTTCCTCGGGGCCGCTCACGGCCAGCTCCCTCAGTGTGGTTCCGGTAGGCATGGACGCTCCTCAGGTGGTGGACGGGCCGGCGCCTCGGGAGCCGGTGTCGAGGTGTTCCCGCATGCGGGCCAGCAGCAGCAGTGCGTCGTCCCGCTTGGTGTCCGGGGCGGATTCGGCGAAGAAGGCGGAGATCCGCTCGTACTCCGCCGACTCGGTCTCCCTGCGCAGCAGCATCAGCGCGGTGCGGGTGTTGCGCTGCGGGAAGTAGAGGTTCTTGGCGATGGACAGGAACCTCTCGCCGGTGTCGGCGGAGAAGGCGTCCGCGGCCAGCCCCGCGGCGACGGCGAAGCGCAGGTTGACCATCGGCTCGGACAGGGCCGTCAGCGCCTTCTCGTCATAGACCACGGCGACTTCGTCGTCCGCGTCGATCCGTCCGCTGGCGTACTCCTCGAAGACCTTCCCCACGCCGATCATGCCGAACGGTTCGCACTCGGCCGCCCGCAGGGCGCCCATGCTCGACGATCCGAAGACGGTGACCCCGGCGTCGATGGCCGCCAGCACCTCCTTCGGGGAGATGCACATGCACTGCAGGAACTTGCCGTCCACGATGCCGATGGCGGACGGCGGCTCCGGGCGGGCCAGCAGCTCCGCCAGGTCCCCGCGTTTGACCGGGGGCAGGAACTCCACGTCCAGCTCGGCGGTGGCCGCCGCACGGTCGATGCTCGGGCCGATGAACACGACAGCACTCATCGTCAGACCTCCAGCTTCACGGGACAGTCGGCGTCGTCCAGCCGCGCCGCGGCCAGGTCGTTCAGCGCCTGGTTCCAGGTCGCGGCGCCGCGGGCGCCGATCCGGCCGTGGTCCACCGCCCAGGACTCCAGCTGGGGGACCATCACCCGGACCACCGTCACCGGTATTCCGGGTGGCGACAGGTCGACGACCAGCGCGCGCCGGATCCCGCAGTCCCGCAGCCGGGCGAGCATCAGCCGCAGGTCGTCCATGACGTCCCCGGTCCGCCAGGACGGGATGTCCGCGAAGTCCACCACCTTGCGCATCGGACGCCAGGCCCACGCGCCCTTGTCGATGGTCGAGGAGCGCTGGACGTGCTGCTGGTACTTGCTGACCTGCTCGTCGGGCAGCCGGATGTCCTCGCGCATGGCCTGGATGTCCACCGCCCGGCTCTGCGCGCACTCAGTGATCGCACGGATCACCGCGACCTCCGCGTCGGGATGGGTGCCGAATCCGCCGTGCCCCCGGGAGGTGGTCGGGCTGATCTCCTCGTCGGTGGCGGCCAGGAAGCTGGGGATGCCCAGGTCCGAGGTGATGTGCACGATCCGCAGCTCCAGCCCGGCGGCCCGGAACTTCCGGACCAGGGCGAGCGCCCGCGGCGGCAGGCTCTCCGGATCCACGTGCGGGTGGATCTCCTTGAGGTAGTCGGTGAGCTCCTGTGGCTGACGGTCCGCCAGGATGCCCTGCTCCAGGATCTGGCAGAGCTGGTTGCTCACCAGCTCCGCGTTGGTCATCGAGTCGCGCTCGACCAGTTCGGTGAGCGCGTGGCAGACCGCCTCCTCCAGGTTGTTGCCCGAGGCCAGGCCGTTGGTCGTGCTGACCTCGTAGGTCCGCGGCTCGTGCGAGGCGAGAGAGTAGGCCGCGCAGTCCTGCGGGACCAGCACCATCTCCTCGTTGAGCAGGTCGTACGCCTCCACCCAGGAGATCGGGGTGTCGTCGCGGTAGTGGCGGGACAGCGCGACCAGGTTGTCGCGGGGGTCCATCACGGTGCGGCCGTCCTTCACCAGTTCCGCGTAGGAGGCGATGGCGGCGGGGCGCAGCGGCAGACCGGCCGAGAACCGCTCGACGGCCTCCATCACGGCCGAGGTCCTGGCGTCCGAAGGGCTGAGGCCCTTGCCGTTGTAGACGGAGATGATGTCGTTGGAGCGCGGGGCTATGGCGTTGTAGACCGGGATGCCTATCCGGTCCAGCCAGGTGATCTCGGCCACCCGGGTCACGCCCATGCGCCGCAGATGGGGCTTGACTCGTTCGTAGGTCTGCGCGGCGGTGCACTCGCGGTGCGCCCCGCTGCCGTTCACCTTGGGTACGGAGTCTCGGAGTTTCACTGGTTTCCTCTCCTGGCAAGCCCGGTGGGGGTCGGGCGATCTGTCGACAGCTCGGCCCAGAGTTCGGCCCAGGCGTCCTTCTCGCGGTCGGGCTCCGCGAGGTGCCGCAGAGTGCCGCAGTGGTTCCGGAGCCGGTCGTAGAGGCCGTCCCGGTTGTGCTCCGCGGCGTCCAGCACCACGGCGAGCGCGTCGGCGTCACCCACCGGGAAGTACCCGGGGTAGTCCTCGCCGAGGAGGCCGGTCGAACCGGGGATGCGGGTGGAGACGACCGGCACGCCGAGGGCGAGCGCCTCGGTGACCACGTTCGCGCCGCCCTCGTGCCGCGAGGCGAGGACCAGCAGGCGGCTGCGGGCGAGCACGGCCAGCGCCTCCGCGCGCGGCAGCGCGCCCAGCCACTGGTAGCGGGGGTTGCCGGCGGCCTCCGCGGCCACTGCTCGCAGCGACTCCTCGTCCCGGGCGCCACCGGCGTGGGTCAGGGTGATCCGCGAGTCGGCGGGGAGCAGCCGTACGGCCGTCGCGGGTAGCAGCGGGTCCTTCACCGGGCGGACGTGCGCCAGGAACGCCACTTCGAAGCAGTCCGTCCGGGGCGGCGCACCGGTGAAGCCGGGCAGCGACTGGGTGATCACCCGCGCCCGGGGACGCAGCGCCAGGGGCAGCTGGCGGACGCCGTGGCTCTGCAGCGTCACGAACCGGGTGGCCAGGTCCAGGACGGCCGGGTCCACACCACTGGTCGCGAAGTCCGGGTAGAGGTCGGTGCCGGTCAACCCGATGACGACCGGGGCGGCGGGCCGTTCGGCGGCGAAGCGGCGGATGCAGTCGGCGCTCCGACCGGCGTGCAGGGCCACCAGCGCGTCGTAGTCCCCGCCGTCGTGGCCGAGGGATATCCGCACGTCGTGGCCGAGTTCGCGGAGGATCTCGGCCCACCGCCGGGCGGTGACACCGTTGCCGTAGTCACTGGCCGGTGGTTCCGGACTGGCCATGAGGATCTTCATCAGCGACACTCCGTGTCGTAGGCGAGCCACTGGGCCTGCGCTCGCAGGCCCTCCGTCAGGGGGGCCGTCGGCTTCCAGCCCAGTCGGGCCTCGGCGAGCCCGGTCGCCAGGACCGGGACCCGCGCGCCGCCGGTTCCGGCCCCGTCCGTTGCGGCGGCGCCCGTTGCGGCGGCGACGGTGTGCGCGGTGCGTCGGGTCACCGCCGACACCAGCGCTGCCCAGGCGGCCTCGTCATGGACGGCCGAGGCGATGTGGACGACCGGCGACCGGTGATCCCCGGCCAAGGCCGCGTCGATGGCTGAGGCCATGTCCCGCAGGTCCACCACCTGGTGGCGCCGGTCCGGGTACAGCGGCAGCTCCTTGCGGGTCCAGGCGAGCCTGATCCAGCGGGCGGTCACGGTGCCGGTCGGGGCGTGGGGGCCGACCGGCTCCGCGAAGCGGAGCACGGTCGCGGGCCGACCGGTCTCCGCGCTCCACCGCCGGAACGCCTCCTCCTCCCGCCACTGCCGCAGACCCGGCGCGTCCGGTTCGGGTTCCGGCAGGAACCGCTCGTCCACCACCGGCCCGTCGCCGTGGACGGTCGCGGTACCGGCGTAGACGAGCCGGTGGACGTCGGCCTCGGCGGCGACGTCCAGCACCTGCCGCACGGAGGCCGGGAGCCCACCGCTGTCCGGTGCGAACTGGTCGGACAGGTGCACCAGTCGGCGGCAGCCCGCCAGATCGCCCGCCGCCACCGGCCCCGGCAACTGCCGCACCACGTGGCCGAGGTCGCCCAGCAGCCGGCTGAGGCTGTCGGCGAACGGTCCCGCCAGTCCGGTGACGGCGGTGAAGCCGCCGATGCCCCCGTCGGTGCGCCTCGCGGCTCCGTCTCGCCCGTCTCGCCCGCTGACGGTCGCGCGGCCCACGGCCACTGCGGCCCGCGCCAGCGCGTGCAACGGCCCATGGAGCGCCTCGATCTCGGCCGGAGACAACTCGTCGCACACCGCGCCCGGCCCCAGGGTCCGCAGCGCGGCATCGGACAGCGGAGCGGAGGCCGGGTCGACGCCCCGAGCCGTCGTCCCCAGGGCGAAGGCGGTCAGCCAGGTGTTCCACGCGGCCTGAGCCGGAAGGCCGTCACGGCCGGGGAAGCGCTCGAAGCCCTCGCGCGCCGACTCCAGGGGCACTCCGGCTCGGCGCAGGTGCCGTTCGGCCTCCAGATAGTCCCACCCGGCCGCGGTGCGCACGGCGCACTGGGCGCTCCCGTGCTTGAGGAACGGCACCACCGGGAGGTCCGCGCAGACGGCCGGGACGGAACCGGGGGCCACGGGTGCGAACAGCGCGGAGCGCCGCAGCCCGTGCGCGACATTACCGGCGATACTCGGAATTCCGGAATGCTCGACGGTATTCGGCACGGTGATTCTGGTGCGGGTTCCCGTCGACCGCAGATAGCGGAACATCAGGACGTCGTAGGGCCAGCCCGCGTCGTCGGCCGCAGCGAACGCGGCGTACCCGGCGGCGATCGCGGCGGGGAGCATGAGAGCGACGCACGGCGTGTACTCGTCGAGGGCCCACACCCAGTCGGCCCCGCTCAGTGCGGCCGTGCGAACAGCTGCTCCGTTGCGCGAGTTCCAGTTCGCGTAGAAGGCGATCGCGTCCGTCGGCGCGGCCCGGGCGGCGGCCCGGGCATGTTCGAAGAAGCCCTCGGCGAGCAGTACGTCGTCCTGGAGCACCAGGTGGTGGGTGGCGTCGGGCGCCACCGCGGCCCACGCCACGGCGGCGGTCCGCAGGGCGGTCGGCGGCCCGTCCGGGTCCGGGTCCAGTACCACCCGACATCGACCTTGCGGGTCGAGGCCGACCAACTGCCGTGCCTCTGACCGGCGTCTGGGGTGCGCCATAACAGCACCGCTGAGCTGAGGCACCTGCATGGGGCGTCCCCTCCGAGATCCCGGCGGCGGGCTTTCCTGCCCACGGCCTCACGGAAAGTGAGGCTAGGCCGCCGGGAATCGGACGCAGTGAATCCTTGCAGAGACTTGACAGTGATCTGCCGCATTCGTGCGGTAGCGCTCCTGATCCTGCATTTTTACGGACGCCGCCCTGGCCGTACTCAAGGTCCACCGCCGCGACCGAGCCGAGGCAGGCAAGCGAATGCCCAAGGCACCCCGGTCACACTCACCCCGCTCCGCGCGATGATCGAGGCCACGGACCCCGAGCCGCTGGCCGGCAAGCGGGACCGACCTCTGCTCGTCCTCGTCCTCGTCCTCGGGGAGTCGCTTGTCGCGTACGTCCACTCCGCTGTCTCCTTGGACCGGCAGGCGCCGGGATTTGCAGCCACCCAGCAGCCTGGCGGTTCGCGGTGCCGCGCAAGCCGGCCGACCCGCGGGAACGAACCGGGCAGCGAACCAACCTCATCAGTAGTGAGGTTGGGCGACAGGCGCGGATCCCGACCTGCGCAGCGGATGGTGCCGGGCAGGTCGCCGACATCGTGGAGGTCTCGGGCTGGACCGCCGTACTGACCGCCCGCAGGGGCGTCCGTCATTCGCCCCGCGGTGACGTCCCGGGCTTGTTGGCGTGGTACTCCATCCAGTTGCGCATGGACTCGAACTGCTTGACGAGCTTCACCGCGGCGTCCCGGATGGCGCTGCTCTCCTCGAAGCTCATGTCCTCCGCCTTCATCCGCGCCACACCCTCGTCGAAGACACTGATGAGGTAGTTGCGCCCCCAGACGGTGAACCGTTCGCGGTCCTGTGGGTCGAACGCCCCAGTGGACCGCCACCGCTCAGCCGCGGCCATGGCGTCTGGCTCCCCGAGCTTCACCCAGTCATCGAGCCAGCGCAGGGCCACCGGCTCGAAGGCCGCATCCGCTTTGGCCACCGCCTGCCGCTTCTCCTCCGCTGCCGCCTGCCGCTTCACTTCCCTTGCCGCCCGCCATTCGGCCGTACCGCCCCACAGCTTCATTGCCCGCCTTCTTCTGGATGCGCCGAGGGTTCCGGCGAGCGAGAGTATCCACCGGCAGCCGGGCGAACGGTAGAGCCGGACTCTCGTTCGTCTGACGCGAACACGGACCCTCGGTGTGAAGGTCGGTGGCCGCGGTCCGGCGCTCACAGCGACTGGGGGTACCGTTCCGCCGAACGCTCCCGCCACTCCGAACCTGGAGCACCAATGGCTCGATGGATCATCAAGCAGGCCGTCACGGACGACAGGGACCCGTGGAACCCATCTGCTGAGGATCTCTCGCGGCTCGTCCCCAGCCGCACGGTGGCGGTCCTGACCATCCAGGAGTACGCACGGCGAATGGGAATGAGTCCCGCTCGCCTGTACTTCGCGACCAGCGAGTGGACGAGTCCTTTGGGATATGTCATGGCCGGCACCTGGTGGATCAGGCACGCGAGGGCAGGGCGTACGCGTCGTCGGTGACGCTCCCGGAGACACGGTCAGCTTCCGCACGATGATCCCGACCCAGTCGACGGGCCAACCAGCCATCTCCTTAAGCCTGCTGATCATCGCTCTGCAATCCGCTGCGGCACGGTGACTGTGTGTCTCATGAGACATCCCCGTTCTGGAGCACGCGAATACGGGCACCCTGCGCATCGAGGGCAACGCGACGATCACACGCAACTCCCTGATCCTGGACGGCACTTGGAACTCCGAAGGACAAAATGGTTGACGGGGGGCAGTACGCATACCAGGGAGCCGGCGTACGGAACCAGGGCAAGGCCACAGTCGCCCCCGGCTCCGTGACCGGCCAGGCCGTCACCGACTACCTGCACCACCGCGCGGCCGACCACGCCCAGGAGCAGGCCGAGGACCCGATGGACAGGCAGTCAGCGCCCCGACCGACGGCTGTGTCGCTCCAGCACCTCCGGATGCCGGTCCAGGTACACGCAGTACACGATCACCGCCGTGCCGAAGACCAGCAGGCCACCACCGATTGCCAGTGACACGGCCCACGAATGGTGGAAGACCCGGCTCACGACGACGAGAACGGTACTGGCGAGCACCGTCCGCACACCCCGGTACAGCGGCTTAGCCACAGGCCCATCGAACATGAGTCGGACCCTACGACAGCCATGACCTGCACCAACAGCCCCGAAGATCAAGGAGACGGAACCGTGACCGCCCGTACCCACACCCGCCGGCCCGAGATCCTGATCATGTTCCCGTCGTGTCGCGTCCCGCGCCCGGCCCGCGCGGACGGCGCAGCCACCGTCGAGAACAGTTCGCGGTGCCGCGCAAGCTGGCCGACC
>Ga0302314_10011655_pt1 | contig 15314 bp, 2 predicted proteins | sample III_Palsa_N2_3_FD_200533 | JGI IMG/M metagenome (GOLD analysis project Ga0302314, IMG submission 200533) | Peat permafrost microbial communities from Stordalen Mire near Abisko, Sweden - III_Palsa_N2_3 | ecosystem: Environmental > Terrestrial > Soil > Palsa > Peat permafrost | place: Sweden...
GCAGCACCGACGACGTGGCGTGCGTGGCGTTCACCGAAGTCGGAACGTCGCTCGCGGTGGGCACGCGCAACGGCTCGATTCAACTCTTTGACACTGAAAAGCAAGTGGTGGTGCGCTCCATGCCCGACGCGCACTCGGGCCGCGTGGGGTGCGCGACGTGGAACGGCCCCGTGCTGGCCACGGGCTCGCGCGACAAGAGCGTTGTGGAGCGCGATACCCGCATGCCCACGCCCACGTGCGTAATTCGCGAACTTGAGGCGCACAGGCAGGAAGTGTGCGGGCTCAAGTACTCGTTTGAAGGCCTGGCGGGGCCGCACAGGCAGCTGGCAAGTGGCGGCAACGACAACAAACTCTTTGTGTGGGACGCTCGTAGAAATGGCACGTCGCCAATGTACACATTCAGCGACCACACGGCGGCCGTCAAGGCGCTGGCGTGGTCGCCGCACCAGAGCGGCGTGCTCGCGTCGGGTGGGGGCACGGCGGACCGCTCCATTCGGCTGTGGTCAACGCTCACCGGGTCGACGCTGTCGGTCATGGACACTGGATCGCAAGTGTGCGGCCTCGTGTTTTCGCGCACCGTGCCCGAGTTGGTGTCCACGCACGGCTACTCGCTCAACCAGATTTGCGTGTGGCGCATGAATACGCCCTCGCTGCCGTTGCAAAAGCTTGTCACGCTGCAAGGGCATTCGCTGCGCGTCTTGTACTTGGCCATGTCGCCCGACGGCTCCACGGTGCTCACGGGCGCCGGCGACGAGTCTCTAAGGTTCTGGTCCGTGTGGCCTGGACGGACCTCGCATTCGGAGGGATTGCGCATGGGTGGAAACATTATCCCCAGCGCCATGGGCGCGCTGTTGCGCTGAGACGTTGCTTCACGTGTTTTAGAAATATCTAATTTGTTGTTGGCGTTGGTCACGGGCGACACACCAGGCCCGTCCAGGACTCAGGGGGCAAAAGCCGGTCACAAAATATCCACGTGCACCCGAGAGAGAGAGAATAGAGAGATGGCGATGCGCGCCAAAGCAAAGTACGATTACCAGTCGTCCACGCCGGGCGACTTGTCGTTCAAAGCGGGCGACGTGGTGGAAGTGGTTTCCTCCGACGTCGTGTCCGGATGGTGGACGGGTCGCTTGGCAGGCACCGACGCGCCTCCGATGCAGTTCCCTGGCGAGTACGTTGATCTGGAGCGCCCGCCTATTGCGCCTCGCCCGCTGCCACCGCCGCCTGCGCCGCGCACCACGGCGCCGCCGGCGCCGCTTGAGCAAATGGCCAGAGTGCTGTGGGACTACGCGCCGTCGGTGTCAGACGAGCTCGCCGTGCAGGCCGGCGTTGTCGTCTCGATCACGCAGAGCCCCGACCCGGAGTGGTGGATGGCCGTTACGCCCGAAGGCCAGCGTGGTTTGCTGCCTAAAAACTATTGCGACCTGCTCGAGCAGCCCGCACGGCCCGCAAGGCCTTCGCGCATGGCGAGCGGCGGGGCGTCGGCATCGCTTCCAGGTGCCTCGGCATCCACGGCGCCACCACCGGTTGGCGTGGTCAACGCCCCGGCGCTCTCGTCAACCACGGGCGGTTACCTTTTGGGCGGCTCCATGCCGGTGTGGATGCACCCGACGTTTGCCTCGCTGGTGGCTGACAGGCACACCAATGCGCTGCTGCGGCGCAGCACCACGGCGCGCGAGGAGTTTGAAATGCTGTCGCAATCGTTTAGCTTTTTTTCAGTCCTGTACGAGCGCATGGCAAGCCGGCTGGGCGACGCGCTTGCCACCAAGGCAGTTCTGCAAGCGCTCAACGTGGGCGTGTGGGCGGCTGCCAATCTTCCAGTTCCCGGGCGGTCCAACGTGCAGCAGCACGACGACAACTCGGTGGAGCTCAACTTTGATTCTGACAAGCCGCAGCGCGGCGACCCTTCAGAGCGGTTTCACCTCTTTCTGTACTCCTTCGTGGAGAAGATTCGCGCAATGCGCTCGGGCGACTGCATCATTGTGCCGTGTGGGTGGACGACCAACCCCATTGCGCGCGCCCCCGACGCAGCGAGCGCCCCGCCGGCGCGCGGGCAGTTTATCGTCATCGTGGCGCACAAGGGCGAGACGTGGGAGCTGAGCGTGGTCAACGACGGCAGCGACCCCACCGACGCGTCGCTCGAGTACCACGCTGCGGGGTTCGACGTGGCCACTGGAAAGACAAAGCGCAGCCCGTTCATGTTCTTTGACGGCATTCCGCGCTCGCGGCTCGCCGACTCGTCGTTTTGGTTCATGCTGTTCCGCCTCGTCGTCTTTCCACACGCTGAGAACACACCGGCGCGGCTGTACGAGGTGCTCCTGCCGTACCTGAACCAGGTCCCGCTCCGCACGCACCCGGGCGCAGCCAAGCGCATCTTCAAGTCCACCAAACCGCGCCCCGGCGACGACAGGCGCGCGCACTTGGTCAAGACGGCCATTCAAGTCTGCTTGCAAGCCCACATTGGACTGTCGCACCAGGACGCCAAGCGCGCCGGTGCCGAGCTGCGCCGCGAGCTGTGCGCCGTCGTGGCCGCAGATGCCAAGGTGGCCACCATGCTCTCCGCCGACGAGGCGTTGGTGGCGACGTTGGCGCTGCGGCAAACCGCCGAGTCCGCGGCCAAGCTGGCCGACAGCGAGCCTGCGCTCATTGACACGCGTACGCTGGCCGACGTGAGCGAGCTCGTGCGCACCGTCGAGGCCACGCTCAAGAGCAAAAGCCCCAACCCGTTCCCGCCGCCGCCGCCGTTGGCGCTGCAGAAATCGACCGTGGCGCCGTGGGGCGCTGCGTTTCCGCTGTTTGGCCGCTTTAGGCGCGACACTGCCGTGGACCACTTGGCTGGACGGCGCAAGGAGGCGCAAATCCTGCGGCCCGTGCAGCTCACATTGGTAGCCACGCACGTGGACACGTTCCACGACGTTGCCGTGGCGCTGCGCCAGTGCGCGCACGCGTGTACGCTGCTCGACAACCAGCAAGCCCTGATCAGGAACACGTACTGCCTGCGCGTCGCGCTCATTCAGCACTTGTTTACCTACGTCATTCCGCTGCCGGCGCCGTGCGATAGGTCGGCCACGTGTTTTTGGCAGTCGCGCGGCATGCGTTACGAAACTCAGGCGGATTTACTGCGGCTGTTGGAAATTGTCGGCCGACACTTTTGCTCCGCGTCGCTGTCGCTTCGCGTGACGCGGTCGTTTGACGCGGCGCGCATCGTTACCATGGCGTGCATTGCGACAATTGCCGACGTCGTGGCGCGCAAGGTGGCCGACGACGTGCCCAGCCAGTTTTCCCTGCACTTGTCAGGCGAGGCCGAGGGCCCGGTGGCGCCTTTTGGGTTTGAAATGGGCTACTTTTTGGAAGAGTCTGGGTTTCTCGAGTTTGCCGACGCCAGACTGGCAGCGGCGCGCTCGCAAATCCTCGACTACTTTGCAGCGCAGCGCGCTCTGCTGGTGCTGGACGACGAGCACGTTTTGTTCCGCTTCGAGCAGTCGATGACGCTGGGCAAGGGCGACGCCAAGCTCATCGACCAGCTGTGCGTGCAAATGGGCTTCCCGCGCAACAGCCGCGACGACGCCGGCGCCGCGGCGTACTTGGCTGGCCAGGACTCGCTCTTGGTGGACAATTACCCCGAGCTCGCGCTGTACCGCGACATTTGCTTCTTGTTCAAGGCGCTGCTCACGCCCACGTCGGGCGCGTTGCCAGCCGTAAAGACGTGGAGCGTCACCGACGCGCGTCTCGTGTGGTCGGCGAAAAAACCACCGACGCCTGCCAAGGGCGAGCCGCCGATGGGCGGAACGCTCCAAGCGGCCGGGTTTGGGTCCAAGGAGCTGCAATGCGCTGCGTTTGCTCGCCAGTACCGTGTCAACGACTTGCCCGGCAGCGAGGGCCGCGGCGTGCTCAAGACATTCCTGGGGTTCTTTGGCCTCGGACCGGACGACAGGCCGCGCGCTCCGCCGTCGGGTGCGAACCCGAGCAATCTTGCCAACCAGCCCATCGTGTCTGAGGACGACGTGCTCCACGTGAAAACGCTTCCGGATTTCGGCGGCCGCTTGGGCGCTCGGGACTGCGAGCTGTTGCTGACTTACTTGACGGCGCCGTACATTCGCATCCCACTGGTGCTCGAGTTCTTCGCCGAGCAGTCGCGCATCACGGCCCTGGCCTCGCCCGAGCTGCAGGGCGTCATCGACGCATGCTTGTTTGAGCCTTCGTTGTACCAGTCGGAAATCGACGCGCAGTCGCCGCCCGACACGGTGCCTGTCAAGAACCGCTCCTCGCTCGCGACGCCCGCAGGACTTTTGTTCAACGAGCTGCAGCGCTGCCCTCACGTGGTGCTGGCGGCGATTGAGGACATGATTTTCTACGCCATTGAGCTCGACGTGGGCAAGTACAGCTCGTCCACCTCGGCCGTGCTCTTGTACGTCACCAGACTGGCTGCCAAGGTGCTCGGGTACCTGGACTTTATCTGCGACTGCGCAGCGCAGCTGGCGCTGCCTCCGGGCGGGCACTCGCGCCAGCGCGTGCGCGGCGTGGGCGAGCCTTCGGTGCTGCCGCTGTCCGGCCTGCGAGTGCTGGAAAAGGCGCGCACCAGGCTGCGAGGCAAGCTCGCTGGTCCAGTGCTGTCGACGCTCGAGCTGTGGTGCGAGGGCGCGGTCAAGCACAAGGACGTGCAGCTGGCGTGCGTGCTGCACGCGCACATGGCGCTCGTGTTCCAGGGAGTGGAAGCGTTTGACTACCGCTCGGCGGCCATTACGCTGTGCGCGTACGTGTTCATCACGGTGAATTTCCGCTTCACCGTGGAAGCCGACATTACGCGTGCGCCCGCCCAGCGCCAGGACGCCGAAGTCGAGCTCGAGACGCTGCGCAGGCTCGGGGTGAGCCAGACGGACTTGTTCTTTCTGTTCCAGCGCCAGCGGCCGTTGCTCATGGCGTTTTTCAACGCCAACGCCGCGGACCGCAACGAGTCCATGGAAGCGGTGGTTCGCGTCGTCACAATGACGGGCACTTCAGCGCGCAGCTCGGGCGCCAACGGCGGCGGCGAGGCGCAGCAGGTGCGCTCGTGGACATCAATGGAGCGCCCCGGGTGCGACGGGCGGTTCATGCCCGACACGGAGAAGCGCGGGTACCGCGAGGCGCTCAGCAAGCTGCGCGAGGTGAAGGACTTTGAGGAGTGGCTGCGGCGCGTGACGACGCTGGCGGTGGACACGGAAATCAACGTGCAGCTCGGCGAGTTCACGTTGAAGAAGAACCCCATGCAGCTCTTGCCCGACGACGTGTTTGCGTTTGACGACTTCAAGTACGTCATCGGCGAGTTCCACCCCGAACGCGGCGACGCACTGCAGTGCGCCGAAGTCAACAACACGGAAAACAGGCAGTGGTGGCGCCTGGTGGGCAAGCGCCACGACGTTCAAGTGTGGGTGCCGGACACGCGCGCGGGCATGCACACGCCATTCAAACGCCCGTACGCCGGCGGGCTGACGCCTGGCGAAGCGTGGCTGGAGCGCACGTTTGAGCCGTACCGCGCCGCGCTCTTCCCCCACGTGGAGTTTTTCCTGCCCGCGTCGGCGTTTGACGCGCAGCACTTTGCGCGCCTCGCTGGGTTGTTGGTGAGCGCGCCAGTTGCCGGTGGGGCCAAGGAGCCGCCGAAGCGGCCCAAGCGCGGCAACGAGGCCGACGACGCGTTGCCTGCTGCGCCCGTGCCGCCATCGCTGCTGGAAGTCGTTGCATTCAAGGACCCGCCTACGGTGCACGTGTACTTGGTGACGGAGCACGGCCGGCGCTTCTACTCGTCACTGGTGTTCTCGTCGGATTGCAGTTTCACGTTTGGCGACTTTTCCGCCTCGGACTCCAAGCACGTCAACTGGACGCCGCAGGGCATTCGGCTGTCGGCCGGGCGCGTGCCCACCGGACCTTTGGCCCCAGCACGCAGCCTGGTGCTGAGCCGCAACCTGTCGGCGGATGCCGGCGTGCAGCAGTTTGTGCCCGCCAAGTTTATCCGCGGCCTGCTTCCGGAGGCTTTGCTGGAGCGCTACGACTTTTGGCAGTCCGAGGCCGATGACTCGCTGGCGGGCTTGCCCAAGAACAAGGACGACGCCAGCCGATTGGTCGTTGAGCTGTTCAAGGACAAGACTGTGGACGAGACTGGCTATGGGAACTCGATGGCGTACGCCGTCGTGCGCCGCTACACGCGCGAGTCCGCAGGCGGCGGCCCGGAGACGTGCCACACGCTGCTCAACCCTTTGTTTGCTCCGCCGGGAGGGCCGCTGCGCACGCTGTGCCAGATTACCCAGCGACTCGACAACCTGTCGCACGTGCTCATTTGGTCGCAGTCCCGCGTGGCACGGCCCAACGACGAAGCGTCGATTGACCGCCTCGAGTTCCCTCGCGTCAAGCTGGCGTTTGCCAAGCACATTGCGGCGCACGACGAGTGCCGCCTTGTGAGCGAAGAGCACTCTGGGCTGTTCCTCTCGTCGCGCCGCGACGACGAAGTGCTGCGGCTCATCGAGGGCTTGGGCAATTGTTTGGTGCTGGAGAACGACCAGGCCGAGCTGTTCATTCTGCTGCCGGCGACGACGCGGCCCAGCCGCCCAGTCAACGCGGCCACGGCACTCACGTGCGACGTGCTGCTGGACCCGTCGCACCCGGAATGGCTCGCCAACGTGGGCAAGGACGTGCGCCACTACGTGTATCCAGTGCACCTCTCGCGCATGTTCCTCTTCACCCCGACGCTCGCGAGCGCGCTGTACTTGCTCATGATGCGCTTTGCTAGCCGCGCGTACCGCGAGGCGTTCCGCATGGCCGACGCGTGCGTTACCGACACGCCGCTGTCGTCGGAGGAGAAACAGATTTTCGAGCACTTGGGCGCATTTAGCGACGACCAAAGCCCCGACGCGCACGCGGTGCGGCTCAAAATCACCTTGGCCTCGCTCGGCTCGCGCGACACGATGCACTGCCCGTGGGATCTCGCGTCCGAGTACCAGCTGTACCACCGCAACTTTGCCCGCGTGCAGGCGGCGTGCAGGCTCACGATTCGCGAGGAAGCCGCGCTGCACGGCGAGTTGGCGGGGCTGCCGGACAACCGGTGGAAACTGTGCGTGGCGCTGCTGACGCAGCAGCCACAAGATTTAATTGCCCCGCCGATCAAGACAGACTTTGCGCAGTTTGACCTCGTGCAAGACACGACGGCGCTGGAGGACCGCAAGAGCGCGTCGAGCTGGACACAGACGCTGCGCAAGTTCTCGTCGGCCAAGCCGATTACGTACGCGCGGCCCGACGAGATGACGGGCGCGCCGGCGTTGCGGTACTTTGAAAAGGCGATGCGCGGCGGCGTGTCGGTGCGCGGCACGGGCGGCACGGTGGGCTTTGTGTTCCTGTACGAGCTGATGACGGGCTCGTTGCCGATGCGCATTCTCAACGAGGACTCGTGTTATAACTGGGGCTGCCTGCTGCTGCGCCACATGCCGCCGAAAAAGTACCAGAAGAAGCAGACGATGACGTCGTTGCTGCGCGTGCTCACGTACAACCCGCGGCTCGCCGCGTCGTTTCCAAAGTACGAGGACACGCGCAAGCACAAGATTTCCATCATGTTCAAAGGCCAGAACGTGATTCAAAAGCTCCTCGAGAGCGCCAACCAGCTTTTGCGCTCGCGCCCGGCCTCGGACATTGCGTGGCCGCGCTTCGACGCCGGCCTGCTCAAAGGCGACGACTTCCCCGCCAAGGTGGTCATCAAGGAAACGAATTACCGCCGTGCGCGGCTGTTCGGCCTTGACCTGCGCGTTGCCGACCTGTCGCTGGGCGAGCGCGTCGTCGACGCGCCCAGCCGCGCCATGTGCGAGAAGCCGCTCGGCGAGTTTGACCGCTTCGTCTTGGACAAGACGAGGCGGCAGCGCGGCCTCGCCGACTACGCGCCAGTAAAGCTGGGCGTCGAAGGCCACCCGGCGGCACGCAGCAAGGCCGCGCGCGACGTGCTGCTGCGCCTTGCGGTGGACGTTGAGCATTTTTGCGCCGACGCCAACGCAGCCACCGAGCCTGAAATGGCGCCGTGCGATTTGAACGAGCTCCACGCGGCGCTGGAGCGGGCCATTCAAGCCGTGCGTTATGCGCGCGTCGCGCCCATCGGTCATCTAACGCGCCGCCGCCACGCATGCAGGACCTCGCCAAAGTCAAGACGGACATTGCGCAGTGCCTGGCTGTGGCCAACTGCGAGTCGCTGGCGACGCCGCGCGGGGCTGCGTTTGCGTTGCGCAGGCAGTGCGGCTCCGAGCCTGCGTTGTGGTTTGAAATGGTCGCGTCGACGCTGATGAGCGAGTCGGGCGACCTGGACTTGCTTCGGTTCAACCCGTTTCTGCAAGGCGACAAGGTGGCCGCGTGCAGGGATCTGCTCGTGGGCCTCATGCTGCGCACAAACAAGGCGTACCAAACCATGCGGGCAGTGAAGGCGCTGCGCGCCTTTGTCAAAGCGGTGGACGCAAACGAGAAGCGCATCGCCGGCGAGCTGCTGGCGCGCGAGCTGAGCGCGCGCCGGCATTACATTGCGTCAGGCTTTGTGTTTGACCCGCGCTTTCTGGTGTTTGAGTTCAACTATGGCATTCTGCTTCGCAAGTCGCAGGTGACCATTGTGCGCGACTTTATGCAGGCGGTGCGCCGCGCCGACGGGGCGCGCTGCCACCAGATGATCATGGGCGCGGGTAAGACGACGGTGGTCGGGCCACTGCTCGCCCTCTTGCTCGGCGACGGCCGCACGCTCGTTGTTCAGGTCGTCCCGGCTGCCTTGCTCGAGTTCTCACGCGCGGTGATGCGCGAATGTTTTAGCTCGGCGCTCATCAGCAAGCCCGTGTACACGTTCCGGTTTGACCGGCAGACGACGGTGACGCCGCAGCTCGTGCGCAAACTCCAGCTGGCTCGCGACGCGCGCGCCGTGGTGTGCTCCACGCCCTCGGCCGTCAAGAGTTTTTTCCTCAAGCTCGTCGAGGCAGCGCATTTGCTGGACAACGCTCGCGTGCTCAAGGGCGACGAGCAAGACGAGGGCCAGGGCCTGCGCGGGCTCTTGACGATGAACGTGTTTGGCTTCTCGCGTTTCAAGAAGCGCCGCGCGCTCGACGAGTCGGAAAGGGCCGCGCTCAAGCAGCAGCTCAAGCTTGGCATGGACGTGGCTGGGCTGTTCAACCAGGGCGCGCTGTTGCTGGACGAGGTGGACTTGATTCTGCACCCGCTCAAGAGCGAGCTCAACTGGCCGATTGGCGTCAAGCTGCCGCTGGACTTTACGTACGCGCCCTCGCGCGGCGTGCACGGCCTGCGCTGGCTGCTGCCGATGGCGCTGCTGGACGCCGTGCTGGGCGCGGCGGGGCACAAGCGCACGAGCGTGGACGACTCGCGAGCGGCCAAGCAGCTCATGGACAAGCTGCAGGCCGTGGTCAACGAGGGCGAGGAGCGCCGGCTGCTGCAGGCCACGCCGCACACGGTTTTGCTGTCGCGCATGTTCTACTCGGCCAAGATGAAGCCGCTGCTGGCGCGCTGGGCCGTGCTTTTCATGGCGGCCAAGGGCGTGCGCGGCGTCAACGACGACTTGCTCATCAACTACGTGATGCTCGGGCCACGCCGCGCCTCGCCCGAGGCCGTCAAGGCCGTCCGCGAGGTGCTCACCGACGAGCACGTCAAGCTCGTCAACTTGGCGCACGACTGGGTGGAAACCTTTGCGCCCTTTTGCTTGTCGAAGATTGACCGCGTCAAGTTTGGCCTGCTCACCAAGGCCGACGTCGCCAAGCTGCTGCAAATCGACCCGCGCATGCCCAAGAACCGCAAGCTGCTCGCCGTGCCCTTTGTGGGCAAGGACGTGCCGTCGCAGGCCAGCGAGTTTGCACACCCGGACGTGCTCATCGGCCTCAGCGTTCTGGCTTATCGCTACGAGGGCCTGCGCATGAGCGACTTCCAGGCGCTCATCCGCGTCCTGCGCGAACAGCTCGAGGAGGAGCACGGGCCGTACGTGCAGCGGCCGTCGTGCGCGCTGTACATTAAGTGGGTCGAGCTCGCCGGCGGGCGCGTGCGCGGCACGCGGCAGGACGAGCGCAGGGCCGAACTCGAGAGCCGGAGCGAGATGCGCGCGGTGGGCGCGAGCGAGTTTGATGACGTGTGGCCGCTGCAACTGCTCGACGTCAAGGACGAAACGCAGATGGGCTTGCTATTCCGCTTGCTGGCCCGCCTTCCGCACGTGGCCATGTACTATTTGGACCACATCATCTTCCCCGACTGCCTGCAGCACCAGGGGCTCAAGCTCTCGGCGTGCGGGCAGGAGCTCGGCGGCTCAATGCTGTTTCAGCGCCGCCTCGGGTTCTCGGGAACGCCGAGCGATTTGCTGCCAGTGGAGCTGGGCACGTGCCACTACGAGCGCGGCAGCGACGGCCAAATGGTCTTGTTCCTGAGCGACCCCGACGTCGTGTCGCTGCGCCGCACGGGCGCGAACTGGACTGTGGAGGGCCTTTTGGCCAGCTTGTGCGAAGTGGACGCCGCGGGCGAGCCGCTGTACAATGCGCTGATTGACACGGGCGCGCTGGTGACCGGAATGAGCAACGTCGAGGTGGCGTTGTTTGTGCTCGACAGGCTGCCGGGGGCCAGCGTGGACGGCGTCGTGTTCCTGGACAGCGACGACGCCAAGATGATTCTCGTGCGCTCGGGGAAAATCATGCCCTTGGCGCGCTCGGGCATTGACCCTGCGCGGCGGTTCAGCTTTTACGACCAGATTCACACGACGGGCATGGACATTAAGCAAGTCTCCGACGCGCGCGCGGCCTTGACGCTGGGCAAGGACATGACGTTTAGGGATTACGCGCAGGGCGCGTTTCGCATGCGCCAGATTGGCCGCGGGCAGACGATTGAACTCATCGTCGTTCCGGAGGTCGACATGCTCGTCGAAGTCCAAGTGTCCGCAGGGCGCGGCAAGTCGCTCTCGGGCGCTGACTTGGACGTGTTGCTGCAGCGCCACAGGCTGTTGCCTCCGGGCCGCGTGGTCAAGCCGCCGCGGCAGCTGTTGGAGGACGTGGTGAGCTGGCTGGTGATCAACTCGTGCACGACGGAGAAGGTGCAGGCCACGCTGCTGCTCGAGCAGAGCCTGGCCAACGTGTGGCGCAAACGCGCGTTTGTCTTGCTGCCGCTGGGCAACGGCCCCGACGTGGACGTGTTCCGTGAGCGCATTGACTACTCGGTGGACAACACCATCCCCAAGCCGCGCTCGTTTGTGGGCAAGCTGGACGCCATGGCGCGCGACAACGCGCGGCTCATCACCGGGGGCGAGGACAGGCCCACCGTGGACATGCTGCTGACTGCCGCGCGCGCCGCCGAGAGCGAGCAGGGCGGCGCAACAGCGGTGGTGGCCGTTCCTGTGGCCGGCGTTGAGGGCGACGGCAACGCGGACGAGGTGGCCCGCGAGCGCGCGATGAACGCCGAGCAGGAGCAAGAGCAAGAGCAGGAGCAGGAGCAGCAGGTGGAGCAGGAGCAAGAAAAGGAGGAAGAGCGCGCCGAGGAGGACCAGCAAGAAGAGTTTGTGCGCAAAAAGTACTCGCGCGATGACGAGGACCCGGTGCCGTGGGCCTTTGACGCGCTTGCCAACGGCGCCACGGTGCCTGGGTTTTACCCGGCGTCCATGTTTGCCGTGCACAAGAAGCTGCTTGAGCCGGCGCACCCCATCGCCTTTCCCGAGCTCATGCTGATGAGCCGCAACCTGTACGATCCCAAGTGGACGCTGGCCACGTACCGCCGGCTCAAGAATGTAATCTGCGTCCTCGAGTACGCGCCCTCGCGCGCGCAGCTGCAGCCCGCCGGTGTCACGCCCGTGGACCCCATCACGTTGAGGCCGCGGCCGCTGCTCGATCAGGCGCGCAACCAGCACATCCAGCGCGCATTTGGCATGCTGGACGCCGCCGGCACGGGCGAGCTAGACGGCAAGCTCGCGCTGGAGCTCGTCAAGGCGATGGACGTGGACGTCGCCAAGGCCGACTTTGCGTTTCTGCAGCGCTGCTTTGAGGTGGCTGACGCCGACCGCTCCGGCGGGTTGTCGTTTGTCGAGTTCAAGGCGTTCCTGGAGCGCAGGCTCTTCTACGCGTGCTCGACGATTGGGCGCTACTACGTGGCGATTTCCATGCAGGAAGCCGAGAGCCTCCGTGCCGTGCTGCACGGCCCGGCGCGACCGGCGCTGGCCGGCGGTTTCGTTGCGCTGCACTCGCTGGCCTCGCGCACCGTTTTAGACGCCACGCCCGGGTACATGGCGCCGTCCGAGTACCAAAGCGAGGCATTTGCGCAGCTCTTCAGGTTCCTCGACAGCGAGCTCATGTACGACCCGCGCGCGGTGGGGATTTTGATCCGCGCCTTACAAGAAAACGACCCGGCGCAGAGAACGACGTGGTTTGAGGACGTGCGCGAGTGCCGCCGCAGGTCGCGCAGATTCCCGCCGTCGCAGCGGCCGGTGGGCCGCGTGCTGTCGACGCCGCACGAGTACGCCGCGCTCGAGGGGCGAACGACGGTGTGCCGCGTGCGCGAGCAGATTTACAGGCGCGGCATGTTCGCCGCTGACGCGTTTCGCGCGTTTGACTCGGACCGCAACGGCCTGCTCAACTGCTCAGAGCTGTACGGCGCGCTGACGTGGCTGGGGCTGGGCAAGATGACGGAGGAGCAGGTGCGCGGCATGATGGAAGCCCTGGACGAGGACAAGGACGGGAAGCTCTCGCTGGAGGAGTTTAAGCGCGCCTTCACCGACGCCGAGCGCGAGGCGGCCATTGCCAAGGCGGGTCTGCACGCCAACGTGGACTTTGAGGCCATTGTTGTCGTGCCGCGGCCCATGCGTGAACTGTACGACGACGCCGTCGTTGCTCACGTCGACGTGCCCGCCGACGCGGTGGGCGGCTTTAGAGTCAAGCTCAAGCCGCCGCAAGACTTGTCGTCGGCGTGGACGAGCAAAGGGTCGCTTAGCGACTCTGAGGCGTCGTTGTGGGCCCCCGACGTTGGCGGATCGGTTTTGCGGCAGAACCGCGTTTCAGTGTGCCTGGGGTATTACGCCGTCAAGGGCTTTGACCGCCCGCACGCCGGCGGCAGCCTGGGGTTTTTCTCCTCGGGCAAGACGGCGGAGAAGACAACGATTGAGCTCAAGGACGAGGGCCGCTGGGGCGTGTCGGGACAGTCGCCCTACATGGCGCCGCTCGTGGACCTGCTGCTGCCGCACCCGGTGCGCTTCCAGCAAGTCTGGGGCCAGCAGCGCGGCTCGCCCGTGTTTGCGTGGAGGCCCGTGTCGCCGCGCAAGGAGTTTGTGGCCTTGGGCATGGTCGTCACGCTCACCGACGAGCCCCCGGACGTGCACAGCGTGCGTTGCGCGCCGCGGCACTGGCTCGTTAAGCCGAGCGCTCCGCCGGTGCTGGTGTGGAAGGACGCCGGGGCGTCGGGCGGCCGCAAGGGCTCGATGTGGACTGTGAACTCGCTTGGGCTGGCGTGGATTGTCGACGGCCACGAGCCGCCGCCCGCCGCCGACCTGTGGGACCTCAAGGAGCGCGCCTTTCATCTCTCGCCCGCCGACGTCGAGGCCGTGCGCGCCGACCGCAAAGACGAGGCCGCCACTGCCGCGAAGAAGCCGGTGTCGGGCGCGGAGCCCGCGTCGAGCGCGGCCCTGCCCGAGCTGGTGGGCGACCCGGCCGACCTGCCTTCGCTGGATGCGCGCCAGTTCCGCCCGCCGCCGCCGGCGCCGGCGGACGTCAAGCGGCTCCCGGCTAACCTTCTAGCCGCCGCCACTGCCGCGGGCGAGGACGCGCGCCGCGTGCCGGGCAAGTCGAGCGTGGGTGGCGGCATCAAGCGCGCCTACGTGCCGCCCGAGGACGTTTCCGAGCCGCTGTCGGTGCCGGTGGCGCCTCCGCGGCCGTCCAAGCCGTCCAAAGAGGCGCACGACTCGGCGGTGCACCATCCCGTACAGCCGCCGTTGGCGCCCCCGTTGGCGCCCCCGTTGGCGCAGCAACAGCCGGTGCCGCCGCGACCGAGCAAGCCCAGCTCGACGGTGAAGATTGACTTGCCGCTGCCGCCCGCGACGCCTTCCGCGCCGCCGCCGCCACCACCGCCGCCCGTCGCAGCTACTGCGACACCCGCGGCAGCAACGGCGACGGGCGAGCCGCCGATGCCGCCGCGGCCTTCCAAGCCGAGCAGCGCCGTGCACGTGCCTGTCGCCGAGCCGGCTGCAATCCCGCCGCGGCCGTCCAAGCCAAGCAGCGCCGTAGCTGCGACGCTCAAGGTTGAGGTGCGTCTTCCCTCTGTCGCGCGCGCGCGCGCGACTTGTCGCGACACTGACGCGTTGTCGGGCCAGCCGCCGGCCGGCGTGGTGCCTCCGCCGCGGCCGTCCAAGCCGAGCAGCGCGGTGAAAATCGAGACTGGCGGCGACCCGCTGCAGCCGCCGCCCCCTCGACCGAGCAAACCGAGCTCGGCTGCCAACGTGCCCGCACACGCCGACCCGCACCCGCTCGAGCAGCCACCCAAGGATGACGAGCTCGCCCAGAAGCTTGCGATGCGCAGGCAAAAGTCAGGCGAGGAGTAGCAGCAGCCTTTTAAAAAAAAAAAATACTTTTTTTAATCTATCGCAAGCATCAAGCCAGCGGGCGCGCGAGCAGTGCCGAGCACGCGCGTGGCGTCATGCCGAGCGCTAGCGCGAGCTCGTTGGTTGAGCCGTTGGCAATGGCGCGCGCAAACGCGCCGAAATGCGCACTTTGGACGAATGTTAGCTCGCCTGGCGCGTGCGTGGACCTGGGGCACACCAAACGCACTGCAGCGGGTCGGGAAACGCGCCGGGCGTCTTGGCGTAGCCACCGACATGCGCGTGCGCCGTTGTGTCAAGAAAGGCGTTCAGCGCGCGGCCGTCGACTTGGCCGCCCAGCATGACAATCGTGGCGCCCACCCAAAACCCGTAGCACGTGTCCTCGGGCTTGTTCAGCCGGCCCGCGAACCCGACGCCCTGTCTGTCGATGCAAAACCGCAGCGCTTCACGCGCGCGCGGCACTGGAGCTCCAAGCAGCACGTGCGACGCCACAGCCGTGTAGCAGCCGCCACCGTGGCTCTCGAGCATGGGTTCCATGCCAAAACCGCCGTCGTATGATTGGCAGCGTGCCAGGTAAGCCAGTGCGCAGTCAACGTCAAAGCCAAACCGCTTGCCCAGAATAAACGCCGACGCGCACGCGCAATAGGTAAAACGAGTGTCCGGTGTGGCCGCGGCGTCCTCGCGGGCGTTGAAACTCCCATCGGGGCGCTGCAACCGCGTCAGGAAATCCAACGTTTTGGCGCGATTGACGCGTTTTAAATCGTCACCAAGC